>Ga0210390_10000183_pt1 | contig 67277 bp, 60 predicted proteins | sample IncBWH11OmetaG_FD_161050 | JGI IMG/M metagenome (GOLD analysis project Ga0210390, IMG submission 161050) | Forest soil microbial communities from Barre Woods Harvard Forest LTER site, Petersham, Massachusetts, United States - Inc-BW-H-11-O ...
CAGCCGAGACCGCGGCCCTGTCCCCGGCCCCGCCCCCAGCCGAGACCGCGGCCCAGGCCGTCGCCGGGCAAGCGACCGTGACCGACTGACAGCACCGCTCCGCGCTAACCCGGTACCCGGCCGCGCGCGATGCGTGGTCATATCACCACCCTTAACTGGCCACCCCAAAGTCCGTGAGGGGCCTTGTTTGACGACGCGTCCTCCGCAGGGGGCAATCCTGCACGACAGAGATAGTAGGGAACTCCCCCCAATCACTGTCCGGAACTGTCCCGCGCACACTCCGCAACACCATGTCGCGGTCCCGGATCAGGAACCGGGCCTGGCTCCCGGCGTCCTCGAGGTCCATGACGAGGTTTCTCGCGGCTTGAGTGACCCAGGAGGCGGTGGGGTGCGGGGTTGCGCCGAGGATGCGGATCCGACGGGCGGCGTGCTCGATGACCGCGAGTACGGACATTCGGGTACCGGTCAGGGTGCTGGTTTCGAGGAAGTCGCAGGCGAGCAGGGCGTCGGCCTGGGAGCGGAGAAAGCTGGCCCAGGTGGTGGAGGCTCGGTCTGGTGCCGGGTCGATCCCGGCCTGGCGGAGGATCTCCCACACGGTGGAGGCGGCGACTTTGATGCCGAGGGTGAGCAGTTCGCCGTGGATGCGCCGATAGCCCCAACCGGGGTTCTCGCGGGCCAGGCGCAGTACGAGCAGCCGGATGGAGCGGACGGTGCGCGGCCGGCCTGGGCGCCTGGGCCGGGATCTGGCCGCGTGGCGGTGGGCTAGCAGGTCGCGGTGCCAGCGCAGGATCGTCGTGTCGGGGCGGACCAGCAGCCGGATCCGGCCGAGCATGCTGCGGGGGAGTCGCTGCAGCAGGGCGGCCAGGAACGCCCGGTCGCCGGGAGAGAACCGCGGCCGGGTCGTGCCGAGCTGCCGCTGCAGTACCGTGACCTGGTGGCGCAGCACCAGGATCTCGGCGTCCTGGTCCAGATCACTTGCCGGCAGCAGCCGCAGTAACGCGAACATGTTCGTCACACTGACATAGACCAGCCGGAGCAGCACAGCAGATCATCATGCCGCGGCCGGCGTGACCGGCGGGGAAGAACCGCTGCGAGTCAACCGGAAACCCGGACTCGGCAACTCCTTCGGCAGCTCCCACCTGGGTGGATGAGGTTTTCGGCACCCGCAAGGCGCTCCTCACCTCACCCGCCCCGCACGCCACGCTGTCGAGCCCGGGCGCCCTCCGGGCTGTGGCCGGCACCGGCCTGTTCCTGTGCGTGATCGGGCTCTTCGCCCTCGGCCTAGCAGCTATAGTCCGGCACACCGCGGGAGCGATCGGCGCCTACGTCTTCGTGGTGCTCGTGCTGCCCATCATCAACCAGAGCCTCCCGAGCTCAGTCGGCGGCAAGTTCCATCGCTTCCTCCCCCTGACGATCGGCCATGCGATGACCAACCCATTCGCCGTCCCGCACGCCTTCGGCCCGTGGACAGGATTCGCCGTCCTCTGCGGCTACGCCGTGCTGCCCCTCGTCCTCGGCACGGTCCTCCTGGTCCGGCGCGACGCATAGCACCTTGGTAAACGAGTTTCGGGTAATGGCAGATCAGCAGTCAAACAGCCGGGCGGACGGTCTGCATGACCGCTCCCACGGGTCCCGTCCGTGGCCGTCCGCGTCTTTGTCCGTGCCCAGCGCGGATCTCCCCGGGATGGTAGCGAGCGGGCATCCTGAAATACCAGGTCAGAGGAGGGAGGGCCGGACGGGAGGTGGCGTACCGCTCACACCATCGCCGTCCGTGGTCGATGAGCGGCGCGGAGAGCATCGCCGACGGTGGCCAGCCTCCCGCTGGCGGCACAGCCTCAACCGGGTGGCACGAGCGGAGCCGGCCTTGCCTTTCACATAGGCTGAAGGTATTATCATGTTTTGTGAAACCCGGTCCGTCCATGCTGACGCCTTTCCTGCGCTCTGACGCGCAGGGCGCCGTGCTGGCAGAGACACTGCTCGATCCAACGACCGAGCTCACGATCTCAGAGATCGCCCGTCGCGCGGGCGTGCTCCCAGCCGTCGCTCACCGTGAGGTCAGCCGCCTCGTCGATGCTGATGTGCTGCGCGATCGGCGCGAAGGCAACAACCGGCTGGTACGCCCCAACACGGAGCACCCGCTGTGGCCGCTCATGTCACAGATCGTAGTGGAAACCTACGGGCCAGCCCCGCTGCTGCGTAACCTGCTCGCCGAACTGCCCGGCATCCGCGAGGCCTACATCTACGGCTCCTGGGCAGGCCGGCGCACCGGGCAGCCCGGCCCGCCGCCACACGACATCGACGTCCTTGTCGTCGGTAACCCATCCCGGACCGACCTACTTGATGTCGCCGACGCGGCTCAGCAGCAGCTGCACACTGACGTCAACATCTACACCACCACACCCGAGGCGTGGGCCGCCAAAGATCAGCCCTTCCTGATGACGGTCGCGTCCCGCCCCCTGATCACCATCGTCGGCCCGGGAACAACCGGTGACTGAGCGCACCCCGCCTGCGGACCACCTCGGCTGGTTGCCTGACGCTCCTGCCACAGGGTTCCTCCTCGACCGCGGGCAGATCGAGCGCGTCGAGGCAAACCCGGCTCATGCCCGCACCATCCTTGCCCAGGCCCGCATGCACCTGTCCTCCGCCCGCATCCTGGCCGCCACTGAGGACGCCGCCGCGGCATTCGTTACTGCGTACGACGCTGCGCGGAAGTCGCTGTCAGCGATGCTCGCCGTCCAGGGACTGCGCGCCCGGGGCGGCGACGGCGGGCACCGTGTCCTCAGCGAGCTCATGCAGGCACAGCTCCCGCGGCACAGGCGCGCACTGCGCGAATTTGACTGGATGCGCCAGAAGCGCAACGACACCCAGTACCCAGACCCCGATAAGCCGACCGCCACCGCGAACGACGTCACCGACGGCATCGCCGCCGCCCAGCGGATCGTTGAGCTGGGAGAGCAGTTCCTGCAACTCATCACCGGTCAGCGGAAGACAGGGCAGGGAGCTTGAGGGCTGCCCGGCATTGCCTGCGAATGCGACTCCGCTCAGCTCACCGCCATCCCCGCATCAAGCGCCGCTCTGGCTGAACTCCGAGGTATCTGAGACCGAGTCGCCTGCTGCGCCGGGCACGGCGTCGCGGCCCTTATGTCGGTAGCGAGCTGGGAACCCTGAAATATCAGGTCGGAGACGCGAATGCGGGGCGCACGGTCGACGTAACCGCTCCCACCATCGCCATCCGTGGCCTTTTCCGCGCCCGTCCGTGGCCCGTTCCGCCCCCGTCCGTGGCCCGCACGGCCCGGGAACCCAGCACCCACGGACGCATAGCGGACACGGCGGCCCGAAGTCCCGCCTCAAACGGCATTTGCGCTGGTCAGCGCGGGGCGGCTCGGGCGGAGCGAGCGGGCTGTAAAACCGTCGGCTCCGTGACCGCCGAGTCGCTCGCGCGGATGCGGGCCGGGCGCTGTTGGCGATGTTACGTACAGTAGCAGGACAAACGGGTTGGGAGCTGCGACCGTGGACCGGTTCGTGGACCGGCGCGCCATATAGTCCCATCGCGGTCAGTGCCCTCAGTGCAATGATTCGTGTCGTCTGCGCAGCCAACGCGCATGGCGCAGGAGGCCGTGCTTCTTATAGTCCGCCGGTCCTGGGTTCGATCCCCAGCCGCCCCACCAGCAGCGGGCTCGACGGCCAGCATGTGCTAGTCGAGTAGTGCGCTGAGCTTCTTCGGCGCGAGGATCCGGTAGCTCTCGGTCACGAGCTCACGGATCTCCGCCCAGTCCGTGTCCTCGGTGAGCACCACCACGATGCGATCATGACCGGCTCGCGAGGCGAAGAACGGGTGGCCCATGGAGAGCAATGCCTCGCGTTCGTCTGGGTCGGCACGCAGCACGAGCAACGGAACGGGCTTGCCAGTTGAGTCCTCCCGCGCCACGAGCAAGCAGAACGACCTGCGGCGGATGTCGAACGAGTGCGCCGTCGATCTCGCGCTGGTGAGCGAACCGTCGACCCGCACCGTCACCTCGGGCAGCGCCAGGCATAGCGTGCGGATCCGCTCGACGATGTCGTCCGGGACCTCTACCTGCGCGCTCACGCGACTACCGCCGGACGAGCCCGCTGGACGACGGAACGCGCTGGCGCTTTCGACGGGCCCTGGGGCCCACGTATCTGGCGTGGGGGAAGGCGCTCACTAAGAGCAGGACGGCCGGGTGCACGGCGTCTGTCAGAAAGCTCACTAGGGGGAACGCACATGAGGCCGCCAGTCTCCGTCATCAAGCACATCGCCGTCGCCGCTGCCGCCGTCGCCGGGCTCGCCGTGGCTGGGCCAGCCCTGGCCCAGGAGTCCCACCCGGCAAGCGTCGCGTTGTCCAAGGCCCCGCCGCCCTGCCAGTCGTCGGGCATCGACGACTGGCTCGACACCAACGGGGGCGCCGCTGCGGGCACGATCATCTACCACCTGGAATTCACCAACTTGTCCGGGCACGCCTGCACCCTTCAGGGCTTCCCGTTCGTGTTCGCGGTGAACCTCTCAGGCCACCAGATCGGCAACGACGCTGTGTTCAACCACATCTTCCCGGCGAACTCGGTGACGGTCGGCAACGGCAAGACCGTCCACGCAGTGCTCGGAATCGTTGAGGCGGGCAACTTCCGCGCGTCGGCCTGCAAGCCGGTCACAGCGGCCGGACTGAAGGTGTTCGCGCCGACCGGGATCAACGAGGTCGGCAGGATCGTGCCGTTCCCGTTCAGCACCTGTTCGACGCACGGCAGTCACGCCCCGAACATTCTGGGCATCACGCCGGTTCGTTCGGGCGCATAGCACGCAGCTCTTAGGGGCAGCCCGGCACTGGTCATAGGGTGCTCAGGACAGCAAGGTGCTCCATGAACCCGCCGGTCCTGGGTTCCATCCCAGCCGCCCCACCAGCAACGCTCGGCCGCGGCGCGGCCGGAGACAGAAGTACCTGACGACTCCTGCCGCGCGCACCGGGTCCGCTAGAGTTGGCGGGAATCTTGCTGCTCTCCAGCGGGCGTGGCCCGAGGCAAGGAACCGATCGTGTGCCCCATGCCCGGAGATGATGTGACACCCTCCGATATTCCAGCGCCCCGGCGCCCCTCCCATCACTCCGGCCCCGGCTATGTGGCGAACCCCAAAGCGCGCGACTTCGAACTAGACAAGCCACTGAAAAACGCCGCGGCACGGTGGCTCAACCTGGTTCCCGCTGAACACCGCCATGACGCCAGGGAACCGGCGAAGGATGCTCTGGAGACCCTGCGGGAACACACACGCAGCTGCCCTGATCATCCGCTTGGGGCACTGTGGGTGGCCCATCGTCACCTGAGGGACGCGGACCCCATGGTCCGGATCGCGGCGCTCGTGCTTGCTTCGGAGGCGCTGTGGTGGCTTGGGCATTTTGAGGATGCACGCGGGGCCGCTCAGGCGGCGGCTGACGCTGATCCGACGTCTGCTCAGGCGCTTTGGCGCCTCGCGGTCGCTCTGTACCGCGAGGGTCGATTCGAGGAGACGGGCGAACGCCTCGATGACCTTCTGGAAGTGGCCAGCCGATTCGCTCCTGCATGGGCGCTACGCGGCCAGGTCAAGGTCTGGCTCGACGCGGACAACCGTGAGGCGGGGCGGGCCGACTTCGCCGCTGCGGCGGCGCTGAGCTCCGGTTCCGGCACCTGGGTGGTGCCGTACCGGATAGGGGGTGCTGACTTCGAGGCGCAGGCTGAGGCAGAGATCAGGGTTCATGACTCGGAGACGGGCGGCTCAGCCGGCAGCCTTGTGGACGTGGTGTTGCTGCCGGAGAAGTCGCGGGTCGAGCTGGGCGTAGATCCGGATCGCCGGTGGCATCTGGAAGGGCCTAGCACGGGGGGCGGCGATACGGACAGTTTGTTTGGCGGGCTGGGCGGGGACTTCGCTGCGGGGGCACGCTCGCGAGTCTCCTTCGGGATGAGGTTCGTTCTATATCAGCGGAACATCGAGAACCTCTGTAAGGACAGGGCGGCTCTGCGCGAGGAGATCCGGAAGTCGGTAGCCGAGCTTTTCGACGCGGCTCTCGAGTCGCACGCGGCGATCGCGATCAAGGGTGCACCTGAGCAACACGCCGAGGCGGCAAACGTCCCAGGGGATGAGGACGGTAAGCACTAGGCACGCCGCGTGCGCATCGACCGCAGCGGGCACGGCCATCCGATGGCCACGGGCGACACCGCCTCGGATCCCTTCTCGGGGTCGGCGCAGCACGGGCGTTCCCGACCTGAGGATGTGCGGCCAGCGCGCACGCGGGTGCCGGAGTTAGCGACGTCGCCGATCGTAGGGTTGGCTGTGTAGGCTTCCCGAACTGCCTGGTCCCGGACAGCGGAGTCGGGGTCAGCGAGGGCTCGTTCGGAGTGTCACCTTGTAGCCTTGTCGACCGCTGTGTTGCGGGGTCCACGGACACATAGCGGACAGGGCCGGCGGCGAGGGAGCGGTGTGTGTAGCCGCTTGACGGCGCGTTCGTGGACGCCGTGCTTGGCCTGGGGCATCCTCGGGTCTTCCCGGAGAGACCATCACGGTCACAGTGAGGACTGGGGAAAACGTCGTCCGGGGTTTTTCGGCCGCTTCGATCTGTTGGACCCGGACCGGAATCAGGCAACCTTTCCTGGGTCAGTGCATCAGTGGGGGTGTGAACTCAGTGAAGCAGGCACGCCAGCCCGCCCAGGAGCCGAGCCAGCAGATCACGGCGCTGTACCAGTCGCATGCTGTCGGCCTGGTTCGGCTCGCCTTTCTGATGACCGGCGACCGGCCGACGGCCGAGGACGTCGTCCAAGACGCATTTCTCGGCCTGCACCGCCGGTGGGACACCCTCGCCGACCAGGACAAGGCGCTCAGCTACATCCGGTCCTGCGTACTCAACGGCTGCCGCCAGCTCCACCGGGTCAAGTACCGCCAGGCGAAGTTCCGCATCGACCCGCTCCCGGACCGTGAGTCCGCCGAGGACACCGCCATCCTCAGCGAGGCCAACCGCGCGGTCCTGGCGGCGATCAGGCGGCTGCCGGCCAGGCAGCGCGAAGCCGTTGTGCTCCGCTACTACCTGGACATGACCGCAGACCAGGCGGCCCAGGCGATGGGTGTCAGCCGGGGCACCGTGAAGTCCGCCACCTTCCGGGGCCTTGCCGCCCTCGCTCGCATGCTTAAGGAGGCCAAGTGAGCACCGAAGACCAGATGAGCATCGAGGACCGCGTCCGCACCGCCACCCGGGCGGGCGCCAGCCTGATCCGCGACGTCCGCCCGCTAGCCGCACCCGGCCCGGTCTCGCTCCGTCACCGGCCCGGGCCAGCCTCGCGCCGCTGGCTGTCCTGGGGGGTGCCGCTCGCCGCCGCAGCTGCCGTGGTAGCGATCGCGGTGGGCCTGGTCGCCGTTCGTCAGTCCGGTACTCCGGCCTCCTCCGCGAGCCAGTCCGCCACCGCGTCGGCGACGGTTCCCCGCTACTACGCGGCACTCGACTACGACGCCACCGGAGGCATCTACACCGGGCCCCTGATCGTGGGCGATGACCTCACAGGCAAGGTGATCGACACCGTCAGCCCGCCGCACGGCCTCCACTTCGTGCTCGTGCAGGGTACGTCCGATGACCGGACGTTCGTGGTGACGGCCGGCGGCCAGACCACGCCGCCCGGGATGCAGCCTTACACGTGGTACGTGCTCCGCATCGCCCCGGAAACGGCTCGTCCCTTCCAGCTGATCAAGCTGCCGATCAAGCTGCCGGTCAGCAGCGCAGCCATCGCCTGGGCGCTGTCACCCGACGGGCGGGAACTGGCGGTCGAGTCGGAGCCCAGTGCCTCAAGCGCCGGCGACGCTATCGCGCTGGGAATCTACTCGGTATCGTCCGGTGCGGAACTGCGTGCCTGGACCACGCACACGAAAATCGCGCAGGCTCCGACCAAGATCACCCTCTCCTGGCTTTCCGGCGGTCGGCAGCTCGTGTTCACCGTTAGTCAATTCGGAGCTGGCTCGGCCTACTCCCTGCAGTTGCGCACGCTCGACGTGACGGGCGCCGGCACTGACATGATGGCCGCCAGCCGTGCGCTGCTCACAGTAGAAAACTCGGGCCCGTCCACCTGCGACTCGCTGCAGATCACGCCGGACGGCGGAACCGCCGTCTGCGCCACTCAGTACGCCTACGTGATCGGCGGCGGCAGCAACGCGGGCTGCGCGAACGGCGGACTGGAGTTCACCGCCTACTCCGTCCGCACCGGCAAGCCCGTCCGCGTCCTGTACCAGTACCGGGGCGCATGTCACAACGGCCTGTCCGTCCTGCTGTGGACGGACGACTCGGCCAGGTACATCATCGGCACGACGGTGATCAACGTGGCCAACCAAGGCGGAAAGCAAGCCGTCCAGCTTGGCGTGATCAGCAACGGGCACATCCACCTGCTCGAGATCTCGAAGAGCGTGTCCGAGGGGAATTACGTGATCGTCGCGTTCTAGGTCCCGGGCGGCCGCGCCGAGGTGCCACCGGATGCTGCGCCGCACCGGGGTCAGCGTACATACCCTAGCCTTGCCGACCGGCCAACTAAACGCGGTCCCCGGCAGCACCCTGTAGGGATCGTCTGAATTTGAACACCCCGTGCTCGGGTGTTAGGGGCAGTTGAACAGCGCCGTCCTGGGCTGGTCGAGTGATTCGAGGTCGAGGCGGGCATCACGTGCGAACTGCTTGCCCCCGGCGGTCGGGATGATCGCCCCGTCCGGGGCGGGCGCTATCGCTCCGCCATCCGTCGTTCGGCGTACCGCCACGTGCCTCGCCGCGGGTCATCGGTGTCACCGGAGGATGGCTCCGGCTCGAATCGGACGCACTCACCTGCCAGGCATTCAAGCTGTAAGGTCTATACGAAATGTAGTAGTTATACTATCGTCCGATATATGGAGGATGTACTGGATGTCCGTGATCTTCGGATGCGGTACGCCAAAACCGACGTCCTTAACGGGGTCAGCTTCGCGGCGCGCCGCGGGGAGGTGCTCGCCCTGCTCGGACCGAACGGCGCGGGCAAGACCACCACGATCGAGATCCTCGAGGGGTTCCGGATGCGCTCGGCGGGCGAGGTCAGCGTGCTCGGCACCGACCCCGCCCGCGCCGGGGAGGCGTGGCGGGCGAGGACCGGCGTCGTGCTGCAGTCCTGGCGTGACCACCGAAGATGGCAGGTCCGCGAGCTGCTCGCGCATCTGGGCCGCTACTACGCGCCGTACTCCACGGCGAGCGTTAGGCGCCCCTGGGACGTGGACGACCTGCTCGAGACCGTCGGGCTGACAGCGCACGCGCGCAAGCGGGTGCAAACCCTGTCAGGCGGGCAGCGGCGCCGCCTCGACGTGGCGATCGGCATCGTGGGGCGGCCCGAGCTGCTGTTCCTCGACGAGCCAACGGCTGGCTTCGACCCCGAGGCCAGGCGCGACTTCCATGACGTCGTGCACCGGCTCGCCGACCGGGAGGAGGCCACGATCCTGCTCACCACGCACGACCTGGACGAGGCGGAGCGGCTCGCGGACCGCATCCTGATCCTGGCCGGCGGCACGATCATCGCGGACGGCTCCGCCGATGAACTCACCCGTGCGATGTCGGGCCAGTCCGAGGTGCGCTGGAGCCGCGACGGGCAGCGGTTCGTGCACGCGGCGGACGACGCGACAGCGTTCGTCCGCGAGCTGTTCCGGCAGTACGGCGAGTCGGTCGAGGACCTGGAGGTACGCCGGGCCAGCCTGGAGGACACGTACATGGCGCTGGTCCGCCAGGCGGAACAAGGGGCGCCGCGCAGGTTGACAGTGGTGGCGGCATGAACCCCGCGCTGGCGGCGGCCCGAGCGGGAGTGTCCCGTGGCCGGATCGAGTTCAAGCAGACCTTGACCACGCCGCGTGACCTGATCTCGATCCTGATAACGACTGGCATCTTCCTCGCCGTGATGATCTGGACCCGGCACACGCACGTGCCAGGGACGCACTTCTCGCTGGGCACCGCGACGCTGGTCAGCGTGCTCGCCCTGGACGTCGTGTATTACGGAGTCGTCAATATGGGCGACCTGATCGTGGTCGAGCGGGAGGACGGCACGCTGCTGCGGGCCAAGGCCATCCCGAACGGCATGCTCGGCTACCTGCTTGGCAAGGTTGTCAACTTCTCCGGGCAGATAGCGTTCGTTTTCGCGATCATGCTGCTCACCGGCGCTTTGCTGTTTACCGGCCTGGCGATCGGCAGCCCCGGCAGCTGGCTGACGCTGGCCTGGGTACTCGTGCTCGGGCTGCTCGCCACGTTGCCACTGGGCGCTGTGCTCGGGTCGCTGTTTCCCAGCCAGCGCAGCGCTGGGCCCTGGTGGCTGCTGCTGCTGGCCGGACTTGCCGCGATCTCCGGCATCTTCTACCCGATCACGCACCTGCCCGTGCTCCTACAGTGGACCGGGCAGGCGTTCCCGATGTACTGGCTGGCGCTCGGGATGCGCTCGGCGCTACTGCCGAACACGATGGCGGCGGTGGAAGTCGGCCACTCGTGGCGCCACCTGGCCACGTTCGGCGTCCTGTCCGCGTGGGGGATCGCCGGCCTGGTCCTGGCGCCGGCAGTGCTGCGGCGGATGGCGCGCCGCGAGTCCGGCTCGACCGTCGCGGCCCGCCGCGAGAAGGCGATGCGCGGCGCGTGAGCATGCCGCAAGCGAGCGAATAAGGAAGACATGAGCGAGGCCATCTATAACCGGATCGCCATGCTGCGGGCCGAGCGCGGGATCTCCCGGCGCGAGCTGGCCGACGCGCTCGGCGTGCACTACCAGACGGTCGGCTACCTGGAACGCGGCGAGTACAGCCCGAGCCTGCACCTCGCGCTGCGAATCGCCGCGCACTTCGAGGTCCCGGTCGAGGTGATCTTTTCGACCGAGCCGTTCCCCCGGCTAGGCACCGCCGCGACCGCGTAACGCCCGTCCAGCGCGTCGTGGCCCGTGATGTGCGCCGCCGGATCGGGCGTGCATCCCCGTGTGTTCCTCCTGGTCCCGCAGCGGCCACCGGAACCCAGAGCACAAGGACACATCGCGGACGGGGCTAGCCAGTATTAGCGCTCAGCAATCCCTATGTGCTTACCGCCATCGCGATCGCGCTGGTCCTGGGGATAGTCGGAAGGCTAGGCCGAGAGCGTAATCTCGGTTTTCATGCCACCAGATCCCGCAGGCTCCGCACGGCCGGCGCGCCGTCCCACGATCGCGGACATCGCGCGGTCCGCCGGCGTGTCCAAGAGCGCCGTGTCCTACGCGCTCAACGGTCAGCAGGGGATCTCGCCCGCTACCGCCGAGCGGATCCTGGCGGTCGCGAACGACCTTGGCTGGCGGCCGAACCGGGCGGCCCGCTCTCTACGGGCCGCGACCGCGGGCGCGTGCGGCGTGGTCCTGGCCGGGCGGCCGAGCGTCCATCCGTTCGGCCCGTACTTCTCCGATCTCTTTTCCGGAGTCGAGGGGGAGCTGTCGTCGCGCGGGATCGCGCTGATGCTGCAGATGGTGGACGACACGGCGGAAGAGATGGTGGTGCTGCGCAACTGGTGGGCCGAGCGGAGGGTTGACGGTGTCATCCTCGTCAACCTCAGAGCCGAGGATCCGCGGATACCTTTCCTCGAAGATCTCGGCATGCCCGCGGTCGTCATCGGCGGCCCCGCCGGGACCGGTCGGCTGCCCTACAGCGCCACCGACGACGCCGGCGGCATGCGCGAGATGTTTCGGTATCTCGTGGCGATCGGTCACCGCCGTATTGCCCGCGTCGCTGGTCCGGGCGACATGATGCACACGGTGGAGCGCACCGCGATGTTCGGCGCCGAACTTGAGCAAGCGGGCGTCCACGGCGAAACCATCGAGACTGACTACACGAGCAGCGCTGGGGCATGGGCTACGCGCCGCCTGCTTTCCGGCCCTCAGCCGCCGACCGCCATCGTCTACGACAGCGACGTCATGGCGGTCGGCGGCCTTGGCGTGGCCCACGAGATGGGCGTCGCCGTGCCTGGCCAGCTTTCCCTCGTGTCGTTCGACGACTCACCGCTGTGTCAGCTTGTCCACCCCGCCATCACCGCTCTGACCAGGGATCTGGCTGGGCGCGGGGTCGCCGCGGTCCGGATCCTGATGGATGTCATCGCCGGGCTCCCAGCCCAGTCCTCGATGAGTCCCGCTGCCCGGCTTACTCCCCGAGCCAGCACGGCCGCGCCGCCGCCCTCAGCCACGGCCCAACCGCCCCGACCGAACTGAAGGTCACTGCGCTCTTGACAGCTCCTTGCGGCTGGAGTTAGTTCTTTACTGAACCGATTAAGTACAGCTTTCGCTCACCAATCTGGCTGAGAGGACGAGCTATGGTTAACCGATCCAGATGGCGATGGCGCGCCGGGCTTGTGGCTCTGGCGATCTTCGCGACAATGGGCTGCCTAGTTCCCGCCGCGGACGCCGCGGGGTCAACGGCGGGGTCAACGGCGGGGTCAACGGCCGCGTCAACGGCAGGGGCAACGGCGGCGTCTACGGCGGCGACCGCACCGGCTTCGGCTTCGGCTTGCGGCGCGGCCGGCCCGGCCGCGAGCCCCTTCGTGAGCAGGAACGGCTCGGAGCTCTGCGCCGCGGGGAAGCAACTGCGCTTCGGCGGGGCGAACATCTACTGGCTGGGCCTCGACGAGAACGTCGGCGGCCACGCCTACCCGACGTACTTCCGGATCAGCGACGCGCTGCGGACAGCCAAGGAAATGGGCGCCACCGTCGTCCGCTGCCAGACCTGCGGCATATCGACCGGCAGTCCGCTCAGCATTGAGCCGAGCCTGAACCAGTACAACGACAGCGCCTTCAACACCATCGACTACACGCTGGCCACCGCACGCAAGCTGGGCCTGCGGGTCACGATTCCGCTGACCGACTACTGGAACTACTACCTCGGCAGCATCTACAACTTCACCCAGTGGCTCGGCCAGCCAGCCTGCACCTCGTCTACCTACGCGTGCCCGGCACAGGCGCAGTTCTTCTACACGGACCCGGCCGCGATCCAGGCGTTCGAGTCCTACATCGCGCACGTGATCGATCACGTGAATCAGTACACCGGGGTCGCTTACAGGAACGACCCGACCGTCATGTACTGGGAACTCTGCAACGAGTGCAACGACATGCCCGCGAGCTGGATCGACACCATCTCAGCTTTCATCCACCACATCGCCCCGCACCAGCTCGTCGCCGCCGGCCAGCAGTTCGGCATTAACCCGGCGACGCTCACCGCGCCAGATGTTGACGTGGTCGATGTCCACTACTACCCGCCCACGCCAGCGCAGGTACAGGCGGACGCCGCGCAGATCACGACCGCGGGCAAGGTCTACGTGGCGGGCGAATACGCGTCAACGTCGGCTAGCCAGGCGCTGTCATCGGCCATGGTCAGCGACCCGGAGGTGACCGGCGCGGACTTCTGGTCGCTGTTCGCGCACAATGACACCTACGGCTATGTCCAGCATGATGACGGCTTCACCGTCCATTTCCCCGGCGACACTGCCGCGATGCGGCAGGAGGATCAGCAGATCCGCGACTTCGACGACGAGATGTCGGGCGTGAGCGTTCCGCCGCTGCCCGCTCCCGGTCAGCCGCTGATCACCAGCATCATCAAGCAGAGCGGCGACAACGTCCTAGCGTGGCGGGGGAGCACGGACGCCAGCGCTTACACGGTGCTGCGATCCCAGTCCGGGCCGGACGGCCCGTGGACCACTATCTGCGACCGTTGCGCGACCGACAACGACACGCCGCGGACGGACACGTCCACGCCGTCAGGCACGGTCTGGTACCAGGTCGTCCCGTTCGCCCCGGACGGCAGGCAGGGCCTGGCGTCCCCAGTGACGGTGGCGGGCAGCGGCAGCGAAACCCTGGTAGACCCCGCCGAAAGCTGGCAGTTCACCTCCAGCCACACATCCAACGTGTTCCTGGACAGCACCGACCCCGCTCGGTATGACGGTGATCTTTCCAGGATCGCGGTCACGCGAGGGTCAGGCAGCGGCACCGTCACCTGGGCGCAGCTCGGCCTGCAGGATGTGACTATCCAGGCCTTCTACCGTCCGGGAACGTCGCCCGTAACGGTCCAGGTCTCCGCCGACGGGAACAGCTGGACTAGCGTGCGGGCCTCCATCTCGATCCGAACGGCACGCGGCCTGCTGCATACCCTCAATGTCTCCGGCCGCAGCGACGCCAACTTCGTTCGGCTCGTGCTCGCACCGGGCGGCGATCGGGCGGGACTCGCCCGGCCAGAGATCGGACGGGTGGCCTTGCGGTACGCGCTGCCGCTGGTAGTCGATGACGAAACCTCGTGGTCGTCCGCGTACGCGTACTCAGGCGGTGGGGCACTCGCGTTCGACACTAGCAATCCGCAGTACTTCGGTGGAGATGCTTCACGAGTCGAACGGGTGTACGGAAGTCCCTTCATCGAATGGCAGCTCCCCGCCGCTGCCACCGCGTTCCAGGCGACCGCGTTCTACTGGCCCAGCCAGGCGGTGCAGCCGTTCACGGTCGAGGTGTCCGCTGACGGGAGCACCTGGTCGACGGTCTCGCCCGTGATCAGCGGCGGCACTGGAAACTGGCTCGCCTACACCTACACGCTGTACAACCTCAGCGGCGTCAACTATGTCCAGATCGTGTGGCCGGGCGTGCCCGCCGGCGGGCAATCGTTCACCCCGGAACTTGGCGACGTGGACATCTACGGCGCCACCGGCTGAGCATCGTCCCGGTCGAGGTGATCTGCTGTCCTGACGGCCCGGCCTTACGTCAGGTGCCGGGTGAAGAACCGGGCCCCGTCGTCCACCTCGAACGACGGGGTACCGGCGTGCCCGCCCAGATTGGCGTGCAGCGTCTTTTCCCTGGTGCCGAAGGCGTCGAACAGGTCCAGGGTCGGCTGCCGTTCCATCCCTTCGTCGTCCCACTGCATCAGGAACTGCAGCGGAATGCTGACCTGCCGGGCCTCCTCCCGCAAGGCGCCGGGCACGAAACCCTGCGCGAAGAAATTGACGGCCCGGATGCGCGGCTCGACCACCGCCAGCCGAATGCCGATGGCGGTCATCCCCTCATACCCGACCGGGCCGCCGATCTCGGGCAGCGAAAGGAGGGCGTCCAGGGTGGCCCGCCATTCCGGGACCGCCTTTTCGACCAGCGGGACGATGAAGGCGTCGACGATCTCACCGACCGGCTCACCGGCCTCCAGCGCCCGGCGCAGGTCGGCGCGGGCCTGCTCGTCGACGGCGGAACGGGGCCGGTCACCGTGCCCGGGGGCGTCGATGGCGGCCACCGCGAAGCCGTTCTCCGCGGCGTAGTGCCGGGCCCGGGCCACCAGCCGGGGCAACCGCTTGTGCAAGCCGCCGTTGTGGCCGCTCAGGATCAGCGGGGCCGGTGCCGATCCCGGCGTCCACAGGACGCCGGGGACCTCGTCGAGGGTGAATTCGCGTTCGAGGACGTCGTCGTCGAGGCGCTGTTCAGAAGTGAATCGCATGGTCGTGCCTTTCGGGAGTGCTCTTGAACGGCGCTCCCGGGACGACCTATCGCCCGACCGTAACCCCCGAGGGGAGCACCCACGTCGATACGTTCACGGGTACCACCTCCTCGTTCTCTGGCCCGGCTTCAGGAAAACTAGCAGGGATCGCCGTGGTCCGCCAACAGGTTTTCGCGCAGGCCCCGTGCCCGGACGCTGCCCGGCTGACCTGGGCCGATGTCATGGCATAAGAATGAACCGCGTCAGTGGAGCACGCGGTAGGCCAGGTGAGTCACGCCGTTGCCCTCACCGACGATCGGTCCTTCTAGCTGGATGGGCGCGGCCGTGAGGTTGTCGAAAAACCGGATTCCGCGCCCCAGGAAGACGGGTACCAGGCTGATCCGGACGCTGTCGAGGAGATTCCGGTTCAGCAGTTGCTGGGTGATGGCGGGGCTGCCGATCGCGATCGTCTTGTCCCCGGCGATAGCACGAGCCTGGTCGAGACCATCGTCGAGGGATGCGGCGAACCGGACCAGGTTGTCGGGTCGAGGCCAGCCGTCCGGGACGCTGTGAGAGATCACCATGACGGGTACTCCCATCGGATGGGTGCCTCCCCAGCCGTTCGCGAGCTCGAACGTGCGCCGCCCGTAGACGATGACGCCGAGTTGGTGACGAAGCCCGACCGCGGTCTTGACCTCCTCGCTGAAGTCGACATCGCGCGAGGTCGAGTCGGCGTCCGGTTGCGGTTTGCTGTACCAGGTGAACACCTGGTCGACGGAGTCAGACTCGTCGGCGATAAAGCCGTCGAGCGACATGGACATGTCGGCGACGATCGGTCCCATGGTTGATCTGCCCTTCTCTTCGACGGCGTCGGTCGCGAATGTAGACGTGCTGCCGCTGCGATCATCATCGGCGCCTAAGCCGAAGCCAAAGCCAAAGCCGAAGCCCGGTCGACGGTATCGAGCCCGTATCTGGCACGCGGCGCCGGACTCTGTCCTTACACCCGCCTGGGGTTGCGTGCTGCGGCCGCCCAAAGGCCCGGCAAGCGGTCAGTGAGGGAGTCCAGATGAGCAACCCAGCACCGTCCCAGCCAACAATGGCGCGGCGCGGCCGCGCCATCCGCGTCGCCATCGGCGCGCTCGCCGCCGCGCTCGGCCTGGCCGGCTTCGCGCCGGCCGCGATGAGCGCGGCCCAGGCCGCGCCCGCCACGCCGACCGTCACGACGATTATTAACGCCACCGCTCTGTCCACCACCAAGGTCAACATCTACGACGTCTCGACCTCTCCGGTGACTTATGAGGGCCTGTTCGGTACGACATCGGTGCTGTCCTTGTCACTGGCGCCGGGCCAGTACCAGTTCAACGTCGGCGGCCTCGCGTTGTCATGCGAGCCCACCCTCAACTCGGGCGGGACCTGGACCGTGCCGTCCTCGTGCGGGCCCGCCGCGTCCGGCGGCGGCACGCTGACGCTGCGCGGCGTCCATGTCCGCCTGGACGCGTTGAAGATCAACGACCACGTGTACGTGCTCAGCTACGGCGAGCCCAGCGTCGCGGCGGGTGCGACCGCTACCAAGCGGCTCATGCCGGGCTCGTACGATCTCCAGCCGGGCTCGGGCATGGTCGCCTACTGCCGGTACAGCCTGGACGCCAGTGACGATGTCACCCTCTCTGGCTGTGGTTCCAGCGCGACCGCGTCCGGTTCGACCATCTTCTTCACCGGGAAGCCGGTGACCATGGCCGCCACCGCCCTGGATACCGGCGTCGTCCTGGCGGCGAACTCGTCGGCCGGGGTCAAGGCGCACAAGAAGGCGACGCTGCGGCTCATGCCTTCGCCCGACGGGTACTCCCTCGTGCCCGCGGCGGGCTCGGTGTCCGCCTGCTACTTCACCCTCGCCAATTCCGGTGGGGTCACGGTCACGCATTGCGGCTCGTCCGCGAGCGCGTCCGGCTCGAGGGTCACCTTCACAGGATTCCCCGTGGCGCTAAACGCCACCAAGCTCTCCACCACCCGCTATGTCATCGAGGACGCCCTGCAGCTGGATGGGATCCTGCAGTCCAGCGCCACCGTCCATCACTACCGGCTGCTGTCGGGTCGCTACGGCTTCGGGGTCGGCGCCGGATACGTCGCGCACTTCGGCTGGACCGTGACGAAGTCCGGCCAGATCTCCTACCCGCCGATTGACAGCCCCTTCCTGGCCGGCCAGGGCACCGGGACACTGACCGTCAGGGGCTTCCAGATCAAGATCAACGCCACCGCGCTCGGCAAGGGAACCTTCACCCTGGACCCGGATATCTTCGCCCACAGCTACAGCCAGGCCACCGTGCACACGCTGCGCCTCGTGCCCTCCGGGTACGGATTCACCAGCACCACCAACCCGCCCGGCCCGTGGCCGCACAACATCGGCTGGACGGTCACGCTCACCGGAACGGTGCGGCTGCCCGTGCCGAAGCCCGCCTGCGCCTGGGCGGCCGGCAACACGCTGGTCGTCGACTGCACGCCGCCGACCTTCACCGAGGTCTCCGGGTCGCCGAACCCGGTGGCCACCGATCAGCCCTTCACGGTGACGGCGCTGGAGTGCGACCGCGTAGCGGACGTGCAGGCCACCGGCACGATGACGGTCGTGGACGCGACGACAGGACACAAACTCGGCACGGTCGCGCTTAGCCCGTCGCCGCGGTTCGTCAACTGCGGGCGCGCCCGGGTCACCGACGACGAAAAGGGCCTGCTCCCTGGCCATAGCTACAAGATCACCGCGACCTATACGCCAGGTGGGACCATCCCTGTCCCGGCCAGCGCTCCCGCCCATTACAACGAGGCCATAGCGAAGCAGTAGCGCCGCAACGGCCCGGATCACGAGGGGGTGGCCGCCAGGGTGGCCACCCGCCGCCGCCGCCGAGCCCTATCCAGAAGCCAGCCAAGCCAGGGCGGCAGCGGTCAGGGCTTCGGTGCCCGTTCGCAAGGTGGGCTCCAGCGGGGGCAGGAACTTTGGAGAGTGGTTGGTGGGAAGGTCATCGAGATGCCCGTTCTTCTCGGCGGCGAGGTAGGTCTGCCGATCGGTGAAACCGATCGCCCAGTAGGTGTAGGGCACGCCGACGGAATCGGGAATCTTGCTGAAGTCCTCGCTGACGGTCTGCACGGGGATTTCAAGCGCGTTTTCGCCGAAGTGCTCGGCGAAGGCCTTAGCCGTCCGCGCCGTGACGTCGGGGTCGTTGCTGGTGACCGGGAAGCTGAAGGTCGTCTCGAACTCAGGCTCCTTGGGTGAGCCGCTGGCCTGGCACTCCGAGCGCACGACCCGATGGATGGCGTCGAGCATGCGCTGGCGCGTCACCGCCGAGTAGCTGCGGATGTTGAGCTCAAGGACGGCATAGTCAGGAATGACATTGCTCCTGGTGCCGGCCTGGCAGCTGCCGACGGTCAGCACCGCGGTCTCGCCCGGCGCGATCTCGCGGGACACGATGGCCTGCAGCCGGACAATGATCATGGCGGCCATCACGACCGGGTCGATTGTGTGCTGCGGCATGGAGCCGTGGCCGCCCCGCCCGTACACAGTGATCTTGAGGCTGTCGGCGGCCGACATGAACGGGCCGGAACGCGTGCTGACCGTCCCGGCGATGCCTGGCAGCACGTGCTGGGCAAGCGCGACATCCGGGACAGGGATCTTCTCGAACAGGCCATCGTCGACCATGTCCTGAGCGCCCTCGCCCGTCTCCTCGGCGGGCTGGAACAGCGGGATCAGCGTTCCGTGCCATCGGTCCCTGTGGTCGGCCATGAGCCTGGCCATGCCGAGCATGCAGGACATGTGCATGTCATGGCCACACGCGTGGGCCGCCGGGACCTGATGGCCGTCGGCATCGGTGACCGTGGCGGTGGCGGCATAGGGCGCGCCGGTGTCCTCCCGCACCGGCAGCGCGTCCAGTTCGCATCGGAGCAGCACCGCTGGCCCGTCGCCATTGGATAGCACGCCTGCTACTCCCGTGCCGCCTAGGCCGTCATGCACCGTGAAGCCACTTGCCCGCAGATGGCTGGCCACGCGCTGCGCGGTGCGGTGCTCGGCGTGGGACAACTCGGGATGCTGGTGCAGGTCCTTGTAGAAAGCCTCCTGATCGGCCTGAAGCCGGGCATAGCCGACCAGGATCTCATCGATGGTGCTCATAGTCCCCCTTAGCCTCCATCGTTCCCGCGTGAGTACCGCGCTGAACTGCCAGAGGGGACCGGGTCCGGTCAGGCAGGCAGGTTTAGACAGGTTCCCTGAACGTCTTGCGGTAGGCCTGCGGTGTGGTCCTGAGCGTTCTGCTGAAGTGCTTGCGCAAGTTGTCGGGACTGCCGAAGCCGCTGTTACGGGCGATCATGTCGACGGGCAGGTCGCTGGTTTCGAGCAATCGCTGCGCCAGCCGGACCCGCTCCCGCAGCATCCACGCCAGCGGCGTGGTCCCGGTGCTGGCGACGAACCGCCGGGCGAACGTGCGCGGGCTCATGGCCGAGCGCGCGGCCAGATCGGCCACCGTCACCGGCTCGTCGAGGTGTGCCCGCAGCCAGCCGACCGTATCGGCGAACAGGTCGCCGTCGTGCAGCGCCGGCAGCGGCGTTTCGATGTACTGCGCCTGGCCGCCGGGCCGGTACAGCGGCACGACCAGGTCACGGGCCACCGTGCTGGCGATGTCCGTTCCGTAGTCGCGCTGGACAACGTGCAGGCACAGATCCAGGCTGGCGGCGCTTCCCGCGGAGGTGAGCAGGTCTCCGTCGTCCACGTACAGCACCCCTGGGTCCACGCAAACGCGCGGGTACCGCCGGGCCAGGTCGGCGCATTCGGTCCAGTGCGTTGTCGCCGTGTGCCCGTCGAGCAGCCCCGCGGCGGCGAGCACGAACGCGCCGGTGCACAGCGAAATGACGCGCCGTCCACGGGACCGAGCGGCGCGCAAGGCATCGAGGACCGCGACGGGAACCCGGGCCGGGTCCAGCGTCGGCAGCACGACCACGGTCTGCGCCGCCGACAGCACGTCAAGGCCATCAGGGACGTCCATCCGGAACCCGGCGTCGGTCGTGACCGACGGGGCCGCGCCGCAGATGAATACGCGGTACAGCGGGCGCCCGTTCACGGTGGCGATCGTGGTGCCGAAGATGTCGTTGGCCACGGCGAGCTCGAACAGCGCGACGCCGTCATAGACCACGACAGCCACGCCCGGCGGTTCGGCGGACACTAGTGTGGCAGCTTTGTCGTGCACCCTGTCAATTCTGCCACTGTCGTCGGCGCCACGCCAGGGGCGAGGCTGAAGTCATGAGCGACACAGCATCCGCCACTTCACGGCACGGCACGCTTGTTCTCGGCGATCCGCTTGTCCTGCGGCCACGGCGACTCGCCGACGGGCTGCTGGCGCGCGCGTTCGGCGCGTCGCTGGACCGTCAGCTAGCGGCGGGGTGCCAGCCCGAAGCCGCCCCGCTGCTGGCCGCCCGCGCCCAGGACATCGTTTCGCTGCCCAGCAGGCGGGCGCTGGCCGCCAACTGGGATCATCTGCTCCAGGCGGCGCGCCGCGGCCAAGCGAGCCGGACGAACTTCGTGCGCGCCGGCCGGATCGCCGCCGCCGAGCCCGCCATCCGCGAGCTAGTACGGCGGCTGTCCACCGCGCTGCCGGTCGCCGCGCAGGGAGTGGCCATGGCTAGCGTCCTGCTGACCGACGCCAGTGGACCGGTGTACAACGGGCATAGCCCCGTCACCCTCGCAGTCGCCCTCGAGGCCGCGACAGCACAGCTTGATCCGGCACTCCCGCTTATGTCCGCGACAAGCGCGCCGTGCGGCTAAGGCCGCGGCCGATCGTGAGAAGGCGTCTCGTCTCGCGACCACGCACTCCAGCCACTCGAGCCCGAGCCCGAGCCGGAGCCGGAGCCCACACCAGCGTCCGCATCCGCATCCGCGTCCGCATCCCGCGCCGTGAGCTCAGCCGCCCGCCGTTCGGCCTCAGCGTTGACCTCCGCGCCGAGCAGCACGGCGATGCCGGTGAGGAAGAGCCAGAAGATCAAGATGGCGACCCCCGCGAACGCGCCATACGTCTTCCCATAGTCGCCGAACTTCGCCACGTAGAACGAAAAGCCCGCAGAGGCGGCCAAGAAGATGGCGGTGCCGACCAGGCCGCCTGGACTGATCCACTGCCACCCATGCGCCCGCCGGTTCGGCCCGACGCGGTAGTAGACCGAGAACAGCAGCGTGAGGACGAGGATGGTGAGCAGCCAGCGGACCACTGTCCAGACGACGACGAACCCCGTTCCGGTGAGCCCTACGTGCCCCTCGATGCCTGAACCGATCGACTGGCCGAAGACAAGCAGCGCAGAAGCGATCCCGCCGAGCACCACGGTCGCCAGCATCAGCACCAAGGCGACGAGGCGCTTGCCGACGAACTTGCGGTCCGGCACGTCGTATGCCATGTCGAGGCCGGTCTCCAGGCTCGCCATCCCGCCGGAGGCGCTCCACAGCGCCACCGCGACGCCGATGATGACGGCGACGAGCGATCCCCTGCCGACCTGGCCGGAGGCCGAGCGGACCGCATCGCCGAACACGGTCGACGCGCCCGGCGGCAGCGCGGCGTTCAGGCCGTTGACGAGCCGGTTCACGGTGCCAGCGCCCACCCGGATCAAGTTGACCACGCCGAGCAGGGCGATCACGGCGGGAAAGAGGGCGAGGAACCAGTGATAGGCGAGGCTGCCGGCGGTCATCGTGGCGCGGTGTGCCACGAACCGCTTCCCCGCGCCGTTAATAACGCTGATCATGAGCGTCACGGCTACCCCGGCCTCACCACGCCTAACGCGACGCCCGCCCCCAACGCGACGCCTACGGCACGGTGTACGCGACCAGTTGCGGATGCCCGCCCTTCGACGATTCGTTCGGGGGGCCGCCCGCGGGGACGATGACCGAGTTGCCGGCGATCGCGATCGGCGCGTTCGTCGTCGTGGGCAGCTTCACCTGGAAGACGATCGCCCCCGTGCTCCGGTTCAGGGCGAGCAGGACGCCGTTGTACAAGGTGGTGAAGACCAGGTCGTTGGATACCGTGGCGGCGCCGAGCGGCATGTCCGGCACCTTCGTGTCCCACTCGACCTTCCCGGTCGCCAGGCTGAGCGCTTCCACCTCGCCGGTCTCGGCACCGGCGACTTTGGTGCCGACCGGCGAGTTCAGGTTGGTGGTGGTGAGCGGCAGGTCGATGGTGGCCACGTACACGCTGTTGTCCGCGACGGCCATGTTGGTGAGCACGCCGCCGAGTGATCCCGGCTCCATCGTGAGCGGCGCCTTCAGCGTGGCCTTGTGCTCGAGCAGCAGCAGGCCCAGGTCGTCGTGCCCGTTGTGCTGGCCGACCGGTGTCTTCCACAGCAGCGCGCCGGTGGAGGCGTTCATCGCGTAGACGATGCCCATCTTGCCCGAGCCGATCACCGCGGGCACCCCGTTGACGGACGCCGAGATCGGCGAGGCCTGCATGTCCCAGTCGTTGAAGTCATTCGGCACGCCCTGGTAATACCAGCGCAGCTTCCCTGTCGCGGCGTCCAAGTTGATGTCGCTGTCGGTATACAGCTGCGCGGACGGATGTTCCATCGCGTCAGCGGCCGTCTGGTACGGATTCCCGATGCCGAACGTCACGGACCCGTCGCTGCCCACGAGTGGTGTCTGCCACGCCCCGCCGGAGCCAAGACCGAAGGACGAGACCCCGGCGTCCGAGCCGGTCAGCGTATTGAACGTCCACAGGAGCTTCCCCGTCGACGCGGTCAGCGCCATGGCGACCCCGCCAGCAGAGCCCAGACCGTAGGCGCTGGACAGGTACACCCGCCCGTCCGCCACCTGCGGCTGGATCTCGAACGTCCCGTCGCCGCTGCTCAGCAGGCTGCTGTCGACCCAGACGGTCTTGCCTGTCGCGGCGTTGAGCGCGAAAACCGTGCTCGGCGTGTCCCCGTAGACCACGCCGTTAGCGACCGCCACGCCGTTCGGCCCTGGCCCCGTCTTCTCCGCCTGGTTGACCGTGTACTCCCACTTCAGCGCGCCGGTGGCCAACGACACCGCGTACACGTTGCAGTCCAGGTCCTGGATGTAGACCACTCCGTTCACCACCACGGGCGCGGCGACGAACGAGCCGGTGCCAAAAACCCCGGCCGCGGCCTGCCCGGTCACCGTGAACGACCAGGCCTCACGCAGCTCGGACACGTTCGCCGCCGTGATCGTCGAACCGACCGCGTCCCGGGTGTTAGCCAGGTCACCGTTCGGATACGGCCAAGCCCCAGCTGGCGCGGTCGCGCCGCGGAAGACCGTGCTCGCCGGGGGAGCGGGAGCCGAGCTGCACGCCACGGTCAGTCCGCCTACCGCGAGCAGGCAAGCACCCCAGCCCATCCGCCTGGTAAGAAGAGCACGCATCCGAACCACCAGCCTTCCCGAGGAGACGTCTAAGGAACGGTGTAGGCCACCAGTTGCGCCGGACCCGGCGCACCCTTCGCCGACGTGTAAGGCGAGCCCGCCGGGATAATCACCGAGTTGCCGGCGATCGCGATCGGCGCGTTCGTCGAGGTGGGCAGCTTCAACTGGTCGACGATCGCGCCGGTGCTCCGGCTGAGGGCGACCAGCACACCGTCGTACAAGGTGGTGAAGACCAGGTCGTTGGATACCGTGGCGGCGCCGAGTGGCAAGTACGACAAGCTGGTGTCCCACTCGACCTTCCCGGTCGCCAGGCTGAGCGCCGCTACCTCTCCGGTTGGTTTGCCGACGGACTTGACGGCGACGGGGAGGTTCATGTCGGTGATCGAGAGCGGCAGGTCGACAATGGCCACGTACACGGTGCCGTCCGCGACGGCCATGTTGGTGAGCACGCCGCCGAGTGATCCCGGCTCCATCGTGAGCGGCGCTTTCAGCGTGGCCTTGTGCTCGAGCAGCAGCAGGCCCAGGTCGTCGTGCCCGTTGTGCTGGCCGACCGGCGTCTTCCACAGCAGCGCGCCGGTGGAGGCGTTCATCGCGTAGACGATGCCCATCTTGCCCGAGCCGATGACCACGGGTACCCCGTTGGCAGCCGCCGAGATCGGGGAGGCCTGCATGTCCCAGTCGTTGAAGTCGTTTGGCACGCCCTGGTAGTACCAACGCAGCTTGCCGGTGGCGGCGTCCAGGTTTATGTCGCTGTCGGTGTAAAGCTGCGCGGAGGGATGGGTCATGGCCGCGGCGGGCGACTGATACGGATTCCCGATGCCGAACGTCACGGACCCGTCGCCGCCGACCAGCGGTGTCTCCCACGCCCCGCCGGAGCCAAGTCCGACCGACTTCACGCCGGCATCCGAGCCTTCGACCGTGTTGAACGACCAGAGCAGTTTCCCCGTCGCCGCGTTCAGCGCCATGGCCACCCCGCCGCCGGGGCCGAGGCCGTAGGCGCTGGACAGGTACACCCGCCCGTCCGCCACCTGCGGCTGGATCTCGAACGTCCCGTCGCCGCTGCTCAGCAGGCTGCTGTCGACCCAGACGGTCTTGCCTGTCGCGGCGTTGAGCGCGAAAACCGTGCTCGGCGTGTCCCCGTAGACCACGCCGTTAGCGACCGCCACGCCGTTCGGCCCTGGCCCCGTCTTCTCCGCCTGGTTGACCGTGTACTCCCACTTCAGCGCGCCGGTGGCCAACGACACCGCGTACACGTTGCAGTCCAGGTCCTGGATATAGACCAGGCCGTCCACCACCACGGGCGCCGCGGCGAACGAGCCCGTGGGGGAAACCCCGGCCGCGGCCGTGCCGGTCAGCGTGAACGACCAGGCCTCCTTGAGCTTGGACACGTTCTCCGCCGTGATCGTCGAACCGACGGCGTCCCGGGTGTTGGCCAGGTCACCGTTCGGATACAGCCAGGACCCGGACGGCGTGGCGGCGCCGTGGAAGACCGTGCTCGCCGGCGCCGGCGCGGGCGAACTGCACGCCGCCGCGGTCATCGAGGCCACCGCGACGAGCAACACAACACCGGTTCGTCTAGTCATGTGACTACTCATCCGACCGCTTCCTTCCTGGGAGACTTCCCGTCCCCCAGACCCCGGGCTTCCCCTGGGATTGCGGACCCGTCTGCATACTCTGATCAAAGATATACTCTGATCAAAAACTGATATCATTATGATAGACCCGTGTCAATGGCGGGGTCAACGGGTCGCGCCTTTTGGCTCGCGGGATGGGAGGGAAGTTGACGGGGTTTGGCGGCCCCCGCTACGGTCGCAACGTCCAGCCAGAAGATCAGAAAAGGGAACCCCGCCATGGCCGACCTCGCCTCGCTCGCAGCGCGGATCATCGACGGCACGATCGAGGTCGTCGATCTCACGTCTCCGCTTCACGCGGCGACGCCGATCCTGCAACTGCCCCCGGAATTCGGCCAGACGTGGCCGTTCCAGCTGGAGGAGATCAGCAGGTACGACGACAGGGGACCCGCCTGGTACTGGAACAACTTCCGCACCGGTGAGCACACCGGCACTCACCTGGACGCGCCGAACCACTGGATCACGGGCAAGGACCAGGACGACGTCTCGCGGATCCCGCCGCGCCGGCTGATCGGCCCCGCGGTCGTCATCGACAAGACCGCCCAGGCCACGGACAACCCCGACTACCTGCTCGACGTGACCGACCTCGACGACTGGCAGGAGCGGAACGGCCCCCTGCCGGCCAGCGGCTGGCTGCTGTTCCGTACCGGCTGGAGCTCCCGCGGCGATGACCCGAGCGCGTTCGCCAACGCGGACGACAGCGGCGCGCACACCCCCGGCGTCACCCCGGCGGCCGCCCGCTACCTGGCCGGGACGGACCTGCTCGGCTTCGGTGTGGAGACCGTTGGCACCGACGCCGGCCAGGCCTTCGGCTTCGAGCCGGCGTTCCCGTGCCACGAGGCCGTTCTCGGCGCGGGCAAGTACGGGCTGACCCAGCTGCGCAACCTCGACCGGCTGCCAGTCAAGGGCGCGATCGTGATCGCGGCCCCGCTGCCGATCGTGTCCGGTTCCGGCTCGCCGGCCCGGGTACTCGCCCTGGTAGAGAGGTGAGCGTCGCGCCGGCCTCAGTCGCCTCGGTCGCCTCGGTCGCGGAGGCGGTCGGCACCGCGCTCGTGCGGCGATTCGGCGTCGGCACCGTGTTCGGGGTGGTGGGCAGCGGGAACTTCCTCCTGACTAACGCGCTGACCGCGGCGGGCGCGCGCTTCATCGCCGCCCGCCACGAGGGCGGCGCCGCGGTGATGGCCGACGCTTACGCGCGGGTCAGCGGCGAACTCGGCGTGCTGTCGGTACACCAGGGGCCGGGCCTGACGAACGCGATGACCGGGATCACCGAGGCGGCGAAGAGCCGCACGCCGCTGCTGGTCCTCGCCGCCGAGGCGACCGCCCCGCGGTCCAACTTCCACATCGACCAGTCCGCGCTTGCCCAAGCCGTCGGCGCGCAGCCGCACCGGGTGACCTCCGCCGCCACGGCCGCAACCGAGCTGGCCCGCGCCTGCCACGCGGCGCTCAGCGAGCGGCGGACGGTGCTGCTCAGCCTGCCGCTCGAGGTGCAGGCCGCCCCCGCGCCGGCCTCGTTCGACCCGCCCCGCTACCCCGCCGCGACACCGGCCGCCGCTGACCCCGATGCCGTCAGCGCGCTCGCGGACGCGCTGGTCGCGGCGCACCGGCCGGTGTTTATCGCGGGCCGGGGCGCTCGGCACGCGAGAGAAGATCTCATTCATTTGTCCGAACGAATAGGGGCTCTCCTGGCGACCTCAGCGGTCTCCCGCGGGTTGTTCCGCGGCGAGCCGTTCAACCTCGACGTGAGCGGCGGATTCGCCACCCCGGTCGCCGCCGAGCTGATCCAGAACGCGGACCTGCTCGTTGGCTGGGGCTGCTCGCTGAACATGTGGACGCTGCGGCATGGCGCGCTCGTCGGCGACGGCACCACCGTCGTCCAGGTGGACCTCGACCCCGCCGCGCTCGGCGCGCATCACGCCGTCGACCTCGGGCTGACCGGCGACACCGCGGCGACCGCGCGCGCCGTCGCGGACGAACTGCGCCGTCGCGGGCACCACGCGTCCGGATACCGGTCCGCCCAGGTCGCCGAACACCTCGCCCGCGAAGGCCGCTGGCGTGACGTGCCCCACGACGACGCAGCGGAAGCCGAAGAGGGCCGCATCGACCCCCGCACCCTGTCCGTCGCCCTGGACGACCTGCTGCCTGTCGAGAAGACGGTGGCGGTCGACTCGGGCAACTTCATGGGCTACCCGTCCATGTACCTCGACGTGCCGGACCCGGACGGCTTCGTCTTCACCCAGGCCTTCCAGTCGATCGGCCTTGGCCTGGCCACCGCGGTAGGCGCCGCCGTCGCGCGCCCGGACCGGCTGACCGTGGCCGCGCTCGGGGACGGCGGCGCGCTGATGGGGATCAGCGAGCTGGAAACCGCCGTCCGGCTGGGCGTGGACCTGCTGGTGGTGGTCTACGACGACGAGGCCTACGGCGCGGAGGTGCATCACTTCGGGGCGGAGGGGCATCCGGTCGACACCGTGACGTTCCCGCCCGTGGATATCGCCGCGATCGGCGCCGGCTTCGGCTGCGCCGCCGCCACGGTCCGCGGCCTGGCCGACCTGGCCCCCGTCGCCGACTGGCTATCGGGCCTGCGCGACCGCCCGATGGTCGTGGACGCGAAGGTGACCCGCGCCCACCCGTCGTGGTGGCTAGCCGAAGCGTTCCGCGGTCACTGACCCGGTGTGCGGGCCCGACCGCCCCAGCCCCACCACCCCCCGCCCCACCGCTCCGCCCGCACCCCCACCCCCAGCCCCACCCAGATGAATGGCCCACGCAGCTTGCTCTAGCCAGTTGCATGGGCCATTCATCCCGAGCTTCGCTCTAGCCGCGTGGATCAGGAAGGCTCCCAGCGCCAGCCGTCGTTATCTTCGCAAGTAATTGCTTCGCCGTCTCCCGCCACGCCAGATGAACCGTGGTCAGAGTCACGGCAATATTCACCTGGCTCGTAGCATGTACCTTCATCACTGAGTGGATAGCAGCCAGTCGGGCCTGCAGAATGCGTAGGCGCGGCGACGGGTGTTGTTTGGACTGGTGGAGACGGTGCCGCGTGCGTCGACGGCGCCGCCCGCGTCGACGATGCCACTGCGCGAGATGTTGCCACCACGGTTCGCTTTTTAGTTGGGTGCTTTTTGACTGCGTTGACTATCGTGACCCCCGGAGCCGAAGTAAGGGTGTGCGTCGGCGCCACGGTCGGAGCCGGTGACGCACTACCGGTTGGCGCGCTGGTCCCATGATGGCCAGCGATACCAATGATGAGCAGCAGAACGAAGGCCCCAAGCACGATGCCGAGCACCTTCCGGCTGCCGGTCTTGCTTCCCTTGGCACTAGAACTGGCGCGAATCGGAACATGCCGGCGGACGGGCCGCGGACGTCGGCGCCGCCCCCTCTTGTTCCTGCTTGGAGACACGTGAAAAGGACCCGGTCGCATGCCATGCTTCATTGAGCATCCCTCCCCATAGAAGGACGCATATAGCAGGCTAATGGGTTACTTACAACTCGAATATGCAGGTCACCGAGGGTATGCTGGGCAGTTTCCAAGCTGATAGCTCGACAATCCCGTATTCTTCCCGCGTGTGCGCGGCAGAACGCGCGAGAACTGCAGCCATCGAGCGATGTCAATTTGCTGTTCGAGTTCCTGGAGATGCGGTTCAACGTGCCTGACGACATCCGCAAGCGGGTCGAGAGATGCGACGACGAGGGGCAGATCAAGACTTGGCCCCGGCGCGTCCCGACCGCCACCTTCGTCGACGAGGTCTTCTCGCTCTGAGGATCATTCACCAATAGGCAAACGCTCACCCGCAGCCGCAACAAATTGCGTTTCACGTTCACCATTCTCTAGCGCTCCTAGGTACACGCCTAGGCCCCGCTAGTCGCGTGCCTGGCGCTCGGCGGTGGCGAAGTCGGCGCGGCCTGTACGGGTCGGTCGGCCACCCGTGACCGCCGGTATTGACACACCGCAGGCTGAAGTCATCGCCGCCGCTCGATAACCTTCGCGTGAACGAGCTTCCCGACGAGCTCAATGCGGAGACGGGGTTCGGCAGCGGCGTTCGTGGAGCGGAACTTGAGCTTGGAATAGGTGAGGGCGAGCCCGTCGGTGTCGATCACGATGCCCGGCGCGCTGACGATGAACAGTTTGCCGTGCACCATATCCGTCTCAATTCGCACGACGTTCGAGGTGACCACCGCGTGGGTGAAGTCGAGGACGACTCGGCACTCTCGCGTGCGAAGCTCGATGCGCGCAGGCACCTGCCAGCGCCCTTCCTGGACGTATTTGCCACCATGTTGCTCGACCACGAGTACTTCTTTGGGTGCGGGCGCAATCGGCAGGTCCTCGGTGAGCCTGGCCAGCTCACCGAGCGTGCGGGCGTTAAGCGCGCTCTCCAGCCGGGCGTCGAGTTCCTCGGCGCTGAGTCGGCCATCACCGCCGGCAACTCGCAGCGCGTCCACGACGCGGTTGCGGTCCTCGTGCGATGCCCGCAACTCGGGCAGATCGTTCGACATGGCAGCCACGCTAGCAAGGCAAACGGTCGGCACCGGGTTAACCACTGGATCGAGTCGTTGCTGGCCTTGTAGGTTCCCCCACGTGAGTGATGACGGCAAGACCTGGATCCGATTCGCCGAAGAAGCAGATGCAGCCGTGATCGCGCGTATCCACATGACCTCTCGGTCGACGACCATGCCCTATCTGCCCCCGCAGCGGCGTAGTCACGAGCAGGTGACCAGATGGGTCACAGACGTCGTGCTCAGGCAATGTCGCATCTGGGTCGCGGTGCGTGATGCGGAGATCATGGGCTACGCGGCGCTTGACGGTGACATGCTCGAACACCTCTATCTGCGCCCGGACGCCCGCCGCCAGGGCATCGGTACCCTGCTGCTTGATGAGGTCAGGCGGCACTGCCCTGACGGGGTGTCCCTGCACGTCTTTCAGCAGAACACCGATGCCCGGGCGTTTTACGAGCGCCACGGTTTCACCGTCTTCGACACCAACGATGGTGATCGCAACATGGAGAACCTGCCCGACATGACGCTTCGCTGGACACGGGACAGCGCGCGCTAAGGAATGCTGGCCCGACTGCGGTACTAGCCGCGTGCCTGGCGCTCGGCGGCGGCGAAGTCGGCGCGGGCGGTCGCCACCAGCCGGGCGAACTGGCTCTGTCGCTTAGGCGAGCCTGATCAGCCGCAGCGCGTGCACACGGTACAAGTCGGTCAGGACGGCTTCGGCGTCCGGCTCGGCGGTACGCTCTCGCTCGGCGCTGGCCGCGGCCGCGGCCGCGGCCCCGATCGGTTGTGAGTACACGTTAGAAGAGACTCTCGCGATCGGTCATCCGCTGCTCCGGTCGCGGGAAATCTTGCGGCAGCCTGCCCCGAACCTCGATCCATTGATCTCAGACATCGATCGTTGCGCGGTTCGGCGTTGATGACCGGCTCCGGCCTGCCAAAGGATGGGCTCATGACCACTCACGCGGAAAAGACACACGCGACTGGCGTCATCACGGTCCACACCTACGAGCCGACGGCCTACGAGGAGCCCGCGGACGGTCCGGTGCTGTCCAAGATCCACGTCGAGGAGAGCTTTAGCGGCGACATCGCGGGCGACGGTGCCGTCGAGTTCCTGCAAGCGGCGCGGGCGGACGGATCGGCGAGCTTCGTCGGGATCGAGCGGGTCACCGGCACGCTGGCGGGCCGCCGTGGGTCGTTCCTGCTACAGGACAGTGGCACGGTGGAGGGCGAACTGGTGAGCGGAACCTGGTTCGTGGTGCCGGACTCGGGCACCGGCGAACTCGCCGGCCTGCGTGGCGACGGGGGGTTCCGCGCCAACCTGGGCCAGGACGCGCAGATTCACCTGGACTACTGGTTCGAATAACGGCGCGCGGCAACCGTACCGCACCCGGCGAGACCACGTCATGCGAGAATGCTTGAGCAAGCGCACCCGATGATCCTGGCCCTGGCGGATGGATACCGAAGAGATCGAGGTCTTCCTCACCCTGGCCGAGGAACTGCACTTCGGCCGCACGGCGCTGCGGCTGCGGCTTCCGCAGCCGCGGGTCAGCCGCTTGGTCGCCGCCCTGGAGCGGCGTGTCGGCGGCATGCTTTTCGAGCGCACCAGCCGTTCTGTGCGGCTGACCGCGGCCGGTGAGCGGCTGCGGGATGAGCTGGGCCCGGCCTACGAGCAGATGCGGGCCGCGCTCAGCCACGCCAGCGAGGCCGCGCGCCAGGCCGCCGGGGTGCTGACGATCGGGTTCACGGCGACGTCCTGCTGCGAGGCGCTGTCCAGGGTCACCGAGGCGTTCGAGCAGCGTAACGGCGGCGGCCAGGCGGTCCTGCGGGAAGTGGACGTGTTCGACCCCTACGCCGCGTTGCGCGGCGGTGAGATTGATGTCCTGTTCACCTGGCTGGCCGTGGACGAGCCCGACCTTTCTGCCGGGCCGGCCATCGAGTTCCGGGCCCGGGTGCTGCTCGTCGCACCGGGACATCCGCTCGCGGCACGCGAGTCGGTGGGCCAGGAGGACCTGGGGGATTGGGATCTGATCATGTGCCCGGCGACGCTGCCGCGAGCGATTTACGACACGCTGGTCCCGCCGCGCACGCCCGCGGGCAGACCGACCCATCGTGCGCACTCCGTGCACACCATCAACGAGATCGTCACGCTCGTGTCGCTCGGCCGTGTCGTCCACCCGACGTGCGCGTCTGTGCCCATGTACCAGCGCGACGACGTCGCGCCGATCCCGATCCGGGACATGCCGCCGGTGGCGATCGGCCCGATCTGGTGCACTGCGCGCGAAGACGCCCGCATCCACGCGCTGGTCCGCGCTGCCCGCGACGCCAGCCAGAATCCGATAACTCGGTCCTGACTCCGGCACCAGGGCACAGCACTGTACGGATCGCATAAGCGGATGTACATCTGTGGTTATCGCGCCCAATGACATTGCGCGCGTGGCGCGTGATGCTCGTACCAAGGCGCCGGCTGGTCTGTGCCAACAGGAAAGGGGACGAGCGCCCATGACCGAAACGCCTGGGTTCCGCAACCAGTGGCTCGAAGGCCCCTTCGCCCCCGTCGACCAGGAAGTCACCGTTTACGACCTGAACGTCACCGGCTCCATCCCGCAAGACCTCGATGGCCGCCTGCTGCGCGTCGGCCCCAACCCGGTCGACCCCGAGAACCCGGTGACCTACAACTGGTTCACCGGCAACGGCATGGTCCACGGGGTGCGGATCCGTGACGGCCGGGCGGAGTGGTACCGCAACCGGTTCGTCCGCGATGACGAAGTGGCTCGCAGCAAGGGCCTCGACCAGTTGCCCGGCCCGAAGCAGCTTGGCGGCGGCGCCGGGTACGTCGCCGACAACGTGGTGAATACGCACATCTTCCCGCACGTCGGCAAGACCTGGGCGTTCGCCGAGGCGGGCGTGCTGCCGGTCGAGTTGTCCTACGAGCTGGAGTGCCTGGCCAAGTCCGATTTCGGCGGCACGCTCAACGGCTCGTGGACCGGCCACCCGCACCGTGACCCGCGTACCGGTGAATTGCACGGCATGACGTACTACCACGGCTGGGAGCACGTCAGCTACCAGGTCCTCGACACGACAGGCAAAGTCCGCAGGACGGTCGACGTGCCAACCCACGGCCGTCCGGTCATCCACGACTGCGCGCTGACGCAGCGCTACGCGATCTTCCTCGACGGTCCGGTCGGTTACTCCGACGACCTGCTCAGGCGGGGCTACGACTTCCCGTTCATGTGGGGCTTCGAGTACCCGACGCGCTGGGTCCTGATCCCGAGGGACGGCGTGCCCGGCCACGTCATCTCCTGCGAGGTCGAACGCTGGGCGGTCTTCCACATCCTCGGCGCCTACGACCTGCCGGACGGCCGGGTGGCGCTGATCGGGCCGAGCAACTCCAGGATGTTCGTCACCGACCGGACCGGCCCTGGCGAGGTGCCGGGCACGCTCAACCTCTACCTCATCGACCCCGCCACGAAAAAGACCGAGGTCAAGACCGTCGACGACCGCCCGCAGGAGATGCCAAGGCTGGACGACCGGCTGGTCGGCGGCAAGTTCAGGTACGGCTACTTCAGCAGCCGTGACCAGGGTGTGTCCACGCTCATCAAGCAGGACCTGGACGCCAGGACGAACGAGTCGTACGCCTACGGCCCCGGCCGGTTCGGTATGGAGGCCGTGTTCGTGCCGCGAACCCCCGACTCAGCCGAAGACGACGGCTGGCTCATGACCTACGTCTCCGACATGACCACAGGGACCTCGGAGGTCGTGATCCTGCCCGCGCAGGACATCAACGCGGGCCCGGTCGCGAGGATTCACATCCCGCACCGGGTGCCGATCGGCTTCCATGGCAACTGGATACCTGATGCAGAACTCGAAGAGCAGCGAAAGGTGCTTGGACTGTGACCCGTCTGGTCTTTGACAACAAGCAAATACGGCAACTGCCGCCGGATGTGATCGCGCAGCTGACAGGGCTGGGCCGGGAGATCACGCCTGACCTCGTGCAGACGACGTGGGCGCTGCTCACGCCGTTCCACAAGGAGGTCGGATACACCGCGCCCAAGATCGACCGCGACCTGAGGTACGGCGACCACCCGCGGCATCGCCTCGACCTGCACACCGCTGACGAGCAGGCCGCCGAGCAGTCCGTCGGTCAGCGATCCCCGGTCTTCCTCTTCGTGCACGGCGGCGGTTTCGTCGGCGGCGACAAGACGCAGCCGGACAGCCCGGCGTACGACCACATCGGCGTCTGGGCGGTGCGCAACGGGTGGATCGGCGTGACGATGACCTACCGGCTCGCGCCCGATCACACCTGGCCGGCCGGGGCCCAGGACGTGGCGGTCGCGGTGGACTGGATCCGCGAGAACATCGCGGGCTACGGCGGCGACCCGGACAGGATCGTGGTCGCGGGCCACTCGGCCGGCTGCGTGCACGTCGCGTCCTACATCACCGGCCAGGGCGGCGGCTCGCTGGACGGCGTGCGGGGCGCGGGCCTGCTGTCCGGCTTCTACTACATCCCAGACGAAGGCCGCGGCGAACTGGAACGCAGCTACTACGGCGACGCGCCGTCCGAAACCGTCTCCACCCTGCCCGGCCTGCTCGACACCAACGTCCCGCTCTTCTTCGCTGTCGCCGAACGCGATCCCGAGTTCAGCCACTACCAGGTGACCCGCCTGACCGAGGCGTGGTTCGCCAGCAAGGGAAGCGTCCCGCAGGTCGTCTGGTCCGAGGGGCACAACCACGTCTCCCAGATCGGTTCGATCGGCGTGGACGACGTCGCGCTCGGCGCCCAGCTGGCCCGGTTCGTCGACCGCGTGACGGAAGCCTGACGGAAGGATGAGCGTGCCTGACCCTACGTTCCCGCCCACCGGCGCCCCGGCCCCACGCACCGGCGGCGAGACCGGGTACCTGCGGATCGCGACCGAGGAGGCGTTCGCCACCCCGGAGCTCATCAAGCTGTGGCTCGGCCTGCTCGACGACCCGTCGTTCGACGATCCCGGGTTCCGGAGCTTGTGGAGCTTCTACGGCACCTCCACGGCCGAGCGCCCGCGGTTCATCCTCGAGTCCCTGCTGGACCTCGGCAAGACCCGCCTCAAGGCGATGGACGACGCCGGGATCGACAAAGCGATCCTGTCCCTGACCTCGCCCGGCCCCCAGCCGCTGCCCGTGGACGTGGCGAAGGCCCAGGCCACGCTGGCCAACGACCGGCTGGCGCAGGCGCGGGCGGCGCACCCAGATAGGTTCTTCGGCCTGACCGCGGTCGCCCCGCAGGACCCCGGATACTCCGCGACCGAGATCGAGCGCGGGAAGAACAAGCTCGGCTTCAACGGCGTCATCATCAACTCCCACACCCAGGGCGAGTACCTCGACGACCCGAAGTTCTGGCCGATCCTGGAGGCCGCCGAGGCGCTCGGCACCCCGATCTACCTGCATCCGAACACCGCTCCGAAGAACTTCATCCAGCCCATGCTCGACGCGGGCCTGGACGGGGCGATCTGGGGGTTCGCCGTCGAGACCGGCACCCACCTGCTCCGGCTCATCACCAAGGGCGTCTTCGACCGGTTCCCGGGCCTGAAGATGGTCGTCGGCCATCTCGGCGAGGCGCTCCCGTTCTGGATGTACCGGCTGGACTACATGCATGGCGCCACCGTCAGGTCCGGCCGGTATGAGGCGATGCGGCCCATCGAGCTGAAGCCGAGCGAGTACCTGCGCCGCAACATCTGGATCACCACCAGCGGTATGGCCTGGGCGCCGGCGATCATGTTCTGCCGCGAGGTCCTCGGCCCCGACCGGGTGATGTACGCGATGGACTACCCGTACGAGTACCAGGTCGACGAGGTCCGCTGGCAGGACGACCTGCCGCTCACCGTCGCGGAGAAGAAGCAGTTCTACCAGACCAACGCCGAGGACGTGTTCGGGCTCGCTGTAAGGGGGACGTCCCCCCTACGACCCCCCGGAAAGGAGTAACCCCATGCCCCGTCCGAAGATCCCGGTAGAAGACCGGCTCGAGATCATGGAGCTTTTCGCGTACTACGCGTGGGGGCTGAACACCGGCGACGCAGCAGAGGTCCTCGCCTGCTTTGCCGAAGACGCCACGTTCGAGCACCTGCCGCAGGGCATCTTCCGCGGCCCCGACCAGCTCCGCGTCCTGCTCGACCACCTCTGGTACGACAAGCCGGGCTGGTTCATCGGCCGCCAGCACCTCGCGAGCCATTTCGTGATGACGCCGCTGGACGAGCAGGAGATGCACGTCAAGGCGTACTCCTCGATCCTCCAGCACAACCTCGACTACCGGCGCAATTTCGTCTTCGGGCTCGCCAGCTGGGACAACGTGTGCACCAAGGCGAGCGGCGAGTGGCTGTTCAAGTCCGTGCGGATCGTCAAGTGGATGGGCGAGGACGTGCCCTGGGTCGGTGCGGACCGTGCAAGAACTAGCGCACCAGCAGGCCCCCTTCTATGAGTCCGAACGGTGTCCGGATTCTCCCCGTCCGCAACCCCTACACGGGCGCGGTGGACTACGAGATCACCGCGCCCGCCCCTGACGAGCTCGCGCGCACCTGTGACCGGCTGCGCGCCGCGCAGGTAAAGTGGGCCGCGGCCCCGCTCGAGCACCGTATCGAGGTGCTGACCCGGTGGGCGGACGAGCTTGAGAAGGCGTATGCCGCGCTGGCCGCCGCGGACTCAGAAGACACCGGCGGCTGCTTGATTTCGCTCATGGCGCCGCGCATCGCGGTAGGTAACGTCCGCGCCTGGGCGGCCGACGCCCCGCAGGTGCTCGCCGAGGCGGCCAGATCCGGCACGAGCTCGGTCATGCCGAGCATCTCGTTCCGCACCCAGCTGGTGCCGTACCCGCTGGTCGGCGTGATCAGCCCGTGGAACGGCCCGCTGCTGCTCTCGCTGCTCGACCCGGTACCCGCGCTCTTCGCGGGCAGCGCGGTCATCGTCAAGCCGAGCGAAGTGGCGCCGCGGTTCGTCGAGCCGGTGATGGCGACCATCGCGGCCGTCCCCGAGCTCGCCGAGGTGTTCACGTTCATCACCGGTGACGGGCAGACCGGTCAGGAGCTGATCGGCGAGGTCGACGTCGTCTGCTTCACCGGCAGCGTGCCCAACGGCCGCAAGGTCGCGCAGGCCTGCGCGGCCCGGCTGATCCCGGCCTACCTGGAGCTCGGCGGGAAGGACCCGGCCATCGTGACGGCGTCCGCCGACCTGGAGCGGGCGGCGACCGCGGTGCTGCGCGGCGCGGTGTCCGGCACCGGCCAGGTGTGCTTCGCCATCGAGCGGATCTACGTGCATGAGGAGGTGCACGACGAGTTCGTGAACCTGCTGGTGGGCAAGGCGGCGCGGGTCCGGCTCAACTTTCCCGACGCCAGCGAGGGCGAGATCGGCCCGTTCGGCTTCGACCGGCAGGCGCGGATCGCCGCGGAGCACCTAGCCGACGCGGTGGCCAGGGGAGCGGTCGTCAAGTGCGGCGGCCCGCCGCACACGCTCGGCGGCGGGCAGTTCATGCGCCCGACGGTGCTCTCCGAGGTCAGCCACGACATGCTGGTCATGCGGGAGGAGTCCTTCGCGCCGTTCCTGCCGGTGATGCGGTACCGCTCCGAAGACGAGGCGGTCGCGCTCGCCAACGACAGCCACTACGGGCTGTCCGCCGCGGTGCTGGCCGGCACCGCCGAGGAGGCCGCGCGAATCGGCGAGCGGATCAACGCCGGCACGGTCAGCCTCCAGGACACGTTCCTGACGCTGTTCAAGACCAGGGACATCGGCACGAACTCGTTCGGCGACTCGGGGCTCGGCGGCGACCGGACCGGTCCGGCCTCAATCCTGCGCTTCCTGCGCAAGAAGGCGCTGCTCACCCAGGCAGCGCCGCCCGCGCCCCTGGGACGTCCGGCACCCCACCCGGCACCCCCTCCGGCACCCCACCCCGCGCCCCCTCCGGCGCCCCCTCCGGCACCCCACCCCGCGCCCCGTCCGGCGCCCCCTCCGGCGAAGCGGATTCCGCGATGAAGATTCAGGCAGCCGTCGTCTGGGAGGCCGGAGCGCCGCTGTCGATCGAGGAAGTCGACCTCGACGAGCCGCGCGACGACGAGATCCTCGTCCGCGTCGAGGCCGCAGGCGTCTGCCATACCGACGACAAGGCGCGGCACGGCAAGCTGCCGGTGGTGTTCCCTGTGATCCTCGGCCACGAGGGCTCCGGCGTGGTCGAGCGGACCGGATCCGCGGTCACCAGGGTGGGGCCGGGGGACCGGGTGCTGTTCACCCCGGACTACTGCGGCCGCTGCGGGCCGTGCCTGATGGGCCGGACCCCGTACTGCGACGACGTGATCGCGGTGACCTTCACCGGCACGCGCCCGGACGGATCCCCGCGTGCCCACAAGGACGGCAAGCCGGTCCGCGCCTCCTTCTTCGGCCAGTCCTCATTCGCCACGCACTCCCTGGTCACCGAGCGCAACATCGTGCCCGTCCCCCGGGACGCCCGGCTGCACTACATGGCGGGGCTGACCTGCGGGATACAGACCGGTGCCGGAGCCATCCTGAACGCCATGCCGGTTGGCCCGGGCCGCAGCGTCGCGGTCTTCGGGACCGGGGCGGTCGGGCTGGCGGCGGTGATGGCCGCGGTCGCCTCCGGCGCCGACGAGATCGTCGCCGTCGACCGCGTGGCGCACCGCCTGGGGCTGGCCGCCGAACTCGGGGCGACCCACGTCATCGACACGACCGATAAGGAGCTAACCGAGGTCAGCGCCGAGATCGTCAAGGTCACCGGCGGCGGCGCGGACGTGGCCCTGGACACCACGACGAGCCCGGCCGTGATCAGGGCCGCCGTGCTGTCCCTGGCCACGTTCGGCACCTGCGGCTTCGTAAGCGGCGGCGGCGACCTCACGCTGCCCCCGACCGCCCTCCAACTAGGCGGCCGCCAAGTCCGCGGCATCATGGGCGGCGACATCAACCCGACGGTCTTCCTGCCCCGCCTGCTAGACCTGCACATCCGCGGCAAGTTCCCCTTCGACCGCCTAGTCCGCACCTACGAATTCGCGGACGTCAACACGGCGATAGCCACATCCCTCTCGGGCCACACAATCAAGCCGGTCCTCACGTTCCCCTAACCCGCTCCGCCCGCCCCAATGCCCAGCGCCACTTGGTATACAAGCCGACCACTTGGTACCTAAGAATGCCACGCCGCCACCCCCCATATCATGATATATCCGGCGCTAAATTTGTCACGATGTATACCAAGTGGTTATGTTGTATACCAAGTCGGCTGCCGCTGCGTCACTGGCGGTGCGGGTGGGGCTGATGTGATAGCGGTCGCGGCGACCGCTAGGGTCGGCGGGGTGCCGCGGCGGGACGGGCGCTAGGTCCAGGTGTCGCCGCGGGATGGGCGCTGGGTCCAGGTGTCGCTCGCGCAACGGACGCGGTGGATAAGCTTCCCTGCAGTCATGTCTTCTCCCCCAGACGAATGTCCGGAACGGCATGATATACCGTTTATGTAACCGGCCCGTTCCTCAGCGTATACTTACGCAGCGCGATCGTCAAACTACTCTATGTCATATTCCGCCTCGGGGCCCGCCTTTCTCGGGATCGACCTCGGCACCAGCCAGGTCAAGTCGCTGCTCGCCGGCCCGGACGCGCAGGTGCTCGGCCGGGGCCGCGCGCCGTACCAAGTCGCCCTGCCAGCCCCCGGTCAAGCCGAATCCGACCCGGGGGAGTGGTGGTACGCCACCGGGATCGCGGTCCGCGAGGCGCTCGCGGCCGCGGGCGACGCCGATGTCGTCGCGCTCGCGGTGACGGGCCAGATGCACGGCGTGGTGCTCGCCGACCCGGTCGGCACCCCGCTCCGCCCGGCCATCGTCTGGCTGGACCGCCGCGCCGCCGCCGAGGCCGCGCGCTACCGTGCGCTTCCGGCCACGCTCACCGGCCCGCTGGGCAACCAGCCGTCACCCGGCATGGCCGGCCCGATCCTGTGCTGGCTGGCCACGCACGAACCGGCGACGATGAACGCCGCGCGCTGGGCGCTGCAGCCGAAGGACTGGCTCCGGCTCCGGCTGACCGGCGAGGCCGCGACCGACCCGACCGACGCGTCGGGCACGCTGCTGTTCGACCTCACCCGCGGCGCCTGGGCGACGGACCTGATCGGCGCGCTCGGCCTGCCCGCGGGCATCCTGCCCGGCATCCGCGAGCCCGCCGAGTTCGCCGGCCGCCTGCTGCCCGCCGCCGCGGCCCACCTGGGCCTGCGCCCGGGCATTCCGGTCGCGACCGGTGCCGCCGACACCGCCGCGGCCCTGCTGGCGGCGCGGCTGCCCGCCGACGCCGCGTTGCTCACGCTGGGCACCGGCGGCCAGTGGGTAGTCCCGCAGGCCCCGGGATCCTGGCGGCCCACCCCGACGACGAACCTGTTCCGGGCGGTCGGCGGGGGTCAGTACCGGCTGGCCGCCGTACAAAATATGGGAGAAACAATCAATTGGGTCGCCGCGGTGCTCGGCGTCTCCTGGGACCACACTTACTCGACCGCCGGGCTGCCGTGGCGGGCGGATACGCCCGTCTTCCTGCCGTACCTGACCGAAGAGCGCTGGGAGCCTGGTCTGACCGGCTGCTGGGCGGGCCTGACGCTCGACCATGGCCGGGACGACCTGCTGCGCGCCGCGCTCGAGGGGGTCGCGTTCTTGCTGCGCGACAGGCTCGGCGACCTGCGCGCCGCTGGCCACGATCCGGCGCGCGTGCTGCTCGGCGGCGGCGGCAGCAGGCATCCGGCCTGGCGGCAGCTGCTCGCCGACGTGCTCGGCCTGCCGCTCTACCCGGCCGCGACGAGCTGGCTGACTCCGGCCGGCGCCGCGATGCTGGCCGCCGCCGTTGGCGGCGGAGCGGTGCCCGGGGGAGCAGGCGGACACCGTTCGGATGAAGAAGCAGGCGAGCCGGTCACCCCCGGACAGCAGGGCGCGGCGAGCACCGGCTACGACCGTTACCTCAGCCTGAAGCGCGGTCAGGGCCGCTGATCGCGAAGCTGCGCGGTGTAAGCGACGCAGTCCGTGTACCGCGGCAGTTCCCCGGCCCGCAGCGCCTCGTCGAGCGTCGGCGCCGCGGCGTCCTTCTCCGACAGGACCGGCTCGCCAGCCAGGTCCTCGAGCGTCCAGCCGATCCCGATCGCGGGGTCGAGCGGGTTGACGCCGTGCTCGCGGCCAGGGGCGAACGGCGTCGAGCACAGGTAAAGCACGGTCGCGTCGTCGGTCAGCGCAATGAACCCGTGCCCGAGCCCCTCGGCGAGGAAGACGGCGCGGCGGCTGTCGTCGTCCAGCCGCACCGCCTCCCACTTACCGAAGCCGGGCGAGCCGGCCCGCACGTCGACGATGACGTCGAGGATCGCGCCGCGCACGCAGGAGACGTACTTGGCCTGCCCCGGCGGTACGTCCGCGTAGTGGATCCCCCGGATCACGCCGCGCCGGGACACCGAGCAGTTGACCTGCGCGACGTCGAGCCGGTAGCCGAGGTCGGCGGCGAACTCGGCGCCGCGGAACGCCTCGAGGAACGCCCCCCTGTCGTCCCTGAGCACCCGGGGGGTGAACAACCAGGCGCCCTCGATACCCAAAGCTTCCATCGCGTCCCCTGTCGTCTACGGCGTCGTTTACCGCGCCGCCAGCATGGCGGGAAAGGCGCGGTCGAGAGCGTCCCGCCAGTCGCCGATGGGCGCGACGCCGGCCGCATCCCAGGCGTCGTGGCCGAGCACGCTGTAAGCGGGCCGGGGTGCCGGGCGCGGGAAGTCGGCGGTGGTGGTGGGAGTCACCAGCGCCGGGTCGGCGCCCGCTCGCGCGTAGATGGCGCGGGCGAAACCAAACCAGGTGACCTCGCCGGAACTGGTGGCGTGGTAGGTCCCCGCGGGCGCTCCGGTGCCGATCAGGGCGTAGACCTGGCGGGCGACGTCGGCGGTCCAGGTGGGCTGGCCACGCTGGTCGTCGACGACGCTGACCGGGCCGCCCGCCAGCGCCCGGGTGAGCATCGCGGCGTAGAAGCTCTTCCCGTGCGCGCCGTACAGCCAGGCGGTCCGCAGCACGTAGGCGCTGTCGGGCAGCGCCGCGCGGGCCGCCTCTTCCCCGGCGAGCTTGGTCCGGCCGTAGGCGCTACGCGGCGCGGTCGGGTGGTCTTCGGCGTAGGGCTTTTCCGCGGTGCCGTCGAAGACGTAGTCGGTGGAGATCTGGACAAGGGCGGCGCGCTGCCCCGCGCACGCGGCGGCGAGGTGCGCGACCGCCTGCCCGTTGACGCCGAGCGCGGCGTCCTCGTGCGCCTCCGCGTCGTCGACCGCGGTCCACGCGGCGCAGTTGACCACGACATCAGGCCGGTGCCTCGCCACGGCGTCGCGCACCGCGACCGGGTCGGTGATGTCGAGGTCGGCGCGGCCGAGGGCCGCTACCTGCTCGCCTTCGCCGGCCAGCAGGCCCGCGAGGTCGCGGCCGAGCATCCCGCCGGCCCCAGTGATCAGCCACTTCCTCATAGCAGCGGCAGTGCCTTCCAGGTCCGCGGGCCTCATGGCAGTGCCTTCCAGGTCCGCGGGCCTCATGGCAGCGCGGGCGGCGCCGGGCGGTCCAGCGGCTCCCACCACGGGCGGTTCTCCGCGTACCAGGCGATGGTGGCCTTGAGGCCGTCGGGGAACGGGACACGCGGCGCGTAGCCCATCGAGCGCAGCAGGGAGTCGTCCAGGCTGTACCGCCGGTCGTGGCCCTTGCGGTCGGTGACCGGCACGACCATCTGCCAGGTGGCGCCGCAGGCCTCGAGGATAGCGGCGGTGAGCTCGCGGTTGCTCAGTTCAGTGCCGCCGTCGATGTGGTAGACGCGGCCGGCGGCGCCCTTTTCCAGCACGAGCTGGATGCCGCGGCAGTGGTCGTCGACGTGGATCCAGCCCCGGACATTGGCGCCGTCCCCGTACAGCGGGACTGGCCTGCCGTCCAGCAGGTTGGTCGCGAACAGCGGGATGACCTTCTCGGGGTACTGGTGCGGCCCGTAGTTGTTGCAGCACCGGGTGATGGAGACGTCCACCCCGTGCGTCCGCGCGTAGGACAGCGCGATGAGATCGCCGCCCGCCTTGGCGGCCGAATACGGGGAGTTGGGGTCGAGCGGGGAGTCTTCGGTCCACGACCCTTCGGGGATGCTGCCGTACACCTCGTCGGTGGACACGTGCACCACCTTGCCGATGCCGGCGTTGCGGCAGGCGTCGAGCAGCACCTGTACCCCGGTCACGTTGGCGGTGACGAACTCGGCCGCGCCGGCGATCGACCGGTCGACGTGGGTTTCGGCGGCGAAGTTGATCACCGCGTCGTGGCCGGGCAGCAGGTCAGCTAGCAGCGGCCCGTCGCAGATATCGCCCCGCATGAAGGTGAACCGCCCGGAGACCGCGGCGAGGTTGCCGAGATTCCCCGCATAGGTGAGCTTGTCCAGGACGGTGACCTCGGCGTCCTCGTAGCCGGGGTAGCCGCCGGACAGCAGCGTGCGGACGTAGTGCGAACCGATGAACCCGGCGCCGCCGGTTACCAGGATCCTCATGAGCTGATCTGCACCAAACTGTGGTCACCGAGCACCAGGCGGTGCACCCTGGGAACCGTGGGCGCGGGCATCACTTCGGCGTCGTGACCGATCAGCGAAGCCTGGATGCGGCGCACCCCGCGGATGGACGCCCCGCGCAGCAGGATCGAGTATTCGATCTCGCTCTCCTCGATTACGCAGTCCTGGCCGATCGCGGTGAACGGCCCGATGTAGGAGCCGGTCACCTTGGTACCGGCGCCGATGATCACGGGTCCGACGATGCGGGATCCCGACACCTGCGCGCCCGCCTCGATCACGACCCGCCCGATGATCTCGCATCCCGCGCCGGTGGTGCCATCCTGGCGCGGCTCGACACCCTCGAGCACCAGCCGGTTGACCTCGAGCATATCGGTGACGTTACCGGTGTCTTTCCAGTACCCGGTGATGGTGGTGGAGCGCACCGTCTTGCCGTGGTCGATCAGCCAGTCGATGGCCTCCGTGATCTCCAGCTCTCCCCGCCAGGAGGGCTTGAGCTCGAGTACCGCCTCGTGGATCGCGGGCGTGAACATGTACACGCCGACCAGGGCGAGGTCGCTCTTCGGCTGCTGCGGCTTTTCCTCGAGCCCGATGACCTTCCCGGTCTCGTCGAGCTCCGCGACGCCGTACGCCTGCGGGTCCGCCACCTGCTGCAGCATGATCTGCGCGGCCGGGCGGGCGGCCCGGAATTCCTCGGTGAGCCGCGTAATCCCGCCGACGATGAAGTTGTCGCCGAGGTACATCACGAAGTCGTCGTCGCCGAGGAACTCCCTGGCCACGATCACCGCGTGCGCGAGCCCGCGGGGTGCGTCCTGGCGGATGTAGGTGGTGCGGAGCCCGAAGGCCGAGCCGTCGCCGACGGCGGCCTCGATCGCCGCCGCGGTGTCGCCCACCACGATGCCGACGTCGGTGATCCCGGCCTCGGCGATCGCTTCGAGGCCGTAGAACAAGACCGGCTTGTTCGCGACAGGAAGCAGTTGCTTGGCGGAGGTGTGCGTGATCGGGCGCAGCCGGGTACCCGTCCCGCCCGCCAGAACCAGGGCTTTCACAGGAACAAGGTAGCGCCTCGCGGGTGCGGGTTTGTCGATTCGGGTGTGGTCCTCGCCACTTCCGCCCCGCTTCTTTACGCTTCGGCCGCAGCCTCCTCCCACCGGTTCGGCATCGGCCGCTCCGCTACTGCGGCGGCATCGGCCGCAGGTGGGGGAGCAGGTTGTGCCGGTATACGAGGATGATCCAGCCGTCGACCCGGTAGGTGACGTCCGGCCTGCCGAAAACCTGCTGGAACGCGGTCGCCGGGTAAGGGCCGTGCAGGTCGGCGATCGCGAACGTGGCGTCGTGCCGCAACGCGTTGTACCACAGGGCGTTGGTTTCCCAGTTGGGGATGTTGATGGTCCAGCCCGGCTTGTTCACCTTCTTGTGCAGGTCGACCGCGCGGATCCGCACCTGGCCGCCGGACTGCAGGGTGACCACGGAGGCGTCCCAGTAACCGCCGATGCCGTAGGTCAGCCTGTGCGCGGCGAGCCACGCCGATAGCGGCGCGGTCGCCGGCCGTAGCGCGGGCCGGGCAGCGGCCGTGCCCAGCGGGACCAGCGCGATCAGGACCGTCGCCGCGACGGCGGCGAAGGCGAGCAGGGGGTCGCGTATCCGGGCCGGCACCAGCGCCCGCGCGGCCAGCACCGCCCCGGCCGGCAGGATGGCGATGACCTCGTGCGAACCGGTATAGGGCAGCGGCATGACCGAGATGACGTACGCGCCGACGTTGGCGACGATCGCCACCGCGAGCAGTTGCTCGGCCCTGCTCGCCCGGCGCCACGTCCACGCCACCCGGACCAGGCCGGCCAGCGCGGCCAGCAGGCAGACCCAGGCGAACGCGGTGCCGAGGGTGCCGAGCTCCATATGTGGCGACCTGACCGCCCCGAACAGGATGCGGATGTCCAGCCAGGTCACCAGCCAGTGCTGGTGCCACAGCCGCGGCGAGGAAAGCTTGTCAAGCGGCGCCTTCACCGCGAACCCGCCAAGGTGGGTGAAGATCGCGCCGAGCAGCGTGTCCAGCGGCACAGACACCACGGCGGCGATGGCGATCGCCAGGTCCGCCGAGCGCAGCCGGCGGTCGGCCAGTATCCGGTACGCGCAGACGATCACGATCGCCGGGACCGCGACATACCGGACGGTCAGGTCGCTGAACTGGCCCGCGCACAAGACCACCGCCAGCAGCGGCGGGGTGAACCTTCGGTTGGGCGCCGCGGTTTGCTCCGGGGGGGACGACCCTCCCGAGCCCCCCCGATGGAAGGTCGGCGGGTCCACAAGCAGGAACGACACCAGGATGAACAGCGAGGTCCCGAAGTGGTCGGGTTCCTCGAGCAGCAGCAGCACGTTCGGCGTGTAAAGCAGCGGCGCGGCGAGCGCCGCGATCACGACCGCGCACCGGGCGGCCCGCGCCGCCCCGTGGCTGCCGGTCACGGCGAGGACCACCGCGCAGGCCGCGACGAAGAGGTAGACCAGCGCGGACGCGACGTGGGTGGCGGTGTCGCCGAGCCCGACCACGAGCTGTACGATCCCGTTCAGCGGCAGTTCGAAGAAGTAGAAGGTCGCGTCTCCGAGGTGCCAGCCGTGCAGCGGCAGATGAAGGTGTACCAGGTCCCAGCCCTGGAGGACGCTGTTCGCGCCGTCAGAGTCGATCCGGCCGCTGAACGAGATACGCAGCAAGAAGCCGAACAGCACCAGGCCAGCTCCGGCCCAGGCTGCCGCCTCCAGCCACTGGCGCGCCGCCGGGCGCGCTACAGGCCTGGCCGTCGTTGTTTCACGGAGCCGGGTAGACAAGTTGTTACCGCTCTGCCTCCTCCCGTGCAGTGCGGTCCGTATACTGCCTGCGTGATTAATTCCCGCAGGATAAGCGTCGTCCTCCCCGCCTATAACGCGGAAACCACGCTTTCCCGTACGATAGCCGAGCTTGATCTGACGCTCATCGACGAGGTCGTCCTCGTCGACGACGCGAGCAGCGACCAGACCGTGTCGGTTGCCCGCCAGCTTGGCCTCGAACCGATCCGGCACGAGGTCAACAAGGGATACGGCGGGAACCAGAAGACATGCTACCGGCGGGCGCTCGAGCTAGGCGCCGATGTCATCGTCATGGTGCACCCGGATTACCAGTACTCGCCGAAGCTCGTTGTCGCGATGGCGTCCATGATCGCCTACGGCGAATACGACATGGTGATGGGCTCCCGGATCCTGGCGCAGAATTCGATCGCCGGCGGGATGCCCAGGTACAAGTACGTTGCGAACAGGTTCCTCACTTTCGTCGAGAACATCGCGCTCAACCGGAAGCTGTCGGAGTACCACACCGGGCTGCGCGCGTTCAGCAGCGAGCTGCTCGCGTCGCTGCCGTTCGAGCGCAACTCCGACGATTTCGTGTTCGACAACCACATCATCGCCCAGGCTGTACGCGCGGGCGCGCGGATCGGCGAGCTCTCCTGCCCGACCAGGTACGAGGCCGACTCGTCGTCGATCAACCTGCGCCGCAGCGTCAAGTACGGTCTCGGCGTGCTGCGCACCTGCGTGGACTACCGGGCGCACAAGTACGGCCTGCGAAGCCGCGAGTACCTCGACTTCGAGCCGGCCAAGCTGACCGGCGCGACGCAGGCGTCCCTGGCCGCGGAGGCGGCTCAGGCTCCGGCGGGCGAGCCCCGGTCCGAGTAGAGCCAGCGGACCCCGTAAGTTGTCGGTAGCGACGTCGACCCGGAGGGAGGGAGTGACGGAGCATGCGAAAGTCGCTTGACCTGGAGGCCCCGGTCACTCCGGAAGGGAGGCATCACTTGTCGCTAGGAAGCCTGGTCCTTGTGCTGTTCGCCGTGATCGCGGCGTCCGGCGGGCAGCTCATGCTCAAGTACGGGATGCAGTTGGCCACAGCGCGTGCGCACAACTCGCACGGGTCGCTCGTGGTGGCCGCGGCGACCACGCCGTGGGTGCTGCTCGGCCTGGTGGTCTTCGGCGTCTCCGCCGTGGCCTGGCTGGGCGCGCTGTCCAAGGTGCCGCTGAGCCTGGCCTATCCCTTCAACGCGCTCGGCTACCTCGTCATCTTGACCGCGAGCATCTTCGTGCTGCACGAACGCGCCAACCTGGTGACCTGGGCGGGCACGGTACTCGTCGTGTCCGGGCTGGTCATGGTGGTGCTGTCGAAGCCTTAGCCGTGGCGCCTCAGCTGGTCGGCGAGAGCACGGGCGCGCCAACCAGTTGCAGGACGTTCGTGTCGTAAATGGCCACGTCCCAGGCCCCGACGCGGCTGACGCTGACCGGAGTGCCGAAGAAACGCAGGGCGCGCGTCCCGAGGTCATTGCCTGACACGTTGAAGATCACGAAGTTCGCGTAGTGCCGTGCCGGGTCGTACCAGAGGAAGTTCGTCTCCCAGGCATCCGGCCTGATCTGGCCTTCGTGGTTCCCGACGGCGCGCACCAGTACCTGGCCACCCGACTGCAGGCTGACCACGGAGCTGTCCCAGTAGCCGCCGAGGCCGTAGCGCAGTCCGTGCGCTTCGAGCCACGCGGTCAGGCCGGCCACGGGCGCGGCCTGCGGCGACCGCGCCGCCGCCTGCAGCGAGAGCGGCAGGAGCGCGGCTATCAAGGCGGCGCAGGTCGCGACGAGGCCCGTGACTCGGCCGGCGATGCGGTCAGGCACCAGGGCTCGTGCGCCCAGGATCGCGCCGGCGGGCAGCAGGCCCGCGATGTCGTGTGGATCCCATGGCGTCGGCAACGTAGAGAACGCGTACACGACGACGTTGGCGACGACGGCCAGCAGCAGCACCTGCTCGGCCCGCCGCGCGCGGTGCCAGCGCCAGATCACTCGCGCCGCGCCCGCCGCCGCGACGACCAGGCAGGCCCACCCGAAGATCGCCGTGCCGCCGATCGGGCCGCCGCCGGGCTCGCTGGTAATTCCGAAGAGCATCCGTATCGAGTGCCAGGTAAGCGCCCAGTTGTACCCCCACTGGCTGACCGGTGCGATGCCGGTTTTCGGTGCCGTCATCAGGTAGGCGCCGAAATGCCGCATAAGGGCGCGGACCGAGGTGGCCAGCGGCAGGGACAGGGCGGCCGCCAGCAGGTTCGCGGCGTCGCCGGTCTTGATCCGGCGCGCGGCCAGCACCCGGTAGGCGCACGTCACGATGATCGCGGGCACCGCGACGTAGCGCACGGTCACGTCGCCGATCTGGCCCGCGACCAAGATCACGCACAGCAGCGGCGCGGTAAACCGCCGACGGGAAGCGCGATCTACGAGCAAGCAGGACACGAGCAAGAAGACCACGGTGCCGAAGTGGTCGGGAAATCCGAGCGGGATCCACGCCTCCGTGACGGTGAGCACCGGGGCCGCGAGCACGGCCACCACGAGGCCGGCCCGCACCGCTCGCGCCGCGCCGCGGCTGTCCGTCACGGCGATGGCGACAGCACACCCGGTGATGATCAAGTAGACCAGCGCCATCGACACGTGCATGGCCACGTCGTGCAGGCCAAAGAAGATCTCGACCAGGGCCATCAAGGGCAGTTCGAAGGTGTAAAACGGCACGTCGCCGGTTAGCCAGCCATGCAGCAAGACGTGACCGTGCAGCATGTCCCAGGCTTGCAGCGCGTTGTTCGCCGTGTCCGAGTCCGGTGCCATGGACACCTTGATCCTCAGGTACAACGCGAACAGTGCCGCAGCGCCCGCCGTCCATGCCAGCGCCGCCCTGATCCGCCGCGCCGTCAGGCGCGCGGCGCGAGGAGCTTGCCCGGTCCGGGCGCGCTGGAGTGCGCGTGACGATGGCGCCGCGCGCCGTCCCCCTCCGGACAAAGCACTAGCTGAGGACCCCCCCTGGTCCATACGGGAACAGTACCCATAGCTCTCCGTGCCCATAGCCGCGGCGATTAGCTCTCCGTGCCCATAGCCGCGGCGATGCGGTCCCCATTGCCCTTATCGAGGCGTGGCCGCTGGTCCGGGGTGGTATCTTGCACACTGGCTTTGGGGATCAGCAGCAATGCACAGTGCTCGGCAGGCGAGGATCCACCGGCCACCACAGTGCTCGCCACCGCAATCGGTTCGATGAGGGGCTGATTTACTTTGTCATCTGCGAAACCGGCAGTTCGTTCCTCCGCGACCGAGGGCGCGAGCACAAGCCGAGGCGATTCGCGCAAGGAAGACAATCCCGCCCTGGCGTACTCGCGGACCGAGGCGCCGGCTGCCAGCGAGTGCGCCTGGTGCGGGCACCCGTTCGACGCCGGGGACGACCATCGCAACGGCAGGATCCGGTGCTCGCGGTGCGGCGTGGCGACGACCTCGCCATGGCCGAGCGACGCGCAGCTGGGCGGAGCGTACGCGCCCTGGTACCGGCCGGCCGAGGGCCGATTCTCCGGCATCGGTGACAAGGTGCTCAAGCGCACCCGGTCGACTCTGGCCAAGCGCCTGCAGCGGGTGCTGCCCGCCGGGCCGATCCTCGACGTGGGGGCCGGCGACGGAACCCTGATCGCGGCCTTCAAGGCTCACGGCAGGGACGCCGTGGGCGTCGACCCGTACGCGGCGGCGAACCACCCCCACGTGCGCGCCGTCGAGTTCGAGGACATGACAGGCGAGTGGTCGGCGGTCGTCTTCTGGCACTCCCTCGAGCACCTGCGCCGCCCGGTCCGGTCGCTGCGGCACGCGGCGAAGGTCGTCGTCCCCGGCGGGGTGATGATCGTCGCCGTACCCAACGCGACGAGTGTGCAGGCCCGGCTGTTCGGCGACCGCTGGCTGCACCTCGACCTGCCTCGCCACCTCGTGCACATCAGCCCGCAGGCGCTGGTCTCCCAGGTCGAGTCGCTCGGGTTCGACGTCGAGAAGGTGAGCTACCTGCGCGGTGGCCAGGTGCTGTTCGGCTGGCTGCACGGCCTCGTCGCCCTGCTCCCCGGCCACCCCAGCCTGTACGACGCCATCCGCCGCACCGAGGCCAGGGAGGAGGCGCAGAGCTCAGGGTTCCGGCTCTACACCCTCGCCGCCGGCGTCGCCGCGCTCCCCGCGGCCCTGGTCGGCACGGCCATCGAGGTGGCGGCCCGCTCCGGCGGCACGATCTACGTCGAAGCCCGCCGCAAGCAAGACTCCGCCTCTTAGTCCTCTCCTACTCCTCCTCTTAGTCTTCTCCTACTCCTCCAGCAGGTAGCGCAGGTACAACTCCGGGTCCTCGAGGAAGCCGCGCCAGGACGCCACCAGGTCCAGGTCCGCCCACTGGGTGGGCCGCATGCCCCACTCGCCCAGTTCGAGGATGTGCGCGCCGGGGACGGCGGCCACGATGGGGGAGTGGGTCGCGACGACCACCTGCGAGTGCTCGCGAGCCAGGTCATGCAGCAGCGCGACCAGGCCAAGGCTGGCGACGAACGACAGCGGCGCGTCCGGCTCGTCCATCAGGTAGAAGCCTGGCTGGTTCACCCGGGTGCGCAGGATCTGCAAGAACCCCTCGCCGTGGCTGAGTTCGTGCAGCCGTTCTGGCCTGCGGCTCGAGCTGGGATTCTGCTCCAGGTACGTGTACAGCGAGTGCATGGTGTCCGCGCGCAAGAAGTACGCCCAGCCGTGGCGGCCGGGCTCGCGCTCGACGACAAGCCGGTGACCCGCACCAGGCTCGGACTGGCGCACGCGAGCCTGACGTGAGGCGATGATCGAGCCGCCCTGCGGGTTGAGCTCGTAGGCCTCGGCCATCATCTCGACGACCGTCGACTTCCCCGACCCGTTCTCCCCGACGAGAATGGTGATCCCGGGTGGCAGGTCGAGTCCCTCGCGCAGCAACTGAGCGGCGGCGGGGACGGTGGCCGGCCACCTGTCCGGGCCGCCCGCGTCCGGGCCGCCCGCGTCCGGGCCGCCCGCGTCCGGGCCGCCCGCGTCCGGGCCGTCCGGGCCTTCCGGGCCGTCCGGGCCGTTCGCCCCGGAAGGCGACGGCCGGAACCCGCGCACCAGCCGCGTTCCGCTGGCCGCGGCGCCTTTCCCCCGCTTCGGTGTGCCCACGCAGTAGATCATGTACTTTGTAGCCGCGAACGCAAAGCCGCCAGTGGCGCTCATGGCCCGGTAACAACGCCCCGCATACCCTGGATGCCGGGCTCGTCAGGCCGTGACGCGGGCAAAGGCCGCTGCGATAATCGCTGGCAACTAGAGCGCTAGGGAATTGCCGATGAGCCTTGAGCCGCAGACGCCGCAGCAGCGGTCCGTGATGGATGTCGCGAGCCTGGTCGCGATCGACGTGCACACCCACGTGCACCGGTCGGTCAACGCGCCGCCGGTCAGCGCGGAAGACAACGAGCATCTCGCCGCGATGGCCGCCTACTTCAAGACCGCGGCGGCCGCGTTCACCGTCGACGACCTGGCCGCCTACTATCGCGAGCGGAACATGGCGGCCGTGACGTTCACGATCGATAACAAGGACGCCCCCGAGGACCCGGCCAAGGCAACCAGCGAGGAGATCGCCGAGCGCGCACGGGACAACGCCGACGTGATCATCCCGTTCGGCAGCGTTGACCCGGCCCGCGGCGCCGAGGGCGTGGCCATGGCCAAGCGCCTCATCGAGGACTACGGCGTACGCGGTTTCAAGTTCCACCCGAGCAGCCAGGCGTTCTATCCCAATGACCGATCCGCCTACCCGCTGTACGAGGTCATCGAGGCGGCGGGCCTGCCCGCGCTGTTCCACACCGGCCAGACCGGTGCCGGGGCGGGCACGAGAGGCGGCGGCGGCATCAGGCTCGCGTACTCCAACCCGATCTACCTGGACGACGTGGCCGTGGACTTCCCCGACATGCCGATCATCCTCGCGCACCCGTCGTTCCCCTGGCAGGAAGAGGCGCTCAGCGTCGCCACCCACAAGCCGCAGGTGTACATCGACTTGTCCGGCTGGTCGCCGAAGTACTTCGCGCCCATCCTCGTGCAGTACGCGAACACGCTGCTGAAGGACAAGGTGCTGTTCGGTACCGACTTCCCTGTGCTCACCCCGGACCGCTGGATGGCCGACCTGGAGAAGACCGCGATCAGGGACGAGGTCAAGCCGGGCATCTTCAAAGACAACGCCGTCCGCCTGCTAGGCCTGGACAAGCCCCCCGCCTAGCCCGGCGCGGCGCCGCGCTGCCTACGCGGCGCACCAAGTCCGGGCCCCTCGCGCAAGGACCGCGCGCACCCGTCCTGGCCAGTTATCTCAACATGCGAGATACATGACATGACATAGGGCAAAAGCGCGCCCCCCATACCGGACAATTCGCACGCATTCCGGTACCGCTTATGCCCTAAGTCAATGCGTCACGCTCCGATAGCAATTCGTGACCATCCGGCAGTGAACCATGATGCCCAGTGGTGCTGGGCGACATGGCACCGCCGCCCCAACGGCCCCCAACGGCGAAATCCCCCAACGGCCCACCGCCGCCCCAACGGCCCCCAACCGCCCCAACAGCCCCAACGGCCCACCCCGCCCCAACGGCCCCGGACGGCCCCGGGACGGCCCACCGCCGCCCACCCCGCCCCAACGGCCCCACAGCCCCGGACGGCCCCGAACGTGAAAGCGGGCCGCGGGCGTCACCAGCCCCGCTCAGAACGGGACCGGTGCGCGCCCGCGGCCCAGGGCTCGTCAGCGCACCCCTTGACGAGCCGGCCTAGCGGAGCGGGACGAAGGTCTCCGTGGTCTCATAGTTCGACCGCCCGCTGTGGTCGGTGAACTCCGTCCAGGTCTGGACGGTCAGCCGGGTACCGGCCGCGTTGACCGTGCCGTCGAGCAGTGCCCGCGCGAAGCTGAACGTGTATGGGGCCAGGAACGTACGCCCGGTCGCAGTGGTGACGCTGGGGCCGAAGGTGATGCCGGTGACAGTGCCCCAATTGCAGGGCACCGGGGAGCAGAAGCCATACGCGTGCACCTGAAGCAGCCCGCTGCCCGATCCGATGGACAGGATGACCGCGCGCACGTTCCCGGTGGCGGCGGTGTTGATCCAGATCGCCGGCAGCGAAGGCGCCGGTCCGACCGGACTGCCAAGCGGGTAGTTTGACGCGCTGACCCCGTTCTTCGTCGGCTTGACCGGCTTGCCCTTGGTGAACGTCTCGGTGCCGGTGTAATTGAACCGGCCGCTTCCGTCGGTGAACGTAGTGAACTCCTGAACGGTCAGCGTCGGAACCTTCCGCGGGGTGCTGTAAGTGGCCAGCAGCACGGTCCGCGCGAACTTGAAGTTCCACTGTGCCTCGAACGAGGTCCCGGTCTTGGCGCTGACGTTCGGCCCGAACACCGTGCCGGGGATCCTGCCCCACTCGCACAGCGTCGGGACGCAGGACCCGAACCCATCGACCGTGATCCCCTTGCCGCTCGTGGCGACCCAGATGTCCACGACGCTTTTCGTCGCGTGGTTCACGTTCACCCAGGTACCGGCCAGCGCCGCGCTCGCCTGCGGCGGCACCGGGGTGGCTGGCCTGTCCGTCGCGGCCTGCGCGGGTATCACGGACGCCAGCAGCGCGACCGCCGCCGAGCTAATCAGTGCCGCCGTAGCGGCACGCCAGGTAAGTCTCACGTGCATCGCTCCCCCATCCTCGGGCCCGTCCGTAACAGGCCCATCCGTAACAGGCCCGTCCATCACCGGCCCATGCTCAAAAGGCGCGACGGCCAGCCCCTTTATGGCCGTCGCGACAGGAAAAGAGGGGGAAACGACCTCCCAGATACATCGCGGCCGATCACGAAATCAACCAAGCCAGGCGGCATCAGCCCAGAAATCAGATCCAGGACTCCTGCATCACCCGCACCGAGTCGGCGACGTCCACGCTCATCCCCGTCAGCGAGAGCACCTCATCGACGGTGAACCCGTCCGCGATCTCCTCGAGCACGAACCGGTCGCGGCGCGACGCCCGCCGCAGCAGCGCCAGGTCCGTGATGATCGCGTCCACGCAGTTCGGCATGGTCAGCGGCAGCTCGCACTTCTCGACCAGCTTGGGCCGCCCCTGCGAGTCGCAGTGCTCCAGCGTCGTGAACACGTGCTGCGCTCCGGCCGTAAGGTCCATCGCACCGCCGATCCCGCCGCCGATCATCCCTGGCGCCGACCAGTTGGCCAGGTCTCCGTTGCCGCCGACCTGGTAGGTCCCCAGGATGACCGCGTACAGCCGCCCGCCGCGCGCGATCTCGAATGACGTCACAGAATCGAAGAACGACGTCCCGGCGCGAACCGTCACGAACATGCCCCCCGCGTCATGCAGGTCAGGGTCGAACTCCTCGTCGCTCGCGAACCCGCCGTAGTTGAGCAGGCCGTTCTCCGCGTGCAAGACGACCGGTCGCTCCCGCACCCACTGAGCCACCTGCACCGGCAGCCCGGCGCCGAGGTTCACCACGGAGTTGTCCGGCAGCAAGCCCGCCGCCCGCCGCCCGATCTCCTCCCGCGTCAGCGCGACCTTCCCGAGATACGATTTCGCCGACGAGGCCGGCCGGTTGACGCGCTTCGGCAGGCTCCTGATGTCCATCCGCACGGTGATCGGCACGACCCGGGTGACGAACACGCCTGGCAGGTCGACGTCCGACGGCGCGATCGCGCCCGTCGAAACGATCTCCTCGGCCTCGACGATCGTCACCCGCGCCGCCTTCGCGAACGACACGTTGAAGTTCTGCGACCCGCCGCGGAACGTCACGTTCCCGAAGTGGTCCGCCCGCTGCGCCCGGATCAGCGCGAAGTCGGTCGTGATCGCCCGCTCCAGGACGTAGGGGCGCCCGTCGAAGTACCTGATGTCCTTGCCCTCGGCGATCTGCGACCCGTACCCGGTCGGCGTGTAGACCGCGGCGAGCCCCGCCCCGCCGGCTCGCATCCGCTCGACCAGCGTCCCTTGCGGCACCATCTCCAGGGCCATCTCCCCGGCCTGGATCTGCTTCTCGGCCTCCGAGATCACGCCGGGCCGCGCGGAGAAACAGGTGACGAGGCGGGCGATCTGATGGTTTTCCGCGAGCAGGTGACCGGTCGGGAACCCGGGCTGGCCAAGCCCGTTGCAGTACACCGTCAGCCCTCGCGTCCCCTTCTCGGCCAGCGCCAAGATGAGCGTCGACGGATACCGGTGCGACAGCCCGAATCCGGCGATGCCGATGCTCGCCCCGTCCTCGATGTCAGCGACGGCCTCGGCCGCCGACGCCATCACCTTGCTGCCCGTCATTCGACCCTTCCCTACTACGTGTGCGCGCTACGTGTGCGCGGCGATCCAGTCGGTGATGACCGCCGCGACTTCCGCGTTGTTCTTCTCCAGCATCATCGCGTGCCCGTTGCCGTGAATGCCCAGGTCACCCAGGCGCAGTTCGTCAACAGACGCGCCGCACTCCCGCAGGAAATCCGCGGTCGCGTGGCAGGACGGCTCGAACCCCGAGCACTCCGCGGACACCACCGCGACCGGCACGCCGCCGAGCTTCGCCTCGCCATGCCCTGGTCCGAACGACACGGGCACCGCCGTCAGCCCGTACGTGAAATCCCCGAGCGCCGGGTGCTTTACGAACGGCGGCCCGGCGGGCTCGACCGCCACCACGGCCTTCACCAGCGGGAGCCGCTCGGACAGCGCCAGCCACCCGAACCCGCCGCCGAACGAGTGCGTGAGCAGCACTGACGCGCCGATCCTGTCCAGCAGCCCGGCCGCGCCGGCCCGCATGTCCTCGTGCGCCCGCACCGCATCCGGGGGAAACGGCTCCTGCCAGGCCAGGAATGTCGCGAGGGCGGGGTCGTCACGCCCGCCGCTGCCCGGCCACTGGGTATGCTCGGGCAGCCCGGGCGGCGACGGCGCCGCGAACGTCGCCACGAAGCTCTCGTACGCCGCGGGCACCCCGTACGGCCCGTAGATGTCAGGGTGATACGGCGACCGCCCCAGCCCCGGCCGGTCCACGGTGTACACCGCGAACTCGTCACGCAGGAACAGGGTGGCCCACCCGTCCCGCCCGTCCGGGGTGGTGAGCATGTCAAGGGCCTGCCCACCGCCCCCATGAACAAGAACAAGATTGTCCCGAACGGCCGGTGGCGTCTGATACTCCACATGCGTCCCGGCCACGCTCGTGCCGGCCGCCCCGGTGTGCTTCCGCAGCCCGGTAAAGAAATGCCCCTGCCCGGCGATGACCAGCGGCTCCATGGCTGGGCTTTAGCCCCAGATCTCTTCGGCGGTCTCGACGATGAGCTCGAGCTTCGCGCGTTCGGAGTCGATCGTGAGCGAGTTGCCCTCCACGGTCGAGGCGAACCCGCACTGCCCCGACAGGCAGAGCCGGTCGATGTCCACGTACTTGGCGGCCTCTTCGACGCGCCGCTTGAGGGTGTCCTTGGACTCCAGCTCCGGCGTCTTGGTGGTGACAAGCCCCAGCACGACGACCTGGTCGTCGGGCACGAACCGCAGCGGCTCGAACGTGCCCGACCGCTCGTCGTCGTACTCGAGGAACAGCCCGTCGACCTGGAGCCCGCCGAAGACCCCCTCGGCCACGAAGTCGTACCCGCCGGAGGAGAACCACGCCGACCGGTAGTTGCCGCGGCACATGTGCACGGTGACCGCCATGTCGGCGGGCTTGCCCGCCAGTGCCTGGTTGATGACGGCGACGTTGACCTCGTGCTGGTGCTCGGGGTCCAGGCCGGTGGCCGCGGCGTTCGCCCGCCATCCTGGATCGTTGAGGAACGCGAAGATCGTGTCGTCAAACTGCAGGTACCGGCAGCCAAGCGCGTACAGCCCCGCGACCTCGGCGGCGTAGGCGGCCGCGATGTCGGCGCGGAACTCGTCATAGCCGGTTGTATCGGGGGGTGCGGGGGGTCGTCCCCCCGGAGCAGCGGAGTCCCTATAAGGGCTGTTCGTCGTGTCGGCCCGGAAGTGCGCCATGCTGGGGGAGGGGACGGTGAGCTTCGGGGTCGCCGTCGTGACGGTGTCGGCGAGGAACCTGAAGTGGTCGCCGAAGATGACGTCTTCCAGGTGGACCTTCCCGGTGATCTCCGTGGCGTTCGGCGTCCAGGAGATCTGCCCGTCCTTGCGGTAGACGGGCAGCGGCGAGCCGAGCGCGCCCTTGCGGATGCCCGGGATGGCGTAGAGGAAGTCGGAGTGCCACTGCTCGCGGCGGAACTCCCCGTCGGTCGCCGACCGCAGCCCCGCGTCCTCCTGGAGCCGGACCACGTCGGTGATCGCCTGGTCCTCGGCGGCCGCGAGTTCCGCGGCGTCGATCTCCCCGGCCGCGAAGGCGGCGCGCGCCTGGTGCAGCGCTTCCGGCCGCAGCAGGCTCCCAACATGATCGGCGCGGAACGGCGGTGTCTCGCGTCGTGCCATTGATGCTCCTAAAAAAGATTGTCCTTCAGGCCGAAGTGCATCCGCGCCACCTCGGCGGCGACGATATCGTGCCGGGCCGAGATGTGTCCGAGATACATGGCCATGTCCCGATAGTGCCGCTGCATCGCGGTGCCGCGCTTGGCCGCCGAGGACGAGGCCGCGGCGAACAGCTCGGTCGTGGCCTGGCTGGCGAGCCGCGCGGCGACCTGGACCATCGAGTACATCGCGGCGTCGTCCTCGCGGGTGAACGGCTCACCGGTGCGGTGCCAGCGCTCGGCCAGCTCCGCGTACCGCAGGCCGATCTGCATGATGATGGCCTCGGCGCTGTCGATGTTCGCCCGCGCCTGACCGTAGTGCCGCTGGTACTCATCGACCGTGTACCTGGGCACCTGCGGCGCGAAGTACGTGTTCTTGGTCCTGATGATGTTCTCGTACTCGAACAGCGCGCCCTTGGCCGCGCCGATCACCGGGATGACCAGGCCGATGTGGTACATCGCGTAGATCCGGCCGCAGAACATCGGGTCGTCGTGCAGGTACATGCCCGGCGCGGCATCGGTGGTGTTATGCGTCCAGTCCCCGGAGCAGGTGCAGTGCTCGGGAACGAACACGTTGTCGACCCGCACGCTGTTGGAGCCGCTGGAGTTCATCCCGATGATGTTGCCGTTGCCCCAGTCGGGGATGACCGTGACGTTCTCGATCGGCGTGCAGATCGTGAGCAGCCCTTGCGACTCGCGGCCGGGGACGATCGTGTTGCACATGAAGTGGGTCGCGTAGCCGACCCCGGAACAGTAGTCCCACTGCCCCTTCACGACGTACCCGCCGTCCACCGGCGTCGCGGTCCCCATCGGCGCCGCGCGATGCGGGCACTTGAAGTCGCCGTGCGGCCCGAAGAGGTCTATCTGCCCTTCCTCGGGGAAAAATGCGCCGACGCCCTGCGCGTGATGCGCACCCAGACACAGTCCCCAGGCGGTGCCCGCGTCGCCCTCGGCGATGGCGAGTATGACCCGCCAGAAGGTATGCATGCCGAAGGAGTAGCCGCCGAAACGCCTGGGCTGCAGGATCCGGTAGAAGCCGGCCTCGGTGAACTTCTGGTCAAGCTCGGGCGTGTGCTTCCCGAGCCTTTCCGCCTCGTCCGCCTGCTCGCGGACCGCCGGGATCAGCGCCTTGGCCCGGGCGACGATGACCTCCGGCGTCAGGTCCGGCTCGGGCGCCGGGACGTGATGCGGTCGTGGAATGGTCTGCTCTGACACACTACGAGCCTGATCTACCGGCTAGCCGTAGGCAAGCACCGCGCACCAGCGGAAACACTCCGTTGTCCCCACGGACACACTTCCTCCCCCCCGGTTGTGCTCCCGCCACGGGCCGACCGAGCGCGGCCCAGGTGTTGCCGGTGTGACCGCATGCCCGTGGCCGACTACGGCTTGCGGCCCACCCCGCCGAACTGGTCAAGCTCATCCGGGACGCCGAGGGGGCTCGGTTCGGGATGCCACCGTGGTACGGAGACCAGGCCAGGCTCCACCATCTCAAGCCCGTCGAAGAACTGCGCGAGCTGTTCTGGGCTGCGCAGGGTGTACGGCTCGGCTCCGCTTTCGTTGTACTCGTCCTGAGCGGCCTCGCCCTGTTCGCCGTGCACCACATTGGTCCCGTCGGCGAACACCAGGTAGCTCCCGGAAGGCATCGCGTCCATCACCCGGCGGACGATCGACAGCGCCTCTTCGTCGTCGGGCACGTGTCCGAGCACGCCCAGGAAAATAACCGCGACGGGACGGGTGAAGTCCAGCGTCTTGCCGGCTTCGCCTATGATCCGCTTTGGATCCCGCATGTCGGCGTCGATGTAGTCGGTAGCACCCTCGGGCGCTGACACGAGCAGCGTTTCCGCGTGCAGCAGCACCACGGGGTCGTTGTCCACGTAGACGATGCGCGACTCGGGCGCGACCTGCTGCGCTATCTCGTGCGTGCTGTCGAACGTGGGCAGGCCGGTGCCGACGTCAAGGAACTGCCGGATTCCCTGCTCGGCGGCGAGGTGCCTGATAGCCCGCCCCATGAACGCCCGGCTGGCGCGAGCGATGACGGCTATCTCAGGGAACGCCTGAATGAACTGGTCACCGGCCATGCGGTCGACCTCGTAATTGTCCTTACCGCCCAGCCAGTAGTTCCAGATCCGCGCCGAGTGCGGAACCGTCGTGTCGATAGCATGCGGTCGCCGGTTCGATCCGGCTGAGTCAGCAGTCACTAGACGCTCTTCTCCCGTTGGCAGGTCAACTCCCCGCCAGTATTTTCCGGCTAATCCGTGACGATTGCCACCGCTTCTCCGCGTCTGCCGAACCGGTAACTGCTTCAGCGCCTCGACTTCATCGTGCACAGCATGTCCAGCAGGCTAGGCGTTCGTGTCGCCCGGCTGCCCGTCGCGGCGTATCCGCCGCGCCAGTTCGGCCTGGACGCGGTGCGGCCACAGCGGCCCGGAGTAGATGAACGCGGTGTACGCCTGGAGCAGGGTCGCGCCGGCGGCGAGCCGATCCCACGCGTCGTCGGCGGTCTCGATGCCGCCGGCCGCCACCAGCACCAGCCGGTCGCCGGTCCGGGCGTGCAGGCGGCGGAGCACCTCGAGGGCGCGGGCCTTCAGCGGCGCGCCGGACATGCCGCCGGGCCCGGCGTCGGCCACCGCCGCGCTGTCGTGCAGCCCCTCGCGGGAGATCGTGGTGTTGGTCGCGATGATCCCGTCCAGGCCAAGGTCGACCGCCATGAACGCGACCGCGTCGATGTCCTCGTCGGCGAGGTCGGGGGCGATCTTCACCAGCAGCGGCACCCGCCGCCGCGGCGAGGCCTCGTCCAATGCCGCGCGCACCGCGACAAGCAGCGGCCGGAGCTTCTCGACCGCCTGCAGGTCGCGCAGCCCAGGCGTGTTCGGCGAGCTGACGTTGACGACCACGTAGTCCGCCGCGTCGGCGACCAGGTGCGCGCTGGTCACGTAGTCGGCGACGGCCTCGTCCTCGGGCACCGCCTTGGTCTTGCCGATGTTCACCCCGATGACCGGCCGCGGCCAGGCCAGCGAGCGCAGCCGCGCCGACAGCGCGGCGGCGCCCTCGTTGTTGAACCCCATCCGGTTGACCAGCGCACGCTCGGCCGGGAACCGGAACATCCGTGGCTGAGGGTTCCCCGGCTGCGGCCGCGCGGTCACCGTCCCCACCTCGACGAACCCAAACCCGAGCGCGGCGAGCGCGACCGCGCCGTGCCCGTCCTTGTCGAACCCGGCGGCCAGCCCGAGCGGCCCGGGAAAGTCCAGCCCAAGCGCCCGCACCCGCAGCTCGGGATCGCACGGAGCGAACAACCGCCGCAGCACACACACACCCCCCGGAACCCCGCCCGCGACCCGAATCAGCCAGAACCCAACGGTATGCGCCGTCTCCGGCGGCAGGAGCCGCAGCAAAGCGGTCAGCGTGGAAGATCCTCCGTCCTCCAGCACGGAGGATCTTCCACGTTGTCGGGACGGCCCTTCCGCGGGCGGGCCAAGTCGCAACGGCTGCTCCTGATGTGACGAAATGGAATCCACCGCGTGCGGATACCTGCACCGGAGCCAAACTCTACGCCAGGCCGCCTCGCCGCCTCGCCTCACCGCCTCACCGCCTCGCCTCGCCGCCTCGCCGCCTCGCCGCCTCGCCGCCTCGCCGCCTCGCCTCGCTGCCTCGCTGCCTCGCCGCCTCGCCGCCTCGCCGCCACGGCGGCTTGCTGCCCAGGTGAGTGTGCCGGTGACAGTGTTAGCAATTTCGTCTGCCATCCTGTATTCGAGGGCAAGGGCACGAGAGGACAGCGTTGCAGACCCACGACATCGAGCAAGGCCTGCCAGAAACGGTCAGCTTGCTGGACAAGCTGCGGATGGCCATCTACCGCGGGGAGCTTGCCCCGGGGCAGCGGCTGGTGGAAAGCGAGCTGGCGCAGAAGTATGACACCTCCCGCGGCGCGGTCAGGGAAGCCCTCGCCCTGCTGCAGAACGAGGGCCTAGTCACCCGGCAGCGCAACCGCAGCGCGTGGGTACGGCCGATCACCATCGAGGAGGGGATCGAGATCCTCGAGGTCCGGGGCGTTGTCGAAGGGATGTGCGCGGCCAAGGCGGCGGCCAACGCCACCGCGGACGACCATCGCGTGCTGCAGACGCTGGCCGACGAGATGACCGTCGCCGTCAAGAACGGCGATGTGCTCACCGACAGCAGGGTGAGCGACCAGGTGCACGCCAAGATCCGCGAGATCGCCGGCCAGCACACCGCCGCCGGCATCATCGACCGGCTCCGGCACCAGGGCGTGCGTTACCAGTTCCACGTGTCGCTGCTGCCCGGCCGGCTCGCGCAGGGCGCGAAGGAGCACCTGGACATCATCGACGCGGTGATCGCAGGCGACGCGGCAACCGCCGAGCAGTTGACCCGCGAGCACTTCACGGCGGTCGTGGCCGCCCTGCGCCAGCTGGAGCAGGCGAACCTCCCCCCGGTCCTGGCGTCGAGCTTCGCCCGCTAACCCGGCCCGGCCCCGGTCCAGGTCAGCCCGCGTTGAGGGCGCCGTCGATCAGGTACAAGGCGCCGGATACGTACTCCGCCTCCGGCGACAGCAGCCACACGGCCAGGTTGGCGACCTCAACCGCCGTGCCGTACCGCTTCCCGAGCGGCACCGAATCAGACACCGACCGGAACACCCCCTCCGGATCCGAAGGGTCGATCTGCGCCGTCAGCGCCCGCGCCATCCGCGTGTCGATGTGCCCCGGCGCCACGCAGTTCACCCGGATCCCGTACGGCGCGCCTTCCAGCGCCGCGGACTTCGTGAGGCCGAGCACCGCGTGCTTCGAGGCGATATACGGGGAGAACGTCGCCGCCCCCTTGATCGCCGCCATCGACGCCGTGTTCACGATCGCGCCGGACTCCTGCGGCTTCATGACCTTCAGCACCGCGCGCAGCCCCATGAACACCCCGCGCGCGTTGACCGCCCACACGCGATCGAAGTCCTCGACGGAAAGCTCGGTCATCGGGGCCATCCGCCCCTCAATCCCGGCGTTGTTGAAGAACAGGTCGATCCGCCCGTGGGCCTCCATCGCCGCGCGCACGTACCCGTCCACCTCGGACTCCTGCGACACGTCGGCCACCACAGGCAGCCCGGACAGCTTCGACGCCGCCTCGTGCAGCTGGTCGGCGGCGCGGTCCACGAGCACAAGCCGAGCGCCCTCTTCGGCCAGCCGCGTCGCCACCGCGAGCCCGAACCCCGCCGCGGCGCCCGTGATCACCGCGACCTGCCCGTCGAAACCGTACTTCGCGCTCATCGGACGCCCTCCGCGTCTAGGATCCCGGTGGCGGCCGGGCCGACCGCCCCGGCCATGATCGCCTCGTGCCTGGCCACTACCCGGCTGTCCCACTCGTGGTCGGTGAGCAGGTACAGCGCGTTCTCCCGCACCGCGGTCACGAGCTTGTCCGCGACCTCGGACGGCGGCATGCCCTTCGAGAGCGTCGCGTGCATCGACTCCCGCAAAGCCGCCCCGGAAGAAGACATCCCGCTCGAGTTGGTCAAGACCGTCGGCCGGTTCCGCGACCCGTGGAACAGGTTCGTCGCGATGATTCCCGGGCACAGGCCGGTGGCGCCGATGCGAGCCCCGGCCGCCTTCAGGTCGGAGGCGAGCACCTCGGTCAGCGCCAGGATCGCGTGCTTGCAGATCCCGTACATGTTGCCCGCCGCGATCACCGAAGTCATCGAGCAGGTGTTGACGACGTGCCCCGGCTCGCCGTGGGCGAGCATCCGCGGCACGAACGTCCGCACGCCGTAGATGACCGACATGAGGTTGACCGATAGCGTCCAGTCCCAGTCCTTCGCCGTGGCCTCCCAGATCGGCCCGTCCAGGTACCCCTCCACGCCCGCGTTGTTGTTCACCAGGTGAATCGGCCCGAACCGGGATTCCGCCGCATCCGCGAGCGCCTCGATGTCGGCGAGCTTGGACACGTCGGTCCGCAGCCCCAGCACGGGCGCCCCCGCGGCGGAAAGCTCAGCGACGGTGGCATCGAGCGCGTCCTGCTGGATGTCACCGATGACGACGTTCATCCCCTCCGCGCCCCAGCGCAGCGCGAACGCCTTGCCCATCCCGCTGCCCGCGCCGGTGACGACGGCGGTCTTGCCCGCGAACTCTTCCACGTATCAGGCTCCTTTATCTCTTGGTCCCACCCAGCCCGCCCCGACTTCACCGCTGAGGCCGCGACAGAATCCGCACCAGCGACCCGGGCGTCTGCAGCCGCCGCAGAGCGTCCGGCGTGTCATCAAGTGACACCCGCTCGCTGACCAGCCGCTCCACCGGCACCCGCCCGGCCGCGAGGTGCGCCACCGACTCGCGGTACGTCTCGTCGGAGAACGCGCACGCGCCCACCAGGTGCAGCCCCTCGCTGAGCATCCCAAACAGGGGCAGCGACGCGACCTCCGGAGTCAGCGCGACCTCGACGCACGTCCCGCCGGGCTCGAGCACCCCCATCGCCTCACTGAACGCCCCCGGCGCCGCCGAACACTCCAGCGCCGCCGCGAACCGCATGCCCGACTGCTCGGCGTAGGAAGCCACGGAGATCTCGCGCGTGTCGATCACCACGTCGGCCCCCACGTCGGCGGCCGCCGCGCGCCGCCCGGCCGAGCGCCCGGCCGCGACTATCGGCCCGGCCCCGGCGAGCCGCAGCGCCATGATCACGTACAGTCCGATCGGCCCCACTCCGTACACGAGCACCGGGTCGCCCGGCCCGGCCTGAGCCAGTTTCACCGCCTGAGAGCCCACCGACAGCGGCTCCGCGTGCGACCCGACCTCGATGGGCAGTTCCTCGGGCAGTGCCACAAGTTGCCTGGCCGGCGCGGCCGCGTACTCGGCGTAGGCGCCCTGGCGGTTGATCCCGATGTTCGGCGCGGCCGGGCAGCGGAACGCCAGCCCGCGCATGCAGATCCGGCACTTCCCGCACGACCCGAGCGGCGACGCGGCCACCGCCTGCCCCTGCGACCACCCGGTCACCTCGGCGCCGAGCGCCACGATCCGCCCGCTGAACTCATGTCCAAGGATCTGCCCGGGCGTGCACTGCCCGTTCTGCACCGAATGAACATCGGACCCGCACAACCCGCAGGCATCAACAGCGATCACAACTTCATCTGGTGCCGGGCTAGGGTCCGGCACATCAGCAACGGCCGTCCCCACTTCTTTATCGATATACCGAACGGCACGCACGGCGCCCTCTACCTTCTGTTATCTCGATACACCATGGCTCAACGTCGCGCCGCGAGCGAGCGGTCCCACCGTGCGCGCGTACACCGACAGCCAACCGCACCCGGTCGGAACCCCCAGCGGCGGCAGCTCGGCCCGGCGCCGGTCAAGCTCGTCGGCGTTCACCTCGAGATCGACCGCCCGTTCATCCACGTCGATCGAGATCACGTCGCCGTCCCTGACCAGCCCGAGCGGCCCGCCCGCGGCGCCTTCCGGCGCCACCTCGGCGACCACAAGGCCCCCGTTGACCAGGCCGGACATCTGGCCGTCGGTGATCACGGCGACCTTCGTCGACAGGCCCGCGCCGTCGATGGCGAACATGAGCGCCGAGGTCAGCCCCATACCAGGGGAGCCGCGCAGCCCGAGCCCGGTGAGCACCACGACGTCGCCGGGTGTGAAGCGGCCGCCCTTCGCCGCCGCGACGCCCTCCTCACGGGAACGCACCACCTTCGCCGGGCCCCGGAAAGTCAGCGGCGCGTCGTCGGCGACCGTCCGCTTCAGCACGGCGCCGTCGGGCGCCAGCGAGCCGCGCATCACCACGATGCCCGGGTGCGTCGCCAGCGGCTTGTCCAGCGGCCGGATCACGTCCTCGTCGACCGTCGCCGCCGCGACGGCCTGCCCGAGCGTAATCCCGCCGACCGTCATCGCCGACAGGTCGAGCAGCGCGCCTAGCTGCTTCAGTAGGCCGAGCGTGCCGCCCGCCGCTTCGAACGCGGTGATCTGCGTGTCGCCGTTCGGCTTCACGTCGGTCAGCAGCGGGACCTTGGGCGCGAGCTCCTCGAACAGCCGGTACACGTCCACGTCGCACCCGGCCTCCACAGCAATCGCCTGCAGGTGCTTGAGGCAGTTCACGGACCCGCTGACCGCCAGGATCGCGGTAACGGCATTGGAGAAAGCCGCCTTCGTTAGGAGTGACCTGGGCTTTTGATCTTCTTCGACGACCGCGACGATGCGGGAGCCAGCCTGCCTGACCGCGGCCCACATCCTGTCGCCGCGTGCGAGCACCGGGGTACTGCCAGGCAGCGCCATGCCGAGCGCCTCGGCCGCCAGGTGCATGGAGTTCGCGGTGCCCATGCCCGCGCAGACGCCGGGGCCGGTGACCGCGCAGCGTGACATCTCCCCGAGTTCCTCCACCGTCATCCGGCCCGCGTTCACGTGCCCGGCGAACCGGAAGATGTCCTCGAAGTCGACGGACTCGCCGTTATATACGCCTGACGGCTGGTAGCCGCAGGCGACGATGATCGTCGGGATGTTCAGCCGGCCCGCCGCCATGAGCTGGCCCGGCGTGGTCTTGTCGCAGGACGCCAGGCACACCATGCCGTCGAGCAGCGCGCCTTCGACCGCGACCTCGATGTCGCTCGCGATCAGGTCACGGCTGGGCAGGATGTACTGCCCGGCGGCCCCGGCGCTGGTGATCGCGTCGCTCGGGGCCGCGGTGCGGACCTCGAACGCGACGCCGCCCGCCTGCGCGATGGCGGCCTTGAGCGGTGCCACGATCTCGTCCAGGTGGCTGAAGCACGAGGCCAGCTGGGAGGAGGAGTTGACGATCGCGATCTTCGGCTTTTCCAGGTCGGCGTCGGTCAGCCCGAGCGCGGTCCACTGCGCCCGGCGCATCGCCCACGGCGTGGTCCCCGGGGTGAAATTAGATCGCAGCTTGCGGTCTGGCACAGTACAGAGCTTGCTGCTGTGCGCCGCCGCCGGCAAGGGGGGAGGACCAGCACGGTTCCGCGGTTGTCCGAGCGAACACCGCCGCCGCCACGCCGTTGTGACCTCACCACCACCAGCGACCAGCTTGTCGCGGACTTTTCTCAGGCTCGCTGTCGGGAGGCAGCTGTGCCTAGGGTCGGCCTGAACACCGCCGACGTGGTCGCCGCTGGCGCGGCGCTGGCAGAGCGAGACTGGAACGGAAGGCGCCGCACGGCACCAGTGCTGAATCGTCGACCGGTTACCCGGGCTGCCGAATGGCGCGGCGGCCGCGCGTCCCCAGCCCGAGTAACTGGTGAGGCGGCCGCGCCTGGGGAGCAGGAATGTGGCTGCCGGTGACCGCCCCAGGCGCCATCAAGGACCCGCACCCCGCCACCGCGTGATCCCGCCAGTCACATCAGCCTCTGGTTTTGACTTCGCACACCGAGTGACCATTGTGTCGGGTAGATATATACGGATATAGCCGAAATGTTCTGGTCACAAGGTGAGCTAAGCACTTGCGAATTATTAACACGCTGGTTTGGGATGTGGCGCCGTGCTCATGGCGATGGTTGCCGAACGCGGTGTGATGTCGAGGCCGTGGGCGTGTGCGTA
>Ga0210390_10000185_pt1 | contig 67227 bp, 57 predicted proteins | sample IncBWH11OmetaG_FD_161050 | JGI IMG/M metagenome (GOLD analysis project Ga0210390, IMG submission 161050) | Forest soil microbial communities from Barre Woods Harvard Forest LTER site, Petersham, Massachusetts, United States - Inc-BW-H-11-O ...
CGATATGGCCCGCCGGTGGGACCATGTTTGCCTACATGTTCTCGCACGAAGCGCATCATCGCGGCCAGATTTTAATGCTGGCCCATCAGGCCGGCTATCGTATCCTCCACGATACTCCCGGTGTCTGGCACTGGGAGAAGCTATGGAAACAATCCGGCCTTACCACGCGCCCGCGCTGAGTGGAACCTTTTACAAAGCAATCACCATGAATTTGCGCGAGTTTCTAAGTTATGATTTGAGTTAAGAGAGCCAGGCATGCCGCGGAACAATGCCACTTCAGAAACGGTAAAAACGCGTTGCTGCATCGCGGGCGGAGGCCCGGCCGGGATGATCTCTGGTTTTCTGCTGGCTCGCGCGGGAGTGGATGTCGTTGTGCTCGAAAAACACGCCGATTTCCTCCGCGATTTCCGCGGCGACACGATTCACCCTTCTACTCTGGAATTGATGTACGAGTTGGCAATCCTGCAAGATTTCCTGCAGCGTCCTCATCAGCAAGTGCTGCAGATCGGAGCTCAAATCGAGGACGAAGTGGTCACGATCGCCGATTTGTCTCACCTCCCTACGCATTGCAAATTCGTAGCCCTCATGCCTCAGTGGGATTTCCTGAATTTCATTGTCGAAAAGGCGAAGGCCTATCCGACCTTTCATTTGCGAATGGAGTCCGAGGTCACCGAACTGATTGAAGAGAACGGGAACATCGTCGGCGTTCATGCGAAGACGCCCGGTGGAGATATCGAAGTCCGGGCGCGGCTGATCATAGGAGCCGATGGGCGCCATTCCATTGTTCGCCAGAAAGCCGGGTTCAAAGTAATTGATCTTGGCGCGCCGATTGACGTGCTTTGGATGCGTGTTTCGCGGAAGGCGACTGACTCGCAAGAAACACTCGGCCGCTTCCATGCGGGCAAGATTTTGGTCACCCTCAACAGAGGTGATTATTGGCAGTGCGCGTACGTGATTCCCAAAGGGGCTTTTGAGACCGTCAAGCAAAAGGGCCTGCGGGCGTTTCGCGATGATCTTGCTACCATGGCCCCGTTCCTGGGCGAACGCACAACCGAATTGAAGGATTGGAACGATGTCAAATTGTTGTCCGTTGCGGTGGATCGTTTGCAGCAGTGGTGGCGCACGGGGCTTCTGTGCATCGGAGACTCCGCCCACGCGATGTCGCCCGTCGGGGGAGTCGGCATTAATCTTGCGATTCAGGACGCAGTGGCCGCCGCGAATCTACTGGCGAATCCACTGGTGCGGGATGTTGTGACAGACGAACTGCTCGCGAAGGTTCAAGAGCGCCGTGAATTTCCGACGCGCATGACGCAGCGCATCCAGATTTTTGCTCACCAGCGGTTTCTCAGTCCGGCCCTGGCACACCAAGCGCCCTCTCGAGAGCTGCCGCTGGCACTGAAGCTATTGCGACAATTTCCCGTATTGCGCCGCATTCCCGCCCGCGCGATCGGACTTGGGTTTCGGCCCGAGCATGTGCACACGGCGCGAGCGGCTAATCTCGCGGCCGCCCCGGATCAGGGTCCTCGATGAATACCACGCCCACGCCGTTTTGATTTTTCTCGCGGCCCAGTTCGAAGTGCACCACCGTCCCGCGTAGAGACAGCATGCTTGATCGCGTCGGATCTCCGGACGCCTCAATGACGACGCGCACCTCCGACTGCAATCGCGGCCGGCTGCTCACGGCCAGGTAAGCGCCCTGCAAACTCAAATCGCGCACTGTGGCTTTCTCTTCAAATGGCTTTCCGTCTTCGGTCTGCCCGCTGATCGTGGCCGCAAAACGCAGCCGCCGCCGCAATCCCATCCGCGTTTCGCGTATGGCCACCTTCACGCCGCGCTCGCTTAACGTGATGGACATGCCTTCGGTCGCTGCCCACGTGGCGGGAAATTCTTGCCGTGCCGCCGAGAGGAATCCGTCCACGGTTTTGTCTGAGGAATCAGGATCGTGGTGAAACAAGATCAGATTGCGTACTTTTGCCTCGCGCGCAATCTTCACGCCCTCGAGCCAGCTTGAATGGCCCCAGCCCTTCCGGTCCGACGCCAGCTGTTCGGGCGAATATTGCGCGTCATAAACCAACACATCAGCATGGTGCGCCAGATGCCGCAGGTTTTGGTCGCATTCCGGAACGCCCGGTTCATTGTCCGTCGCGTAGACAATCGAGCCGCCGGTAGTGTCAATTCTGTACGCAAGACAGCCTTGCGGATGGTTCAGGGAGCAGGTGGAAATCCGCGTTCCATTCACTTCCCATTTTTCGCCGTTGCTCACCTCACGGAATTCGCGAGCGGCAGTCATCATCGTTACGTCCACAGGGAAGTAAGGAGTCGCCAATTGCGCTGCAAACACCTGTTCCAGGCTATTGGGCCCCAGGAATTTCGATTGAAAACTGTAAAATTGAAAGCGGTTCTGCGATTCGAAAAACGGGTGGAAAAACGGAATTCCTTGAATGTGGTCCCAGTGGTAATGGGTTACAAGGATGTGCGCCTCAATCCCCATCCCGCGCTGCGCCTCGGTCAGGGAATTTCCCAGCGTTCGCAGTCCCGTCCCGCAATCGAGAATGAATTTTGTTCCGTCCGGTGCGGTTAATTCCAAGCAAGGTGTATTACCGCCGTAGCGCCATGTGTCGCGCTCGAGCGTCGGCGTAGAGCCGCGCACTCCCCAGAACACCAGTTTGGCAACTTGGTGCGTCATCGCCGGGCGAAGCGTGACGTTCCCCGCCGCCCGCGCTCCCTCTGAGAGTTGAAGGCCACGAAACTGTGTCATGGTAGGCGGGTGCGGCAAGGTAAGTCAATTGTGTTTCCCGCCGCGTGTTCGTTCCCGCATGAAATCCGCGAAGAGCAAATCGCCGCGAAGCTGTTGCCAGGTCCTCGTGAATCCTCGCTGTCCGTGCAAGCGAATCACGGTTAAAATCCAACTGATGCACGACCATTCGCAGGGCGCCTCCCAACATGCCCATGCTGGCCAAGACCACGCTCACGGCCACAGCCACGGACTCGGCGGACATTCGCACGTGTCTCTTCCAGCCGAAGGCATGACCGTCGCGCTGGGGGTAGCCATTGTCGCCACGTTTGCGCTGGTCGCTGTCGAGCTCATCGCCGGCTACGCGGGCCGTTCAATCGCTCTCGTCAGCGACGGAGTTCACAACCTCACCGACGTGCCCACGTTAGTGCTTTCGTGGCTTGCGATGCGCTGGGCTATGAAGCCTCCGACGCCGGAAAAAACGTACGGCTATCATCGCGCGGGAATCCTCGCGGCATTTGTCAACGCCGTACTCCTATCCTTGGTTTCGCTCGGGCTACTGTATGAATCCGTCATGCGCTTGCGGAATCCAGTTGAGGTGAAGACAGGCCTGATGCTCTGGGTGTCGGTTTTCGCTCTGATCATCAATGGTGGAATTACGCTCGCCGTTCACAGCGGCCGCCGCGACCTGAATGTACGCAGCGTCTGGATTCACAATCTAGGAGACGCGCTTTCGAACGTGGCCATCGTGCTTGGCGCGCTCGCGATTCGATACACGGGCAAGGCTTGGGTGGATCCGCTCATTGGCCTCGCCATCGGCGGGATGGTTCTGCGGTCGGGGATTGGGATTTTGCGCGAAAGTTCGCACATCCTGCTGGAAGGTCTGCCTCGCGACATCGAACTTGAAGCAGTCGCACGCGCGCTACTTCGCGTCGAAGGCATCCAGGAAGTTCACGACATTCATATCTGGACGCTCGGCACCGACCTCAACGCACTCTCCTGCCACATCCGCATCCCCGACATGCACATGGAGGAAAGCGAAAAGGTTCTGACGCAAGTGCGCCAGATCCTAGGCCGCGAATTTCAAATCAGTCACACCACGATCCAATTCGAACGCGCAGGGCTCCCCGCCCATGCCGGCCTTTACATGCCCGAACCAATGCAACGCACGGAAGACTAAAGATTTTGCTCCGGATTTTTTGTTACACTTTGCGACGGAGAGTAATGCTTAAAGCGGCAGCTGCAAAGGCGTCCCGCGCTCCTGGTTCACGCGTTCTGTGGAATTGCTGTCGATATCACGCACCGCCACGGTGCGGCGTCCGCCATCGGGCGTAATGTAGATAATTTTATCTTGCGCGCGCGTGAAGGCCAGCGCATCCACCTGCGTTCCGTCGCGCATTACCAGCGTGAACGACCCCACGTCCGGCAGCGGAGCAGCTCCCTGCGGTTCCGGCGCTGGGGCGGAATTTACGTCGGCGCGAGCGTCGCGCGGATCATCGTCGGGCGGCTGTTGCTGTTGGTCATCCGCCTGCTGCCCCTCGATGCTTTCTTGACCGTCCGCGCCTTCCGGCTGGCCCTCGGCGTCGTCAACGAGCCCAGGGCCCGCATACCAATAGCCGCCGCCCGTCAGGAAATAGAAACCGGGATTCGTCCCTTTTGGTTGGCGCGGGCGGTGATGATGATTACCTACTCCAACCCCGCTACTATGCGGCTCTCGAATGCCCATGGTTGGGCTTCCCGGCATGCCCGAGGCGCGATACGGCGTCTGCACTCCGTATGCACTAAACGGATTGGCAGCATGAGGCCGGGCAACGGATGGACCATTTGCCACAGGAACAGAAGACACGCTACGGATATTTCCAGCATGAGGTGCAACACCAGCAAAAGACATGCCGCCGGAGGGAGCAGCAGCCCGGCCGCCTCCACCCATACCTCCCCGCTGCGCTTGAACGCCCGCGGGAACCGCCAGCAGCGCGACTGCGAACAGCCCGGCTAGCAATTTGGGTTTCATGGCCTCTCCCTGCCCTACACCTATGAGACGCCCCAAAACACTCTGCGGTTGCTGCTACTTTACACCCGTTTACAAGCGCATGTCCTAGACCCGCAAATGAAACCGCGAAACGAATCTTCCGTCCCGCGAGTGCTTCCGCGAACTATTCCGCTTAAGCGGTGTCTAACCAGCGTGGTATATCTCGCACATTCGGTGTTCTGTGGCCAATCGCCGCAAGCCGCCCGGAAATTGGACCTTTGCTTTTCCCTGTCGCCGGGATGTGCTATAAACGTCCGTCCGAAGGACTACTAGAAATGGGACAGGCGGAAGCCGCTTTTCCATCAGCGCAGTTAGCAGAGCCGAACGCGATCGGTCGCGCGGTTCAGCCGGACCCGGCACAGGCTTCACAGTATTGCCCGCGATGTTCGGCTCGACTGGAGCCGCTGAAGTGCAAGATGATCTGCACGTCTTGCGGGTATTACATGTCCTGCTCGGATTTTTACTGACGAGAAAGCTCGCCGCCGCAGGGCAGTGGCTTCTCATGTACTCTAATTCCAAATATCGTTTCGAATTTTCCAGGAGGCGCGAACGTGGCACTGAGAATGGTTGATAACGAAGTGAACGGCGTAACCGTGCTCGAAATCGAAGGGCGTATCGTGCTGGGCGAAGAGAGCAACGCGTTCCGCGAGAAGGTGAAGAGCCTGCTAGCGGCGGGCAAGAAAAAGATTGTGCTGAATCTCGCGCAAGTCGGCTACATAGACAGCGCCGGACTCGGAACGCTGGTGGCCACCTTCCACAGCGCCCGCTCGCAAGGCGCCGTCCTGAAGCTCGCCAACCTCGGTTCGAAATTCAAGGAAGTGCTGCAGGTCACGAAGCTCATGACCGTGTTCGACACTTACGACAGCGAGACGGCGGCGATCCAGAGCTTCGCAAAGAGTGCGTCGTAATTCTGGCGGCGACTCTGCTTTTTTGATCGGGAATGTGGGGCGGGTCTGTGACCCGCTCTGCTCGCCCGCTGCGGAAGTCACCACGCCGAACCCTCAATCACTTTCTACGTGCCGCTCCGTGCGTCTGCTTGGCCTTCGACGCGTCCTTCCACTTTGTAAATGGCAATCCCGCTCAATAATTTAGGGTAAAAGTCCGTGGATTTTTGCGGCAGCACTTCGCCACCCAGCGCGATATCGGCGACCTGTTGCACGCGCACCGGGTTCAGCAAGCACGCGAGCTGCGCTTCGCCGCGATCGACAGCCGCGAGGGCGGCTTCCATTTCGCGCTCGTAGCCTACGTTTTTCTCTGCCGTTACTGCTTCCGCGTTGATCTCCAACCCTTTCTCGATAATCAGCCGGTGTAACAACACAACATCCAAGCCGCGCTGCGCCTCGGACACATCCGGCAGCATGGCTTCCAGGTCTGCATCGCGCCGCAACAAGAACAAATAGAAAGCCCCGCCGCCGGGATAAATTCCGATCGCGCGCCGGCCGTGGTTCACGCCCTCCAGGTCTTTGCGAAATTCCGCGAAAGCGGTGCCGCGCTCTTCGGGATTTTGAAACGGGTAGGAATACCAATCGAAAGCCTGGGCGACACCTTGGCGAAACTTGTCGAAATCGAAATCTCCGACGTTGCGGATCAGGCGATGGGTCGGCAGGATGGTGAGGCCCTTCGAATGTGTGTTGATGAAGGTCATCATAGCGAATTCGGCCGCGGCGTACGGGTCGTTCACACCATCGCGGACGCGAGATTCGTTGCGGTAGTGCAAGGCGGTCTCGTAGCGGTGATGGCCGTCGGCGATGATCAATCGCTTCTCGGCCATTGCGCTTTGAATTCTGCGGATGTTCGCAACGTCGGTGACGGGCCAGAGCCGGTGAGTTACTCCGTATTCGTCGCGCATTTCATTGGGCGCGGGCTGCTTCGCGATTTCTTCAAGCAAATTGTCAACGCGCCGTGCGGGATCGTCGTACAGCATGAAAAGCTGGCCGGTTTGCGCGCGCGTGTTGCGCAGCAGCTCGATGCGGTCGGCCTTCGGCGCGGAAAGCGTGCGCTCGTGGCGGAAAACCACGTGCGCGTCGTAATCCTCCACGCGGCCCAGCGCGATAAATCCGATGCGCACCTTGCGCGTGTGCGTCCCGGGGACGAAATATTCTTGCGAATAGACGTAAACGGCCGGTGCCGCGTCTTGCACCAGGACTTTCTCAGCGATCCATTCCTTGATCTTATTTCCGGCGCGCGTGTAGACGTTATTTTCGGGCGTGTCTCCCGCGCTCGTACGCCCTTTTTCGATGGCGATCAGGTTGTAAGGGCTTGCGGCGTAGTACTGCTCCTGCATCGCCGGGGTAATCTTGTCGTAAGGCTGGGTGAGGGCTTTTTCCAGCGGGACGCGGTTGGTGTCGTAACGGAAGGCGCGAAAAGGTTGAATTTCAGCCATGTGGGCCTCGGGTGGCAGTTGGCGCAAAACGAGAAACCGTCATTGTAGCAGAGAGACCCATAATTCGTTGATTGCTGGCAGTTGAAAGGTGACAGTCGAAAGTTGAAAGGCGGGCGGACCACAATGGAGAGGCAAAGTGGTTGAAAGTTCGCGATGGAAGCGGAGTGGGCGTGCCCCAGAATGCCGCCCGCGTGACACTGCTCTTGTTACATATATGCTCAACCCTGTTCGATGTGTTGAACGTGGATCTCGCTATTGGCGACGTCCAGCGTGCCAATCACCTTCACTTGTTTGCCTTCGAATCCGGCGACCGCTTTTTGGTCAACATCCAACTGATACCAGCGTTTCTCGTGTTCGTCTCTCAAGACGAACCGACCCCCATTCATCCAGATGGTCCCGGTGAAGACTTTGGTTTCAGCCTTATCATTCGGCTGAGCGTGGATCGTTGACTGCTGGGTCCGACCGGCGATAGCGTGTTGTGAGTCTGAATTTGCAAGCGGAGTAACGGCTCCGCAGACGACGGTCATCATTGCGACATTCAGAAAAACACTTGTTCGGTTCATGCGTCACCTCAAATCATGACTCGGGCTGGATGATTGCAAGGCTCAGCTGGCCAAACACACAATAGTGGCTTGGAGCATGCGTGTCGCAGCAGCTGTTGCGGGGCCGAATGGCGTTCAGGGGCGGTAAGGCGCACTTCACCGTCCGTTGGCGACGCGGAGCGATTACTCTCGTCAATTCAATCGGTTGGAGCGTGTCCGGCGGCTGAATTGCTGGTCTGGCGGCAAGAATTTGCCGGGTATTTTGTTCAGCGATAAGGGCAAAATATTCCGCCGGCAGTACTGGAACGTGGGGTGCTCATGAAATGAATACTGTGGCGCTTGCTGAGTGGATTGCAATTTGACGAAAGGTGGAGAGGCCAACAGGGCGGCGGTCTGCGAACCGCCCTTACACGAGCGAAGAGGCGGGTTCTTGCCGTTTTCGTTGCGGCGTTGGGTGACATTGACGCAGGTGCCGCATAAAATGAATTGTTGCTGTTGCTGATATGAGATTTCGCGAGGGGTTCGGGTAGGGATGTCCACTCATCACAAGCAGTTTGCGAGTGTGCGCGTGCTGATTTTCGATTTGGACGGCACTTTGATTGATTCCAAGCTCGATCTGGCGCACTCGGTGAATGCGATGCTGGCGCACATGGGGCGCGAGGCGCATGTTCACGAGACGATTTTCAGTTTCATTGGCGATGGGGCGGCGATGCTGGTGCGCAGAGCGCTGGGTGAAGGCGCGAGCGAAGCGGAAGTTGCCAGGGGGCTGGATTATTTTCTGAGCTACTATCGCGCACACATGTTGGATAACACTGTCGCGTATCCGGGCGTACGCGAAACGCTGGCCGAATTGGCGGGACCTTCGATTGACCATGCGACGGGTCTGGCGCGGTCGATGGCTGTGCTCACGAATAAGCCTGTCGTTTTCAGCCGCGCGATACTGGATGGATTGGGGCTGGGGCAGTATTTTCGATTTGTGTATGGCGGGAATAGTTTCGAGCGGAAGAAGCCCGATCCGATGGGCGTGGAAGTTTTGTTGCGCGACCTGCAGTCCCCGCCGCGCGAGGCGATGATGATCGGGGATTCCGATGTGGACATTAAGACGGCGCGCAATGCGGGGATTTTTGCTTGCGGAGTGAGTTATGGGTTTGGGCTCGAGAGTTTGCGCGCACATCCGCCCGACCTGATGCTTGACAGCCTCGCGGAGCTTCCGGCGCACTTGGACGGCCACAGCCGCAACGAGTGAAGGCGGTCCGAAGACCGCCCGTTCGAAATCTCTGCCGCCGAGGTGTGCCCATCGAATCGCGCCGCAGATTCGCGAAGTTGGCGTTCGCTATCCTGGTGATCCTGACGGCTGGAAGTTTTCTGCCTGGAAATCCCCTGACACCTTCCATTTCAAACGTTCCGCAGGCTGCGGAGCCTGCGATGCCTTTTCGTGTGGGCGAAATCCTGAACTATCGTCTGGAGTGGGCTGCGTTCTCGAATGCTGCTTCGGTCGAGACTGTCGTTGTCGAACGGCGGAATCTTTTTGGGTGGCAGACTTGGCATTTTCGCGCTTCGGTGCACTCACGAGCGCCTTTGCGCACACTTTTCGAAGTGGATGACCAATTCGATTCGTATACCGACGCCGCGACTCTCGAAAGCCGTCAATATGAAATGTATCTGAACGAAATGGGGAAGAAGCAGGACGAAGTGCTGCATCTCATTGCGGTTGGGCAATCGCCCCGGGGGAACGTTGCGCCGGTGATGGTGCAGCCCGGGACTCGGGATCCGTTGGACGCTTTTTATGTTTTGCGCGAGACGGATTGGAAGCGCACGCCGGAAGTGCGAGTTCCTTTGTATGACGGTAGCGACTTGTATGAGATGCGCGCGCATCGGGAGGTTTCCATGGAAACAGTGGCGATTACGAATGGAAATTTTCAGGCGACCAAGATTGCGATTCATCTTTTCATGCATGGCAAGGAAGTGCCGGAGACGAATTTTTCCGTTTGGCTGGCGCGCGACGCCGCGCGGACGCCTGTTTTGATTCTCGCGGAAATGCCATACGGCAATGTGCGGGCGGAATTGACGGCGATCGCCAAATGATTTGGGCCAGCGAACGGGCCGGAGGGCGATGGAACTTCAGCGGCTACAGCCGCCCGAATCTACAAACCTCATGTCGCGTGGGTAAAGCCACGACCCACAAAAGACCGCCCATCAACGGACACCACGTTCAATCGAAGCAAGGGCCGGCGAGACGCCCGCGTACCAAGGCACGGCTGAAAGCCAAGACACGGAAAGATTCTCGAGCGTTCAATGAAGCAGGACGAAAGCGCAGGTTAGTCTTCTGGAACGACCCAGTCGTCGGGAGGGAAGTCGATTTGCCAGAAGCTGGGCGAAGGTTTTACGAACTCGATGCCCATCTGGGCTTTGCCTGCCTGTTCGCTTCCGACGTACACAACGCGGCATTCGCGCTTACTTTGTGTGGCCTTATTGGCGACGGTAATTTCCTGGGCGGCGGCCACGCGAGCTGCGAGGGAAATCAGCGCGCCATGCGCGTTGACCACGAGAGTGCGCGTTTCCTCGTCAAACTCCTGATTCGCGGTCGTTTTGCCCTTCACTGTGATCGGTACGCTGAGCAGGACACGCATGCTGCGGCGCCGGCCGGGATCGGTGATGAGCTTTTGTGCTTCTTTCTGCGGAGCTGTCGGTGCGCTCATGAGGCTACCATAGCGCCCCCCTTCGTACTGGGCAATGGGACTATCTTCCTATTCACGTTATTCGGTAACTAGCACGAGAGAACGGGCTTCGCTGGCCGTCGGTACAGGCGAAAGTGCAGACACTAAAGTGGCTACTGTGTTGCCGACGGCGGGATTCTAGCAGTGCACTACTTTTCCGTCGTGCTGCGGCACCTTGCGCGTCGCGTTGCGCGTGTCAACGACCAGTTTTGCGTGGCGTACGATTGCATCGTAATCGTAGCTGGTGTGATCGGTCGCTATCAAAACGCAGTCGTAACTCGCGAGACGCTCTGGCGTGAGGTCCACTGATTTCATGTGTGAGAAATCGTAGTGGCGCATCTTGTGGAGGTGCGGGAAGTAGGGATCGTTGTAATCGAGGTTTGCTCCGCGCGCGGTTAGGAGTTCGAGCAATTTCAGCGACGGGGACTCGCGCAAATCGTCCACGTCTTTTTTGTAGGCGACGCCTAGGAGCAAGATTTTCGAGCCTTTCACGCTCTTCTGGTGGTCGTTGAGCGCGGTCACGAGCGCTTCGACCACGTTGTAGGGCATGGCCGTATTGATCTCGCCCGCGAGTTCGATGAAGCGCGTGGCGAAATCATATTCGCGCGCCTTCCACGAAAGATAGTAAGGGTCGACGGGGATGCAATGTCCGCCGAGGCCCGGACCGGGGTAAAAAGGCATAAAGCCGAACGGCTTGGTGGCCGCGCTATCGATCACTTCCCAGATGTCCAGGTCCATGCGCAGGGAAAGCTGTTTGAGTTCATTCACCAGCGCGATGTTGACACAGCGGAAAATATTTTCGAGCAGCTTCACCATTTCGGCCGCGCGCGTAGAACTGACCGGCACTACTTTCGAGACGATCTGCGCGTAGAGTGCCGCGGCGGCGAACCCACTGGGCGGATTGATCCCTCCGACGACCTTGGGGATCTGCGCGAGGCCGTATTGTTTATTGCCGGGATCTTCACGTTCGGGCGAAAACGCGAGATAGAAGTCCGTGGACACTTTTTCAGCGGCAGGGCCCTTCGCGAGCGGGCAGCGTAAGCCGCCCTTTTCGAGAATCGGGAGCACGAGTTCCTCGGTGGTGCCGGGATAGGTCGTGCTTTCAAGAACGATGAGCTGATTGCGTTGCAAGTTGGGAGCGATCGCTTTCGCGGTGTTTTCGACGTAGCTCAAATCCGGTTCGCGCCGCTCGTCGAGAGGTGTGGGCACACAAATCAGCACAGCATCCATTTCGCGCAGGCGCGCGAAATCGGTGGTGGCGTCAAAGCGATTGGCCTGCACGTGGCGCTGGATCTTCTCCGCCGGGATGTGCTGGATGTAGGACTGCCCGGCGTTCAGCTTTTTGATTTTTTCCTGGTCTAGATCGAAGCCGGTAACGCGCTGGCCGACGTCCGCAAAACGCAACGCGAGTGGTAGGCCGACGTAACCGCAGCCGATGATGCCGATTTTAATGTCTTTCGATGCAAAAAATTCCGGTTTGCGGTCTACGGCCATTGGGCTCCCTTGTCTTGCGAATCAACGCAGGCATGCCCAGAGTGACATGCCCTTGTGATTTGATACGAAAAATCACTATAACAAGAATCCTACTCCGCACAAGAGTGTCGTTGGTGAGGTGGTTGCGGGCCGCTACATGGCCGGAATACCGGACGCGCAGACAGCGTGATATCCATGAACGTGATATCCATGAACCAGGAAACGCAGGAGCGGACGCGCCGAAAATTGCGCCAAGGCCGGTCGACGATCACACCGCTTTTACAGAGCCACCCCCATCGGCGCGGCAAACATATCCAAGCACTCGCAAAATGACGCAACCGGCACGCCTCAGACATTAAGACTAATGACGCGACGGCCCGCGCTCCTCGCCCGAGACCCTAAGTACTAGACGAGCTCAGGAGCCAGTCGCCGTTTATCGTTGCACTCAGGCACTTGACCCATTTTGGGAAACGGGACGCACATTTGGACTGTGGATTGCTCCGCCAAAGGTGTAGGATTTTCTGGCCAGAACGCTGTTGTTTCAGTTAGCGAGGCGCGATGAAGGTCAACAAACACATCAATTCCTGGTCTGCCCTTGTACTAGCGCTCACCCTGGTGACTGGATGCACGCGGGACCCAAAGGTTCTAAAGCAAAAGCACTTCGAGAGGGGCCACGCATACTTTGAGCAAGGCAAATACCGCGAAGCGGGCATCGAATTTCAAAATGCCATTCAATTTGACTCCAAATTTTCGCAAGCGCACTACGAACTCGCGCAAGCGTACCTGAAGCAGAACGACTGGGGTCACGCGTATCAGGAACTGATACGCACTGTGGAGATTAGTCCCGAGAATCTTAAAGCTCAATTGGATTTGGCAAATTTGCTGCTTGCAGCCGGAAAGGTTGCCGAGGCACGAGACCGCGCTCAAACCGTACTGAAGGCTGAGCCACAAAACGCTGAAGCTCAAGCCATTCTCTCCAGTGCCGATGCCTCGCAAGGAAACCTCCCGAAAGCGCTCAATGAAGCGCAGCAAGCCATCCATATGGACCCGAGCCGTTCGCAATCGTTCTTGCTACTCGCAGCGATCCAGGAAAAATCGAAAGATCTGGCGAGCGCGGAGCAAAGTTATCTAAAGGCCATCTCTCTCGACCCGAAATCCATGTCGGCTCTACTTGCGCTGGGGAATTTCTATCAGCGCCAGCAACGCTGGTCCGACGCCGAAAAGCAGTATCAAGCCGCGATTGCCCTGGATCCGAAAGACGCGCCGCCACGCGGCACACTGGCCGCGCTGTACTTGAACGAAGGCAAGAAAGATGCCGCGGAAAAAGTTCTGCAAGACGCGAAGACAGCACTCGCCGACAATCCGGCGGGCTATCGCATGCTCGCCGAATTTTATCTGGCCCAGCATGATTGGGATAAAGCCTCGGCGGAACTCGCTTCGCTCTACTCCGATCATCCCAAGGATGCCGTCGCTGGCAGGATGTACGCGGAGCTCTTGTTGCAGCAAAATCGCGTGGATGACGGCGCCAAGATTGCTGATGAACTTTTGAAGATTAACCCATCTGATCCCGGGGCGATGACGCTTCATGGTCAGATTTTGGTGCGCCAAGGCAAGGCGTCGGATGCTGTTCCGGTACTCGAGCAAATTGTAAAAAATTACCCGGACAATGGCCCGGCTCACTATCAACTGGGCGTCGCTTACGCCGCGAACCAAAATCTCGGCCAAGCCGAATCGGAATGGCGGCAAGCTGCCAAACTCCAGCCAACCATGATCGAACCACTGCGCGCTCTCGCTTCGATTGCCATCCATCGAGGGGATCAACCGATGCTTGAGGAGGTCGGTGGAAAACTCATGATGGTCGAGCCTCGAGCACCCGACGGTTACATATTTCACGCTCAGGCGCTATTGATGAAGAAAGATGAGGCCGGCGCCGAAGCCGACGTGAAGAGAGCGATCGCCGTGGCTCCCGATAATTCGGTCGGATACGCGCGCATGGGCGATCTGAGCACGACCCAGAAGAAGTATGACGAGGCCGAGAAACTTTACTCCGAGGCGCTGCAACGAAATCCCTCTGCCATGGACGCCCTCAACGGCCTGGTAAATATCGCATTGGAGCAAAAACAGCCGGCCAAAGCCCTGCAGATTGTGCAACATCAGATTTCCCTGGTGCCCAACCGAAGCAACTTTTATGTTCTTCTTGGTCAAGTCGAGCTTCGCAATCAGGACTCGGCCAAGGCGGAAGAAGCGTTTCAAAAAGCTGTGGATCTCGACAAAAACAACAGCAACGCATTTCTCTTTCTATCCAGCGTGCAAGTTTCTCGCGGCTCGGTGGACCAAGCTATCGCCAGCTATCGAACAGCACTCCAGTCCAATCCGCGCGATGTTCGAATCTACGTTGCTCTGGGAAGCCTGCTTGAAACTGGCAATCAATGGCAGGAGGCTGAGGACCTTTACCAAAAGGCTCTCCAGATTCAACCGGATTACGCTCTGGCTGCGAACAATCTGTCGTACTTGATGCTCGAGCACGGCGGTAATGTGAACGTGGCAGTTACACTCGCCCAAACCGCACGCAAAGGCATGCCTGATTCGCCCAACTCCGCCGACACGCTGGGCTGGGCTTACTATCAGCAAGGGGTCTACAACGCGTCGATTGACCTTTTTCAAGAAGCCATCAAAGCAAGTCCAGACAATCCGACTTATCACTACCATCTCGGCATGGCTTATCAAAAGAGTAACAACTTCGCGATGGCCAAGAAGCAGCTTGAGTACACTTTGCAAATCAGTCCGAACTACAGCCAAGCTGGCGAGATCAAAAAAATTCTGGCGGAGAACGGTCCGCAAAAAAACTAGCCCGCCTCGCCCAGGGATGACGGTCTGCGCCAGTCCGCGCCTCGCGAAGCAGGCTTGCCCTATCGATGTCGGCGCCACCCGGCAGTTCTCGTCGAAGCTTCGAAACAGGATTTCTTTCGTCGCGCCCCCAACAAAAGTGTGTCTCGCTCCTCTCGCTGCAGTAAAATGCGGCGCGATTTGATTTATGGATCCCAAGACCAAACAGAAAGTCCTACGTCTTTTGACCAACGGAATGTACGTAATCACGTCGCGGAGCAGCGAGCGCTACGGCGCCGCGACAATCACCTGGGTCTCCCAGGCATCCTTCAGACCTCCTTTACTCATGGTCGCACTGCGAAAAGATGGCAGCGTGTACCAATGCCTGGTGGAAAGCCGCATCGCTGTTTTGCACGTACTCGATAGCGGACAGAGAGATCTCGCACAGAAGTTCTTCCCCGCGACCGAGCAATCCCAGGGAACATTGAACGGTGAGCCGTACACGGAAGGCAGGACAGGCGTTCCCGTCCTCGACAATCTGGGAGCCTACCTGGAATGTAAGGTCGTCGAAATCATAGAAAAACACGGCGACCACGCCGTGGTCATCTTGGAAGCCGTCGATGCCGTAATCCGCAGAGACATCAAGCCCTTAACCGTCATGGATTCGCCTTGGCAGTATGGCGGTTAGACGAACAACCCAATTGCGCTCGCCCCACCACTGGCGTGCTGATTGAATCTCATTGAGCGCCGCAGGCCAACTCAACTATAATTAAGTGATTTGCCACTGCCGGAGGGAGCCACAGATAGTCATGTTGAAAAGCATTCAGCAACGCGACCTGGAGCGCAATCGCTGGGTCAAGATAACGATGAGCATTCTGCTGGGAATTATCTGTCTCAGCATGCTCACCTACCTTATCCCCGGAATGGGCAGCGCTGCCTTCAGCAATAGTCCAGACGCGGTTGCAACGATCGGCGGCGAGCAAATTACACCTATAGACGTTCAACGCAAGCTAAATGAGGCTCTCCGCGGCCAAGCGATACCCGACGTCTACAAAGGTATTTACGCCAAGCAGGTTTTGGAGCAGATGATTTTCACCCGCGCGCTCGCGCTCGAAGCAGACCGCCTGGGTATTCGGGTCACGAACCAGGAGCTCTCCGATCGCATCAAGCAAATTCTTCCATCCGCTTGGAACGGCGACACCTGGCTCAAGGACCGCTACGCCAATGAGGTGCAAACACGCGCCGGCATGTCGGTCCCTGAATTTGAAGACTACTTGCGTGACCAGATGCTGCAGGAAAAGTTCCATCAGCTCGTCACCGACGGCATCACGGTCAGTCCTGCCGAAGTACAGGCAGAGTTCCGTCGGCGCAACGAAAAGGTTCAGATCGAATATGTCCTGATAAAGCCGGATGCACTGGCATCCACGATTCAGCCCACCGAAGCGGACCTTTCGGCCGATTACACCAAGCACATCAGCCAATATCAGGTTCCGGAGAAGCGCTCAGCGCGCTATGCCTTGCTTGACCTCGCAAAACTTCGTGCGACGACGCAGGTGAGCGATGACGCTCTGCGTGCCTACTACAGCGCCCATATTGACGAATACAAGGTCGATAACCGCGTCCACGTCGAGCACATTTTGTTCAAGACCGTCGGCAAAACTGACGCCGAAATCGCCGAAATTCGTCAGAAGGCCGAAGATGTTCTGAAAAAGGCAAAAGGTGGAGCCAATTTCGAGGATCTAGCCAAAAAATATTCCGAAGACGACGGCACCAAAGTGAGGGGTGGCGATCTGGGCTGGATCGTAGAAGGCCAGACGGTCCCTGAGTTTCAGCAGGCAGCCTTTACGCTCCCCAAGGGATCCATTTCTGACTTGGTGAAAACCCAATACGGCTTCCATATCATCAAGGTACTGGACCATGAGACGGCTCGCACCAAGTCATTTGACGAGGTCAAGAGCACCATCCAGCCGGTCGTTCTCGACGAGAAAGTCAATCTTCAGGCCAATCAGATCTCTGAACAGATGGCGGCGGCCGTTCGTCAGTCAAATCACCAATCACTCGACGATCTGGCTAAAAAGTTTACCCTCGAATTAGGAGAAGTGCCGCTGACCGCTGCCACGGAACCGATTCTCGCATTCGGCAGCTCCCAGGATGTGCGCACGGCTTCGTTCCAGCTCCGTCCCGGTGAGCTCAGCCAGCCGATTCAAGCGCCACAAGGCTTCGCAATTGTTACCCCTAAGGACATCCAGCCCGCGCACCAGGGCACTTTGGCCGAAGTCCACGATCGTGTTTTGACCGACTACCAGCGGGAAAAGTCGCTCGAACTGGCGCAAAGCAAGGCGCAAGAACTGGCCAAGCTCGCCAAGGGTGGCGAAGCTTTCGACAAAGCCGCACAGTCTTTGAATTTGGCCGTTAAGACATCAGAATCGGTCTCGCGAACAGGCTCGATCCCGGATGTGGGGACTGGTCAAATGATCGAAGCAGCGTATTCAATGCCTGTCGGACAGATCAGCGACGCCAAACAGCTCGTAGGGAACTGGCTGGTATACCGCGTGACTGCTCACGAAGCCGTGAACGAGGGAGAATTGTCCGCGCAATCCGACCAAATAAAGCAACAATTGCTCCAATCGAAGCAAGGTGCCGCATTCGATGCCTTCCGCACAGCGCTTGAAGACCGCTTGAAGAAGGAAGGAAAACTCGTGATTAGCGCGGATGCGATGAAGCGCCTTACACGCTCTACCTAGCCGTAACGTACTGCAAATAAAAGAGTTAACCAATTCAAAGTCTCTTCTTGCCCCCAATTCCCCGCTTCGCTAGACTATTTACATCCGCAGAGCCTGCCCCGTAGCCAGCGGGGTTCTTGCCCGGAAGATTGGGGACGTGGGCCGATGCCTTCCAGCCCTCTAGTGTCTGGTGTCAGACCGACGTCAACTTCAAGGAGCATTCTATGCCAGCGAAGAATTCGAGGGCGAACAGGCTCGCAGTAATTTCATCAAACGGTAAGCGTGGACGGCAAGGCTTGGTAGCAATAGAGTCGGGTAAGCTCAGCGGAGATCGAAAAGTGAGGAATTCGATGGGTACTAAGGGCAGTTTATCCGGGAATCTCTACCACTGCGCGATGGAGAAAAATCAAAACGGCAAGTACAACATCCGGATTCGTGTGCTCTTTGGGCAGGGCGGTTGGTCACTCTCAGTTTATTTCCTGGCTTCATCCTTCAATGCCGCCATGAAGAAACTGGAGCAGTCTCTGCAACTCCTCCAGAAAAGCGAGGAGCGCCTGCGTTTCTGGGGTGTTGAGCGCTCCGACGACCCCAATCTCGCCGGCGACCTGCTCCAGGAATCCGGCCTCTGGCTGGACCGCCGCCGCGAGTTCCCGCGCAAAGTGGCCGAATTAAACCTGCCCGGCGAACGCCCCGTAGCGGCATCCATGCTCGCGCCGGTTCGCCGAGTTCTCGCGGATTCAGTCTCCCAGGAGCGCGAGCGGTCTTTCTCGGCGGTCGGCGACTAGCGGCGAGGCATGAGAGCGAGAAGATCGCAGTTAGCCCTCTAGTGGCGCGTAGCTGGTGCGGACCGAGATTCGGCGCTGAAAGAGCGTCTCTACCGGCAATGGGGTAACGCTTCGGCGCGCATGTTCAGCCAATTCGCCAATCAACACGATTCCGTCCCCCTACGGCCCGTAGCGTTGTCTGCGGAAGAAATTCGACGCCCGCGCCGCTACTCCCCCGCATTCACCTTCACCAGAAGTGCACGAATTGTCCTCGCTCGACTCAAGCCTAAGAAAACCTACTCTCCAAGCGAGCTTGCCCTCCACTGCGGAGGCGTCCGAAGTGTATTATTGGCAGCGGCTTGAGACCGGACAGAAAAGCCATTTGCACGGAAGCAGCGATCGAAGATTCTCTGCCAGCAGGAGGAATAATAGATGGGTTACACACGACGCGGGGTGCTCGCAGGCTTAGGCCTCGCGGGACTTGAGGCGCTGATGCCGTCGCTGGTCACGAAAGCCGCCGCATTTTCCGAAATGGTGGCAGCGGCGACTGGTTCAAGCACCTGCCCATTTCGCCTGGCTGTGATCAACGACGAGATCACGCAGGACTTCGAGAAAGCCTGCCAGATCGTATCCGGCGAATTCGGGCTGCAGTGGATTGAGCTGCGTTCGATGTGGAACAAGAACGTCACCGAGCTCGACGCGAAAGAGTTGGACGACGCGCGCAAGATCCTCGCGCAACACAAGCTGCGAGTGACCGACATCGCCAGCCCGCTGTTCAAGACCGACTGGCCAGGCGCCCCGGTTTCGCGCCAAAGTGAACGCCGCGACCAGTTCCACGCAGCCTTCGACGCCAGCGCGCAAGACAAACTGCTCGAGCGATGCATCCAGCTGGCCAAAACCTTCCAGGCAGACCGCATTCGCTGCTTCGACTTCTGGCGGCTCGACGATCCCACACCGTACCGCGGGGCAATCAACGCCAAACTCCAGCAGGCCGCACAGCGTTGCGCCAAAGATAACCTGGTCCTGCTACTCGAAAACGAGATGTCCTGCAACACAGCGACCGGCGAGGAATCCGCATCCGTGCTCAAAGCCATTCCCGACACCAATTTCATGCTCAACTGGGATCCCGGCAATGCCGCGGCCCTCGGCAGCACGCCCTATCCGGACGGCTATCAGCTCCTCCCCAAAGACCGCATCGGCCACTGCCATTGCAAGGACGTAGTCCGCAAGCCCGACCGCACATATGATTGGGCTCCAGTGGACGGCGGCATCGTGGATTGGGTGGGACAGCTCCAGGCTCTGCAGCGCGATGGTTTCCATTACGGGCTGAGTCTCGAAACGCACTGGCGCGGAGCGGGCACGCCGGAAGCCTCTACGCGCATCAGCATGGACGGCCTCAAGAAGACGCTCGCGAAGGCCGGAGTCTCCTGTTGATTGCAGGCTTAAGCGATCGCGCCTGCCTGAATGGAAACGCATCCTCAGAATGAGAGGAAAATCATGATCACACGACGTGAGTTTCTCGATTCGCTAGCAGTCGGCGCGGCAGGCTTGGCCGTGGGCACCGCGGCGAGGAGCTACGAGCGAATCCTCGGGTCGAACGATCGCCTGAATTTCGCCGTCATCGGCCTGAATGGGCGCGCCTATGCGCATCTCGCGGCGCTCAAGGCCAATAAGTCCGCGGCCCGCATCTCGCACGTCTGCGACGTAGACAACAACATCCTCAAGAAGTTCGCCGAGCGCACGCAGCACGAAATGGGCGAGGCCCCTGCGACGGACAAAGACTTCCGCGCAATCCTCGAGGGGAAAGATGTGGACGCCATCACGATCGCCACTCCCGACCATTGGCACGCGCCCATGGCCATCGCCGGATTGCAGGCGGGCAAACACGTGTACGTCGAAAAGCCGTGCAGCCACAATCCCGCCGAAGGAGCAATGCTGCTGCAGGCGCAGCGGAAGTACGGCAAGCTCGTGCAGATGGGCACACAGCAGCGCTCCTCGCCGCACACCATCGAGATCGTCGAGAAGATTCGCACGGGCCTCATCGGTCGTCCTTACTACGCGAAAGCCTGGTACAGCAATGTGCGCAAATCGATCGGCATCGGCAAAGAAGCGCCCGTGCCGGAACAACTTGATTGGGATTTGTGGCAGGGACCGGCACCGCGCCGGCCGTATCGCGACAACGTGCACCCGTATAACTGGCACTGGTTCCGGATCTACGGCACGGGCGAGACGCTCAACAACGGCACGCACGAAGTGGACGTCTGCCGCTGGGCGCTGAATGTTGATTATCCGCAGCGAGTCGCGTCGTCAGGCGGCCGATATCACTTCAAGGACGACTGGCAGTTTTACGACACGCTTGTTACCAGCTTCGAGTACGAAGACGCGATGCTTTCCTGGGAAGGCAAGAGCTGCCAGGGCATGAAATTCTACGGACGCGATCGCGGTTCTGCAATCATGGGAACCACCGGAACGGTGCTCGTCGATCGCGATGGCTACGAAGTCTACGACCTCAAAGGCGCCAAGACGAATGAGTTCAAAGTTGGCGGCACCACGTCGTCCGCTGACCTCGTCGGCGCCGATTCCATGACCGACGCACATTTTGCGAACTTCATCGCAGGCATTCGCACTAGCGAGAAACTCAACGCTCCCATATCTGTCGGCAACGTCGCCGTTACCATGCTGCAGCTTTCCAACATCGCGTGGGAAGTCAATCGCGAGCTCCATCTCGATACGAAGGACGGCCGCATCCAGAACGATCCCGACGCGATGAAAATGTGGAGCCGCGAGTACGAAAAGGGCTGGGCGCCGCATGTCTGATTCGCATCGAGGTCGCGGCACCGACTACGAGGAGAAACCCAGTGACTGAATCGGCGTTTATTAAAAACATCTTCTCGCGTCGGGATTTCGTTCGTTCGGGAGCACTGGCTGCCGCAGCACTCGCGTCGCCGTCCGGCATCTTCGCGCTGACTCAACCTCAAGAACATCTGCCCGCCCACGATGCACCGCCGATTCGCTTGGGCCTCGCCAGCTACACCTTCCGCAACTTCACCCGCGCGCAACTGATTGGCTTCATGAAGCAGCTCAACGTGTTCGCGCTGAACGCGAAGGACGTGAAGGACCATCTTCCGATGGACGCGCAAGCGGAGGCGGCCGCGCTCGCCGACTACGCTGCGGCGGGCATCAAGCTGCACGCCGCTGGCGCCATCTATTTCCCGAAAAATGAAGACGCAGACATTCGCTCCAAGTTCGAATATTGTAAACGAGCCGGCATTGGAGTCATCGTCGCCGGCGATCCCGCGCTCGAAACTCTGCCGCGCATCGAAAAGTTCGCGCGCGAGTACGACATCCGCATCGCCATCCACAATCACGGCCCAGAAGATAAGCTGTGGCCTTCGCCGCTCGATGTGTTGAAGGCGGTGAAAAACATGGACGCTCGCATGGGCTGTTGCATTGACGTCGGGCACGCCGTTCGCGCCGGCACGGATGTGGTCCAGGCCATTCACGAAGCCGGCCCGCGCCTGTTCAACATCCACATGAAAGACCTCACAAGTTTTCAAAGCAAAGAGAGCCAGGTAGCAGTAGGTGACGGCAAGATGCCAGTAAGAAAGATATTCGAGGCCCTGGTAGGCACGAAGTACCAAGGCTTCGTAGATCTGGAATACGAGGTCCATCCAGACGATCCGATGCCGGGAGTCATCAGCAGCTTCGCGTATATGCGCGGAGTGCTCACGGGGATGGGAATGATTGGTGGTGAGGCGTAGTTCAAAGTTGGCAGTTGAAAGTTGACCGTCGGGCGCTCCTGGATGACGGGCGAATCCTATCGGTAACTGGCGGAACAGATTGAGTCCAGGTCGCGTGTGTTGGCATAACGAAGCGTGGGGATGGACGTGATTCGTGTTGTCAGGATAGGAACTTTCGGACGCGGGCGTCGCGTAGCCAGAGGCCGGCCCATACCAGACCCGCGAAGGTGAAGGCGAAGATCACATCAGACCATTTGGCCTCGATGCGAATCTTGCTCGCGATGGCGCCGCCGAGGTATCCAGTGAGCAAGATTGCTCCTAGGATTTGGGTGCGAGGAAACACATACAAGAGGGTGCACACCAGCAGAACCACGCCGATTCCTACGATCTCTGATTCCGGATATCCCAACTCCACGGTGGCTTTCACAACGAAAGCAGGTTTCAGGAGCTTCATCACTCCATCCATCGCAAGGAATAGCGCTGCAAAACCGGTGAGGAGGCGGCCCGCCCAGATTTGCACTTTGGAAGTCACCCCGCTGCTTCCATTCGCCGACGGTTGCATGGTCATCAGTCTGCCTTTTTTCCCGAAAGTAGCCCGGTGATGTTGCCGGCGGGATCAGCGAACATCGCTAGCTTGGGGCCTCCGGGCACTTCGGTGGGCTGAAGGACCGTCTTGCCTCCCAGGCGCTCCACGCGATCGAGCGTGGCCTGCAAATTCTCTACCTGGGCATAAACGGATACGCGTCGGCTCCCATCATGGGAGCGACCAACGCCACCATTGATGCTTCCCGGCCCTCCCGCGGTATCGACCATGCCGTATTTCATCGGGTTGTTGCTGTCAATTTTCCATCCGAACAGCTCGCGGTAAAACGTCTCGAGTTCGCTGCCTGCACCGCCCATGATTTCGAAATGAACAACGGGTGCTCCCATAGATCTCCCTTTCTGTCGCCGAGTGCCTTCATGGCGCTACTCCGGACGCGCGATTTCAGGGAGAAATATAGCTTCAGCTGAGGAGCCGGTCTTGTACAAAAACGACAACTGCTTTTGGGCGTCAATGACTTTGGCGGGCGTTTCTCCGATGAAGCGTCTGAGCGATCGGGTGAGGTGGGCTTGATCGAAATAGCCTAGGCGAGCAACCACATCGAGAATTGAGACTCCCTCTCTCAGCAAGGTCGCCGCATATCGCGCTCGTTCGACCTGTCGAAATGTGGCGTAGGTGACGCCAGCAGACCGCAAGAAGTGCCGCTGTGCGGAGCGCAAGGACAGCTCCGCCGGGCGACGCAGCAAAGTGTCGGCTACGATGGGATCGCGCGCGAGGATGCCGGATTTGGCAAGCTGGCCGACGAAAGTTTCGGTGTTGTGAAAGTCGGGATAGTCCAAAGCGGAACCATTTAGCCAAAAGGAATGGCTTGTGGCGGCGGGAAGCGTTACATCCTGGTGATCGCGCAGACTGCCTGGGAGAAATCGCGGCATGAATGTGCCGATTTTGAAGCGGATGCAGAGCCACTCGCCCGCTGCAGGGCAATCAACGGTAGTGGCCTTGGTTTCTGGTCCGCGGAGCGTGAGGAAACTTTTCCCTCGCAACCGCGTAATGGCCATCTCGAAATTGTTCGCGGCAACCGAGAGAAAAGTGTCCGCACGTTCGCTGCGGCAACGCCAGACTTTTTCGACGAACGGATGATCCGAATCTCTGTCCTCGAAACGGATGAACTGGCTCTTACTTTGCGGCGAGTCGTTCGCACGCGCTTGGGTGGTCATTCGCAGCCTTCCTCGCCCCATTGGCCCAGTCCGTGTAGTGTACCAATGGGATTCTGGTCTCGCATGGATGTAAGCGGGCGCGCAACGCGGCCAGGCGCGACCATTCCGATAGTCGCACACAGATGACTGTTACTAACGTGGCGGCGATTGTATATAATCCCGGTCATTATGCAAAACCAAGAGACGTTGTACCAAGTGGACGCGCGCGTCGCGACGATTACGCTGAACAGGCCGGACAAACTGAATGCTTGGACCGCCATCATGGAGCGCGAGGTGCGCGCGGCGATGGAAGAAGCGGAGCGCGACGAAAACGTGAGGGTGATTATTTTGACCGGCGCGGGGCGCGGATTCTGCGCGGGCGCGGACATGTCGCTGTTGAGCTCGGTGGCCACGGAGGGACTCGACTCGGTTCGCCGGGCGCAAGCCGTGGAACCCGCAAGCGGCGGCGTTCGTGAAGGCGCGCGAGCTGACTTTCATAAGAAATATTCTTATTTCCCGGCGATGAGCAAGCCGGTGATTGCGGCCGTGAATGGTCCATGTGTGGGTTTGGGACTGGTAATTGCGCTGTATTGCGATTTGCGTTTTGCTTCCGATGCGGCGCGTTTCAGCACGGCTTTTGCGCGGAGAGGGTTGATCGCCGAGTATGGAATGGCTTGGATGCTGCCGCGCCTGGTGGGGCATCCAAACGCGGTGGACTTGATGTTTTCCGCGCGAATGATCGACGCAGCCGAGGCGTTCCGGATGGGCTTGGTGAACCAGGTGATTCCGCAAGATGTCTTCCGCGAGAAAGTGCGGGAATATGCGGCGGACCTGGCGTCGAACGTTAGCCCGCGATCGCTGCGCGTGATGAAGCGGCAGATATACGAGGCGATGTTCCAGACTTTGGCGGAAGCTTTCGAAACCTCCGAGCGAGAGATGCTGGCTAGCTTGCAGTGCGCAGACTTCAAGGAGGGCGTGGCGCACTTCGTCGAGAAACGCACGCCCGTTTTCACAGGCAAATAATTCCATCCCGAACCATGAACTTCGAACCCAGCGAAAAAACAAAGGAATTGCAGCGGCGGCTGCAAAAGTTCATGGATACGCACGTGTATCCGAACGAGGCGCGGTTCGACGAGGAAGTGGCGCGCAATCGCTGGCAGCCGACGCGGATTTTGGAAGAACTAAAGCCGAAGGCGCGCGCTGAGGGGCTGTGGAATTTATTCTTGCCGCAGGATCCGAACGGCGCGGGCTCGACGAACCTGGAGTATGCGCCGCTTTGCGAAATCATGGGCCGGAGCCACATGGCGCCGGAGGTGTTCAATTGTTCGGCGCCGGATACGGGGAATATGGAGGTGTTGACGCGTTATGGCACGCCGGAACAAAAGGAAAAGTGGTTGAAACCGCTGCTGGCGGGAGAGATTCGATCGTGCTTTGCGATGACGGAGCCGGATGTGGCGTCGTCGGATGCGACGAACATTTCATCGAGGATCGTGCGTGACGGCGACGGGTATGTGATCAACGGACGAAAGTGGTGGTCTTCGGGCGCGGGCGATCCGCGCTGCAAGATCGCGATTTTCATGGGCAAGAGCGATCCTGCGGCGCCGGCGCACCGGCAGCAGTCGATGATTCTGGTGCCGCTGGATGCGCCGGGCGTGAAAATTGTGCGGACGCTGACGGTGTTTGGTTACGATCACGCGCCGCACGGGCACGCCGAAATTCGTTTCGAGAATGTGCGCGTGCCAGCCGGAAACATGTTGCTCGGCGAAGGCCGTGGATTTGAGATTGCGCAGGGACGCCTAGGGCCGGGGCGGATTCATCACTGCATGCGATCGATTGGCCTCGCGGAGCGAGCGCTCGAGAGCATGTGCAAGCGCGTGCAGTCGAGAGTGGCGTTTGGGAAGGCCCTGGCCGAGCAAGGAACGATTCGCGCGAACATCGCGGAATCGCGGATGGAGATCGAACAGGCGCGGTTATTGACGCTGAAGGCAGCGTACATGATGGACACCGTGGGCAACAAAGCGGCGCGCACCGAAATTGCGATGATTAAAGTGGTGGCGCCGAATGTGGCATTGAGTGTGATCGACCGCGCAATTCAAGCTCACGGTGGCGCGGGAGTTTCGCAGGATACTTTTCTGGCGAGTGCCTGGGCGATGACTCGCGCGCTGCGACTAGCTGATGGGCCGGATGAAGTGCATGTGGAATCCATTGCAAAGTGGGAGCTGGCAAAAAGCAATGATCCTGGGTGCGGCTAGCATCGCAAAGCAGGAAACTGAAACATGCAACGCGGTTGCGAAGCTGATTTTTGGAGAATCGCATGGCGCCACTGGTTCTCACAAATCCCGGAGATCTGAAAGAATTCGTGGGGAGGGAAATTGGCGTCACGGAATGGTTTGCTGTTACGCAGGGGCGCATCGAACAATTCGCCATCGCCACCTTAGACCAGCAATGGATTCATCTCGACCGCGAACGGGCGCGCAAAGAATCGCCGTACCGGACGACGATCGCTCACGGGTTTCTTACGCTTTCTTTGATGAGCTATTTTGTGTCCCAGGCGATTCAAATCCAAAGCGGCGTGCGGCTGGCGGTGAATTATGGGTTGAACCGCGTGCGCTTTCCGGCGGCGGTACTAGCCGACTCGAAGATTCGCGCGCGAGTTGCCCTGCAAGATCTGAACGAGCCGCCCGACTGGCTGGAGGCGATCTACGCGGTAACAGTGGAAGGCGAGCAGGCGACGAAGCCCTGTTGCATTGCGGAGTGGATCGTTCGCTACTACTCTTGATCAGTCGGGATTTGCCGGCGGCGCGCTAGGCGGTCAAATCCGCCCCGTTTGCGCACCGTACAGGGAGGCCCGCAAGAGCATTTGAATCTTCTCCGGCATGGATGCGAAGCGCTCGTCTTTGGTCAGGCCCTGATGATAGCGATAGTAAATTTGCTGCACGATGACGGCGAGCTTGAATCGTGCGAAGGCGAGATAGAAAGCGATCTGCGAAGCGTCGCATCCTGTTCGTTTGGCGTAATAGTTCACGACTTCGGCGCGCGTAAGGCTGCCCGGCTCGGTTGTCGGTCCCCAGCGATTTTGTTGCACTTCCGCCGGATCCGTTGCCTCCACCCAATAGGCTAGCGTTGTGCCCAGATCCGTAAGAGGGTCGCCGATGGTGCACATCTCCCAATCGAGCACGCCGACAATTTTGGTGATGTCGGTTGGATCGAGGACGACGTTGTCATATTTATAATCGTTGTGGACGAGTGATACGGCACTCGTGGACGGCATGTGCTGCTGCATCCACGAAGAAATCTTCTCGACTTCCGGGTAATCATGGGTTTTTGAGCCGTAGTAGCGCTCGGTCCAGCCGCGAACCTGGCGTTCCAAATATCCCTCGGGTTTGCCCAAATCGGTGAGTCCCGCCGCTACGTAATCCACGCGGTGGAGACGAATGAGATTTTCAATGAATGATTCACTCAGCCTGCGCGCTTTTTCAACGGAGAAATCTAGGCCCGTCGGCAGTTTTCTGCGAAGAATGACGCCGCGGATCGGTTCCATTACGTAGAAGGGTGCGCCGATGATGGCATCGTCATCGCAATAGAAAAGTGCTTGGGGAGCCGGGGAATAGGCGGAGTGGAGCTTCGAGAGGACGCGGAATTCGCGGCCCATATCGTGAGCGGACTTGACCTTGCTGCCGAAGGGCGGGCGGCGCAAGACCAGCTCTTTGGCGCCGAGATGTAGCCGGTAGGTCAAGTTGGAGTGGCCGCTGGGAAACTGGCGGACTTCGAGCGCGCCCGCTTCGTCTGGAAAATGACGGCGCAAATACGGTTCGAGCTTGGCGAGGTCAAGCTCTTCGCCGGATCGTATCGTCGCTGGATGGTCCAGCAAGTCGCCCATTCAAAATCTCCCTAGCGATAGGTGAGCATTGCGGGATCTTCCATGTGCGGGTGGCAATTGAAGCTGCTGAGGGTAAACCGCTCGCCGCCGCTATAGAAAAACTCACTCCAGGAAGCGTTCCGCGACATCCAGGTCATCTGCAAGGTGTCCTCCGCCGTAAGATGCAAAGCTCGCTGCATGCCAATCGCGATGGGTCCCCCGGAGGTGAAAATTACGACGCGTTCACCGCGGGCGCCGCCGCTGAGAAACTTTGCCAAGCCCGAATTTACGCGGGCACTAAACTGCTGCCAAGTCTCGACGCCTGGCAGGTGCAGCGCGTCCCGGACCCAGTCGCCGACAATGGCTTCGTACAGTCTTTGAAAGTTGGCGCGCAACTCGGCGTCGGTGGCTGAAGACTGAAATGCGGCATGGAGATCCCGGACTGCTTGATTGGTTTCGAGCAATTGAGGCAAGCCGCGCTTGAGCACTTCTTCTCCTTGGTACTCGTCGAACTCCGGCAGCACGAGAGGCTCGGGAAACACCAGAGTCGCTCTACGGTAAGCGTTGCGCACGAGGTTGACGGTGCCTTTTTGCCGTTCGCGCGGCCCCACGCAGACGCGATCGAATACGATTTTACGCTGCGCCCAGTATTCGCCGAGAAGACGCGCTTGCTCCTCTCCGAGCGGAGACAATTTGTCGTAGTTCTGCTGGAGGAACGACGCTTGCGCGTGACGCGCGAGATAGAGGAGTCCCATTATCGAGGCGGCCGGCTAAACAACCTGACGCCGCGGACCATATTGTGATGATGAAAGACACGCAGTTCCACAACTTAAATGTTGGTGTGGAATTTCCGATTGCCACGCTCGACCTAGACCGTCGCGCCTTCCTCCTTGCCGAATTGCGCGAAAGTCCTGCCCTGAGCTGCGAGGCGCTCAAGCAGCGGCGCGGGCTGCCAGTTTTCACCGTGCTGCCGATGGAATTCAGACACACGGTCGCACACCTTTTTCAGACCGATGGCATCGGCGTACCACATCGGACCTCCACGGTGGGCGGGGAAACCGTAGCCATTCAGATAAATTATGTCGATGTCCGAAGCGCGCAGCGCGTAACCTTCTTCGAGAATGCGCGCGCCTTCGTTGACGAGCGAGTACACGCAGCGGTCGACGATTTCGCCAGCCGATATTTCACGTTGCGGAATGCCCTCTTGCTGGGCCCATTGGCGCACGAGCGAAGCGACTTCGGGATCGTGCGCAGCTTGCCGTTTCTCGTCGTACTTGTACCAGCCCGCGCCGGTTTTCTGCCCGAAGCGGCCCAGTTCGCAGAGGCGATCGCCTGCGAACGGCTGCCGGATGCCGGGTTTTTCGAGATGGCGATATTCCTTGCGAATGCGCCAGCCCACGTCGAGCCCAGCCAGATCTCCCACCGCCAGCGGGCCCATGGCCATGCCGAAATCGTAAAGCGCCTTGTCTACGGCCTCGACGCTTGCGCCTTCTTCAACGAGAAAGACTGATTCGCGTACGTAGGGATGAAACATGCGGTTGCCCACGAAGCCGCGGCAATTGCCGACGAGCACTCCGATTTTTCCGAGTTTCTTCGAGAGTTGCATGACGGTGGCGATTACTTTCCTGGTGGTGCGCTTTCCACGAACGATTTCGAGCAGGTGCATCACGTTCGCGGGGCTGAAGAAGTGAGTTCCAATGACGAACTCAGGCCGGGAAGTACTTGAAGCGATTTCGTCTATGTTCAGGGTCGAGGTATTGCTGGCAAGAATCGCGCCGGGTTTCGAAACGCGATCCAGGTCCTTAAAAACCTCTTTCTTGAGGTCCATGCCCTCGAAAACGGCTTCGATGACCAGGTCCACATCGGCGAAGCGATCGTAGGAAAGGGTCGGTTGGATGAGTTTCAGCCGTTCGTCGGCAAATTGCTCAGTGATGCGCCCGCGCGAGACCGAATTCGCATAGTTTTTGCGGATGTTGGCAAGACCGCGATCGAGCGCGGCCTGGTCCGCTTCTTTGAGCAGGACCGGAATGCCGGCATTGGCTAGAACCATGGCGATGCCGCCGCCCATCGTGCCAGCTCCGACAACCGCGGCGCGATTGACGGGAATCGCCGGCGTATCCTTGGGCACGTCGGGTATCTTTGCAACTTCACGTTCGCTGAAGAAAACGTGGATCAGCGCCTTCGATTGGTCCGACTGGAGGCACTCGGTGAAAAGCTTGCGTTCGAATGCACAGCCCTGGTCGAACGGAAGCTTTGTGGCGGCTTCGACGGCGTTGATTGCCGCGAGGGGCGCCATCAGGCCGCGTTGCTTTTTCCCGGCCGCGTCACGAGCTGCCGCAAAGATGGCAGCATTTTCCTCTGGCGTGCCCAGTTTTTCGTTGCGGTCGCTGGTTTTTGGAGCTGGTTTTCCGGCGACTTCGCGCGCGAACGAAACCGCACCGGTGAGCAGGTCGCCTTCGATCACGCGGTCAACGATGCCGAATTTCAGCGCTTCTTCAGCTTTGATCGGGCTGCCGCCCGCGCACATCTCGACGGCCTTGGCGACTCCGGCGAGACGAGGAAGGCGTTGCGTTCCATGCGCGCCCGGGATAATGCCGAGCTTCACTTCCGGCTGGCCCACTTGCGCGCCCACGAGCGCCACGCGGTAGTGACCCGCCATGGCAAGCTCCAGGCCGCCTCCGAGCGCGTTCCCGTGAATGGCCATCACCACGGGCTTGCGACACTTTTCGATGCGCGCTAGAAGATCCGGAAAGTTCATCGTGTCGCGCGCGCCGCCCGACCTCATTTTGCCGAATTCCTTGATGTCGGCACCGGAGACGAATGTGCGTCCGCCGCCGATGAGAACACAGGCTTGCACGGCGTCATCGTTATTGATTTCTTCGATTGCGCGCGCGATGCCTTCGGGGACGCCGGGGCTTAGCGCGTTCACCGGAGGATTATTGATGGTGATTACGGCGATGCCGTTGTCTTTTGTGAGTTGCACCAGATCGGTCATCAGTGGGCTCTTTCGTTGCGCTAGAATTTTACGCGGACTTCGCAGAAACGCATCCAGCAGCATCAATCACCATCGAGGCTATGCGCTCGCGATGAAAAGTGGCGTCGCCAAAAGCTGTTTCTGACGCTTTCGCTCGCCGATAGTAAAGGTGAATATCATTTTCCCAAGTGAAACCCATGCCGCCGTGAATCTGAATGCCGCGATTGCCCACCGTGCGGGCGGCGTCGCTCGCGTACATTTTGGCGATGGAAACGGCGGTGGCTGCGTCCGGCGAATTTTCTTCCAGCGCCCAGCCGGCATAGTAGACGGCGGAGCGGGCGCTTTCAGTTTCCAGATACATATCCGCGCACTGATGCTGGACCGCTTGAAACATTCCGATGGGTTTGCCGAACTGCTTGCGCGTTTTGGCGTATTCGACCGTAATGTCGAGCGTCCTTTGCATGCCACCGACCAATTCTGCCGCGAGAGCGGCGGTGGCAATGTTAAGCGCCCGAGGGAGGCCGGTCGTATCGCCTAGTGGTTCCGCTGGAGCGTTGCTGAATTCAACGACGTAGAGTTTGCGCGTGAGATCCATGCCGGACATGGGAGATATTTTTACGCCAGGAGCTTTGGGATCGACGATGAACACGCCATTTCGCGCAACCACGATGATGAAGTCGGCGACGGCGGCATCCGGGACAAAAGATTTTTCTCCCGTAAGTTTTCCGTTCGTGACACTCAGTCGCACATCTTCCGGGTTCCAGCTTCCGCCGACTTCTGGAATTGCGACAGTGGAGCGAGCTGTTCCGCGGCAGATGGGTGCAAGGTATTTACTTTTGTGCGCGGGCGTTCCTACGGCGTCCAGGACCGATCCGGCCAGAACGACGGTGGAAAGAAATGGGCCGGGCAACAACGCGCGGCCGGCTTCTTCCATCAGTAGCATGAGTTCCACTTTACCGAGGCCGACTCCGCCGTACGCTTCCGGATAAATGATGCCGGTGTAACCCTGGTCGGTCAGTTTGGACCATAGGTTCGCGTCATATGCGGTGTCGGTATCCATCAGCCTGCGCACTTCCGCGCTGCGACATTCACCGGCGAAAAACTTGCGCGCGCTGTCCTTCAGAAATTCCTGGCTTTCACTTAAACCGAATTGCATGGTGTGTCCCCTTAGTAGCTTCTAGGAAGGCCGAGAACGAAGTGCCCGATGATATTTCGTTGCACTTCGGAGGTGCCGGCCTCGATCGTATTCCCGCGGGTGCGCAGGTAGGCGTAAGACCACAACCCTTGGTCTATCGCGCGTGGATCGTCACCCAGCAATTGCCCGTACGGTCCGAGGATCTCTTGCGCGATTTGCTGCAGGCGCTGGTTGAGCTCGCTCCAGAAAATTTTCTGGATCGAGCCTTCGGGACCGGGCACTCCGGTGGCGCTGATCCGGCTGAAGGCGCGCATCTGGTTGAAACGCATGATTTCAATTTCCGCGCTGCACTGCGCTAATTTCTGGCGGATGATGGGATCCTCAGCGGCCGACTTGCCATTGCGCTGGATACTGCGCGCGAGTTCGATGAGCCGGGTGATGTAACGCTTGAAAATGAGATGCAGGCGAGCGCCGTAGGAGCCGCGCTCGTACATCAGAGTGCTCATGGCTACGTTCCATCCGTCATTGACTTTACCCAGAACATTTGCAGCCGGTACCCGAACATCGCGGAAAAATAATTCATTGAATTCGGATTCGCCGGTCATCTGGCGGAGAGGACGGACTTCGACGCCGGGGGATTTCATGTCGACCAGGAGCACGGTAAGACCCTTGTGCTTGGGCACATTGGGATCGGTGCGCACGACGAGTTCGCACCAATCGCCAACCCAACCGTAGCTGGTCCAGACTTTTTGGCCATTCACGATGTAGTGATCGCCATTCAGGACGGCTTCGGTTTGCAGGCCGGCGAGATCGGAGCCGGCATTCGGCTCGGAGAAGCCCTGACACCAGATTTCTTCCGCGCTCAGAATTTTCGGGATGTAACGCTTTTTTTGCGCTTCCGTTCCGAAGGCAATGATGGTGGGCCCGATCAGTCCCAAGCCGAGCGAGTTGGCCATGGGCGGGGCTTCGACTCGTGCCATCTCCTCCCAGAATATGGCTTGCTGCATCAGGGTTGCGCTGCGGCCTTCGTATTCCTTGGGCCAGGAAACCGCGGCCCAGCGTCCTTCCTGGAGCTTTCGTTGCCAGGCGCGCAGATAGGGGAACGATTCCTCGATCGGCTTTTCGCGCCACTCAGCCCAATCCTTCGGGAGATTTGAAGCGAGCCACGCGCGAAGCTCATCGCGAAACGCCAACTCGTCGTCGGTTAGATTCAGATCCATTAGCCAGACTCCCTAACATCGCCGGAATGCGGTCTGCATCCGACCTTTTTCGTTAGTTACGACACAAATCCCTGCGAACATGCGCGCTCAAGCGCCTGGTTTCGGCTTGGGCGCCGCGGCGGCAAAACTTGAGCGCATGGTTTCCCTGCCCTGCCAATATTTTTTTCGGAGGTCTTTTTTGAGGATTTTTCCGGTGCCGGTTTTGGGCAAAGTGTCAACGAATTCGGCGGCACGCGGACATTTATAATGGGCCAATCGCGAGCGGCAGAATTCGATGAGCTCGGATTCCGTCGTGGTGGCGTTCGGCTTCAAAACCACCAAGGCCCGAGGGACCTCGCCCCACTTTTCGTCGGGAACGGGAATCACCGCAACTTCCAACACGGCGGGATGGGCCAGAATAGCTTTCTCAAGTTCGAGGGAAGAAATATTTTCGCCGCCGCTCACGATGATGTCTTTTTTGCGATCGACGATCAGGAGGTAGCCGTCCTCGTTGAGCGTGGCCATGTCTCCAGTGTGGAACCAGCCGCCGCGCAGGGCGTCGGCGGAAGCTTCCGGTTGCCGCCAATAGCCTTCCGTCACGCCGTCACCACGCGCCACGATTTCGCCGATGGACTGGCCGTCACGCGGAACGTCGCGATCGTCCGGGTCCACGACACGCAATTCGACGCCGGGAATCGCAAAGCCGGTCATCGCCTGGCCGGCGTAGAACTGCTCTCCTTGCCAGTCCATCCCGGGTTTCATGGGAGAAACCGAAAGAGTTGGCGAGGTTTCCGTCAAACCGTAACCGGAGTAACATTCGCAGCCGAGTTTCTCGTGGACTTCGCGAATCAGAGTCGGTGAGGAGGCTGCGCCGCCGATGATGATGCGGCGCAGGCTGCTCAAATTGTAATTCGGGCGCTGGGGACAATTCACCAGCGCCGTAGCCATGATTGGAACGAGGCTCAAAGTATTGACGCCTTCCTTCTCGATGAGGCGGAAAACCTCCTGGGTATCGAAACGCTGGATCATCACGTGCTTGCCGCCGAGCAGCGTCAGGAAATGCGCGACGCCCCAGCCGTTGGCGTGAAAAAGAGGAATGGTGTGCAGCTCCACCTCGCTTTTTTCCGTATGTAATCCCAGACACACGTGCAGCGCGTGAAGGTACACGTTTCTGTGCGTGAGCATTACACCTTTGGGATTCGCGCTTGTACCGCTGGTGTAGAAAAGCTCGGCCAGGGAGTTTTCGTCGATGGACGCGATGTCGGCGCGATACGGTGTGGCGGCGGCAAGCAGAGCGTCGTAGTTCTGGGGCGCGAGCCATGGCGCGCTAGGAGCGCCGTCCAGTTGGCAAAACATTCTTATCGAAGGAACATCTTTACGAAAGGATTCGGCTACGCCGAGAAGCTGCTTCTCGACGAAAAGAATTGTGGCCTCGGCATCGTTCAGGACGTAGCCCAGTTCGTTCGCCGTGAGCCGGATATTCAACGGCAGCAGAATCGCTCCCGCTTCCAGAACGCCGTAATACGCTTCCAGCAAGCGGTGGCAATTGGCGCTGAGGAAGGCGATGCGATCGCCGGGGCGCACGCCAGCCTGGCGCGACGCTCCCGCGAGACGCCGGGCGCGTTCGGCAAATTGCGCGTACGTAAAACTTTCGTGGTTGCAGACGACCGCGGTTCTGCGCGGGTACTGCTGTTCCGCGTAACGAAGAAAGCGCAGAGGTGTGAGTGGGATGTTCATGGCGTGCGTCGCTGGATCAAAAGACGAATCAGGCCGACTGACCTCCATCAACCACCAAAGTGTGCCCAGTCACAAAATCGGAGGCGCCGGAAGCCAGAAAAATCGCGGCGCCTTTCAAATCGTTCGACCCGCCAAAGCGACCCAAGGGTATCGTCGCGAGAAACGATTCTTTATTCCGCTCGATCACCTTTGCAGACATGTCCGTGGGAAACCAGCCGGGCGCAATCGCATTGACTTGAATATTGTGCATACCCCATTTACAAGCAAGGTCCCTGGTGAAAGCGATTACGCCGCCTTTGCTGGCGCTGTAGCCGATGGCGGAAAACTTCGGCGGCGAGCCACGCAGTCCGGCTGTGGAGGCGATATTGATGATTTTTCCGCTGCGCTGCGAAATCATGATCTTGCCTGCGGCTTGCGAAAACAGAAACGTTCCGGTGAGATTCGTTTCTATGACTTTGTTCCACTGCTCAAGCGTCATTGCTTCCACCGGCGCGCCCCAGGAAGTTCCGGCGTTATTGATCAGAATGTCGATGCGGCCGAACTGTTTCATGGCGGCGTCAGCAACCGCTTGAATGCTCGCGGGATCCTTGACGTCGCAGCCGAGCGCCAGAACTTGCACGCCGAGTTTTTGCAATTCCTCGGCGGCTTCGACGCAGCGCTCCTTCTTGCGCGCGCAGAGCACCAAATCCGCGCCCATTTCCGCGAGACCTTCGGCCATTTGACGGCCAAGGCCAACCGAACCACCGGTGACGATGGCGACGCGGCCTTTGAGATCGAACAGGTGCCTGCCCCTTACGTCGCTAGCCACGGCGCCCGACGATTCCTGACTTCCAACAATATGCAAGTGTATATCATATGTTAGCTACTAACGCTACTTGCCATCGCGAAACGCACCCTCGTTCAGTCACTGAGCTTTTTGCGCAAGTCACGCGATGCCTGGCTTCCGGAACCGTACGCGGTCGAACCGCTCACTGCGTTTGAAGGAACGCAGAGTCATCGTCGCGGCAATCGTGGTCGCCGTCCCTGCCACGAGAACCGCATCGGTGTGTGAACGCGTCAAAGGGGCGCAGATAGGGAGCCGGAGTAAAATCAATGAAAGCGGGCGAGACCGGAACGATCATGCCGTTCGCGTTGCTAAAGATGTTGAAAGCTGGCCCGAGCATGGCGGCTTCGGTGTTCAGCGGGGTCGCGTCAATACTGGGCCATTGGCCGGTTTCCAAGCGCTCCAGAAGCGTTTGAACCGCGGCGATCGTTTCGGCGGGAGTGAAGGCGCAGTGCCCCGCGCGATCAACGAAAGTTTGACGCAGCAATCGACGGTTATCGTCCACACGGTCAACGACATCTTTGTACGCCGACTCGTTTTCGACGACGACCAGGCCGTCGCCCTTGGTGTGCATGGTCAAAACTGGAATGTCAATTTGGCCATTGAAGATAATATTCTGTTTTAGGTAATCAACGGCGCTTGGATCCGCTTTTATCCGAGCCGCGTCATTCAACGCGTCGAGGTCGCCTTCCAGGCTGAGGCCGGCGGTTTGATAGAGAGCCCATACCTCGTCGCGGTTGATGGATTTTTCGAATTGCTTGCGGTAGTCCACGCCAGTGTTCCATGAGACATTTCCACCGGCGCGGGCTTCGAGCTCGGCGCGGAGCGCAAACACGAAGGGAAAATCAACTTGCTGATCCCACAAAAACTGATTTGCTTCCTGACTTGCGAAATCAGTCCGAGACGGCTCGGGCGAAGTGGGAACGAACCAGCCAGGCAGGTCGCCTAAAGCTGCTGCGAGTGCGATGCGCGCACGGCCCTGTGGCGTCGCTTGTTCGGCGGCAAGAATTCTTTCAGCCAGCGTCAAATTTGCGACGGGGTCCATGATGTCGACGAGCTGCAACTGGTCGGTAGCCGGCGCGAGTAACGTTTTGAAGGCAAACGTGCCGTCGAGCGCGGTGTTCCAGGTGGCCACGCCGCCCGATAGCACTCCACACATGGGCTGCGCCGCGCTAAAGCGTTTCGGGTTTCGCTGAATCAAGCCTGCTGTAATGATGCCGCCCAGGGAATGTCCCCAGGCAATTGTGCTGGTCGGATGGCCGAACATCGAATCGAATAGGTCGAGCACCGCGATTTGATCTTCGAGCGCCTCGTGAATCGCCCAGCCGGTTGTGGCGTAGGAGGAGCCGGCGAGAGCGAACCCACTGGCGAGCATATAAAGGCGAGTGGCCGCGTCGCCTACGTCCATCGCGGGATTAGGGTTCCCTGGCGCTACGTAGCCATGGCTGTAAAGAAACAGTGTTCCATTCCAATCGGATGGAACTTCCATCAGGTAAGTCGCGCCGTCTTTTAGTGTTCCCACTCTTGTCGTCACGCTTGCTTGCGCGTGCGATGTCTGCGCCACGGAAAAAATCAGAACCGCGATGAGTACGATGAGAAACCCTCTATTTTTGAGCTGTTGCCACATATCAACCCTCCTTGCACTTCGAATCTCGCGTCGCGGATCCTCGAGCAATGCCATTAGCGGATCAAACTTTCGTGCACAGAGGCGGCAATTCCCGAAATCTCGAACCGCCATAGCAGCCTCTCAAATTTAGAAATTCATTCTCACGCCCAACTGAATCTCGCGTTTCGGCAGCGCTGAGGTGAAGCCGAGGGGTGTACTGGGCGAGAGCGCCTTGCTTCCATGGACGTCGAAGGTGGTGAACCCGGGCGCGAAGCCGAACAGCGGACTGACCTCGTTATTCACGCTGGCATAATTCGTGCGGTTGGCGATGTTGAAGCCTTCGGCAGTGAGTTGCAGACTGAGTTTCTCACCCAGTTTGTGCTGCCAGCTCAGGCGCATGTCGAAGTCAACGTAGTTTGGACCGAGGCCGGTGTCGCGCGGGGCTCCAATGGGACGTTCGTTGGTAATGTGGTTGTCTCCGTTGACGGCTCCGCCCGCCAGCAAATTGAAAGGATGGCCGCTGTGGTACTGGAAAATCGGCGAGAGTTGGAAGCCGGACAAGATAGCGCTTTTCCAGGGGCTGTTAATCACTCCGGCGAGCACGACTTTGTGCCGTTCGTCAAATTCTGAAAGAGCGCGATCCAAACTCAATTGAGTGGGGTCTTGCGGGCCAAAGTCGGTGTTGAAATCGGTTCCCGTGTCGAAGGCTTTGCTGTAGGTGTAATTTCCGAAGAAGGAAAAATTGTTGTTGAACCGTTTGTGGACTTCCAGAATGCCGCCCTCGTACAGACCCGAAGACGCGGAAGTGTATTGGTTGTTTTGAACGATCAGCGGATTCACAAAGCAAGCGAACGGATTCGGCGCGCAAGGCAGGCCTTCGGTGCCGCCGAGCGGGTCGGTGGCTGCCTGCAGGTTCCAATTCCGATAGGAAACGGTCTTCCCGTTCGCGAGGGTTACAGTGCTCATCGGCGTCGAGGGCAGCAGGTTCGTATCAATCGCGACCGGCAGCCGGAGCGTGTGGGAATAAATGAAGCTTACGGAAACCGAAAAGCCGGGGGTGATCTCACGTTCGATTCCGAGAGACGCCTGTTGGGAGTAGGGAGGCTTGTAGTTGGGCGGGTTGCTGAACAGAACGGTGAGCGGCGAAAGCTGGCCGGTGCTTTGAACAAAAATGCCGGAGCCCAGTGGCTGAGGAAAAACCCCTCCCGCCGCGATGGGGCCCAGAGACTGTGGCGTAATGCAAGCGTTGTTACCACCCGTGGGCGCCGTACACTGAATCAGGCCCGCCGCGAATAGAGTCTGAAACACCGTTGCGGAGTTTTGTAAAAATGGAAGAGGAGCCGCTGTGAGCGGATCCACGTAAATGGAAATGAAGCGGTTGCATGGACTGGCGCCAGTGCCAGGGACTATGACGCCCGCGGGACCGAGCGCCGTGACCCCAAGCCCGCAAGTTCCGATCGCGTTGTTGACTTGATCGGGAACTTGCGCCTTGTTGTGCTGGTTTTCGACGGTGCTTCTATTTTTGTTGAGGACTCCGAGGCTCAAGTCCACCTGGGGAATTTGGGCATCAACGGGCCCGTAGAAAATCCCGTAGCCGCCGCGGATCACCGTCTTGTGATCTTTGAAGGGATCCCACGCGAAGGAGAGACGCGGGGCGATGTCGCCGTAGTAGGTATTCAATGGGCGATATTGCGAGTCGATTTCATAGCGGAGTCCGTAGTTCAAAGTGAAACTGGAGGTAATTTTCCACGAGTCCTGCAAATAGAAGCCCGATAGCGGCCGGGTATAGGCGGGATAGTCAGGGTTTCCGAAGCCCTGCTGATAAACCTGCGGCGCTCCCAAGGAGGCCGCTTGCAGGGAATTGATCTCCGCGGGGCTTAGCGTGCCTGGTAGATTGCAACCCGCAGTTAACGGATTCGCGGTGATCGCACCATTGGGGTTTGCCAGGCAGGGGCTCAGAGCAACTCCCGGGAGCGGACCAAAGACAAACCGGCCCGGCAAAAAGGTGTGGGATTCCGAGTGATTGCCGCGAAGTAGTTCGGAGCCTCCAAATTTGATGGTGTGGGTACCGCGTATCAGAGTGACGTTGTCCGCAAATTCGTAGCGGCGAAGGATCGTGAAATTTGGCAGGAAGATGTTGGTGCCCAGATTATTCGCGAAGCTGGCGATCTGCAAACCCACCTGTGCGGGCTCGTTGGGGATTACGTTAAAGCTGTTGTAATCCCATTGAAACCGGAACTCGTTCTCGGTGCGCGGACTGAAAACGTGGTACCACGCGGCTTGAAGATTGTTGTCGTAATTGTGAATCGTACTGCCGGCAGAAAAGCCGGTCAGAGATTGCACATCGGGATTCTCTTCCAGGTCGTGTCCGTACCTGTAACTGACACTGATCGAGTTCGCTTCACTAAAGTGATGATCGAGGCGTCCGGAAAACAGGTACTGGCGCGTGTTGTAGTCGAAGAGCCCACCGTTGGATTCCAGCTGATTCACGAGATAGGTGTTGATGGCATTTTGTCCAGGGGTAAGGCCGGTAAGCTGGCTGGTCGTCAACGCGGTCTGGAGCGCACCTGCGCAAACGTTCGCAGGCAGGCTGGTTATAGTGCCGTCGGGTTTATTGATACAAGGCACGACCGTAGCGCCCTGTGCGGCGAGCGCACCGAAAATTGTGTTCTGAGCGGCCGTCGGGCGGAAAACGTCCGTGTTGGTCAGGAGCGGAACGGCATTCTGCGAGTTCTGGCGCAGTCCTTCGAAGGCTAGGAAGACAAACGTCTTGTCTTTGTGGATAGGAAAACCCACGTTGCCGCCGAACTGATAGCGCGCCAGCGAATCCTTGATCGGCGAACCCAGAGAATCGGGTGTAGCCGGATCAAAGATTGCTCCTGGGGCGAGCGCTTGGGTGAAGGCGAACGGGTCGCGCGCATCCATCGCGCTATTGCGGAAATAACTATAAACGCTCCCGTGCACGTCGTTCGTGCCGGATTTCGTGACGATGTTCACGGAAGCGCCCGTCGCTCCGCCCAGGTCGGCGGCATAGTTGCTGCGGTTGACCTGAAATTCCTGCGCTGCATCCTGGCTCACGGTAAGACGGACGCCGCCCGCGTCGTCCTGCGTTTCGCCGCCATCAACGGTCACGCTGTTTCCCCGCCCGTTGCTGCCATAGAAGGAAAGTCCGCTCTGCGGTGTTTGCTTAACACGAAAATCCTGGTCATCTGCTATCCGGGTAGAATCGGAAACGCCCGGGAGCAGCAGGGTAAAATTGAGGTAGTCCCGGCGGTCAATCGGCAGATTCTCAATGTAATTTTGAGTGATGGTGTTCGCCTGGCTGCCGCGTTCTGTTTCGACTACCGGCGGTGCGGCAGACACTTCCACCAGCGCGGTTGACGTGGCCACTCTCATGTGGAAATCGAGATTGGCCGCCTGTCCCACGTTGATAACGACGCCCTTCTGCACGAGCGTTTGGAATCCGGCTATCTGCGCGGTGACGTCGTAAGTACCCGGAGGCAGGTTCGAGAAGCGATACTGACCATTGCCGTCAACGGCGACGGTGACGCGCACCCCGTGGGCCACGTCCTCTGCCGTCACGCTGCCTTTCGGGATTAAGGCACCCGTGGGGTCGGCGATGGTCCCGCTCAGACTTCCCGAGTCGCCCACCCCTTGGGCGTACAGTGCTGGAATAGCCGCCAGCAAACACATTGCCAGCACCAAGATAGCTATGAATGAGATTATTCCTCTCATGGCTCCTCCTCCCGCGTTACGCAGCTCGCTTCAAGAGACACCCTTTGCGGACAACTCTTCGCGGTTTGGCGATGCATGGGTCACCCCAACCCCATTTCTCACGAATTGTGAGCGTAGGTATCACATTAGAGTTACTAACGTCAATACGAAAACTGATGGGGGCCATCGGGATTTTGGATGACAGTGCTGAAGCCGCCGGGCGTGACCGGAATGCTTTAGTGCGGAGTGAGTACGATGCGACCGGAAACGGAGCCTTTTCGCAGTTCAGCCATTACTTCGTTTGCTTGCGCCAGGGGGCGCGAGGTTACCTGGCAGTGAAGCTTTCCAGCAGCTGCCATGGTCAGCACGCCACGCAGATCTTCGCGTGTGCCAACCGATGATGCCTGGATGCGGACTTCGGACGCCGCCATCATAATCGGCGGAAAGCAGATGGACTCTGAGGGCAGGCCGACCGCGAGCAACATTCCGGTCGGCCGAACGCACGGAAACGCTGTGTCATATGCCGTTTTTGCGGCGGAGGTCACTATGGCGACGTGTACGCCGCCGGCGCGCCGCAGTTCTTTTACCACATTCGTGCTCGTTGCATTCAACGTCGCCGACGCGCCGAGGCTTTTCGCGTACGCTAGTTTTTCGTCGGAGACATCGACGGCTGTAATAGTTGCTCCCGTTTCTTTGGCGATTTGCACCGCCAGGTGGCCGAGTCCGCCAACACCGAAGATCGCCACGCGCTGCCCAGGCTGGATTTTGGCTTGATGCAACGCGCGATAGACTGTGACTCCGGCGCAGAACAGAGGCGCCGCCTCTACGCTCGGGAGACCATCAGGGATTTTGGTGGCGTGACTCGCAGGTGCTTTGACGAATTCCGCATAGCCGCCATCCACGGTTACACCTGTAATTTGTTGTTTGACGCAGAGATTCTCGTTGCCTTCGCGGCAGTACTCACATTCGCCGCACGCCCAGTGCAACCACGGAACGCCTACACGGTCGGCGATTTTCAGGCTCTCGACCGCTGTGCCTTTCTCGACTACGCGACCGGCAATCTCATGCCCGAGGATCAGCGGTCTCTTGGTGATGCGCACCAGTTGCGGCCAATCGCCATCTGCTAAATGCAAGTCCGAATGGCACACGCCGCAGGCTTCTACCTCGACCAGCACTTCGTGCGCGGCGGGCTTCGGCTGAGTGACTTCTTCGATACTGAGCGGCTCTTTGAATTCGCGCAGGATCGCGGCTTTCATTGCATGTCCCTCAATGAATTTTGTGCGTCTGAGCCAACTCTCGGCAGACCAGAGGCGGACTGACGTGACTTCGCCATGTGTTGGAAATGTTTCGGCTACGGCCTGGCGCCCCGCAGGAAAAACTCAACCGCGTTGTGCACTCGCTCGGTGAGTTTGTGAGGCCCGGTGAGGTCAACGGCCCACTGACGGACCACCGTGTTGAAAAGGCCTTCCATGAATTCGGCCAGATGGACGACGGGGAAATCCCCGGTGATCTCGCCGTTTTTCTGGCCCTCCGCGATAATTTCGCGCAACAGGCTCACCGTCGCGGCTTCCGCTCCTCGCAATTCTGGTGAGCGCACAGGATCCATCGCACCGGCGAGGATTACGGCCTGCCAAAGAGGCCGGCCCACTTCCGTGACGTTTCCCAGACTTTCGTAAAACCGGCGCAAGCGCTGCTCGGTGGTGGCTTTCGAGGACAGTTCGGATTTCAGGCTCTCGGCTTGGCGCGCGAAGGCGCGGCGTCCGACTTCACGCAGTACCGCATCCTTGCTCGGAAAATAGCGGAAAAATGTGGGTTGGCTGATTTCGAGGGCGTGAACGATGTCGTCTATGCGGGTCTTCTCATAACCGCGCTGGCGGAAAAGATGGAGGGCGGTTTCAACGATCTGCTGACGCAGGCGCTCCTTCTTACGTTCGCGAAGGCCGATCACGTTGCCTTTTCTCGAGGCATGAGCGACGGGCGGCGTTTTGGGTACTTGGTTGTCGACGTCTTCAGACGCTGCTGGCGCACTTCTCAGAACGTTCTTGGCGCGGCGCATAATTCCTGCCCTCCCGCTTGGTGCGCCGCTTGGGGCTCGCGGCATTTATTTCGATAGTGGCCATAACATTATAGTGACTAACGCAAAGTTGCAAGCCCGGCGAGAGGGGAGCAGAGTTCGGGGGGCACAGGCGTCGCGGCGAGGGGGCGCTTTGTACTTACCCGCGGGTTACTTCGCGCGAAGCAGTACTTCCCCGTGGGCCAGGACGACGTCGTTCAGCGAGAGGCGATATTTGAAGGAGCCCGCGGCGAGGCCCGAGCGCGTGGGTCCGCTCACCAGGCGTACGCCGGGTGGGGCCTGGAAGATGTTCGAGGAAAAGGGACAGCGTTGCGGATCAAATTCGATCTTGAGGTTGCCGGCGTTTGAAATCCACTCCACTTGCTCGCCGGGGTCCAATACGACGACTTCCGGCAGCATTCCAACCATCACCCGCTTTTCCGCCAATTTATCCTCGATTCCGTTTCTCGTGGAACATCCAGCCTGCTAAGCCTCGTGCGGTTTACGCTATCGCCTTAACTGCTTCGGCGATGTGGCGCGCGGAGATTCCGAACGCTTCAATCAGCTCCTCCGGCTTGCCCGAGTGAGGCATCTGGGTTACTGCGATCATTTTGTACTTCGCGGGCGAAGCTCCCGCAAGCGCCAGGGCTTGCAACACGGCTTCACCCAAGCCGCCTTCCGGCCAGTGATCTTCCGCCGTCACCAGACGCCCACCCGTCGCGCCGATTTCGGCTGCGAGGGCTTTTCCGTCCAGCGGCTTCACACAGTAGAGGTCGATCACACGAATCGCGATGCCCGCGGCTTTCAGCTGATCGGCCGCTTTGAGCGCTTCGTGCAGCGTGACGCCCGCGCCGATCACCGTTGCCTTATCCTGATCGCTTTTGCGCAAAACCTTGAAGCCGGGAACTGGGAATTTCTCGTCTTTCGAATACAGGATCGGCATCTTGGGCCGCGATGTTCGCAGGTAATTGATACCAGGGCGCCGCGCCATGGTATCCACCAGGCGTTCGGTGGAGACCGCATCGCCCGGATAGAAAACGGCCGATCCGTGGATTGCGCGGAACATCGCGAGATCTTCCAGCGCCATTTGCGAGGGGCCATCCTCGCCGATGGATACGCCGCAGTGCGAGCCGCATAGATTGATGTTCGCGCGGCTGATGGCGGCCATGCGGACGTTGTCATATGCGCGCGAGAGGAAACACGCGAAGGTATCGGCAAAGGGGACTTTGCCGCGCGCCTGCAATCCCACCGCGACGCTGACGAGATTCTGCTCGGCGATGTAGCCCTGCCAAAAATGATCGGGCTCGGCTTCCTGGAATACTTCCGAGAATGTGGAATTTTTCACGTCGCCCGAGATCGCTACCACCTGCTTATTTACCGCGCCCACACGTTTCAATGCGAAACCGTAGGCTTCGCGCGTCGCCACTTTCGCATCGGCGGCATAGTCGGGTGCCGCAGGCGCGGGAAAATCCGGCGGTTTCGGCAAGGGAGTACGCTCGTAGGACTTGCCGGGATCGGGTGGAACGACCGGTGCGCCTCCACGTTCCTTGATCGCCTCCGCGAGCTGTTCTTTCGAAAGTGGCTTGCCGTGCCAGTTCAGTTTGTCGGCAACCAGGCTAAATCCGTGGCCTTTGATCGTGCGTGCAACGATTGCTTGCGGCTTGCCCTTGGTCGCTTTCGCGCGATCGAGAGCGGCCAGCACGGCTGCGACGTCGTGTCCGTCGATGACCTGCGTGTCGAAGCCTTCGGACTCGAATTTCAGGCGGTAGCGCTCCATATCGTGCTGGTACATCGTCGGCTCGCTCTGACCCAAGCGGTTGATGTCGGCGATGACCGTCAGGTTGTCGAGGTTATAGTGCGCGGCGAATGCAGCGGCTTCCCAGATCTGCCCTTCTGCCAGCTCGCCATCGCCCGTCAACACGTAGACGCGCGTCGGGCTTTTGTCCATCTTTGCGCCGATTGCCAGGCCGGCGCCCATTGAAAGGCCTTGGCCGAGTGAGCCGGTTGCCGCGTCCACGCCATGGATGCGCGGCGTCGGATGGCCTTCGAGTTCGCTCGAAAATTGGCGCAGCGTCATCACGCGCGAAACCGGGAACACGCCCGCCTCCGCCAGCGCGGCGTAGAGCACCGGCGCCGCGTGGCCCTTGGAAAGCACGAAGCGGTCGTCGTCATTCGAGTTGGCGTTTTTCGGGTCGAACTTCATGGCGTGGAAGAAGACGCCCGCGACCAGCTCGGCGGCGGACATGCACGAGGTCGGATGTCCGGAGCCCGCGGCAGTTGTGGCCATCATCGAATAAATGCTCAATAGTCTGGCTTTTTCTTTAACGGTGCTGACGGCGTCGGCGGAGGGTGCTGCGGATGTGGTGGCGCTCATGATGGCTCCTTTACGTTTCTCGTTTCCACCTAATTTTACCCTTTTCGGCTCTCTCCCGCGAAACTGTAATTTCTGCGTGCCGGGTCCGCCGAATCGCTAAACACGAATTGCATTTCGCGCAGTCTAAACGTAGAGTTTCGTTTCACGCACAAGTTAACCCGGGAGAAAAAATGGACGCGATTTCGATTACCGTCAATGGCCAGCCACATTCCGTGGAAGTGTCCCCCGATACGCCGTTGCTTTGGGTGCTGCGCGATACGCTGGGGCTGACCGGCACAAAATTCGGCTGCGGCCAGGCACTTTGCGGAGCCTGCACGGTGCACATTGATGGCGAGGCCACTCGCTCCTGCATCACGCGTATATCGTCTATCGCCGGACGCAACGTCACCACGATTGAAGGACTTTCGCACGACGGCCAGCATCTTGTACAGCAGGCGTGGCTGGCTGATCAGGTGCCGCAGTGCGGCTATTGCCAAGTGGGAATGATTATGACCACCGCTGCGCTGCTCGCAAAAAATGCGGCACCCACCGATGCGGATATTGACGAGGCGCTCGGGGGGCATATCTGCCGCTGCGGGACGTATCAACGAATACGCCAAGCCGTGCATCGGGCGGCTGATGCGGGCAAGCCTGCGACCAGCGCGGCTAAGCCAGCGGCTGGTGGGGGCGCGCAATGAACACGTCAAGGACAATGCGCGCCCTGGCAGATTCTTCCCGCCGTGAATTTCTGAAATCCAGTGCTGCAGGGAGCGCCGGATTATTGCTTGCTTTCTATTGGCCTCCGTTCGCTCGCGCTGCGACTAGGGACAACGACACGGATGACAATGCGGGCGAGCCCAACGCGTTCATCACCATCGATCCGAACGGACAGATTCGTCTTGTCATCACGCGCTCGGAGATGGGGCAAGGCGTGCGGACCTCCCTCGCCATGATTCTTGCCGAAGAACTCGACGCTGACTGGTCGCGCGTCGAGGTCGGACAGGGCGATTGTGATCCCAAGTATGGAGACATGACTACCGGCGGCAGCATGAGCATCCGGAGTACTTGGGGCCCGCTGCGCAAGGCGGGCGCGTCCGCGCGTGACATGTTGCTAACCGCTGCCGCACAAACCTGGAAGGTGCCGAAGGGCGAGTGCTCTACGACAGGCAACAACCTGGTCGTCCACGCGAAGACTGGACAAGAATTGACTTACGGCGCTCTGGCAGCAAAGGCTGCGGTACTGGCCGTGCCAAAAGATGTTCCGCTGAAAGATTCGAAGGACTATCGCATCGTCGGGACCAAGCGCGCTCGTGTGGATGGACAGCACATCGTTATCGGCGAAGCACATTACGGCATCGACACCAAAGTCCCTGGCATGCTCTGCGCCGTCGTCGCGCGGCCTACGGTCTTCGGCGGCAAGGTGAAGAAATTCGACGCCACGAAAGCGCTGGCCGTGCCCGGCGTGAAAACAGTCTTTGAGGTTCCCGCGGTGGAATTGCCGCCGCTCTTCGGCGAAGAGCGCAAACCAGGCTCCGGCCATCAGCATTATCTGTGGGGTGGCGTTGCCGTGGTGGCCGATTCCACCTGGCAAGCGATCGCCGGACGGCGCGCGCTTGCCATCGAATGGGACAGCGGACCGGGCGCCGATGAATCCACCGAAAAACAACGCGCCAAGCTCGCGGAACTGCTGAAGACCTCAGGCAAGGAGTTGAAAAAGATTGGCGATCCCGATGCCGCGATTGGGAGCGCCGCGAGAACGGTCGAAGCCGAATACGAAACGCCTTTTCTCGCGCACATGACCATGGAGCCGGTGAACTGCACTGCTTCCGTGCGCGATGGCAAGTGCGAAGTCTGGGCCCCTACGCAAAATCCAAACGCGCTCGCGACCGCGCTGGCCAGCGTTCTGAGCTTTCCGCAGTCCGCGCTCACTATTCACATCACGTTGATTGGCGGAGGCTTCGGACGCCGCTTGTGCATTGATTACGGCGTCGAGGCGGCGCTGATCTCGCGCGCAGCGGGCGCTCCCGTGAAAGTGATCTGGACGCGCGACGACGATATTCGCCACGATTATTATCGTCCCATCAGCCGTCATCAGCTACGCGCCGGAATTGACGCGCAGAACAATGTGACCGCGTGGTCGCATCACATCGCGGCCCCTTCTACCGACAGCACATTCCTGGGCGGCGAGCTTCCCGATACCGGCGGAACCGAAATTGCCGGCACAGGGCTTCCGGGCGGCACGGTCCCCAATTATCTGTTGCAGCAAAGTTTCCTCCACACTGCCGTCCCGCGCGGGTATTGGCGCGCGGTGGACATGAACTGGAATCACTTCGCAGTGCAATGTTTCATGGATGAAATCGCGGCAGCTACAAAAAAGGATCCGTTAGCATTGCGCCGTCAACTGATTGCGAGCAGGCAGAAACCTTCCGGCCAGGCCGACAACGAAGGTGACGCGCCGGTGAACGTCGAGCGCTTGCTTGCCGTACTCGATCTCGCGGCTGAAAAATCCGGGTGGGGCAAGCCTCTGCCGCAGGGACGGGGGCGCGGCATCGCTGGCCTCTACGGCTTTGGCAGTTACGTGGCACACGTCGCGGAAGTGACTGTTGCGAAAGATGGCACTCTGCATGTGCATCGCGTCGTCGTCGCCGTGGATTGCGGACAGGTGATCAATCCGGATATGGTCGCTGCGCAGGTAGAAGGCGGTGTGGTCTTCGGGCTTACTTCGGCGCTATACGACGAAATCACAATCGAGAATGGCCAAGTGAAGCAAGCTAATTTCGATACCTATCCGATGCTGCGCATCGCCGACATGCCGAAAATCGAAGTTCACCTTGTACCGAGCCATGAAGCTCCCGGCGGAATTGGCGAACCGGGAGTTCCTTCAACCGCCCCCGCCGTCGCGAATGCAATTTTCGCGGCCACGGGAAAGCGTCTCCGGCGGCTGCCGTTTCAGACTCAAGAGCTAGCTCAATCGTAGGGGAAGTCGCCGCCCTCGATCGACGAGCTCTCGTAGCGGCGCACTTCAGTGCGCCAGCCGTGACTAACCCGTATCCAAAAACTCAGCGCCCTTCGCTTCTTTTCCGCTCATGGCCACCGCCGCCACGAGAATCGTGACGATGAGAATTGTTCCCGCCAGCACCGGGGCGTAGTTGCCGCCGAAACGATGTTCCACTAGCTTTGCCTGAATCACCGTGGCTCGTGAAGCGAGCAAATTGCCTAGTTGATAGGCGAGTCCGGGAAAAGTGCCGCGGACGGCGGGCGGCGAAAGCTCGTTCAAGTGCGCCGGAACCACCCCCCACGCGCCCTGGATCATGAATTGCATGAGAAAACTGCCCAGCGCGAGCAGCGGTGCGGTGGGTGAGTACGCCCACAATGGAATTATCGGTATCGCCAGGAGCGCGGCGATGACGATCGCGCGGCGCCGGCCGATTCGCTCCGACCACGAGCCGAAGAAAATGCCGCCGAGAAGCGCACCGATGTTGTAGACGATGGCGATCAGGCCGACTAATCGCGGAGAAAAAGCATGGTTCTTCTGCAGAAAAGTCGGATAGAGATCCTGGCTGCCGTGGCTGAAGAGATTGAACGAAAACATCAGCAGGACAAGAAAGAGGAAACTGCCCAGATATGTGAGGATGTCCCTCCCGAGATTACGGCGCGGCGGATTTTTCGTTGCGCGGCTTTGCTGCCAGGCAGGGGACTCCGCCACTTTCGTGCGAATGTAAATCACCAAAAACGCTGGAAGCGCACCCACGACGAACATCCCGCGCCAGCCAACGTAGGAGAACAGCGTGCCGTACACCAGTGCGGCGAGCAGATATCCGACCACGTAGCCCTCTTGCAGCAGCCCTGAAAAAAATCCGCGATTTTCCCTCGGCAATGTTTCGAATGCCAGCGCCGCGCCCACGCCCCACTCGCCGCCCATGGCGATTCCGAAACAGGCTCGCATGATCAGGAAAACATGGAGGGAAGGAGCAAAGGCGGAGGCCAGCTCAAAAACCGAAAACGCGATGATGTCTATCATCAGCGCCGGACGCCGCCCGTAACGATCGGCAATAAACCCGAAAAGAAACGCGCCTACCGGGCGCATCGCCAAGGTGAAAAAAATCGCTTCGGCAACCGTGGAGACTTGCGCGTGAAAATCCGAGGCGATTGCGCTGACGCAAAATATCAGTATGAAAAAATCGAAGGCGTCCAGCGACCAGCCGAGGAAGCACGCGATGAACGTATTGCGCTGCACGGAAGTGAGCCGCCGAAAATGGCCGAGAAATTCTATCGGTTTCTCCCTGGCTGCGGCCGCAGCGATTGCGGAGTTAGTATCGCGTCGGACACTTGCGCCACTTGCGCCATTTCCGCCACGTCATGCGCTCGCACAATGTGCGCTCCTTCGAGAATACTGGCCGCCACGGTAGCTGCGGTGCCCCAGATTCGTTCGTTTCCGGATGGAGTTCGCGATTCGCTTTTGAGCGCTCCGCCGATGAAGCTCTTTCGCGATGTACCCACCAGAATCGGAAAGCCTAGCGGCGCAAGTTCCGGCAGGCGCGCCAGCAATTCGCAATTCTGCGCGTAGCTTTTACCGAAGCCGATTCCTGGATCCAGAATAATCTGCGAGTTGGCCACGCCGGCTCGCCGCGCGGTTGCAACTGCTTGGCGCAAACCTTGCGTCACGTCTCGGAGCACATCGCGCGCGAATGGCTTGTTCTGCATGGTGGCCGGCTCACCGCGCATGTGCATCAGGGTCAGCGGCAGCTTTCTGCGCCGCGCGACCTCGGCGATCCGCGGATCATTTCGCAGCGCGGTCACGTCATTCACAATCTCGGCACCCGCAGCGGCGGCTGCTTCCGCCACCTCTGACTTGCTCGTGTCCACAGAAATAGGGATGCTGATCTTGCCGCGAAGTCCTTCGATCACGGGAATAATGCGCCGCAGTTCTTCATCGGCTGAAATGCCGCTTGAGCCGGGACGCGTGGACTCGCCGCCTATATCGATGATGTCGGCTCCGGCGGCTTCCATCGCGATTGCGCGCGCCACAGCAGCTTCGGGATCGAGAAACAAGCCGCCATCGGAGAAACTGTCGGGCGTCACGTTCAGCACGCCCATGATTAACGTTCGTTCGCCCAGCACCAGCGTACGGGAAGGCAGCCGCAACCTGAATTTTCGGCGACGAAACATCGCCCGCTATTGAATCACGATTTGCGTAAAAGTCTAGGCGGTGGACGTGCCGCGCGAAGGCAGAGGGCGCGAGATCAGCGCACGCTAGCGCGCAGCGGGAACGTAATAGGAGTTGCGATGGACTACTGCGGGATCGCCGTGATCGATGACCTCCACACGCAGTTGGTGCCATCCGGAGCGAGGCGCGGCGCTGGCATTGGCGGCGGGCGAAAATCCCAGCGTGTATTCGGCGCGAATCTTCAGCGCGATCTGCCGGAAAGTGTCGGCGAGCGTCTCGGCCTCACGCAAGAAGTACAGCTGACCGCCGGAGCGCCGCGCCAATTCCGCGAGATACAGCGTGTATGCAGGAATGCCCGAGCCGCGCAGGGACGACGTCACCAGCGTCTGCGAGGTGTGGGACACGACCCAATCGGGCGTCATGATTTTGGGCCGGCTTTCCGTCGAGACTACAAAGACTTGAATGTCGGCTGTTGCCAGGGTTCGCTCCACATCCTCAAACGTCAGCCGGTCGGCGGGCCATCCGAGGCGAGGTCCGGCCGTCACGGGATCAAGCGTCAGTCCCAACTGGCTGTCCTGGCCATCGGTGAGGAGCACAATGGCCTTGCGGCCGGTGCGGCCCGCAAAAACTTCTCGTGCTGTGAGAAAGACTGCTTCATAGATATTCGAGCCGCCGGTGTCGCCCAACAGTGAACGAGCATCCACACGGGCCACAGCTTTACGGATCAGACCCCAATCGCCCGAAAACGGCAGCTGTAAATAGGTGTGCGCGGAAAAGTCCACGACGGCGGTTTGATCCGAAGACGACAGCGCGTCCACCAGCGCGCGCGCCGCGTTTTTCATTTCTTCGGAATCGCGCAGCACGCTGGGGCTCGCATCCAGCAGCAGCGCTACGCTGGCCGATTCGGTCGACGCATCGAAATACGTGACTGGCTGCTCGACGCCATCGTCGAACACGCGGAAATCCTTGCGCTGCAAACCGCGGACAGCGGCGCCATCCGCGCCTAGAACATTGCACATGACCGGAACGACCTGTGTGACCACCGCTATCGGACGCGTGGCGTTCGCGTCATTGCCAGCAGCGCCGCTTGCCCTGCCGGCGCTGGGATTCAGCTCGCCGGTCGCGGGATCGCGGTGCAATGTGATGTCTTGGTCCAGACGGCGCGGCCGGGGCAGCTTTTCTTTTTGTTGGGCGTGTAGAGCAGGAATCAGGAGCGAGGCGAAGAATGCGACGATCAGTGCAGCAAAGGCGGCCCTGCCTCGGAATCGCCAGCGCAAAATACGATTCGCACAGCGCTCGTCGAGGAAGCGGCGCACTCGCATGGAATGGATCTAATCGAGGTCAAAATCGCGCAGAGGTTTTTCGACCGGGCCGTCCTTGGCTTTCTTCAATCCTTCGGCGAATTTTCGCGCGAGCACGTCTTCCTTGCTCTTTTCCGCCTGCACCGAGGCACGGAATTTTGCTTCGACGGCTTCCGCTTGCTGCCGCAGCAGGCTGGCGGTGTCGTCCAGATCCACGGAGGAGGGCGGCTTCGGCGGAGGCACGTGCGAGAGCACCACGCCGAGTTCACGGTCAACCGTCAGTTTCGCCGTGCAGCACGGGCAATTCACTTCGAATGTGTCTTGGGGGTTCTTCGCCATAACGCCATTTTACGCCTTTTCGGGCTCGCCATCTCATCCGCTACAGCAATGTCACGCCTCCGCGCAACGGCCATTTTCGTGCCAAAGCTTGGCGGCGGGCAGCCGATCAGTCAGCCAATGATTGGCAATGATTTGGGCCACCAGCTGGCGTAAAGCAAGCAAATGCAAGGCCGCTTGGAAGTAGGTTTGTTTCAGTTTGAGCCACCACCAAATTTCTTAGTGTCTCCTTAGATTAGACAAATGCCTCGTAGCGCCGCCACCGGCGCATGGATCCCTGTATAGCGCTCGCTTCAATCTGGGTTCCTTCGTGCGGACTTCCTCGTCACAAAAAAGAACCTCATCCCTTGCGAGACGAGGTTCGTAAATACGCTTGTTGTGCTTCTGCTCTAGGCGGGAGCGGGCTTTTCACCCTTGGCCAGTCCTGGAATCGGCCGCGGCTCAGGACGCAGCGAAAGTTGCGGCTCCTTGGCCGGCACCGGAGGCGCCGCAGGCGGCGGTGGCGGAACTTTATCGGGCAGCGGTTTGCCTTCCATCAGGAGTTTTAATTCGACTGCGTCCAGCACTTCCCGATCCAGCAGAGCCTGCGCAATGCGCTCGAGCTTATCGCGCTGGGTTTCCAGAATATTGCGCGCCTTACTGTAGCCGTCTGTGACGATGTTACGAACTTCGGCGTCAATCTTGATTGCAGTGTCTTCCGAATAATCGCGGTGCTGCGCGATTTCGCGGCCCAAGAAAATCGCTTCTTCCTTCTTGCCGAAGGTTAGCGGTCCTAGAACGCTCATGCCCCACTCGCAAACCATCTGTCGCGCGATTTCCGTGGCACGCTCGATGTCGTTGCCGGCGCCAGTGGTTATGTGGTGCAGGAAAATCTCCTCTGCCGCACGGCCACCCATCAATACGGCCAGTTGCGCTTCGAGAAATTCCTTGGTGTAGGTGTGCTTGTCGTCAATCGGCAGTTGCATTGTGACGCCCAACGCCATGCCGCGTGGAATGATCGTCACTTTGTGCAAGGGATCGGCGCCCGGCGTCATGGCTGCCACCAGTGCGTGGCCGGCTTCGTGGTAGGCCGTATTGCGCTTTTCCTCGTCCGACAAAATCATGGATTTGCGCTCGACGCCCATGAGGACTTTGTCCTTGGACATCTCGAAATCCACCATCGCGACGAACTTGCGGTTTTGGCGCGCCGCCCACAGCGCGGACTCGTTCACCAGGTTGGCCAGATCGGCGCCCGAAAACCCCGGAGTACCGCGGGCAATTACTGAAAGATCCACGTCTTCTGAAAGAGGCACTTTGCGCGTGTGTACGCGAAGGATCTCCTCGCGGCCCTTCACATCGGGACGCGGCACCACCACGCGGCGGTCGAAGCGGCCTGGGCGCAGCAGCGCTGGGTCCAGCACGTCTGGCCTGTTGGTGGCGGCGATCAGAATCACCCCTTCGTTCGATTCGAAGCCGTCCATTTCCACCAGCAACGCGTTCAGGGTCTGTTCGCGCTCGTCGTGCCCGCCGCCCAAACCGGCGCCGCGATGGCGTCCGACCGCGTCAATTTCATCGATGAAAATGATGCAGGGCGCGTTCTTCTTGCCTTGCTCGAACAAATCCCGTACGCGGCTGGCGCCTACGCCGACGAACATTTCGACGAAATCCGAACCCGAAATCGAGAAGAATGGAACGTTCGCTTCACCGGCAATGGCCCGCGCCAGCAAAGTCTTGCCCGTTCCCGGAGGCCCGACGAGCAGAACACCCTTGGGAATGCGTCCGCCGAGCTTCTGAAATTTCTGGGGATCTTTCAAGAAGTCTATGATTTCGTAGAGTTCTTCTTTGGGCTCGTCGATTCCCGCCACGTCCTTGAAGGTGGCCTTCTTCTGCTGCGCCGTCAGCAAACGCGCTCGCGACTTTCCAAAGCTCAGCGCCTTGTTTCCGCCTGCTTGCATCTGCTTCATCATGAAAACCCAGAAAAGAACCAGCAGGATCAACGGAGCAAAATTCACCAGGAAAGTCAGCCAGTCGGCGTTCTTCACTTCTTTGTAGTTGTAGAGAACGTTGTGGTCTTGTAGCGCTTTGGTAACATCCGGAATCGCCGTATTGGCGATGGTCACGCCGCGGAATTTTCCGCCTTCGCGGTATTCGCCTTGCAATTCGGCGCTGTTCGGCGAGAGATAAATAGTGACGTCCTTGACGCTGCCGTTCTGAACCTTGGCGAGGAAGTTCGTGTAGTTAGGTTCGTCCTCGTGAGTGGACTGGCCGCCTGTCGACGCCATCCTCCACAGAACGACCGCCAACAGGATCATCAGAAGCCAAAATAGGATTGTGCGGACTGTTGAGTTCACCTTAATTACCTCACGCTTTTAGGACCCGAGCTCGCATTCTGAACAACAGTTACTTATTTGCCTCGCGAGCACCCCTAACCACTTAGATGCCAAAAGTCATCCAGTTTATTCAACCGGCGGCAGCGTTCTCCAGGGCTTGCTCTTCGATTACGACCCCCAGGCGCGTGCTGCGTCGCGCGCAATAATCTTCTGCGGGAGGCATCCCCCGAGCCCAGATGACTTGTCCCGCGCTCTCCAAAACTGGCCAGATAGTTCGGTCCCCACTTCGGACACGCCCCGCGACGAACATCCTTCGCAACTTCTGTTCCTGACGCCGGCCGCGTGGCCTATAGGCGTCGCCAGGTCGCCAATTCCGCAAGATCAGAGGAGGGCGAAGCAGGTCAGCATCAATGGCGTTGGCGTCACTCTTAGTGTCGCTCTCTGCGATAGGCCAGTCAATCACTTTCAGCCGGAAGCGTTTTCCCAGTTCTGGAACGGAAACGGTGGTTGCGCTGACCAGCGGCAGGCTCACAACATATTCGTACGTACTAGGCGCGTGGCCGGTTCCGTTGTCAGGCGCGGGGCGCGTCCCGGCCGCTGTACGCGAAAATGTCAGCTCCTGGAAATTACGCTGAACGATAATACCGCCAGGAAGTTCCCTGCTGCGGCCGCTCGCAGGCTTACTCGCTAGATCGATTACTTGCTCGACGTGTTTTGCAGTGAGTTCCCGCCGGTTTCCACGCACGTATTGATAAAGACGGCGAATCAGGCGTTCGGTAAGCACGCGCAAAGCGAGGGAATCATTGCACTTGAGGGATGTCGAAAGTTGCCTCGCTGCGGCGTGAAGCTCTAGCGGATTCAAAAGAGCTTTTACGGGGATGCGGAGCGCATCGTTTTCTTCGCACACCAGCGCTTGAAAACGATCTTCGACAAGCGCTTCCCAGAAGCGCTCTTCCTCTCGTGCGAATCTCGCCAGTTCCTTGAGATGGCCCGCGATGGCCGGAGAAAAATCCCGCGCCAGCAAAGGCAGAAGCTGCTCGCGAATTCTGGCGCGCATGCGTCGCGTGTCGCGATTGGTTGAATCCTCGCGCCATGACTGCCCGATGGCCCGCAGATATTCCCGTAGCTCCTCGCGTCGAGTGCCCAGCAGTGGCCGCACGACTGCGCCCGCGACGGGATAAATCCCCGCGAGACCTGTCAGTCCCGTGCCGCGAATCAGGTGCGCTAGAACCGTCTCGGCTTGATCGTCTGCGGTATGCGCAACAGCAATATGCGTCGCGCGCCCTTCGCGCACGACACGCTCGAAAAACGCGTAACGCAACTGCCGCGCCATGTCTTCCAGATTGCGGCCCTGCCGCTGCGCTTCCGCGGCAACGTCCCGTCGATCCGTGACGATCTTGAACCCACGCGTTCGCGCTAGCTGCTCGACAAATTCGGCATCGCCTTCCGATTCCGTCGCGCGCAGCGAGTGATTGAAATGCACTACGGCGAGCGTGATTCCTAGATCGTCGCGCAAGCGTTCCAGCAGCCGCAAAAGTGCTACTGAATCTGCGCCTCCGGAAACAGCTACGCCCACGCGGTCGCCCGGCCCGAGCATCCCGGCGCGCTGAATCGCTTGCAACACGGATTGTTCTAGGGGCGTTCTCATCGGCCGATTCCGCGCGTGCGCTAGATCGGTTTATCTCGATGGTAGCAGTCCAATCAGGAAGGGTCGAGCGCAACGCGAAAGGCGCTAGTTATGTCGGCGCGCCGCGCCGAAAATCACAGCCGGTCGGAAATCTGCTGAGTGAACAGATCGCGGCTGTAGGAAATTCGGCGGTCAAGCGCCACCGCGGCGAAATAGGAGCAGCTTTGCCGTTCCTGGTCGGTCCAGGAAGCGAGTGCCGGCACCATCGGGCGCGAAACGCGATTCACCACTGCCAGCAAGTTGTAGTACGTGCCGACCGCGCGAAGTTCCGAGCGGTCGTCCCCGCGCTCCGGGCACAAACGCACCAGCTGCAGAAGGCGGTTGAAGTCGTCGGCGGCAACGTCATGATCCGCGATGCCTGTGACTTCGCGAACTCGGTCGGACAATTCAAACTTCCGGCTGGAAGCCAGGATCGAGCGGCAATACGACACGAAGAACTGCAGGAACGCGGCAAGCGAAATCACGCAGATGAGTGCTGCGATCATCGTGCCTTCACCATCAAGCGCGCCGGCATTAGCCGGGCGTCCTCAGCAACTTTAGTAAACGTGTATGCCCAGGCCAAAGGCAGCCAGACCCCAACTAGGGGTGGCACCCACTTGAGAAGACTGGGTTGCAAACCGGGGAACAGGTTGCGGAGCGCATAGGTCCCGGCTGTGGCGCTAAAATAGACGCCCAGTGCCAGCACGAGCTGGATCAACCGAGTGCGCGTCTCCCGCAGCTTCAAGATCGCGCCCCAAAGCAAGTAAGTCAGTAACACTCCCACAAAATACAAGTTCTGCCCTAACTCCACTACGAAGCGGCTCGTTAGGTGGTCCTTATTTGCGTGAATCACCAGGTAGGAAAAACATCCAGTCGCAGCAAGTAGCAGTGCCGCAGCCTGGCGAATATACCGGCTAGCTTCCATTTCCGCAAACACTTGCTGGTAGAGCTGAATAATGACCCAAAACAGCAGGATCGTAAGCAGACTCTCGGAATAGTAGTAATAATAACGATAATTCATGGACTGAAAGCCGTAGTGCTGAATCGTAAAGTACTCGCCGAGGGCGACCAGCGCGGCGGACCCCATGTAAGCGTTGAGGGAGAGATAGCGAACAAAGTCGCGGCGGGAAACTGAACACACCAACACGTAGATTTCCAGAAGGAAACCTGCAGACCAAACTAGATAATCGACCCGGCCAAGCATGTGTAGCTACCTTCTCGCCTGACCCTGGTCACCTCCCGCTTGCGCGGGACCCTTGGATTATCTCCAGGGCGTCGGCGGCATCGGAGCGCTGGTGTTCGCCCAGGGTGTAGGCGGCATCGGCGCGCTCGTATTCGCCCACGGTGTGGGCGGCATTGGTGCACTCGTGTTGGCTAGCAGCCAGGGCGTCGGCGGCATTGGTGCGCTTGTATTCGCCATTACACCAGGCTGGGTCGCTAGAGCCTTCAAACCCATTGCGCTGGTGAGCACCAACAAAGCCAAAACCACTACAACTAACGACTTAGACATTGACCCCTCCGAGTAGTGAACTACGCGGCGGAGTCTATAAGCAGTTAGCTGCCGTCAAGAGGGAAATTTTAAGGGTGTGTGTCCAAACGGTACACACCCCTGCCCTCTGGACGAGGCCAGAGCCTTTCCGAATTGTCTTCATCAAACTACGGTTTCGAACTGTGCGGGTCAACGTTACTAACGTACTATCGGACTGGGACTTTCCGTGTAAGTGCTGCGCCCCGTCGATCGCGCCCCAGTCGCGTGCTCCGTTCTGGAACATGCCAAATCGCTTCCGGCTACGCTCGGACTCTGGTAGGATAAAAAGTCGATTTCAATCGAAAATTTCTTCTGTCTGGAGCAACGCAACATGGCACTAGCATGTGATATCTGCGGCAAGAAGCCGCTGTATGGAAACACGATCAGTCACGCTCATAATGTTACACGCCGCCGGTGGAATCCGAACTTGCGCCGCGTGAAGGCCGTCGTTAAAGGCGCTCGCAAACACGTTCGCGTGTGCACCTCCTGCATTCGTTCCGGCCGCGTGAAAAAGGCCGCTTGAAAGCTGCTTCCCCTCGGAAGGAGTCCCGTTTGCCGCGATCAATCGTAATTCTTGCAGCCGTCGTGGCGTGCGTCTGCGCGGCCGGCTGCAAGAAGGAAGCCATACCGGGACCGGATGTCTGGGCGGTTGTCAACGGCAAAGAAATCGCTCGCGACGAAGTCGAGAAGTACTTCCGCACGCGCGTCAACGCCGAAGGCCCTGCGCCCTCACAGGAAGAGGCGCTTTCGCTTAAGCTGAACATCCTCGATGAGCTGGTGAACAACGAAATTCTGCTCGAACGCGCCAGCAAATTGAATCTGATTGCCAGCGACGCCGAAGTGGAGGACAAGTTCACCGAGTCCAAGAGTCCTTACACCGAAGAAGAATTTCAGAAAAAACTAAAAGATTCCGGGCTTTCCGTTGAGGATTTGAAGGGCGACATCCGCCGGCAGCTTTCCGTGCAAAAACTCCTCAACCGCGAAGTGGTCGCGAAGATCTCTATCACCGATCAGGACGTGCTCGATTTCTACAATAAGAACCGCGCGCAATTCAACGTGGCGGAGCCGCAATATCACATCGCGCAGATCGTGGTGACCCCGCATCCCGACCCCGCGGTCCACAATCGAAAGAACGACAAAGCCACTACCGAACCGGAAGCCAAACGGAAGATTGCCCTGCTCGAACAGAGGCTTGCGAGCGGCGCCGATTTCTCTCAGCTCGCCATGGATTATTCCGAAGATTCCACAGCCTCGACCGGGGGCGATCTTGGATTCGTTCCGGAGTCGGCCTTGAATCAGTCCGACCCGGTTTTGAAAAAAACGGTCATGTCCATGAAGGCAGGCGACGTCACGCAGCCCATCGGCGTGAAGAACGGCGGCTACCGGATTCTGAAGCTAATTGCCAAGGAGGCTGCCGGACAGCGTGAACTGTCCGATCCGCAAGTGCAGCAATCCGTTCGCGACATGCTGCGCAATCGCAAGGAGCAACTCTTGCGGTCCGCTTACATGATCGAAGCTCGCGACGATTCGCGGGTCACGAATTATCTGGCGCGGCAGATTCTGGAGTCCGCAGGCAAACTTCCCGCCTCTCGATAGCTCAAGTCGAAAAGGAATTTCGAAGGATTAGGAAAAATTCGGCGGATGTGTGTGTTTATTTCGAGGAACTAGCCGCGGCTGACGGTTTCCACAAAACGCCGGCTTGGCCGGCTCATTCGCGCTATCACAATCACGGCCGCTCCTGCGAGCGGGCTCAGCAGCAAACAGGTGAGCAATCCTCTCCAAAACGCGATTCCTTCCTTCTCCATCTTGCCGGCCGCGGCGCCGCACGAGATCACCCACAAAAGACCGGCTATCGCAATCACCATCCAGGCAACCACCGAAGCAAAATGCACATGTGCAACCATTCACGATCTCCCAAGATTTGCTGCGCCTATCCGGTTCGAAGTTTCGGCCTGTATTTGAATGAATTGTCACCGAATTCGATTAGCGGGGAAAGATCGCACGAAAATTGCCGGCCTTAAGGGTAACTAGTAACGGATACACACGTTCGCCTAGGACACCACGGCGACCACTTCGCCGGCATTGACGGTTTGGCCTTCCGTCACGGAAAGGCGCTCTATCTTTCCGGATTTAGGCGTGCGGATTTCATTTTGCATTTTCATCGCCTCAACGACCATTAAGCCCTGTCCAGCTTGCACTTGCTCTCCGGTCGCGACCAGGATTCGCACGACTTTCCCCGGCATCGGCGCTGTGACTTGCTGCCGGCCTTCGGCCTCTGTCGCACCGCCGCGATTTCTCTTCCATTCGCGCGGATCGCGAATCGCAATTTTATATTCACGTCCTAGGGCGATCGCGCGTAATTCCGAGCCGACCTTTTCTATACGCACCTCGAACGATTCGCCGTGGAGCAGAATCGAATAAACTCCGGGAGACACCTCCGCGGCGTCTGCATCGAGCGGCAGGCCGTCCGCAAACCAGCGCGACAGGTCGCGTTCCTGCACCCGTTCCACGGAATGCGTCTTCCCGTCGATTTCGACATCCAGTTTCATGGCAGTGTAGGTCTTTCTAAGCTCGCTTACCGTTCCGGTTCGCGACTAACTTGTTCGCGCCGGGACTCAGCTCTCCAACGCGATTCCGCGTGTGGCTGGGCCGGGATTGGGTCGCCGTTTTGCGCCCTTTGCTCTGATCGATGCCAAAGCAAGGCGGCGACAAGTACAGCCTTGGCGTGTGCTCCGGTTTGCGACTCCCCATCGCCAGCCGCGTCCGCACGCTCAGACCAATCTCGCAAAAAGTCATCGAGCCACCGCGTGTAGATCGCACCTGATTCAAAATCGTGGCTGGCCAGGATGCGTCGGAAGAGCGAGACGTTGGTCTTGATCCCGCTTGCGTAATATTCACCAAGCGCGCGCCTCATCCGTGCGATTGCTTCCGGCCGGTCCTGGCCCCAAGCGATCAATTTTCCCAGCATTGGGTCGTACTCGTTGGGCACCGTCCAGCCGCCATAGATTCCGTCGTCGAGCCGAATTCCCGGTCCAGTGGGCACTGTTCGCTCTAGAATTTTCCCCGGGGAAGGAAAGAAATTGTTGTCGGGGTCCTCGGCGTAGATGCGACATTCGATCGCGTGGCCTCGCAACGCGACATCTTCCTGCGCGAATGGCAGCGGATCGCCTGCGGCGATGCGCATCTGCAGTTTCACCAGATCGAGCGAGGTGACCATTTCCGTGACGGGATGCTCCACTTGTAGCCGCGTATTCATCTCCAGAAAATAAAAATTTCGCTGCGCGTCTACCAGAAACTCAACGGTGCCGGCGTTTGTATAGTTGCCGGCTCGCGCTAGCTTTACGGCCGCTTCACCCATGGCCTGACGCAACTGCGGCGTCATAAACGGCGAGGGAGCTTCTTCGATCACTTTCTGGTGCCTGCGCTGCACCGAACATTCGCGCTCCCCGAGATAAACGGTGTGGCCATGCTGATCGGCGAGAATCTGGATTTCGATGTGCCGCGGCCGCTCCAGATATTTCTCCAGGTACACGCGCCCATCCCCGAACGCATTCTGCGCCTCGGAGGCCGCATCTCGCCAAGCGGACGCCAGATCGCTCTCACGTTCCACGCTGCGCATGCCTTTTCCGCCGCCGCCTGCGACCGCTTTCAAAATAATGGGGAATCCGATCTTGCGCGCGGCCTCTGTGAGTTCGCTAATATCCTTGATGGGATCGAGCGTGCCCGGCACCGTCGGCGCTCCGGCTCCGTGCGCAATACGCCGCGCCGCGGTTTTCGAGCCGAGCTGCTCCATGGCCTCGGCCGATGGCCCTATGAACGTAATGCCTGTGCCGGCGCAAGCCCGCGCCAGCGCCGGATTTTCCGCAAGAAATCCATAGCCTGGATGAATCGCATCGCAGCCCGCATAGCGCGCAACTCCGAGAATCTTTTCGATGACCAGATAGCTTTCGGTCGAAGGCGCTGGTCCGATGGGGTACGCCTCATCTGCCGATCGCACATGCAGCGCGGCGCGATCGACATCGCTGTAAACGGCAACGGCGCGCACACCGAGTTCCCGGCATGCGCGCACGATGCGCACTGCAATCTCACCGCGATTGGCAATCAGGATTTTCTTGAACATTTCACCGGGCTAGATAGAACGCGAATTCTAACATTTTGCCCAAGCGTCTGCGCGTACGGGGCTGTACGGCGAATTTCTTTGAGTCCGACTAGGTGCCCAACAGGTTGACTTGCAGTTTTTCGTAGCCGTGCTCGCGCGCCCACAGATCGAGAGGTATTGTGGCGAGCTCATCTACCACGGGAACGGCCAGCCCTGTCTTGGTCAGATCGATACTCTTCAGGTAGGTATGGCAAGTGTCGCAGACATCCACGCGCACATGGGCGATTTCCGGCGCTGCGTAGTAGGCCATCTGCGGCTCTCTTTCTTCGCCGCAAGCCGGACAATAAATTCTGCGAAACGCCCATTCATGTGCGCACAACATGCAAACGAGCGATTTTTTCGCGCCATCTCCCTCCGGCCGCAAGACGCCTACGATCGGCTTGCCTCCGCACAGCGGGCAAGTCGAGGGGGCTCCATCGACGCTGATGGACTCGCGCTGATCGGCAAGATATTCGGCGTAGGGTTGCAAAAAAATCCACGCCAGCGAGCGCTCCGCGAGAGTCGCCTCGCGCGAATCGCCGGTCGCCTCTTGTTCCAAGGCGCCCGCACCTAGTGGTGTTTCCAGGTCCCCATGCCAGAAACTCTCTATCGCCCGCTGCCACGCCGCAGGGCCTTTTTGCGCCAAGCCGGCCGCGGTCTGCGCGAGCGGCGCCGGTGCAATCTGCTGCACCAGAGACAGGAAACCGGGAAACTTCGGCAGGAGGAGGAAAAGATCCAATTCATCTCGCAGAGGACGGTCATCTGAAACTTTCGCGGAATCCGCGAGAGCTTTTTGGATGTCCGCGTACAAACTTCGTTGAAAGTTTGCGATGCGCGTATAGAAACGCAGGCCTTCCGCAGCGAAGGGATAAGAAGATGTGAGTTCGGTGGCGCGACGGATGCGGCGGTCCCACTGCGCTGGGATCATCGATTGGCTCGAGATCTGGCGACAATCTCGTCGTACCATTTGCGATGGAATGTCCAAGCCCAGGCGCGCGTTACGTAGCCGTGAATCATGGAGCCGAAACTGCCTTCTTCCAGGATCGCGCTCATGTACACGTGAATCAGGAACAGCCCGATGGTGATCAGCGCGACGCTCACGTGAACAAGGACGGCCGTATAGCGCAGAAACCGCAGGCTCCATGGAAGCAGTTCGGTCTCCCACAAGAGGAGTCCGGAAAGCAGCAAGAGGATCACGCTGTAAAAAATTCCCCAGAAGAAAAGCTTCTGTCCGAAATTGAAGCGTCCGACGGGAGGGAGTTTGTCGTCTTCATTCTCAATGTAGTAAGGCATCGCCTTGGCCCACGCGCGATCGCCATCGTCCACCTGCATGTCCCGGTGCCATTCCTTGAAGGTCCAGAGGAGCGACGCGGTAAAAAGCAGCCCGACCCAGGGATGCCAGAATCTTGCCGTCGGACCGCCGCCGACGATCAGGGCCAACCAAAAAAGATAAGGCGACCAGAACGCAAGCCCGGTAATAAGACAGTAGGTATAAGCAAGCGCTCCTATCCAATGATTCGCGCGTTCGCCAAGCGTGTAGCGCGGAACCAAGTCCTGGTTACGGCTAGCGGTATTGGGATGCGAAACGGCGCCGGTGCTCATGGCCGCCTCCCGTCATCGGGTTTGATCTCTTCTTCTTTCTTTGGCCCGAATCGCATGTAGTGCCACGCGAGTCCTACGATTCCGCCGACCATCGCCAAATTGCCCAGCCACTTCAGCGGTCCTTTCCACAACTTTACTGACCACGGGATGTGCGGATCTTTCGGCAGCCCGCCATAGAGCTCCGGGTTCTTGGCATCGTGCAGGACGTAGATGACATGCGTTCCGCTCACCCCGAGCGGATCGTAAACTCCCGCGTCGGGGAATCCGGATTGCGTGCGAAGTTGCTGCGCCCGCGTTTCGGCTAGTTCCTTCATCTCGAGCTTCGTTCCAAAATGCAGGCAGCCCGTGGGACAAGTCTTTATGCACGCCGGTTCGAGGCCCTGCGACACGCGATCATTGCACAGCGTGCATTTGAAAACTTTGTGAGCTGTCGGGCTGAATTTAGGAATATTGAATGGACAGCCGCTGATGCAGTAGCCGCAGCCGATGCAGTTGGCTTCCTGGAAATCCACGATCCCGTTGGCGTACTGCACGATTGCGGCGTCCGCGGGGCACGCCGCCAGGCAGCCGGGATCTTCGCAGTGCATGCACTGATCTTTGCGCATCAACAACATCATGGTGCCGTCGTCGCGCTCGTGCTCGTTGAACTTGATGAGGTTCCAGTAATTCCACGCCGTTTCCGGCATGGTCTGGTAGCTGTTGTCGAAAGTGGTTTCGCTGAAGGTGTAGCCGTTCCATTCCAGGCACGCGACTTCGCAAGCTTTGCAGCCGATGCATGTGGTGGTATCCACCAGCTTGCAGACCTGGAATTCGCGGTTTAGCCCGGCGCCCGGTACGGTCCCGGCGTGTCCTGAAATCCGGATTATCTCTGTTGACGCCTGGCTCATCATCCTCTCCTACGGCTGCTGTCTACGCTTTCTCGACTTTCACCAGGAAGCCCTTGGATTCGGGGGTATGAGCGTTCGGATCGGTGACAGCCGGCGTCAACAAGTTTGCCGGGGTGCGCGCATCTCTTCCCTCGTCTTCGGTGATCCCGCGGAAGCCTTGGTGAATCGGCAATCCGATCTGGTAGACCTTTTTGCCGTCAATCATCATCGGCTTCAGTCGGCGCGTGACGAAGGCTTTTGCCGTGTAGGTTCCCCTCGCGCTAATCACGTGGATCATATCCGTCCCGCGGATACCCTTTTCTTCGGCTAACTCCACCGGGATCTCGACGAACGGTTCGGGGATCAACTGGACGTTCATCGGATTATTCTTCGTCCAGTAGTGATACTGCTCGGTGAGCCGATACGTCGTGCATACGATGCTGAATTCTTCGGGGGTTCCGAACTTGTCGAACGGGGTTTTGAATTTTTTCACGAGCGGATTGTTCGATTGCTCTGGATGAAACAGATTCTTCGTGGGGCTCTCGATCGGCTCGTAATGCTCCGGGAAAGGTCCGTCAGCGAGCACGCCGATCGGGGCGAACAGCCGCCCCACGCCCTCGGGGTTCATGATGAAAGGACCCATGTGGTCCTTAGGATGCGAGTCGGCCTTGAAGTCCGGCACATCATTGCCAGCCCATTTTCCCGCCGCTTCGTTCCACCACACTTGCTTGCGCTCGGGATCCCAAGGCTTACCATCCACGTTGCAGGAAGCGCGGTTGTAGAGTACGCGGCGGTTCGCAGGCCAGGACCACGCCCAGTTAGGATAAACGCCCATGCCGGAGGGATCGTCGGTGCCTCGCCTCTGGATTTGCGCGCCCGCCTCCGTCCAACAACCCGAGTAAATCCAGTTGCCGCACATCGTGGTGCCGTCATCTTTCAGCAAGGCAAAACCGGGCAGCTGCTGGCCTGCTTTGACTACTACTTGTCCGGTCTTGTCGTCCTTCAAGTCCGCCAGCGCCTTGCCATTGAGTTCCATGGCCACCTGGGAAAGCGGCGGATGGGCCGCGTCGGCATACGCCCAGCTGAGATTCAGAATGGGATCGGGGAACTTGCCGCCCTCTTTCTTGTAGAGATCCCTAACGCGCAGGAAAATCTGCGCGACGATGTCTTGATCGAGCCGCGCGTCTCCTGGGGGCGGAACGGCCGCGTACTTCCACGTGACCCAGCGCGCGGAGTTCGTCATGCTGCCATCTTTTTCCGCAAAACCTGCACACGGCAACCGGTACACGGTCGTGTTGATGGTTTTTTGCTCGTCAGTGGTGATTCCCGGAGCTCTCCAGAATTCGCTGGTCTCATCCGGATAAATCTCTCCGACCACGAGCCAGTCGGCTTTCTTCAAGGCGTTGATGTTCTTGTTCGTGTCCGGGCCGATCATCACGCCGTTCATGCCAAAGGCCATCATGCCCTTGACCTTCCCGTTGTACATGTCGTCCCAGATGTGCGTCCACGAGTAATCGCGGTCCGGCTTCGGCAGGTAGTCGAACGCAAATCCGTTTTCCTTGGTCGCCGCGTCCCCATACATGGCCTTCATGAGCGACACGAAAAATGCAGGGGTGTTCGAATAATAGTTCCACGAACCCCATGGCGAAGGCTTCGACGCTGTCGGGGTGATGCGCTTCAGGAATGAGGCTAGATCCGTGTCTGTCGGAGTCGGCACTTTCAGATATCCGGGCATGCTGTCGAACAGACCGGCCATGTCCGTGGCGCCTTGAATATTCGAATGGCCGCGCAAGGCGTTCACACCGCCGCCCGCCCTGCCGATGTTGCCGAGCAGGAGCTGAATCATTGCCGCCGTCCGGATGATTTGTGTCCCGAACGAATGTTGCGTCCAGCCTACGGCATAGATGATCGTGCCTACTTTCTTCATGTCCCCGTCTTTGCGGACGGAGGTGAACATGTCGATCGCCTTCAGATATTGATCTCGAGGTATGCCCGTGATGCGCTCGACGGTTTCTGGCGTGTAGCGCGAGTACTGCTTCTTCAATAATTGGAAGACGCAGCGCGGATGCTGCAGCGTCAGGTCGTAGGCGACATCTGGCGGCAGAGTTGGAGGTGGTGCTGGTCCGCCAGCTTTGCCCGGCACCGGTTCGGGCGCGTGACCCGACGCTCCGCCTGCATCAGGCTTGCCGCTGACATCCCCGCCGCCTTCATAGTTCCATGTGGTTTTGTCGTAGGTGCCTGCGTCGGAATTAAAACCGGAGTACAGTCCGTCCTCCGGCAGTTTGAAGCCTTCCTTGACGATGAACGGCGCGTTCGTATAGTTGACGAGATACTCTTTCGCAATGCGATTATTTTCGATGGCGTAACGAATCAGGCCGCCGAGGAAAGCGATATCGGTGCCGGCGCGAATTTGCAAGAAGAGATCGGCGGTGGATGACGTGCGGGTGAATCGGGGGTCTACGGAAATCAGCTTGGCGTTGCGGTTGCGCTTGGCCTCCATCGCCCACTTGAAGCCGCAGGGATGGTTCTCGGCGGGATTTCCGCCCATGATCAACATCATGTCGGTGTTCTTGATGTCGATCCAGCCGTTGGTCATGGCCCCGCGTCCGAATGTTGGTCCCAAACTTGAGACCGTGGGGCCGTGTCAAACACGGGCTTGGTTTTCTAAATACACCAAGCCCAAACTCCTCATTGCTTTCACTACCAAATAATTAAATTCGTTGGTGTCCGTGCACCCGCCGATGAACGAAACGCCTTCGCAGCGGTTGACGGTGCGGCCGTTGGCGTCCTTTTCGACGAAGGAAGCGTCGCGGGTTTTCTTGGTCCACTGCGCGATTTCGTTCAGTGCGTCATTCCAGGAAATGTCCTGCCAGTCCGTACCCCCGGGCCGGCGGACCTGCGGCTTGGTAAGACGCCGCGGGTTGAGCATGTCTTGCTCGAGCGATGAGCCCTTCGGGCACAGAGTTCCGCGATTGGTAGGATGATCGGGATCGCCTTCGACATGGATTACCTGAGGCGTGACGTTCTTGGCTTTGTCTCCGATGGTGTAAATAAGGACGCCACAACCCACCGCGCAGTACGGACACGTTGATCGCGTCTCGGTGGCTCGCGCGATTTTTAGTTCCTTCAGTTGGGCGTAGGCAGGCTTCAGGTCGAACCCGAAGACGGTCGCGGCAACACCGCCGACAGCAGC
>Ga0210390_10000186_pt1 | contig 67019 bp, 55 predicted proteins | sample IncBWH11OmetaG_FD_161050 | JGI IMG/M metagenome (GOLD analysis project Ga0210390, IMG submission 161050) | Forest soil microbial communities from Barre Woods Harvard Forest LTER site, Petersham, Massachusetts, United States - Inc-BW-H-11-O ...
TAAGAATGCGGAGTTTCACTTGAATCTCCTTAAGATTATGAGTTCTAAATCTGTTCAAAGCGGCACGATGATACACCCACCACTCGATTCATGGATAGCGCTCGTCGCCGACGGATGAGCGCCAGTGGGTGCCGAAGATCGGATGCAGCAGTCCCTGGTTTGTTGGCACCCAGCTTGAACTATGTTGGCTAATTGGGGTAAGGCTCTCCGGGCTTTACGATGCGGATCTGGTGGTCGGTGAACGCCATGTGTCCGCCGGGAAGATTTACTTTCGGCATATGACAGCCCGCGCAGTTTGCTTTGGAGACTGGACACGCGGGCGCGCTGGCATGGGCAGCGACCGATGCCGGTTGAGTCGAGGCTGCGTGGCAGGCGAGACATTTTGGATCGTAGGAAGAATCTTTGCGAACAACGTCCTGGTGAGGATCGTGACAGGCGACGCAACTGATGCGGGGATCGGTGCCGTCGAAGCACTTGCTGTTGGCGAGGCGATAGGGCTGGAAGCGGACATTGATCTCACCGTCGAAGTGATCGCGCAACACGGACTCCCAGGTGTGATGACATTGACCACAGAAGTTTGAAATGTCTTCCGAGGAAAGCTTGCCGAGCTTGGGCGGCGCGGAGTCGAACACTCCCTGGAGCGCGTCGATCAGGTGAGCACTGGTGCCAGTATGACAGTGCTCGCAAGTCACGCCGGGTTGCATGGAGCTAAGAGTCAGCTTGCGATCAATCACGGCGTTGGTGGCGTGGCAGCCGAAGCAGGCCTTGGCCTCGGCTGGGCCCAGTTCTCGTCCCATGGCTTCTTCTAAAGTGTGGGGCGTGATCCGCTCTTCACCCATCGTGATTTCAAGACCGTCGATGGATGGGTAATAGCTGACAAGACTGTCGTAGAGCTTGCCCTCGCGCTGTAGAACCCAGGTCTGGCCACCGGTGCCGAAGCCCCAGAGGATGGGGACGGAGAGGGTATCGGTTCCATCCGTGACGGTGTAGGTACTGTGGTGACCGGCAGTTTCGACGGAGTAGGAATAGGGTCCCTTGCGAAACGTCATCTTAGGGTGCGAAGCGAGTGTGGGATTGGAGCCAGTGAACTGGACGGCGCGGCCCATGGGGGTTTGCGGTTGAGTCGTCGCCTGAGCGGCGTGGCAGCTCACGCAGGCCGAAGCGGAGTGATTCGGTTGTTGCTGGGCGAAGGCCGGCGCGCAAGCGATGAAGATCAGAACGCCAGAAGCTGCGTTAACGGCGCACCTGCTGGGTCGTTTTACTCTTTTCGATCTGGAGGCAGAGCAGGCGTTCGTTTCTGGCATCGTCTTTGCGGCCGGACTTGGAATAAGCTTTCGCCAGCGCGAAATGAATTTCAAGATTGTCCGGCTCAAGTTGCAGCTCCTTTTGCAGAAGGTCGATGCCGCGCTTCAGATCCCCAGTTTCGACGAGGGCGCGGCCAAGAACGAGCTGAGTGGCGGGGAGAGCCGGTTCTTCGGCGTCGGCTTTTTCGGCGTATGCGAGAGCAGCGGAGAAATCGTTTCGCATGAGGGAATCCCACGCGACCATAAGCTGAGCGGCAGCGTTGGATGGATCGATTTCGAGTTCGCGCTTGAATTGGGCGGCGGACTGGTCGTGGTCGGCGGGGTACAGCAGCGTGCCGTAAAGATAGTGTGCGTTGGAGGCGGTTGGATAGTGCTGAAACAGAGTCTCAAAGGCGCTCTGCGCGGCCGTTTCATCGCCGCACATAAAAACGAAGGCGGCGTTGCCGGCGGTCGCGACCATATCGCGCTTTTCGTTTGCTAATTCTTTGGGCAGAAGTGGAATGCGCAAACCCGCGAGGCCGATGCCGACTAGCACTTCGGGGTTCGGAGCTTTGTTTCGCACTTTGCCGCGGACGAGTGAGGAGTAGGTTTGCAGAGCGGCTTCGAAGCTGCCGGTGCGAGTGAGCAGAAGCGCCTGGTCGTAGCGAAGAACGGCTTCGTCACGAGGTTGTTTCGCCGCTCCCAACGACAATCCGCGCTGAATGTCGGCCAGAGATTGCGGGTACTCGCCGGTTTCGAACTCGCACAGGCCGCGCAGGGCGAACGCGGGGGCGGCGTCGGGAACCAGGCTCAGGTAGTGAGTGAGAGCATCGCGGCCCGCGCCGTAGGCATCCGCTTCATACTGCAAAGAACCGAGGAACCACCAGCCATCGGGCCAAGCTGGTTTGAGTTGGAGTGCTTGCTGGTAGAGTTCGATGGATCGAGGCACATCGTCGCGGTCGCGGGCCGCGGTTGCCTGAAGGACGAGATCGTCAAATCCGGGAGGATTGGTCTGGGCGACAGCATTTAGCAGCGGAAGGACGAGCAGAATTCCGGCCAGCGTGCAGGGGCGCACCAATTCTCTTAACTTCATAAGGCCTACAGAGAGAGATGGATCCCCAAGCTGCCAACAAGAATACCGTCAGAAATGGAATTCGATTGTCACGGCACGGTAAAAGTTTGTAAAGGTGGGGCGCGTCATGATCTTGACTTGACGAGCTTAGAATTGACAGCCGGAAGAGTCAGAAAATTTTCTGGAGGCTATTGTGATCTCTCGTCTACTTGCCGTGGTGCTGCTGATGGGTTCGGCGTTGGCGCAGAACGTGGTGCACTACACGACCACGACTGCCAATGTGAAATACCTTTTTGCGACAGCGGACCCGGTTTTGCGTTTGAAGTCGGGGGACATTCTCGACACTAACACGTTGGATTGCTTTGGCAACGGGCTGAAGAAGCCGGGCGACACCCTGAGCATGGCGACGGGGGATAATCCGCTGGCGGGGCCGTTTTATGTGGAGGGCGCGGAGCCGGGGGATACGTTGGCGGTGAAAATTCTCGATTTGCAAGTGGACGGGGAAATGGGCGTGGGCGCGTTTGCTCCGGGATTTGGCGCGATCAACGAGACCAACTACACGCCCATGCTGCATGCGCCGCTACCCGAGCGGGTGTGGTTTTATCCCATCGATCATGCGGGGAATACGGCGACGTTCAAGGCGCTCGATTCGGATTTTTCGGTAAAGATTCCGATCCATCCGTTCTTTGGGTGCATTGGAGTGGCACCGGCGAACGGCGAGGCGCGCAGTTCGGTGGTACCGGCGGAGTTTGGCGGGAACATGGATTCGCCGGAGGCCAGCGTGGGCAATACGGTTTATTTTCCGGTGAATGTGAAAGGCGGACTTTTTTATATCGGCGACGGGCATGCGGCGATGGGAGACGGAGAGATCGCGGGCACGGCGATTGAAGTGCCGCTGAAGGCACGGGTGCAGTTGAGCGTGATCAAGGGACGGACCATCAGCTGGCCGCAGTTTGAGAATGATGACGCGATTATGACGGTGGGGGCTTACCGTCCGGTGGATGATGCGGTGCGGATTGCGTTCACCGAACTGGTGCACTGGATTCATAAGGACTACGGTTTGTCAGAACTCGATGCTTATGAGTTGCTGTCGAAGGTGGGGAAGATTCATTTGAACGAGATGGTGGATCCGAATTATGTGGTGGTGGCGTCGGTGGAGAAGAAGTATTTGCCGAAGAAGAAGTGAAACGGTCGTAGCCGTGGGGGGGTGGGAAGGAAAGCAGGTTCCTCCACTACGCACGTTCTTCCCTTCGGGAACAACATGCTCCGGTCGGAATGACAAGGGTGTGATGGTTAGCGCGCCGACGTCAGCGGGCTGAGGTTAGCGGGCTGACGTTACCGCGGGTGGCGGAGACTCTGGGGCTAGCGGGAGATGGACTTCCAGAGTGCCCATGCGGTTAGTGAGTTTGTCGCGGACGCCGATGCGGATCCAAGTGGCGTTTACGGGGACGTTGAGCTGCTGGAGCGCGCGGAAGGGTGTGGGCTTGCCTGTATCTCCGGGCTTGGGCTCCGGGGCGGAAGAAGCTTCGGAATTACTCACGACGCCGTTGAGCATGCGGCTTTCCGAATCGAAAGCGGCGGCGGCGAATTCGTAGGCGGCGGGCTGGCCAGCCTGGGTCTGCGATTTTGCGGTCACGCGGTAATCAATTACATATTTCTGAATGTCGACGGGAGCCAGCGGCTTGTCTTTGTGGCGCGTGCTGACGTAGGCGGACTGATCGGCCAACTGCGCCATCTGCTCGGAAGTGGCCGGGACGGCGCTGCCCTCGGCGCGGATGTGCGCGGAGAAAAGAAGATCATGGAGCATGGGCGCTCCGTGTTTCATGTTGGGCTGGAGCGCGTCGTACTCCGCGGGGGCAGGGGCTGCGGCAGAATTGTCGGCAAGTTTTGCGGGTGGTTCTGGAGACCGGAGCGCGGTCGTGAAATAGAAGCGGCGATAGGAAAGTTTATATCCTTTCTGTGTGCATCTCACGGCGATGCCGCGACGGCCTCCGTCATCTTTCTGATTCGTGGGTGAGTAACTTAGCGAATAGTAGTTGCCGCCAATTTCGGTGGCGTCGTTGAGCGCAGCGGTGACATCGTTGGTGCTGTAGAACGCGTGCCCACCGGAGGCCTCAGCTAGAGCCTTCTGAATGTCGTAGTCGGTGTACATGGAATCGCCGGAGCCTTGCGCCGCCATGGACGCGAGCAATCCGGTGGGATCGCTAGCGGAGCCGCTGAGGCTGTTGAAAAAAGGAGAGCTGGTCGATCCGGCACTTTGATTGGAGGGTTCTGATGGAGCGGCTTGATTGGAGTTGCTGCCATGCGGGCGGGACCCCGTCAGCATGCCCGGCGGATTGACCGGCACTCCACCAACATTGATGGGGTAGACCGCGACCTGCGCCCGGGTCAGCACATTGATCTCGCCAATGATCTGGTCTTCATATTCGCGGGGATCTTCTTTACGCGGAACCAGGGCGAGAGGAAAAGTTCCGGCCAGCCAGATCAGATTCTTGTGGCCGGGAAAGCCCTCGAGAAACTCGGTGACTTGAGTCAACACGTTCATCATGGAGGCGGGATCGTTGTAGCCCAGATTTTTTCCCATCATAAATACTTTGGGAACGTGAGGCTTGGGATTCTGCGGGTCGAGGGCCGAATATAGGATGGTTTTGTCGGCGGTGAAGCCTTGCACGAGATAGAGGCCGTCGGAGCGGATGAAAATGGCGAAGCGGGTTCCTTCGGGCATGCTCTTGATGAACTTCATGACCTGGCGGCGGGCGTCAAGCTGGTCGTCCATCTCAATGTTCACCAGATCGTAGAGGATGACGTAGAGCGGGCCGCGCTCGGGCGTGGGTGGAATGTTTACGAAGTGATTCGCGGGCGGATGGGGTGCGTTGGGAGGAAGAGCAATCGAGAGCGTGTCCAGATTGTAGGTATCGAAGGAGAGAATGTTTTGCGGGTGGCCGTCTTCGGCTAAAAGAAAATCTTTGGCGGTGAGTCCGTGCACGGGCTGGTTGTCGGAATTGCGAACGACTACATCGACGATGACGCGGCGGACGGTGCTGTGCAAGGTGAGAATACCGGGCGATTCAGTTTGCGCTTGCGCCGGAGTGCCCGAAGGGGCGGGGGCCGGGGTATCGGACTGAGCCAGCACGGAGTTGGTCGAGAAAAAGACGAAGATCAGGAAAGCTAAACTGTGCGCGTAAACGGACATCGTCCACCTGCCGAGAAATTCGACGTTTCAAGTTGACGCTGAAGATACTTGCCTGTCAAGGAGTGCGGGACATCAGGGGCTGAAGCCCCGCTTCACCCTTAATGCCTAACGTGGCGTTCACCGCTCTTCCACGCTCGCCAGAGTCAAAATCCCCACTTCTCGCCCAGAGAACGCGCGAGAAATGGGGCACCCGGTTCCTATCTCTTTCCGCTTCGATGCTTTTTCTAGCCTTTCACGATTTTCTTTTGGTCGCGATCCCAGACGGCTACACAGTTGTTGAAGTAGGAGAAGTTGGCCAGGTGGCAGCCGATGGCGGCGTGGTTGCCGAAAATTTCGTTTTCGGCGACTGGCTTGCGAGTGCGCACGGCGTTGTAGAAGTTGGCCTGGTGATCGACGGTGTCGCTGTAGCCGGGAGCGTTGGCGTAGGCTTCGCCTTCGGCGTCGACGTTCCATTTGAGAGCGTCTGGTTCAGGATGATCCTCGTGCCACTTCTGCAGATACTGGTCGCGCAGCTTTTTTGGCCAACCGTAAATCGAGTAGCCTTCGGGCTCGGGGCGCGTGTTTTCGGGCTTGTAGGTGAGGGTTGAATCTTTGATGATCATGGTGCCCTTGGTGCCGTAGAAGCCGATGAATTCTCCGCCGTTGTTGTTCAGGTTGCAGCGCAGGGTCACGCGGCAGTTGGGATAGTCATAGAGCGTTTCGATGAGGTCGGGGAACTCGCGGCCGTTCTCTTTGAAGTGGAACAGGCCACCGGAGGACTGAGCGCGCTGCGCGGGCTCTTTGATGCCGGCGATGAACTGGATGCCGGAGAGCAGGTGAACGAAGAGATCGCCGCCGAGGCCCTCGCCGTAGTCTTTGTAACAGCGCCAGCGGAAGAAGCGAATCGGATCGTAGGGACGGCTGGGTGCTCCGCCGAGGAATGTCTTCCAGTCGATGGTTTGTTCGCTCGCGTCGGGGGGAATGGGATACTCCCAGGCGCCGCTGGGCGAATTGCGGTCCCAGTAGGCGTTGATGGAGAAGACCTCGCCGAGTTTGCCGGAATCGTAAATCTCTTTGGCTTTGGCGTAGAGCACGGAGCTGACGCGCTGGCTGCCGACGGCGATTACGCGGCTGTTCTTGTGCGCGGCTTCGACCATGGCGAATCCGTCTTCGACGGTGTGCGACATGGGCTTCTCACAATAAATGTCTTTGCCGGCGGCGCAGGCGTCTTCGAAAATATGGCGGTGATGGTGGTCCATGGTGGCGATGAGGACAGAGTCGACGTCTTTGCGGTCGAGGATGCTGCGATAGTCGCGGGTGGCGGGGACGCTGGGATTCTTGACGGATTCCTGGGCGGCGATGTGACGGCTGTCGTACAGGTCACAGACGGCCACGCACTTGATGCCCGGAACGTTGAGAGAGGCTTCGAGGTGCTCGCATCCGCGAATGCCGGTGCCGATGGAAGCGAAACGAATGGTATCACTGGGAGCGACGGGATGGGTCGCGGCGGAAAGTATGTGAGGCTGCAGGATATTTTTGGCGACGGTGGTGGCGGCGAGAGCGCCCGAGCCGAGATGAATGAATTGTCGGCGGGACAGGGGAAATTTGGGCATGAGGTTCTCCGTCTTGGATTTCGTTTCCGGTAAGTGCACTTCCGCGACGATGTGCGTTTTGAGCGGAATGCTTACGGGGAGGAATTATTGCACAGGAGAGGGAGGGTTAGTAAAACGATTTTCTACTAAAGATGACGATGGCGGTTCAAGAGACGCAGTTCGCGCGGAAAAGTCGATGGAACCGGAGACGGCGCGATGGTGTCTTTGTCTGTGAAGGAAGTCAGCAGAGAGTACATTTGCCCTGACCTCTGGAGCGTGTGGCAATTTGTGGCGAACAGACGGGTATGACTCAAGTATCGCAGAGATGTGGCGCGTGTCCGACTTGGTTGACTGCCTCATCTTCATCGCTCTCGGGCTCATGCTGGTCCATACGGTTTTTGTTACGGTCCGATTTTTTCGCCGTTACTTCCTTGCCTGGGGTGAATTGTCATCCCCCGTACCCGACTCCACACCTGCGTCTCAGCGAAGCAAAATAGATCTCGTTGCCAATTTGAGCCGCGGCGTAGAGATGCTGCAATCAATAGCCCGCACCGCGCCATTTCTCGGGCTGGCCGGGACCTGTTATGGGATCCTATGTCTGTTTGCCAGAGGTTACATTGGTTGGAGAGGCGGTTTCATATCTGAGCTTTCATTGGAAATCCCGGTGGCCCTGGTGGCCACCGCTGCGGGACTCATCGTGGCCGTTCCAGCGGCTATTTCATACAACATTCTTCGAACGTGCCTGGAGAGGTTTGAGAACAATCATTCCAGCACTCTCCTTAAAGCAACCCCGCGTTCGTATGGGTTTGCCCAGACGCTCCCGTTACGGAGTCGATTCTCAGGCCTGCAGGCGTTTGCCCTGATAGGAGCGCCTGTTATGGCGCTTCTGATTCCAATATTTGTGCTCATGCTGGCCCCGGCAATTCCTGTGGGTTTGCCTGTCCACATCCTGAAACTCAGCTCCCAGGACCATAACCTACCTCCGCTCATCGTTAGCGTGATCGCCACGAACGAGGGTGGTCGGTCCGCTTTGTACGTGAGATCAAAGGAAACGTCGTGGGACGAACTGGGAAACACACTCCGAAATCAGCTAAAGGTTCGGCCGCATTGGGTTGTCTATGTTGAAGGGGAGGATTATGCGTCGTGGCGGGACGTGGTGAACGTGATCGACGTTGCTCAAGGGCTGCACGCCGAGGTTGTGTTGCTGACGGCCGCGCCCAATGTTGGTTCCGACGATAGACGAAGCGAGAGGCTCAAGGGTAAGGTGCCAACGAAGTAACTCTGGGATTAGAACAGGCGGGAAAAAATTGAAAGGGCCGTGACATTGGTTATGCTCTAGCCGCCAACTCCTGCGAGGGAGCTCACAGCGTGGACGCATGTACCGTCACGACCCCTTGATGCGATCACCGTTTTCACAGTCCCAAACCCCAACTGCACCTCGCAGCGCCGTCGGTTTTTTCAGGTCTGGTCGCCTGGCAGGTCGCCCCGCCCGGCTGATCACTCAGTCTATTTGGGTCGGCTCATATTATTGTGCCGTCCCTTTCGACCGTCGACGCAAGCAACACTAACAGAGAATTAAAAAACGTCAACGCAAACTATTGGTGCAATAGCTTTGCGTAAAGCTGTGCATAACGAAAAATGCAAATGATTGTGAGATTGGAAGTTATCCACAGGTGAAATTAATTCGGCCTGGTTTTACACATAAGATTGCACAACGCTAGGGCATAGCCCAAAGTAATGAAAGGGAACCAAATAATCGTCTTGACGGTGGGTCGGGATGGGCGCATCTTTCAAGAGGAAGTAAAGAATAGAGAAAATCATCGAAGTGACGTCAGAATTGGTGGCTTATGTGGACGGCGGGTGCCTGGGCAATCCGGGGCCGTCGGGAATTGGAGTGGTGATCAGCGGCTGCGCCAGCGGGCCGGTGCGCATCGCCAAGTGGATTGGCCACCAGGATAATAATGTCGCGGAGTATGCGGCGCTGATGGAAGCCTTGCAGTATGCGGTGTCGCGCAAGGCGCAGAAACTCCACGTATATTCGGACTCGGAAGTGGTGGTGCGGCAGATGACGGGAGAGTACACGTGTCGGAGCGCGCGGTTGTATTCGTTGCACTGGACGTGCCGAAAGCTGGCGCGGTCGCTGACGTTTTCGATTTCGCACGTACGGCGGGAAGAGAATGCCGAGGCGAACGGCTTGGCGCAAGCCGCGCTCCGGCGGCGGTAGGAGCGGGCGACTCGCTCGCCTCATCTTGGGACCACCTCGCTAGAACCCGACCCGACTTATGCTTCCCTTCTCGCGACGCTGAAGAGCCGCTCTTCCACAGAAGTCACAGGCAACGTCTTCTCCGATAGAACTTTTGGGTTAGTACTTCCGGGTGGGGAAATTCTTGACACCTCGCGCCCTGCGAGCGAGACTCCAATTACTGCATCCTTATGATTTTGGACGAGCTGCGGGGCCGGGGTGTGCCCCGATCCGGCGCAAGTTCCAAGGGATCAGTCGGTGTGCGCTAAGCGCGGAATTGTATCGGGAGCAGGTAGTGCAAGAGAACAACCCAACCCGGGTTCGACCGGCCAGCGTTTCGGCAGCTTTGGCCGCGGCGCGCGCGGAGGCCAGCGCCACGCTGGCTGCGGGCAGTCTGGCTGCAGCCAACTTTTCTTCCGGCAGTTTTTCCTCGGCAAATCTTCCTTCGACAAGTCTTTCTTCAGGCAATCCGGCGTCGAGCGATGCGCCTGGGTCCGTCCGTTTTCCGGCAGAGCATGGAGGACGTTCGCTGGCGGAGATGGCGCAGCGCGATCTTGATGCGGCGCTGCAGTTGCTGGCCGACCGGGCGCAATACATTACAGGAGCGAGCGGGGCGGCGATTGCCTTGCGGCGCGATGGCAAGAATGACATGCTGTGCCGGGCCAGCGCGGGATCAAACGCTCCGGAACTGGGCGCGCTGCTTTCGACCGAGTTCGGATTGTCCGGGGAAAGCGTGCGTACCCGGCAGGCGCTGCGTTGCGACGATGCCGAGCGCGATGCGCGGGTGAACCGCGATGTGTGCCGGCAGCTGGGCATCGCCTCAGTCGTGGTGATGCCGGTGGTGAATGACGACGAGGTGCTCGGCGTCTTTGAACTTTTTTCGGGTGAGGCGAATGCTTTTGGCGCGCGCGATGTGTCGGCGATCCAGCGGCTGAGCGAGATGGTCGAGACCGCGGTGCGGCTGGCGCAGGCCGCGGAGAGTGTGACAGAGCGGCTGAAGATGCAGCAGATTTCGGAGCCGCCCTTGCAGGAGGTTGAGGCCAAGAAAGCTGGGATCGCGGCTGGAGTTGAGGAAGCGCGAGCCGGGGAGGTTTATGTTGAACTCCCGGAGGATCAGGTTCTGGAGGGGGAAGTAGTCGGAGATCTGGTTCTGCCGGACATGGCTCTGCTGGATCTGGTTTCGACAAACCCAGTTCTCCAGGCCGCTCCTGTGGAAGAGGACGAACCGGTTCTGGAAGTTGTGGGGGACGAACATTCTGAACACCTCGGTACCTTGAAAGCTGAGGCGCAGAGTGAAAAAAAGAGCTCGATGGCGGCGCCGGACGAACTGAGAGAGAACCTCCCCGCTGTCTCGCACGTGGAGCAAGAATCGGCGAGCGCTGTCGAGAGTGGGGGGACGGCGTCGGCAGTCGATTCTGCACGGGCGGAGCTGGCGGCCGCCGCGGAAACCACGACGTCGAAGAAGGCACTGTTCTGGTCGGCTGCGCTGAATCCTGCGGCGGATGCGGGTACCGTGGCGGAGCCGGATCAGAGCCATGTTCCTCCGGTATTGCGGAGTCTGCACAAGTGCGACGCGTGCGGATTTCCTGTGTCGGCGGGGCGCGTGCTTTGCGTGGAGTGTGAAGAGAAGAAATGGCGGGGACAACTCAGGCTGGCGACGCCTCGTCGAGGCGCAACGACGGGTGCAGGGGCGAGTGGAGCGGGCGCTAAACCGGAAGTTAGGGTGTTCGCCGCTGCGGCGCAGTCGGGAGCGGCGAGCGCTGCTGCGCCGGCTAGAATCGCGTCGGGTACGGTCGCGGCTGTGGGCCGGGATGCAGTTACGCCGACGCTGATCAAGAGTGAACGCGACAAAGAGAGTTCGAGCCAACCGATCGTCGCGGCTTCTTCCTCGAACACAGTCGCCGGCGGGTTGGAACCCGCGACGAGTGCATTGGAAAATCGCTCTCCAGTTTCGGCGCCAGAGTTCGTTTTCAGTGCCGGGCTTCAGCCCTCCCAGTCGTGGCTGGCGGCGAACAAATATATTGTTGGAGTAATTCTTCTGGTTGCGACAGCGGGTGCGGTCGCATTCTTTCTGCTTCGTTAAGCGGCCTCGTCACGCGGCTCGTCGGCCGTTGCATTGATTGGCAGCTGCATCAGTTCCGTTGTTCCAGTCAGTTTTTCCTCACGCAATCTAAACGGCCGTGTAGCCGGCGATCAGCGCGTCCAGTTTTTCGAGGAGGGCGCGGTTGCCGGTGCGCGGGTAGGCGGCCAGAGCTTCGCGATAGTGCGGCACGTTGTAGAGAAAGGCTTCGACGCGGTCTTTATCCAACTGCTCCCAATAGGCTCCATAGCCGGATTTTTCCAGCCAATAGGCATTGAAAATCTGTTCGAACTGGTGGCTCACGGGCACGGCCAGATAAGGCTTGCCCAGGTGCAGCGCCTCGGTGACCAGCGAGAATCCGGAGTTGGCGACGATGGCACTCGAGCTGGTGAGGTCGGCGAAAAAGCCGTCGAGCGAGGGCTTCTTATAGAGGATGTTGCCGGATTCATTGCGTCCTTCACGGCCGAAGCCGTAAGCAATGAAGCGGCAGCGGACCGTGCCGAGCAGCTTTGCCAGTTCGGGCGCCGGCGAGGTCACGTAGACCAGAACGTGCTCGCCGGTCGTCGACTTAGCGTCGAGAATTTCCTGGCGCAGCAGCGGAGGAAACAGGAACGTGTTGCGCTTGCGGATGGGCGCGGTGAAAAAGGAAATGACGAGGTAGGCATTGGCATGCGGGGTCATGAGGCGGGTCACGAGCTTGGCGGCCGCGGCGTCGCGCCGGTATTGCTTGGGATACGAAACGACGGCGTTGGTGAGGCAATGCTGGTTGTCGATCGAGATAACCGGCAGGTGCAACTTGTGTCCGACGTGACAGGTGAGCGGCTCGAAGTCGGTGATGACGAGGTCGGTCTTCCATTCGTCGACGAGGCGCTTCAGCAGCGAGAGACTACGGGCGGCTTGCGGCGCGGTGAGGAGATTCTGGGCGATGGTGCGCTTGTAGCGGACGCGATTGTTGACGTAGGCGAAGTGGAAGCCGTAAATCTCAGTGACGTCGAAATCCGCTTGCAGGTTCTTGAGGCCGCGGTCGAAGGAGGCGACGTGGACCGAATGTCCCCGGGCGACGAGATGAGAAAGCACTTCGCGGGCGCGAGTCGAGTGGCCTGCGCCTTCGCCGTTGACTCCGTAGAGGATGTTGGCCATGGGTCTGTCGCTCGAAGTCTTGGTTTGAAGATCGAAGGGCGAGTATACCTCGCGAGTTTCGAGGGCTCACAAGTTTTCTGCACGCGAGCTTCGGCTTCGTTTACAGTATGCGGTTGAATTGCTGAACGGCAATTTCCGCAACCTGCGGGCAGCTGCAACGGCGGTTAGGGGGCTGAGTGAAAAATCAGATTGGGTCTGGCAAATTCCTGGAGAGCGCGATTTCACGGCGCAAATTCATCGGACAGACGGCTGCGGCGGCGGTTGGATTTTCGATTGTGCCGCGGCGCGTGCTGGGCGGCGCGGGCTACGTGGCGCCCAGCGATAAGGTGAACATTGCGTTCATTGGCGTGGGAGCGCAGGGACTGCGGGTGATGCTGCATTTTCTGCGCGAACCTGACGTGCAGGGCGTGGCTGTGTGCGACGTGAATAAATCGGGGGTGAATTATCCGCAGTGGGGCACGCATGAGTTCTGCAACTCAGTGCGCAAACTGCTCGGCGTCGACAGCGGATGGGATTGGCTCAGCCCCGACCAGCCCATGCAGTTGTCGCATACGCTGGCGGTGACGAGCGGCGTGGCTGGGCGCGAGCCTTGCCAGAAAATTGTGGACGGATATTACGGGACGCAGAATCGCTCGGGGAACTATAAAGGGTGCGCGGCTTACAACGATTTCCGCGAGTTGCTGGAGAAGCACAAAGACCTCGACGCCGTGGTGGTGTGTACGACCGACAATCTGCATGCGGCGGTTTCGGCCGTTGCGATGAAGAAAGGCAAACATGTTTTTTGCCAGAAGCCGCTGACGCACACAATTTATGAGGCGCGGCGCATTGCCGAGATCGCGCGCGAAACAGGCGTCGCAACGCAGATTGCGGTGGGCAACCAAGCATCGGAGGCCACGCGGCAGCTTTGCGAATGGATTTGGGATGGCGCGATCGGGCCGGTGCGCGAGGTGAAGAACTGGTCAAGCCGTCCGTTCTGGCCGCAGGGAATTGAGCGGCCGAAGGAAACTGAAACTGTGCCTGAGGGTTTGGATTGGGATCTGTGGCTGGGTCCGGCGCAGCCGCGTGCGTTCAACCATGCGTATTTGCCGTTCGTGTGGCGCGGGTGGGCCGAGTTTGGTTGTGGGGCGCTCGGTGATATGGGCTCGTACAGTTTCGATACAATTTTTCGCGTGTTAAAGCTGGATGCGCCGGTGAGCGTGGAAGCCAGTTCCAGCGACCGTTACGACGAGACTTATCCGCTGGCTTCGATCATCCGGTATAGCTTCGGCGCGCGCGGGGATATGCCGCCGGTGAAATTTACGTGGTATGACGGCGGATTGAAACCGGAGCGTCCGGCGGAACTGGAAGAGAATCGTCCGCTGAAGGGAGACGGCGAAGAGGATGAAGGGCTGCTCTTCATTGGAGACCGCGGAAAGATTCTGTGCAGCTTCAACGGAGGCAGTCCTAAACTGATTCCGCAATCGAAAATGGATAGCTACAAACAGCCGCCAAAAACATTGCCGCGGTCGCCGGGCAATGAGCGGGAATGGCTTGACGCCTGCAAGGGCGGCAAGGTAAAGCCCGGGGGAAATTTTGAATTTGAGGGGATGGTGACGGAGACTTTGCTGCTGGGGAATGTGGCGTCGCGGTTGGGCCAGCCCATCAAATGGGATCGCGCGAAGATGATGGTGAATTCGGAGGTCGCGCAGAAGTGGGTGAAGCCGGAACGCCGGAGCGGGTGGGAGTTGTAGCGGCTACCGGGCCTAAAGCCCTCGTCCCTGGTGGGCCCTAACGCGGCCCCTTCGACAGGCTCAGGGCAAGCTCTGAAGGGCCGCTCGTCCACGGTGGCTTCGAGGCCGGTGGGATTTGGAAGCATAGAATGCGTTTCGTTGAGTGTTGAGGAGGGAATCATGTCGGAGACTTCGAGAAGAGAATTTCTGAAGAGCGCAGCGACTTACGCTACGGCGGCCGGTTTTCTTTCTGCGGGTGCAGTTGAATTGCGCGGAGATCCGCTGGGGATGCCGATTGGATGTCAGACCTGGCCGGTTCGGGAAATGATCGCCAAGGATTTTCCCGGGACGATCAAACAACTGGCTGCGGCCGGATTCAAGACGATTGAGTTGTGCTCGCCCGGGGGCTACGCGGAATTTGGTTTCGGCGGCCTCGCCCAATATAACGGCGCAGAGCTGCGGAAAATTCTGGGCGATGCCGGCGTCAGCTGTGTGAGTTCGCATTTCGGCATGGATGAACTCAGAAAAGATCAGGCGCGCTCCATCGCGTGGGCGAAAGATGTTGGGCTCACGCAGATGCTGGTGGCGAGCCTGGATGGGCCAAAGAATCCGACAATGGACGACGTGAAGAAGGCGGCCGACGAGTACAACAAGATGGGCGAACAGGCGGCCAAAGCGGGCATCCAGCAGGGACTTCACAATGAGGACTTCGAGTTGTCGATGGTGGACGGCAAGCGGACTTACGATGTGTTGTTCGAGCTGCTCGATCCGAAACTGGTGAAATTCCAGTTCCAGGTCTCGACCATCAGCCGCGGTTATGATGCCGCGGAGTATTTTATGAAGTATCCCGGGCGCTTTATTTCGATGCATGTGCAGGGCTGGTCCGTACAAACGAAGAAAGTCGCGCCGGTGGGGCAGGATTCATTGAACTGGCAGAGAATTTTCAGCGCGGCGAAGACGGGCGGCATCAAGAATTATTTCGTGGAAATGAATCTCGAGATGATGAAGGCGAGCGTTCCCTACCTGCACAGTCTTCAGGTCTGAGGCGGCTCGGCGGCCTGAGGCGCCTTGCGCCAGCGGTAGAAAAACGGGACGCCGGCTGCGATCACGACCAAGCCGAGCGTGGAGCGCACAGGTTGGACCATCCACAAGGTGATGGTTAAGGCGAGCGCCGCGAAGAGAAAAATGAGTGGCGTCCAGGGATATCCCCACGCGCGGTAGGGCCGCGTCAGATCCGGCTCGGTTCGGCGCAGGCGAAGAAGTGCGATCGCGGTGAGCGCGAAGAAAATCCAAACGGCAAAAACAAAGAGCGAATAGAGTTCTTCAAAAGTTCCGGTCAAGGCGAGCACGGCGGCGACGACGCCCAGAAAAATCAGCGAGCCGCTGGGCGTGTGGAACTTGGGTTGAATGCGTTTGGCGAACTGGAAGAAGACTCCGTCCCGGGCCATCGCATACGGGATGCGGGCGCCGGTCATCACCACGACGTGGAGCGCCCCTAAGGCAGAGATCGCCATCGCTGCGGTGAGCCAGGATGCTCCGCGCGAACCGGCGAAGGACTGCACGACATCGGATGCGACGTGCGAAGAAGAAGCGATCTCCGCGAACGGCAAAGTGTGGAAATAAACCACATTCGCCAGCATGTAGAGCGTGCCGACGGTGAGCAGCCCGAGAATGATCGCGATCGGAATATTTTTTTGGGGATGCAGAATTTCTTCGCCTAAGTCGCCGAGGTCGTTGAAACCGTTGTAGGCCCACATGGCGGGAACCAGGGCGGTGAGCACGACGCCGATGGTTCCCCAAGTCAAGATTCCACCGGACGTGGTCAGCGGAGCGGATTCGACTACGTGCCGGCCTCCGAAGAGAACGCCGGCGACCACGATCAGCAGGATTGTTCCCATCTTCAGGCAAGTCAGCAGCACCTGGATCGCGCCGCCCATACGCACGCTCAAATAATTGATGGCAGTCACGATGATCACGACAAGTGCGGCAAGGGGCTGAGCTGCGGTGAAGGTGAAGTCGTGAGTGCCGAGATGTCCGCGGAACAAGGGCGTGGTAACGGTGGGGAAGATGAATCCGGCAAATCGCAAAAATCCCGCGGCCAGCGTAGCCATGCCGACGGGGCGCTCGAGACAGGAACTCATCCAGCCGAAAAGATATCCCCAGAGTGGACCGAGGCCGCGGCTGAGGTAGACGTAGGGGCCGCCCGCCTTGGGGAATGCCGCGCCCAGTTCGGCATAGCAGAAGGCGCCGCAGAGAACGATGAAGCCGCCGGCAATCCATGCGACGAAAACCAGCGTGGCTGAGCCAACGGCGCGGGCCATGTCGCTGGTGACGAGGAAGACGCCGGTGCCGATGGTGTCGCCAATGACGATTGCGGTGGCGGACCACAGGCCCAGGCCGCGGACTAGATCTGGTCGTTGGGTTGAAGTCTCGGTTTGCTGTGCCAGATCGGGCCTCTCGCACACGAAGGTTCAGAGAGACTACTCTGCGTGACGGGAGGCGTCAACCGGCGGCGTGTTGGATCCAGCGCGGGTTTGAGTTCGAGCGAGATTCCTCGCTTCGCCTGAAAAGCGGCTCCGCTCGGAATGACGCAACGGGATGGCGAGCATACGGATCGGCAGAAAAGGTCGGTGCGATTGGGTGCCATGGCGCGGTATCATCGAGGGCGTTATGGCGAGCGAAAAATCTATGCTGAGAGGGTTGGGCTGGGACCGGCAGTACGACGTCGCGGGCATTGAAGACGTGATGACGCCCGCGCTGGTAATTTATCCGGACGTTGTTGCTGCGAACATTGAGTCAACTCTGAAACAGTTGGCGGGCAATGCTGATCGCTGGCGGGTGCACATCAAAACGGCGAAACTTGGCTACACGCTGCGTATGCTGGGGGAACGCGGCGTTTGCAATTTTAAATGCGCGACTACATTGGAATTGCTGGTGGCGTGTCAGTGTGGTGCGAAGGATGTGCTCTACGCTTATCCGGCGATGGGCGCGAATGCGCGCCGGGCGCGGGAGATTGCGGAGGAGTTTCCGGAGGTGCGCATTTCGGTTCTGGCCGAGAACGACAAGCAGGTACGGCAATGGCGCGGCAGCCGGGTGGGAATTTTTCTGGACATCAATCCGGGGATGAATCGTACTGGGATTGAGCAGAGTGAGCGGGGGCGGGTCGTTTCCCTGGTGCGTGCGATTGCCGGTGCGGGGCTGGAATTTCGCGGGCTGCATTATTATGACGGGCAGTACGGCAGTGTGGGGGAAAGCGAGCGCACGCGGGAGGCGCATCGTGGGTACGATCGACTGCTGGAGATCGTCGGTGAACTCGAACGCTCCGGCATGGGCGTGCAGGAAGTGATCACCGCAGGAACGCCCACGTTTCCCTGCTCGCTGAGCTATGAGGGATTTCGCAGTGGCAATTTTGTGCATTTCGTTTCGCCGGGGACGATTGTTTATTGCGACGCGACCAGCTTGCAGCAGCTTCCGGCTGAATATGGATATCGTGCGGCGGCGCTGGTGGTGACGCGGGTGGTGAGCCGTCCGCATGCGGGGATGATCACTTGCGATGCCGGCCACAAGGCGGTTTCGGCCGATGCAGGAGTTCCGACTTGCGTAGTGGTGGGACATCCCGAACTCACGCCGCTCTCGCCCAGCGAAGAGCATTTGCCCATGGCGGTGGCGGAAGGATCGGCGAGCCCGCAGGTCGGGAACGTGTTGTATCTGGTGCCGCGGCACGTTTGCCCTACAGTGAACAATTTTGATTGTACGCTGCTGGTGCGGGACGGGAACGTCGAGGCTGTCGAGAAAGTTTCGGCGCGCGGGCGCGAGGCGCCGCTGCCGCGGACGGGGGGTCGGGCGGTTTCTCTTCGCGGTTAAGATGGAGGCACGGGTACTCCGTCTACTTTCTCCGTCCTGTCTTCTTCTTTTTTGCGGCGCGTGACTTCTTTTTCTTTAGCGCGCTGTAGGCGATGCAGTCAATTTCGATGAGCATGCCTGGGCTGTGGCCGAGATCGCTGCCGACCGTGGTGCGAACGGGATAGGGCCTCGAAAACCTCCGGGCGTAGACGGCGTTGTAGCGGGCGAAGAGGCTCGTGTCGCTGAGATGGACCGTGGCTTTGACGACGTCGGCGAGCGATGCGCCATCGGCTTCCAGAATGGCGGAGAGGTTGTCGATGGTCAGCTCAGTCTGCTGCTCGATAGTGTCGCCGGACAACTTCCCGGTGACGGGATCGATGGGGCCGGTGCCGGTCACAAAGATGAAATCTCCGGCGCGCCATCCTTGGGAGTATGCGCCCTGCGGGGGCGCGCCGCGCTTGGATTGGATTGCGTATTTAGCCATTTTGGCTTCCGCGATTCGTATCAGAGAATGCAAAGCGATCGTCTCCATCGAAAACGTCAGTTTGTTTTCGCCGCCGGGCGTGCGGGGCTGCCGTCGGCTTTGACGTAGTGCGCGAACCAGCTGATGTGGCGCTCAAGCCGATCTTTGATGTGTGACGGCGTTTTGAGGCCGTGATACTCGCCGGGGTAGACGACGAGTTCGGTTTCGCGGCCCAGACTTTTCAAAGCTTGATACATCTGCTCGCCGCCTAGAATGGGCACATTCCAGTCGATGTCGCCGCCCATGAAGAGCGTGGGCGTCGTGATGTTGGCGACGCGGTAATAGGGCGAGACTTTTTCCCAGACGGCGCGGTTCTCCCACGGGTGTCCGAGTTCGACATCGTAGTCGAGGATGTATTGATCATGGCCATAGAGCGCGGCCAGAAACGCGGAGCCGGCGCCGGAGATCGCGGCTTTGAAGCGCGTGGTTTGGGTGATGATGAAGTCCGTCGAGATGCCGCCATACGACCAACCGCCCACGCCCAGTTTGTCGGGATCGGCGACGCCCTGCGCGATGGCGTAGTCGACCATGGCCATGTCGTCCTGATAATCCTTGTTGCCCCAGTCGGCGAAAATGGCTTTGCAGAAATCCTGGCCGTAGCCGGAGGAGCCGCGCGGATTGGGCTCGAGGACGACATATCCGTTGGCGGCGAAGAGCTGTGAAAAGTGGTTGAAGTCGCCGTAATATGCGCCGACCGGGCCGCCGTGCGGGTGCAGCAGCGTGGGATATCTCTTGCCTGCGACGTAATCGAGCGGCTTGAACAGATAGCCCGCGACCGTGGTGCCGTCTTTGCTGCGGAACTTTACATATTCGGGAGTGACGGTTTTGATCTTTGCCATGAAGGCGTCGTTCACGTGCGTGACGCGGGTCAGCGGCGCGCCGGATGCGGGCATGGTGAAGATTTCCCCGGGGCGGTCCATGCTGGCGATCTGTGCGGCCACATCGCCCGACTTGGCGATGGTGTAACCCGAGACTACGACGTGGCCGGAGATGGCTCGCGTGATGTCGCCGCCAGTAGCTGGGACGCGGAAGAGATTTTGAGTGCCATCATCGTCGGCAATGAAATAGATAAACTGGCCGTCGCCAGAGAAACGCGGCGAGCGCGACATGCGGTCGAAGGTGCGAGTGAGCACTTTGGCTTCGCCGCCCTCGGCGGGAGAAACGGCGATATGGTGCGTGGCGTAGACGAGCAGTTTCGGTTCGAGTTGTGTGACGTAGGTGATCCACTTGCCGTCGGGCGACCACGCGGGGGCTGCGTCAGAGCCGGGATTGGTTGTGATTTGCGTCAGATGTGCACCTTTGTCGGTGTTGTCTGCGGCGACGACCCAGATGTAGGTGTCGTAGGTGCGGTCGGGATCGGGCGTGGAACGGTTGCTGCGGAACGCGAGTTGCTTGCCGTCAGGAGACCAGGCGGGCTCGCTGTCGTCGAAGTCTCCGGAAGTAATCTGGACAGCCGATTTGCCGGCCACGTCGAACACATAGAGATGAGTGCGGCGGCGGTCGAGGTAGCCGACTGTGTCGGTCTTGAAGCGATAGCGGTCCACGACGAAGGGTGGCGGAGTCTTCGGTTTTTTCGGCTTCGCGTCTTTCTTGTCTTTATCTTTGTCATCGGTAGCGGCCGGCTTGTCTTTTTCTTTTGCTTTGGCTTCTTCCAGTTCTTCGGGCGTAGGATCGCGCAGGACAATGACTAGACGCTTGCTGTCAGGGGACCAGGCGAAGTCGTCTACGTCTTGAATTGCGTCGGTGAGTTTCTCGGCCTCACCGCCCATGCGGTTGAGCAGCCAGACTTGTGTTTTGCCTTCGTTGCGCTTGGAAAGGAAGGCAAGATATTTTCCGTCGGGACTCCAGCGGGGGTGCGAAGAGGAAACGTCTTCGGCGGTCATGACGATGGCCTCGCCGCCGGCAATGGGCGCCATCCAGATGCGGGTCTCGTTCTTGTCTTCTTTCAGTTTGGCGGTCGCGACCGTGTAGGCCACCCACTTGCCATCATCGGTTATTTGGGGATCGCGCACGTCGTGGATTTCAAAGACGTCGTCGACTGCGATGGCGCGCGGTGCTGGCGGTGCAGCAGGCGCGGTCTGGGCGGCCACTGCGGGCGCGAACGAAGAAGCACAGATGAGAACGGAGAACGGCAAGGCGAGTGAGCGGAGTTTCATAGTGTTCATTTTCCTGTCAGAGTTCTCGATGTTGCTGCGGAGCGGATTAGACTCTCGCATTTGAAATCATTTGCGTCTTAATTCCGTGCCCCACATTCACTATCGTCCCGCTTCCTGCTCTGTGGTTTGCTGCTGCGTCTGATCCGCAGATATTTTCTCAGCGAGCGCAGATTCGCGGGCGAGGTGCTGATAGTTGAGGATGGCGTTGAACACCAGTGCATAAGTACCGATGGTTTCGCCACGATAAACCGGGTTGTTGCCAAACAGGAGCACGTTGCCCTTGCCGAGATGCGCGTCCACGACGACGGCGTGTTCGGCGATCGAACCGGCTTTGTCGAGCAGGCCGTCGAGCAAAAGACTTTTGCCTTCGGAGAAGCGCAGGATAACATCCGGCCGGCTCTGCACCGGAATCACGAGCGGGTTGTTGCGCGTGAGTTCTTCGTCGAGCGGCCTGGGCTCCCAAGGCTGCTGCTTCAGCAGCGGCTCAGGCTCGGTGATTTTTCTGCCCTGGGGTTCGTCGCTGTCGTCGATGCTGCCACGGCCGGTGGCGCGCTTGGCGTAAGGATCGAGAGGATCGGTCAAGGGGTCCATCAAAACGCGGCCACCGGTGCGGCCGAGAATGCTGCTGACGTTGAAGGCCATACCCCCCGCGCTGATGACGGGAACTCCCGGCCCATAGCCGAATGCGACTGGGCTGTCGTGGTTGACGAAAACGGTGTTGAGGACCGTGCCGACGACGCGGGCGTCACCTTGCGATGCGACGCTGACGCCGGGGGCAAGGCCGGTGTCGATGGCGAACTGCGCGGTGTCTTCGCAGGTGATGAGAAGGCCGCCTTGTTCGACGAATGTTTTCAGATGAGCGAGGCCGTCGTAGCCGAGGCCGGGGCGAATGTCGGCGGTGGTGTCGGTGTTGCCGAGATTGGGAGTGAGGTCGGATTTCTGCCACGGCATAGGGTTGTTCCACAACGGAATGCCATTCAGAATTTCCAGTGCGGACGCACGGCCGACGGGAGCGAAGATGATGACGTCGTATTTTGCGCGCAGGTCGGATTGGGCGGCTGCGGTTTGCGTGTTGATGTAATCGTAGGGGACGCCGGCGGCGTCGAAGGCGTAGCGCCACCAGCCTTCGGTTTGAGTGCCGAGCCAGGTGTGCATGAAGGCGATGCGCGGAGCAGTGACTGCATGGAGCGGCACTGACGGCGCCGCGGCGAGGAGCGAGGCGTCGAGAGATAGCTCGTGCAGAACTTTGGCAATGTCTGCGTCGCTCTGGCCACCGGCCTTCGTGATGACTAGTGAACCGGCGGCGAAATGTTTGCCGTCAGCATCGAAAGGTTTCTCCGCGACCTGGACGGTTGCGCTTTTCAGTTTGTAGACGAGGGACAGGAGCGAAGTCTGTGCCGTGTTGGGTACAACCAGCACAGATCCGTTACCGGAAACCTTGCCAGCCAACGTTGCCGTATCGTCGAGCGGCGTCATCTTCGACTTGAGAATTGCGGGATCGACAACGCGGGCAACTTTCAGATTGAAGAGGTGAGTGAAGGACCATCCGGTGTCGTCGTAGGGATGTTTCTGCGGATCGCCGGCGGCCCAGAACTGGCGGTCGAGCAAGGCATCGGCAACGCGGGAGTAAGGCTGATCCATGCGGATGACGATGCTGCCGGCAGGAAAGGTTTCAGTCTTCGGCTTATCTCCGCGCTTCTCGGCGGGAACGGCGGAAGTGGCGGTGTCGGAGAGTTGCTCGACTTCGACGTGTTGACGCTTCATTACTTTGAGTAGCTCGACCTGGCGGTTCGCGTCGGCTGGGTCCGCGGGGATGACATAGGCGGCGGGGCCTTCGAGCGTCGGCTTCTCGACGGCGCGCTTGCTCTTGGCGTAGAAATTCTCCAGAAAATGATGCGTGTTGTGCGAGAAGTACGAGATGGTGGAGAGCAGAGCGGTCTGTTCGTAATTGTTGTTGTCGCGCTGCGACCAGTTTACGACCGGCAGCGGCGGATTCTGGCGGTACCAGGTGCGCGAATAATCTTCGGGGCGCAGGATGCGTTTCTCGGTGTCGGCGCCGCCATTGCCGAAAGTTTCATAGAGGCGGCTGATGCCGTTGTGCATGCCTGCCAGAAACATGAGGTAGCCGGGACTCCACGTATCGAAGTCGCCGTGGGTGAAGACTCCGGGCATGCCGAAAGTCTGCATCTGGGCGACATTGTTCCAGCCGAGTTCGGCCCACTCGTCGGCAATGATGGGATCGACCCAGGCATTGTACGGGCCATCGCCGACCGTGTTGTCGTAGAGAAATGGAACCGACTCGTGCAGATCGTGCAACACCTGCGCATGCCAGCCTAGATACGTGTCGAGGACGTTGCGCGTGAGGTCGAGGGTCATGGCCATGGCGTCGCGGTTGTTGTCGTGCGCGACGTAGTGACCCCAGTAGAGAAGATGCGTCCACATTTCGCCGGGGTGGGCCTTGTGCCACTTGTAGATGTCGACCATGCGGTCGCGGCCGTCGACTTCGACGACCGGAGTGATGAGCACGATCATGTGGGAGCGGATGTACTTGATGTAGGGCGCGTCGTCGACGGCGAGACGGTAGGCGAGTTCCATCAAGGCCGTAGGCGCGCCGGTTTCGGGCGAATGAATCGTGCCGGTGATGTAGTAGACCGGCCAGGATTGGTCGATGAGGGGACGCGCTTTGGCATCGTCGAGGCTGATTTTGCGCGGGTCGGCAAGCTGGGCGAGACGCGCGTCATTTTCTTTCGCGGCGGCGAGAAGATTCTGGTCGGCGATGGCGGCGACGATCATCTCGCGGCCTTCTTCGGTGTGGCCGATGGTGAAGACTTTTACGCGCGGACTGCTAGCCTCCAGCAGGCGGAAATATTTGTAGACGTCTTCGGCGTAGGGCAGCATGTCGGGTGCGCCGGAAACGTCGCCGAGAACTTTGGCGGGCGTGGGCACGGTTTTCGACGCGGGGAGGTAATCCACCAGGGGAGAAATGAACGACGGATCGGTCGTGTATTTACGAATCTGGTCGGTGTAGTGCTGGTCGATGGGCTGGCCGGGATCGCGGGCGAAGTTGGAGTTCAATTCATGCGCGGACAGAGGCGCGGCCGGGAGCAAAGTAAAAAAGATGAAAATCAGCACTAGCTTGGAAGGGCTCATCTTGCCTCGTTTGGTTTGCTGCCTGTGGCGGTGATCTCCCGCCAGCGGGCCACTCGTCCGCTGCGGACTTCATCTCTAACAAAAACAGGTGCAGATTGTACACCAAGCGGCTCGCGGGATTGTGGCAGATCATGTGCGGTTATGGATGCCTGAAGGCATGTACGACCTTCTTCGATCCAACACTTCCATGCGGAGCACGCCGCAGGTTCAATAAGCCTTGATGTGAATATGGTCGGCGCCGTCAGGGAAAACATATCGCACTCTTCCCGCAGCGGCTGCCTGAATCCCGGGCCTTACCTGCGCAAACATCGTATTCCATCCCCAACTCCCATCGGGATTAAAGGCCGCCGCGACTCGCGATTCGGGGACGGGGAAGAAGATATCCATAGCGGTATTGAATCCGTTGGCGCCACCCACAGGGCGAACGAACCCGACATCGTAGGTGGCTCCTGATGGGAAATCGCTCAGCAAGCGAGTCACCCCGTCGATCAGATCGTTCCGAGGCTCCTGGTATTGGAAGCGTTGTCCGAAGTAGGTGTCGACGTCAACGGCCCTGCAAATCAGTTTATCGCCGACGATGGTGCCGTGCGGGCTGGTCACACCGGTCGGGTCGATCGTTCGGAGAATTTTGAAGCCGTGACGGACCAACCGAATAAGAAGCTGCTCCAGTTCGGGGGCGAAAGTCGCAGTGTGACCGTTCATACTGTCGTGATTGAGGGCCTGCTCGAACAGTCTCCGCCGTTCCGGGAAGACAAACTCGATCCGCCCCTGGTTGACCAGAGCTCGGAGGATGTCGTCAGTGTCGGCAAGAAAGCGCTGGGCATCGTCCAGTTGAACATCGTCTGGTTTGAAGACGGATGGGGTCCACCCGGGGAGCGCGTCGTTTTCCACCAGTTCGCCGGCCCAGCGAATTCGCTCAGCGGACCCGCTCCAGCCCCGTTTGGTGAAAATCTTGTCCGCCTGGGAGACCAGTTCCCTGCGGTTGGCCGCGGTAAGATCCTGCAGCGCCGGCAGCATCTCAAACATCGCGAGACTATTCAGCCAGTCGCTCGCGCGCGTCCAGTCGTCGAGGTTATCGGTCGAAGCAGCGGTTGCCACGGCGGCCTCCATCTGAATACGATTGCTGCTCTTCGCCATATCTTGGCCTCCGCTCCCGCGATATCGTAGGAATTTATCACAGGTTCGAAACGGGGGTTCGAGTCTCGGGATACGCGGAAGTTCTTCGGAAATTCGCGCACAAGGGCGTTCAAGACGGGAAATTAGAACTGCCCCACATTGCTACTGGCTGCCCTCTGGATTTGGGATGGGCGCTCCGCCTGCCATCTTCGGGATACCGAAGTGGCCGCCGAGATGGAAGAGGTCGAGCGGACTGAGGGAGCCTGAGACCACGATCAGGTTGACGTCGCTCTCTTTGGCGACCAGAACTGCGACGTCGCTGATCGCTCTATTCTCCGTGCGGATCCAGAGTTCGGTTACGCCGGGCTCTGCGAACTTGTCGTGCTTGTTCAAGTCGTGTTTGTTCACCAGTTGAGTCCAGCCGGCATCCTTATACTCCTGTTTCACGGCGCTGAGGGCGTCGGGATCATACGTCCCGCCCCCCGGGAAATGGTAGCTGTGGACGGAGATGCCATTCACGCCGGCGATGGCGCGCCGGAAGTCCCCGTTGCCAGGATCGAGTTTGGAAGCGAGTACCAGCAGAGAGTGGTCTACGGTGAACTCGGTTTTTGTGGACGCTCTCTGGCGCAAGGCGTCGACGGCTTCGGGAATCCATTCGCGCGGTTGCTGGGCCTGGGATAGGCTGGCAGCGGAACAAATCAAGAGTAGAGCAACAATGGGAGAGAGCTTCATGGAGCGCCTCAAGGTTTCGATGAGATGCGTTGCAGTCCCGGTTGTAGTACGGTGCAGGCGCGGTTCGCAATGCACCCGGGATAAATAGCAGATCATCCGGTAAGCGCATGAATTCACAGCGCGTTACAGAGGGACGTCAACCGCCGCAGGGGGTAGGCGTCCAGTGAAGTTTGACGAGTTTCTTATAGCCGCGTGGGCCGCGAGAGCATGTAAAGATCAAAAGATCAAAGGAACGCCGGAGGGATTACGGAATCTCTGTTGATCGTTACGGGGACGATGGGAGCTGGCAAGACTGCGGTATTGACCGAGGCGTCCGATATTCTCTCCCGGCGTGGCATCGTTCATGCGGCGATTGACCTGGATGCGCTGGGCGTGGCACACCTATCGGGGACGGCTCCGAGCGACACCGTGATGTATGAGAACCTGCGGTCGATCGGCAGGAACTATGCCGCGTTGGGAGTGCAACGATTCATAGTGGCACGCGCCATCGAAGGCGGCGCTCAACTGAAACTGCTTCGAGACATGATTCCGACCGTACGGACAACCGTCTGCCGGCTGACCGCGAGCCTCGAAATGATGGAGCGACGGGTAGAGATGCGGGAGCTCGGGATATCGCAGCGGGAATTGGTGGCACGGGTTGCGAAATTGCATGAGATTCTCGACCGCGCGCGGTTAGAGGACTTTACTGTAGCGAACGAGAATCGCGCGTTGACCGAGGTCGCGCTCGAAATGCTGGTCAGGGCGGGCTGGATCGAAGGCCCAACGTTTTAAGCCGCGCAGAATCGCTGATCCGATCCGGGGCAGGTTTTTGCAAAAAATCTGAAGGCTCGCACTTAATCGGTAGCGGGTGGTGGTCTGCCGCACAAAGAAGAAGGGCCAGCTTGTGAGCCGGCCCGGAGAGAACCTGATGTTCAGAGAGTTTAGTTGGGTGAGCTGCCGTCTTTCTTCATCGAGTCTCCCGCCATTTTGAGGGATACGACATTGACGGCGCTGCCGTCAGCAGAAACATTCGCTTTGAGCGTGACGTGGTGTCCTTCGTGGCCTTTGACCGCGTCCGGGTTGCTGATCGTCCAGCTCTTGCCATCTTTGTCGCTGACGAAGGTCTTCCCGTCGTCACTGATTTTGCCCGTGATGTGGCTAGCTTTGGATGTGTCGGATTTCGTCGAATCCTGCGTCGTCGTGTCCTGAGCAAATAGGCTAAGCGAGGTCAGCAGGGTAAGGGCGAAGAGAATTGCCATCAGTTTTTTCATTTCAATCTCCTTGTGCGAAAACTAACTTGAGCCCGGCTCTGCTGCAGAAACGGGGTGGTAGTCGTGAGGGTCCGAATGTCGGCATGACCCAAGCGACGCTAACCCATGACTACCCAAGCGCATTCACTTACACTCCCAACATAAAAGACAGGCTGACTCGCGACAATACGGTGAACACGGTAGTTTCTAATGATTCGTCTTGCAGTCATCTGAAGGGATCAGCAGTCGGCACAGTTCGTGGAAATGCTCGATGCGGTTTCAGGAGTGGCGGTTGAGGAATATCTCGACATCGACATCACCATCACTCATCGACCTTCGTGGATCACTTCTCGATTGAAGTCAGCTGATCGGCAAGGGCAATCATTACGCGATACCTGCACAAATCCTTGTCCAATCTCGGACAACAAATTCTCGGAACGGACAGTGGAATTTGGCCAGCATGGTGTACTCGTCATCGGAAACAATTTCAGCTCAAGCAGATGCAGGATGGGGAGATTTGGCGAAGCGGGTGCATATCAGAAGTTTAGGGTGAGGTGTGCGTAGCCATGGTCCTTCAGGATCTGCGACTGGCGGTGCGGCAGCTTTACAAGAACCCGGGATTTGGCCTGGCGGTTACGCTTACGCTGGCGTTGGGCGTGGGTGTAAACACAGCGGTTTTCAGCCTCCTGAATGGCTTTCTTTTACGGCCGCTGCCGTACCCGGAACCGGAGCGGCTGGCGGTGTTAGTGCTGCATCAGGAAGGCATCTCGCAGAAGTCGGGGCAGTTCCAGCAGGATGACAATACCAGCCAGGACGGGGAAACCTGGGAGATGCTGCGGGGCGCTATGCCTGCGGTGCAGGTCGCTTCATTCGGAGGGACGAGTGGAGTGAATCTGCAAGCGGGCTCGGGACCGAACACAAAGATTCGCTATGTGCAAAATATGCGGGTGTCGGCGCATTACTTTGATGTGCTGGGCATCCCACCGGTTTTGGGCCGCGGCTTTACTGACGAAGAAGACCGGCCGAACGGGCCGAATGCGGTGATTCTGAGTTACGCTCTCTGGCGATCTGTATTTCAGGGTGATCCGGAGGTGTTGGGAAAACAAGTCACTCTGAAGGGTGAGACGCACACTGTCGTTGGAGTTCTGGCCGAGCGGGCACAGCCTACTGGCGTTGCAGATTTGTGGACGCCGTTGCAGCCGCACCCGAGTGGGGAATGCGGAGGAGATAATTGCGAGGTCATTTTGCGGCTGGCGCCGGGAGCGACGTGGCAGCAAGTGTCGGCGCAGCTGGCGCACCTGCGCAAGCCGTGGTTCGATGACCTGAGCAAGACGAAGGGGCGTGCATGGTTCTACGCGATGCCGCTGGCCCGGGCCATGAATATGGATAGCGGCGTGCGCGAGCCCGTCATTGGACTGATGCTGGCGGTCAGCTTGATTCTGCTGATTGCCTGCGCCAACCTTGCCGGGCTTACGCTGGTTCGCATGGCGCGGCGTGCACCCGAGATCGCTACCCGCCTCGCCCTCGGGGCCAGCCGCTGGACTATCCTGCGGCAACTTTGGGTGGAAAGCGTTGTGCTGGCGCTGGTGGGTGCGGCGATTGGGCTGGCGCTGGCTCGCGGCATTCTTTCATCGTTACCTGGATTTCTGCCGGACTCCATGATTCCGCTTGGCGGTGTGACCATGGATTTCCGCGTTCTGGCTTTCACGTTCGGGGCGTCGCTGTTTACCAGCGTGCTGTTTGGAGCGCTGCCAGCGTTGCAGGTACGCAGGGTTGATCTGCGGTCGTCGATGGCGGTTAGCAGTCATTCGGTGGCTCGGGGCTCGAGCCGGCTGCGGCAGTTGCTGATCGGCGGCGAAGTTGCGCTGACGGTGGTGCTGGTCGCAGCGGCTGGGTTGCTGGTGCGCAGCCTCGTCTACCTGGAGACGTTGCCGCCGGGGTTTGATGCCAACAACGTGATGACCGCGAAGCTTTCGTTGGATGACGCGCGCTATCGCGATGCGGCGGCATTTCACGGACTCGTTGAGCGCAGCGTGGCTGCGATGCAGCATATCCCGGGAGTCGAAGACGCCGCTGTGGGGCTAAGCGTGCCTTACGAACGCGGCCTCAACGACGGAGTAAAGGTGTTGGATGGCAAGCTTGCGGGCAAGGAATGGGGCGCGAGCACTGCTTACGTGAGCCCGGGATACTTTCGCGTCTTTAGAATACCGATTCTTGCGGGTCGCGCGATTGGTGACGGCGACTCGCCCACTTCGGAATCGGTAACCGTGGTAAATGCCGATTTTGCGCGGCAGTTCTTCAATGATCCGAGTCCGCTGGGGCGGCACATTCAGGTCGAAAAGCACATTTACACGGTCGTGGGCGTGGCCGCGAACGTGGCCAAAAGACCAGGCATCAGTGGCGATGCTCCGATGGCGACTGAGCCGGTGTTCTATCTTCCCGCCACGCAGATGGATCAAGGGCTGGTCAATGTGGCGCACATCTGGTTTCAACCTAGTTGGATCGTGCGCACAGCCGGGCCAGTGCAGGGGCTGACCGCGGCAATGCAAAAGGCTCTCGCCCAGGTGGACCCGAGTTTGCCGTTTTCGGGGTTCCACTCGATGAGTGACATCCTCGCGGAGAACCTGGCGTACCAGCGGGTGGAGGTGGCGCTGCTCGCGGGACTGGCGGGGCTGGCTCTGTTGCTCTCGGCGATTGGAATCTATGGCTTGGTTTCAAATCTGATCGTGCAGCGTACGCGCGAAATTGGAATTCGCATGGCGCTTGGGTCATCGATCGGCAAAGCTGTGGTGGACGTTGGTTCGGCTGGGGTGGTGGCCGCGGCGTTTGGGCTGGTCACAGGCCTGGCTCTGTCGTTCTTTGCGCTGCGGATATTGCGCAGCGAACTTTATGGAGTGCGCGATTATGACCCGCTGACTCTCACGCTGGTCCCGGCATTTGTGGCGGTCGTTGCCGCGGTGGCGAGTTTTCTGCCGACGTTGCGCATTGTTCGCATTGATCCGGCGGTCACGCTCAGGATGGAGTAGACGTGGGCGCGTACACTTAACCTTCCGTCTGGAAGCATCCCGTTTTTCTTCTAAGGTCTAGCGCGCCCGTCCCTGCCCCAACTCTGTTCGTCGTTCTTCACGGGCCGTTGATCCGTCAAGCCCAACAAATCCTCGCCGAAGCGCACGTTACGGCGGCAAGCGCGGGAACGTGAGTGCCTGGAAACGCCCGCATACCGGCGGTCAGGAAACCGGGCTCGTGGGACATTGTGTCCCACATCCCTTCGTGTGGGACAGAATGTCCCACTGAGCCCGCAAAACGTATCGGCGATCTCCAATGAAAGCAATTACTTGCGCGGTTTGGATTGGTTACGCCCGTGCAACAGAGGCCATGGGTACGAAGCTCGATCTTTCCCCCCCACAAGCAAGAAAGGGTGAGATTTTATGGAGCACAGAAAGAAATCGCCGAAACCTGCGGTGCGCGGTGAACGGCACAGCGCGGGCTGGGGCAAACGCCTGAGCGTGGTATTGCTGCTGACCACGGGGATGGCGTTCGGACAAGCCACGACCGCGACCGGCGGATGGAACGGCCGCTTTTCAGGGCGAATTTCTCCCGAACTCTCGGGACCGCTGGCGAAGGCCCACCAGGGATCGACCCGGGGCCAGACCGTTAAGGTCATCGTGCAGTACAAGCAGGTGCCGACGGCCGCCCATTACGCGACGATGCAGAGCCGAGGCGGTCGCCTGAACGCGAAGCTACACATGATTAAGAGTGCGGCGTTCACGATTCCGGTTAGCGCGTTGCCTGCATTGGAAGCTGATCCGGAGATCGCGTCGGTGAACATCGATCATGCCATGAACGTGGCGGATGATCTCACCAACGACGCAATGGGCGTGCAAGCGGCGTGGAACTCAGGGTTTAACGGAGCCGGAGTGACGGTCGCCGTGATTGACAGCGGCATCAATGACAGCCATCCCGACCTGCAGAATGCGAACGGAACTTCGCGCGTGGTCTATCACCAGGACTTCACGGGGACGGCCACCACGAACTCCAGCGGGGCGCAGTATGATCTTTATGGTCACGGCACGCATGTGGCCGGAATCATCGCCGGCAATGGCTCTCTCTCTGGTGGAAACTATGCGGGCGTCGCTCCGGGCGCCAGCCTGGTCGATCTTCGCGCCCTGGATCAAAACGGCTCGGGCAACGACAGCACGGTGATCGCGGCGATTCAACAGGCGATCGCACTGAGGAACACTTACAACATCCGGATCATCAACCTGTCGCTGGGACGGGGAATCGGCGTGAGTTATACGCAGGATCCTCTTTGCCAGGCGGTAGAAGCGGCGTGGCAGAGCGGGATCGTCGTGGTGGTGGCCGCGGGCAACTACGGCCGCTTGAGCATCAATGGCAGCAACGGGTTTGGAACGGTGACCGCGCCGGGCAACGATCCTCTTGTGCTGACGGTGGGCGCGACGAAGAGCAACGGATCGGCGTCGGCCGCGGCTGAAACCCTGGCCAGCTTCAGTTCGAAGGGGCCAACGACCTATGACCACATCGTGAAGCCGGATTTGGTGGCGCCGGGCAACGACATTGTTTCTCTGGCGGCTCCGGGAGCCACGCTGGAATCTGCTTATCCAGCTGAACTGGTCACCGGCAGCGACGGCAACAACGACTACTTCGCTTTGAGCGGCACCAGCATGGCGACCCCCGCAGTCGCCGGCGCTGCAGCTTTGGTGCTGCAGGAGCAAAGTACACTCACTCCTGATCAGGTGAAGGCGCGTCTGATGTTGTCGGCAACGAAACTGAACAGCGCCTTTGGGCTGGTTTCGACTTCCGCGTGGGTGCCTCACCTGTCGCAGACCTTCACTTCAAGCTACGATCTTTTCTCGGCAGGCGCCGGTTTGATGAACGTGCAGGCCGCGACCACCAGCACAGCGCTGGCTCCGGCAACAATGGGATCGGCGCTTTCCCCGACCGCGGTCTACAACTCACAAACCGGTGTGGTTTCGCTGGTGTATGGAAGCTCGACTGTCGCCCCGAACTCGGTAGTGTGGGGTACGTCGGTGGTCTGGGGCACTTCGGTGGTGTGGGGAGCCTCGGTTGTGAACGGCATCTCGGTGGTCTGGGGCACTGCGTTGCCCTGGAACAACAGCGCGCTGAGCGCTTTCAGCGTGGTTTGGGGATCGAAGAACGGTACGTCGGTCTCGGCCGCCAGCGTGGTCTGGGGATCAGTTGTGGGTAATACGGACGCCGCATTCACCGATGCGGGAGATGACGAACAGTAGTGAGCCGTGTGAGTTTCTCAAAGAAAGGAGACGAGATCATGAACAACACACGGCGAATCAAGACCTTCATCGGCGCAATGATGCTGGCGGCGATGATCACCGCAGGATACGCAACCTTCCTGAGCCACGCGCTCCACGCTTACTTTGCGCTGGCGGTGATGGTGCTGGCGGCAGCGACGTCGAGGATGAAAGTAAAGCTGCCGGGAGTGAACGGAAACATGTCGGTGAACCTGCCGTTCCTGCTGACGGCGGTCATCAATCTGAGCGCTGCCGAGGCCGTAGCGATCACCTGCGTTTCCACCGTGGTGCAGTGCTGGCCGCGCAAAGACGCGAAATCTAATCCGCAGCAAATGACGTTCAACGTGAGCATGATGGCATTTGCCAGCTGCGCCGCGAGCCTGATGTTTCACGGGATGCTCCGGGGCGAATGGGCCGCGATGCAGTGGAGTTCCAGCACCCTGGGACTTGCGTTGGCGACCGTCACGCTTTTCGTGGGACAGACGGCTCCGGTCGCTGCCATCGTGGCGGTGAGCGAGGGCAAGGCGGCAGGGCAGATCTGGTGGAGCCTGGCGCATCTCTCGTTTCCGTACTATGTGGTCAGCGCGGGAGTCACTACCATGGTGCAAGCGGTGAGCTCTCACCTAGGCTGGGGATTGGCACTCGCGGCCTTCCCGGTGATGTACGGAATCCATCGTTCCTACAAGCTCTACTTTGGAGGCATGGCGGAAACTCCGCGCCCGGACGTGCGGGCCCGCGCAGCGAGTGCAGGCGCCTAAACAGGATACGGGGATGGGTTCATCACCGAGAGGCGAGAAAGCCCATCCCAACAATGTGCAAGTAACACCGGCCGAGGCGCTTCAAAGCTTTGCCGCGTCGCGGTCCCGGGCTGACTAAGAAATTCTAAGGGATCAACTGTATTGAACGTCCCACCTGTGTGAGTTAGTTTCCTGACAACGAGGAACTTAATTGGTTCTTCGGAACTTTGGGGTGGTCATGGGCTAGTGTGGTAGTGCCACATTCGGGCCCTCACGGCCGCCTCGCCAGTTATGTTGCTTCAATTCTCCGCCATGCCATTTTTGAGTCGCCGCCTAGACCTTTTACGGCGCCCTAGCGAAACTAATGAGCGTCACTTCGTTCGAAAACCGGGTGCTTGATTTGTGTTCCCGCGCGGTGAACGCGGAGGACGACGAAGAAGTCCGGCGGCTCGCGGCAGAGCTAAGACAGATCCTGCATGAACGCATCGAACGACTAAGAAGAAAGCTTACGGTGACGTCGATCGCCGCAGGGTTCGCGCCTGACCGATTCAAGAAACCTTGAAACCCCAAAATCAGCCAAGGCGCGTACCCAAATTCAAAGTTGCTAACCGTTATTAGGCTAGCATGTTTGGCTAACCATCCCTGGCTAACCGTTATTGCGGCGGGAAGCGATTGAACATTTTGTCGACCGCTTTTTCCAGTTTCTTCTCGTTCTTGTCGGGTTTGTCGGAGAGAGAATCGCTGGCCACGCCGCGCCAAATCAGCTGCTTGTTGTGCGCGTCGTAGAAATCCACGACGAGAGAACCAACCTGGTAGGTTTCCACTTCAGTGGTGGTTTCGCCGAAGCCTCTCCATCGCCAACCGCCCAAGCCGTTGTAAAAAGTTTGATATTCCTGCTGATTATGGGTGCTTCCGACTGCGGTAATGGCGACATCGCCGCCGTTATCGACGCGCTGCCATCCCTTTGATTGAAGTTCGTGGTCAACGTCGTCCTGGATGCGGCTCTGCCAGAGCGGATCCGTAGTTTTTACATTTTCCCAATAGTAAGTGTGGTATTGCGAGAAATTTGCATGGTGATCATAGTCAGTTTTCACGTCCTGCGCCGCGGCGCCTGCGGCAAAAGCAAGCATGCCAACGAGAGCTGAGCACCAGAAGCGGGTTGCTGAAAAGAAGGTCACGGGTTCACCTCACAGAGTCTGTGGTTTTGCTCGAAATTGCGAAGCTAGGATGCGAAAGCGGTGAGCTCGGTTGTCGACGATGTGACGCGCGGACCTGAGGTGATACATCGGGGACAGTGCGACGTAAGAATAAATATAAGAATATTAAGAGAAGTCGGCAAAGAATCTACAGCCACAGGATGCGCCGGATACGGCGTCCAGCGGATGGAAGGACTTGTCGATTGCCACTAGCCTTCCCAAAAGCAAGATGAGTTCCGGCCTTTCGATCCGCGCAACCCGCAGCAGCAGAGCAGTACCGGGCAAGCGAAGGATGATGGGGCAAGAGGAAAGCAAATGCACATCAATTTCTGGACTCGTTCACTGACTTTTCGGTTGTTATCGCTCGCCGTGGTCATGGTGGGAATGTCGGCGGGCGCACTGGCGCAATTCAGAGTTGCGATCACGATTGCGCCGCCGGCGCTGCCGGTGTATGAGCAACCCGTTTGCCCAGGAGACGGTTATATCTGGACTCCTGGGTACTGGTATTGGGACGACGATGCCGACGATTACTACTGGGTGCCGGGCACGTGGGTAGAGGCTCCGGAAGTCGGCTTCCTCTGGACCCCCGGCTACTGGGGCTGGGGTGGAGATGCATTCGTTTTCCACGAGGGGTTCTGGGGGCCCGAGGTGGGCTTCTATGGCGGGATCAATTATGGATTCGGTTACTTCGGCGTGGGGTTTGCGGGCGGGCGTTGGGACAACGGACGCTTCTTCTATAACCGCGCGGTGAGCAACGTGAACGTCACCAATATTCACAATGTCTACAACACGACTGTGGTGAACGAAACGACGATCAACCGCGTGAGTTTTAACGGCGGCAACGGAGGTGTCGAGGCACGAGCAACGGCGCAGGAAGAGGCGGCGGCGCGGCAGAGACATGTGCCGCCAGTAGCTGCGCAAACCCAGCACGTGCAGGCGGCGCGCTCGAACCAACAACTGCGGGCTTCGGTGAATCAGGGCAAGCCGCCCATCGCGGCTACGGATAAGCCGGGAGAATTTAGCGGGCACTCGGTGATGGCGGCTAAGGAAGCCGGAGCCCCGTATCATCCGGCAACCAATCGAGCTCCAGCCAATCGAGGCACCGCAGAAGCGAGGGGCAACGAGCAGCCGAACCGTGCGGAGGAGAGTCACCCGGCGGAAGAGAATTCCCGCCCCGCGACCGCTGTGCACCCCAAGGATCTTGCGCCGATCGAGCACCCTGCCGCGCCAAATACTGGAAATGCGAAGGCGGACCAGAAATACCAGAAACAGCAGGAAAAGCTGAACGCACAACAGGAAAAGGAACGGCAACAGCTCCAGCAGAAACAGGACCAGGAACACCAGCAGGCCGCACAACAGAAGGCTGATGCAACCAAGACGCAGCAACTGGAAGCCAGGCATCAGCAACAGACTCAGCAATTGCAGCAAAAACATGCCGTCCAGCAGCAGCAGATGCAGCAGCGGCAACAGGCGTCGCGCCCGAGCGCGCCGCCACCTCACAAGGGCTAGAGAGTTGCAGAGACTGCAGGGCAGAACGTTCGCGAACCTGAGAACGTTCTGCCCTGAACAGTATTGGCTGGCAGCCCGCTTTCTGGTTACGCACAACGATTGCTACGCACGAAAGCTTGCGAGCCGCGCCAGTGTTTGACGTCCAGCGCCATACTGGACTGTTCCTGCCTGTCTACGGCACGACCTCGATTGATCCGGACGCATGTTTCGGAAAAGAATAGATTCCAGCATCAAGACTTCAAACCCGGAGGTTTCTAATGACCGCGAGAAATATTTTCTTTTCGATGCTTCTGCTTTGCGCCGTCGGAGTGGTGGCGCAAAGTAAACCGGCTGGCACCGCACCCGCTGGCAGTCAAGGGACCCCAGGGCAAGCCCAGACGCCGGGTGCGACAACGCCGCCAACCGGCGCGACGACACCGCCGACGACTCCAGTAAACCCGCCGACGAGCGCCACAACACCGAACACTCCGTCCACTGTGCCGGGGTCAAACTCGCCGAACCCGCCGACCGCAGGGAGCAACACGCAACCTGCGACGGTAACCCCGAACAGCCCGAACGGGACGAGCCCTAGCGGATCGCCATGCGGACCTTTGCCCGCCACGCCAGGGGCAACCGACGGTGCAATGCCGAATACAGGATCCTCCAGTTCGGGCTCGTCGAATTCAGGTTCATCGAATTCAGGTTCGTCGCCCTCGACCTCAGGAAGCGGCTCGGCGAACTCTACAACGCCCGGGATGGCGCCTACAAGCAAGCCTTGCCCGCCGGTGTCCGGCGGAAGTAATACGCCACCTTCGAAGTAGCAACTTGTCAGATCTTCAACGCCCGCGCGGATCCGGTTCTCCGGATCCGCTTTTTATGGATCGCTCCTCGATCGATTCGAGAGCCTGTGGGAATCCTGTCGAAGATCTAAATGAAGTACTGTATGGACGACTATGACTGTTGCCCAATCTAATGCACAATGGCGACTGTGCAAGTTTCCCCCAACCGAACCCCGGAGAGAGCGAGTCGCGCGCAGCCGTGGAAATGGATCGGCGTAGTCGCTCTAATCCTTCTTGCCAGCGCAGCAGTGGCCGTAAAACTTATCATCGCCCGCGCCGAACCAATTCTGCGGACTCGTGTCATCGAGACTTTGTCGAATCGATTTCATAGCAAAGTGGAACTGGCAAGTTTTCATGTTTCCCTGGTTAACGGGATTGAAGTTTCCGGAGATGGCTTGAAGATTTTCGGCACAACTGATCCCAATCCTTATGAGCCGGGAGTGCAGGCGCTGATCGGAGTGCAGGGATTTCGATTTCAAACCGCTTTGCTCAGCCTGTTCCGATCTCCGATGCATGTAGGGACCGTGTATGTGAGAGGTCTGGAGCTGAACATCCCTCCCGTGGAAGATCGGCGGCAAATGACAACCATGGGGTCGAAAACGGCGAAGATCGCCATTTTTGTCGACCAGCTGATTTGTGAAGATGCCAAGCTCGTGATCAACACTTCGAAACCAGGCAAGCCTCCGCTGGAATTTGCCATTGGGAATCTGAAGATGAAGGATATTGGCCCAGGCATGCCCATGCAGTTCAATGCGACTTTAGTGAATCCGAAGCCAGTAGGAAACATTCAATCGAATGGTCTGTTTGGACCGTGGCAGCAAGACAGTCCCCGCGAGACGCCGGTGCAGGGAGAGTATTCTTTCACGAACGCCGATCTGAGCACGATTAAGGGCATCGGAGGGATACTCTCATCGACGGGCGACTACTCGGGAACTCTGGGCAATATCGTCGTGCATGGAACGACCGATACGCCCGATTTTCGCGTTTCGACCAGCGGTCAACCAGTGCCGCTGCACACTGAGTTTCACGCCACCGTCGACGGCACGAGCGGAGACACATATCTGCGGCCGGTGGTTGCGAGCTTCCTTCATACTTCATTTACCGCGAGCGGATCGGTGGTCCGAGTAAGCAATCCGCATGGGCACGACGTGGAGCTCGATGTCATGCTGGACCGGGCGCGGATCGAAGACTTGCTCAGACTGGGGGTGCGCACCGACCCGCCGATTATGAGCGGTCCGGTTGAAATGAAGACGCGACTGAGCCTTGTTCCCGGCGATGCGAGTGCGGTGGACCGGCTCAAGCTGGCCGGCACGTTTCACGTGCTGCGCGCGCGCTTCGCGAACGAGAAAGTGCAAGGCAGGCTCGACTCGTTGAGCGAACGAAGCCAGGGGAAGCCCAGGCAGGCGCAGATGCATGTCGAGGAAGACGTCCCCGTCGATTTGCGAGGTGTGTTCACGCTGAAGGAGGGACTACTGTCTTTTTCTCTGCTTCATTTTCAGATTCCAGGGACGCACGTGGATATGACCGGCGACTACAGCTTAGACGGACAAAAGTTTGACTTTCGCGGAACCGCCCGGCTGGATGCGAAGGTCTCGCAAATGACCACCGGGTGGAAGTCAATTCTTCTAAAGCCTGTCGATCCGTTTTTCAGCAAACACGGAGTGGGCACAGAAATCCCGATCAGAATCACTGGCACGGAATCTGAACCACGCTTTGGTCTCGATTTCGGCCGCAAGGGAGAGCAGCAGAACCTTGGGAAAAGTGGCGATACAGGTTCGAAACGCGAATAGTGAGGTGGCAGTTAAATTGTCCGAAACGAGGAGCTACCGATGAGCGATAAAGCGAGTAGCAGTGAAAAGCCAAGCACCACCCTGCCGGCGACGGTCGAGAAGATCATCAAGTCCCAGACGCCGAGCATCCCTGAGAAGGCTCAACTCGCCGTCGAAGGTGCGGATCACCTGTATCGAGAGCTGCGCATCGATAACACTCTGACCGACGAGAATGGCCACAAGGTGCGCCTGAAGCAGGGCGCCGAGGTCGAAGTCACTATCGAGGCGGAAGCCAGTGCGACCATCCCCAAGAATGAAGGAAACGGCCACGACGGTTCGAGAACATAATCTGCTGTGCGGTAAGGTTAAGTTTCGGGGCCGGAAGGTGGAGAGAAAGAAGAGTCAAGCGACTGACACTGACTTCTCCGGAGACGCCGCTTCTCGAAGTGGCAGCGTCGCGGTCACTTTTGTGCCTGCTCCGTTCGACTGAATTTCCAGCGCCCCTCCCAGCTGCCTGAGACGTTCGCGCATACCGCGAAATCCCACGCCGGTTCGACCGGATGAACTCAGCTCAAGTTGCTTTTCCGGAGGTATGCCTTTGCCTTTGTCCTGCACTTCAACCAGGAGGTGGTGGTCTTCCTCGTGCACGCGGATCGCGGCGGAGGTGCCGCCGGAATGCCGGTGAATGTTGGTGAGGCACTCCTGGACCATGCGGAAGATTGCGATTTCCATTTCGTCCGACAGCCGGCCGAATTCCCGTGGGATATCGAGATCGACTTTAATATTGCTGCGCTCCGAGAACCCATCCACGTACCAGCGAAGCGCGGATGCAAGACCGGCTACGTCGAGCAGGGGTGGATGCAGCAGATGAGAGATGGTGCGAATTTCCCTGCCGATTTGCTCGACCATCGCGGCGTTCTCAGAAATGGCGCGGACGCCCATGGAATCGAGCTTGTCGGACTGACGCTGTACGATGGCAAGGTTCATACTCAGAGCGGCGAGCAGCTGGCCAACACTGTCATGCAGTTCCCGCGAAATGTGCCTGCGCTCTTCATCGCGAGTCTGCTGCAGCCGGCCGGATAGTTCGCGCAGGTTTTCGTTCGCCAGGTTCAGGTCTGCGGTTCGCTCCCGGACTTTTTGTTCGAGTTCCTCATGCGCGATTCTCAGTTGATCGTCCGCCCACTTGTTTCTGGCAACAGAACGGCGGTTCGCTTCGCCGAGGGCGATGATCATGGCGGAGAATAAGAGAAATCCGACCATTCCAGAGATTTGAGCTTTGGGGTCCTGGAGGGTGAAGGAATTGTGAGGCGGAAGGAACCAGTACCAGACGCCGGCCAGGCCGATTGAAGTCGTGAGCAGGGAGGGGCCAAGTCCGCAGTACCAAGCGGAGAAAACAACTGCGGGCCAGAGAGTATGGTAAGGGTTGCCCTCTCCCAAAAGCGGAGAGAGGAGTTGGCGAAGCCATAATGCGACGATCGCCGCCAAAGTTGCCAGACCGTAGCGGCGCACGGCATCAGAGACATTGCCGACTTCTGAAGTACGACTGGTGCTCATGGGGCTCATAACTTGCAGAGTCTCATCGAAGGAAAATTGTTTTAGAAACAGCCCAATCCATCAGAATGGCAGTCCACGTTTACTGCCCAATGCGTCGCTTTCGGAACTTGCTTTACGCGTCGCAACTTGAGCTTGCAGGCATGCCAGCTTTTTGGGATCGGTCACGACTCTGGCGCGACGAAGCAGTTCCGTCATCGCCAACTGCCGTCTGTGCCAGGTTGCCGCCGTTGTCTTGCGGCACGAGCGTTGCATAAGTAACTCCTCGGTCTGAAGAAAGCCCCCGCGCCGCAGGGTTCGAACCTTTGATCGTGACCCTTTGCAGTGTCTGCAGGTTACCCAGAGCTGAAGATATCTCTTGCAGCTCTGCGGTAACCCACTCAGGGGTGCCTGCCAGTTCGTTCATGGCTTGCCGTATCGCGGCTTGAGCGGCTTCAATCCTGCCGGGCAGGCAGCCAAGATCAAGTTCGAGCATTGCCGCTGCGTACAACTCCTGCCACGAATGATTTGTGGTCACCGGGGGACCTTTCTTCCTGACCGATTCAGCATACCTTCGCCACTAAAAATAGGTGGACTATTTGGTTTCGTCTGTCGTAGCTGCAATGAACGCCTAACTGAGCCGAAAGTGAGCCCAGCGTAAAACGGCCGCGACCCGCGCAGATCATAGTAGTAGAACTATCGTAGAGAATACTTATCGCAAAAATATTCATCCAGAAAGATTCCATAGTCAAGTAGAAAAATACATTTGACCTAAATCTTATCCTCTGGTATTTTGTGCAAACCATGCAGAGGGGAAACCATGGCCAGTGAACAAAACAAAAGTCGCCTGCCGGAGTTGAAATACCGTCAAGTTGAGATTTCGGGCCTGAAGAGAGGGCGACACGGAAAGCACCATGAGCTGGTTCAGGGCATTGTGCAGGAGTTGGCGACGCTACAGACGGGCTCAGCTCTAGAGATTCCCCTCGCCGATGTGGGTGGTATCGGTCTGGCCAACCTTCGTTCGGCAGTGCATCGGGCAGCTGCCTCCAATGGTGTAGAGATCGAAACGATTGCTGACGAAGGCAAGTTTTACGTGTGGAAGGCCAAGGCAACGAAGTAACTGCTCAGGCGGAGGCTTCCCCGTCTAAGGTTCGTTCCTCTGAGAGTCCTCTCCGGCCCCATTCCCGGGGCTACAGTATCTACCTGATGTTTCGAGCTTCGCTGGATTGTGTAGGCTTGGTCAATCCGTAGTTGCGGGAGCCTTTTGACCGGATCCTACCGCTGTCCAAGGGTTCTCAGCTTCCCCGGTGGTGATCCAGATCAGCGATTCGTTCTGCAATCCGAATCGGAGAATCGAACATGACAGCAAATCCCCCGGCCGCCTACGGAATGTATTCTTACGACGCCGAGTTTCACGAAGTCGTGCACACCTTGAACGAGTCAGGGTTTAACAACGAAGACATCTGCATGATGGTGTCGCCCCGGCATCGGATCGCCGAATTCGTGCGCGAGACCAATATCCTCAACGCGGAGCGAAAAGAGGGTGCATTGGCGGAGAAGTTTATGAGCTGGCTTTTCGAGTTCGGGGCGGTAGTGATCCCGACGGTCGGGCTCTTCATCCGATCACAAGCTTTTCTTCACGCGCTGATGGGCAATGGCAACTCGGGATGTTTAGAAGGGTTAGGTTTTTCTGAGCGCGACGCGCATCGATTCGATAAGCAACTGCGCGAGAGGGGTGTCTTGATTTACGTGGCCTGCGCGGCGAGAGCGAACGCAGCCTCGGCGGTGGAGATACTGCGCCGGACCGGTGCCAAAGAACCCGGAATGCTGGAACAAGAGGCCTTCATGGCGGCTGCCGTTTGACAAGGCGCCGAATCCCACGACCGCGCCAGTCCTTCTAGGATCTCAATCTCGGTCGAGTCCCAATCTTGAGTCTGGCCGTGAGCTTGGCTCAAAACTTAGCTAGCCACCGTTCAAGTCGATCCCTGCGTTCCGGTCGATCCCTGCATTCCGGCCATCCCTGCACACCGGCCATCGCCGCATACAGGAAAGACCCTAGAGTCAGGCTACGGTTTTTCGTGGTATCTGTGTCATTCGTGGCAAAGATCGCTGAGGTTTCCGCAGTCTGAACATTTTCAAAACAAAGGCTTTGGGCTGTCGCTGATTTTTCAGTGATGCTCCAACCCAAGTTCATAGGACTTAACAGCCGGTATGTGAGTACTTCCTGATCCCGGCACCGCCGAGCCGCTCGGGCGGTTCGGCCACAGACTATCACGCCAGATACTCCCCCGGTTCTGGAGAAGACGATGAAGAGAAACAATCAAGGCCCGGCGATCGCCGATTCCAATGGACCATCCGTTACCGGTGAGAGCAAGCATAACGGGAATTCTGTCGTTGTTGCGCAACCCGATTCGAACGATCTCAGCGTAATTCTAGCCAGCCTGCAAACCATGAGGGATGGCGATTTTTCCGTGCGTCTTCCCGGCGCTTGGACGGGTCTGGCGGGGAAAATCGCGGATACCTTCAATTCCATCGTTTCTGCAAATCAGCAGATGGCAGAGGAACTGAAACGTGTTGGGCAAGTGGTGGGAAACGAAGGAAGGACTCGTGAACGTGCGCGATTCCACGAATCCAGAGGCGCGTGGGGTGAGATGGAAGTCTCGATCAACACGCTGGTCGAGGATCTGCTCCGGCCAACAGAGGGCGTGACCCGTGCCATCGCGGCTGTTGCCCAGGGGAACCTGACGCAAACCGTACGCCTGGACGTAGACGGACGGCCGCTGGAAGGTGAGTTCCTGCGCTCCGCCAGCATTGTCAACACCATGATTCAGCAGCTTAGCGTCTTTACCGCCGAGGTGACGCGCGTAGCGCGCGAGGTCGGCACGGACGGCAAGTTGGGTGGCCAGGCGCAAGTGCCTGGTGTGGCGGGAACTTGGAAAGACCTTACGGATTCTGTGAACTCGATGGCCAGTAACCTCACCGGCCAGGTTCGCAACATCGCCGAAGTTGCGACAGCAGTCGCCAGCGGCGATCTCTCCCGAAAGATCACTGTCGATGTGCGCGGCGAAATTCTCCAGCTCAAAGAAGCCATCAACACGATGGTGGATCAACTTCGTTCATTTGCGTCGGAAGTCACGCGCGTAGCTCGCGAAGTCGGCACCGACGGCAAGCTGGGTGGGCAGGCCGTCGTGGTAGGCGTGGCGGGCACGTGGAAAGACCTTACAGACTCCGTCAACGCCATGGCCGGCAACTTGACGGCGCAAGTGCGGAACATTGCCGAAGTAACTACGGCCGTGGCCCGCGGCGATTTGTCACGGAAGATCACGGTCGATGTGAAGGGCGAAATCCTCGAACTCAAAGACACCATTAACACGATGGTCGATCAGCTCAACGCGTTCGCCGGCGAAGTAACTCGCGTAGCGCGTGAAGTGGGCACCGAAGGCAAGCTCGGCGGACAAGCTCAAGTGCCCGGAGTGGGCGGAACCTGGAAGGACCTCACCGACAATGTGAACTTCATGGCCAGCAACCTCACCGGCCAGGTTCGAAACATCGCCGAGGTCGCGACGGCGATTGCTACCGGTGATCTGTCGCGCAAAATTACCGTCGATGTCCGCGGCGAGATTTTGCAGCTGAAAGAAACGCTGAACACGATGGTGGATCAGCTCAACCGCTTCGCTGGCGAAGTGACGCGCGTGGCGCGCGAAGTCGGAACCGAAGGTCGTCTGGGAGGACAAGCGAATGTTCCCGGCGTCGCCGGCACATGGAAAGATTTGACAGACTCCGTCAACTCGATGGCCGGAAATCTTACCGGCCAGGTGCGCAATATCGCCGAGGTCACAACGGCTGTGGCACGCGGTGATTTGTCGCGCAAGATCACGGTCGATGTGAAAGGCGAAATTCTTGAGCTGAAGAACACGATCAACACCATGGTCGACCAGCTCAATGCGTTCGCGGGTGAAGTTACACGCGTGGCCCGCGAAGTGGGCACGGAAGGAAAGCTGGGTGGGCAGGCACAGGTACCGGGCGTGGCCGGCACATGGAAAGATCTCACGGACAACGTGAACTTCATGGCCAGCAACCTTACTGGCCAAGTGCGAAACATTGCCGAAGTCGCAACGGCCGTCGCGCGCGGCGATTTGTCCCGCAAGATCACGGTTGACGTAAGAGGGGAAATCCTCGAGCTCAAAGACACCATCAACACGATGGTGGACCAGTTGCGTTCGTTCGCTTCTGAAGTAACGCGTGTGGCCCGCGAAGTGGGCACAGACGGGAAACTTGGCGGACAGGCCCAGGTGCCGGGAGTGGGCGGCACGTGGAAGGACCTTACCGACTCGGTGAACTCGATGGCCAGCAACTTGACCGGCCAGGTACGCAACATCGCCGAAGTGTCCACGGCGATCGCCAGTGGCGACCTTTCGAAGAAAATCACGGTGAACGTGAGCGGCGAAATTCTGCTGCTCAAAGAAACGATCAATACAACAGTGGATCAGCTCAATGCGTTCGCGGGCGAAGTGACGCGCGTGGCCCGCGAAGTCGGTACCGAAGGACGGCTGGGAGGGCAAGCCAACGTGCCGGGCGTGGCCGGCACGTGGAAAGATCTCACGGACTCCGTCAACTCGATGGCCGGAAATCTTACTGGCCAGGTTCGCAACATCGCGGAGGTGACCACTGCTGTGGCCCGCGGTGATTTGTCGCGCAAGATCACGGTCGATGTGAAGGGAGAAATTCTGGAGCTGAAGAACACCATCAACACAATGGTCGACCAGCTCAATGCATTCGCAGGTGAAGTCACGCGTGTGGCTCGCGAAGTCGGCACCGACGGCAAACTCGGCGGGCAGGCGCAGGTACCCGGCGTGGCCGGCACTTGGAAGGATCTCACGGACAACGTGAACTTCATGGCCAGCAACCTTACGGGCCAGGTCCGTAATATCGCTGAAGTTGCGACGGCCATCGCCAATGGAGATCTCTCCAAGAAGATCACCGTTGATGTTCGGGGCGAGATCTTGCAGCTCAAAGAAACTCTGAACACCATGGTCGAGCAATTGCGCTCGTTCGCCGCGGAAGTTACCCGCGTGGCTCGCGAAGTCGGCAGCGAGGGCCGGTTAGGCGGACAGGCGAACGTGCCCGGCGTAGCCGGCACGTGGAAGGATCTCACTGATTCCGTGAACGCAATGGCCGGCAACCTGACTGGACAGGTGCGAAACATTGCTGAGGTAACGACGGCTGTGGCCCGCGGCGATTTGTCGCGAAAAATCACTGTCGACGTGAAAGGCGAAATTCTCGAACTGAAGAACACGATCAACACCATGGTGGACCAGCTGAATGCCTTCGCCGCTGAAGTTACGCGCGTGGCGCGTGAAGTTGGCACCGACGGCAAGCTGGGTGGTCAGGCCCAAGTGCCTGGTGTCGGTGGAACGTGGAAAGATCTTACTGACAGTTTCAACGTGATGGCCGTGAACCTGACGGAACAAGTGCGCGGCATCGTAAAGGTGGTGACGGCCGTTGCGAATGGTGACCTCACGCAGAAACTGACCGTGAACGCCAAGGGCGAAATCGCGGCTCTGGCCGAGACCATCAACAATATGACAGGCACTCTGGCCACGTTTGCGGATCAGGTTACGACCGTTGCCCGCGAAGTGGGGGTGGAAGGCCGCCTCGGTGGTCAGGCCAACGTTCCCGGCGCCGCCGGTACGTGGAAAGATCTCACGGGCAACGTCAACCTGCTCGCCGACAACTTGACCAACCAGGTGCGCGCGATCGCAGAAGTCGCAACCGCCGTGACCAAAGGCGATTTAACACGGTCGATTCAGGTGGAAGCTAGCGGCGAGGTTGCCGAGTTGAAAGACAACATCAACACGATGATTGACAACCTTCGACTCACCACAGACCGCAACACGGAACAGGACTGGTTGAAGACGAATCTGGCGCGCTTCACCGGCATGTTGCAGGGCCAGCGCGATCTGGCTACTGTCGGCCGCATGTTGCTGTCGGAACTTGCGCCGCTCGTGAACGCGCAACAAGGTGTGATCTACCAGATGGAAAGCGAAACCTCGGCAGAGATGGTTTTGCTCTCGGCGTTTGCCGGCGACGGAGAGGATGGACATCTGCGTAGGCTGAAGATCGGCGAGGGACTGGTGGGCCAGTGCGCGGCGGAGAAACGGCGGATGCTGATTTCCGACCTACCGCCGAACACGATCGCCATCCGCTCCGGCTTGTTTGAAGCGGTGCCGCGAAACGTGATCGTGCTCCCTGTGCTATTTGAAGATCGAGTTAAGGCGGTGATTGAACTAGCGTCGCTGGGCATTTTTACAGCCTCGCAGATGGCTTTTCTGGAGCAGTTGACCGCCAGCATCGGCATCGTGCTGAACAGCATCGAGGCCACTATGCAGACGGAAGGACTGTTGAAGCAGTCCCAGCAACTGGCCACCGAACTCCAGGTTCAGCAAAAGGAGTTGCAGCAGACCAACGAGCAGCTCGCGCAAAAGGCGCAACAACTGGCCGAACAAAACGTCGAAGTCGAACGCAAGAACCAGGAGATTGAACAAGCCCGGCGGGCCGTGGAAGAGAAGGCGAAGGAATTGGCCTTGACCTCAAAATACAAGTCCGAATTCCTGGCCAACATGTCCCACGAGTTGCGCACCCCGCTCAACAGCATCCTGGTGCTGGGCCAGCAGCTCAGCGATAACCCGGATGGGAACCTGACGCCAAAGCAAGTGGAATTCTCGCGGACCATTCATGGCGCCGGCACAGACTTGCTGAACCTGATCACGGATATTCTTGATCTCTCGAAGATCGAGTCTGGAACGGTCTCGGTGGAAGCGGACGAAGTATTCTTCGCCGGCATGCTGGATGCTCTGGAACGGCCATTCCGTCACGAAGCGGAAAACCGGCACCTGACTTTCGAGGTGAAGACCGATCCGCACCTGGCGCGGAGTGTGGTCACAGACTCGAAGCGTCTGCAGCAGGTATTGAAAAACCTGTTGTCCAATGCGTTTAAGTTTACCGAGGTTGGAGGCGTGCGCTTGTCGGTTTCTCCGGCCAAGAGCGGTTGGAGCGAGGATCACCCGATTCTCGGAAAGGCCGGATCGGTAGTGTCATTCGAAGTTGCCGATACGGGCATTGGCATTCCGTTCGAGAAGCAGCGCATCATCTTTGAGGCCTTCCAGCAGGCAGATGCCGGCACCAGCCGCAAGTATGGCGGAACGGGTCTGGGCCTGGCGATCAGCCGCGAACTCGCTGGTCTGCTGGGCGGAGAAATCCAGTTGCGCAGCGCTCCGGATCGGGGCAGCACTTTCACTCTGTATCTGCCGCAAACCTATGTCGGTCCTTCGCAAGCCGGCGCTGCGGGGGCCGAGAGAAAATCTCCGTCGTCGGTCGTTCCTCCACTGCCGCTGTCGGTGGAGCATCCCATCGAAAAAATTCCCGACGATCGCGAGAATCTGCAACCCGACGATGCCGTGTTGCTGATTGTTGAAGATGATCCTCATTATGCGCGTGTGCTGCGCGACCTTTCCCGGGATAAGGGGTTTAAAGTTCTAGTAGCAACACGTGGCGCGGATGCGCTTGCCCTGGCGCATGAGTACCATCCGACTGCCGTATCGCTGGATGTGTTCCTGCCTGACGTGCTGGGCTGGACGGTGCTGAACCATCTGAAGCAGGATCCGGCAACCCGGCATATACCGGTTCAGATGCTGACGCTGGACGAAGATCGGCACCACGGGCTGGCGCGGGGAGCGTTCGCGTTTGTGACGAAGCCCACCACGACGCAGGGACTGGAAACGGCGTTAGCGCGCATTAAGGATTACTCCGCCCCGCGCCGGAAGCGATTGCTGGTGGTGGAAGACAATCCAGCCGAGCAGCTCAGCATCAAGGAACTTTTGGGTTACGACGACATCGACGTTACGGTTGTTTCTACGGGCGCCGACACAATCGAGATTGTGAACAAGCAGGCATTTGACTGCGTGGTGCTCGACCTGCGTTTACCCGACATATCAGGGTTCGATGTGTTGGAGCGCTTCCGGGATACTCCGTCACTGGCCGATCTGCCGGTTGTAGTCTTTACCGGCAAGGAACTTTCTTCGGAGGAAGATGCCCGATTGCATTCGCTCGCCCGAAGCGTGGTGGTGAAGGGAGTGGAGTCGCCGGAACGCCTGCTCGACGAGACAGCATTGTTCCTGCATCGTGTGGTTGCCGATCTTCCGGTAGAAAAGCAGCGGCTGCTGGACCGGTTGCACCACTCGGACGATGCGCTGGTGGGAAAGAAAGTATTGGTCGTAGACGACGACGTGCGCAATATCTTCGCCCTGAGCAGCGTGATTGAGCGTCGAGGCATGACCGTGATGACTGCTGGCACGGGACGGGAAGCGATCGCCAAGCTGGAATCGACCCGGATATTGCAATCGTATTAATGGATATTATGATGCCCGAGATGGATGGCTATGAGACGATGCAAGTCATCCGGCAGAATCCATCGTTCCGGCGATTGCCGATCATTGCTCTCACCGCAAAGGCGATGAAAGGAGACCGGGAGAAATGTCTCGAAGCCGGAGCGTCTGAATACCTGGCCAAACCGGTCAATACCGAGCAGTTGCTCTCGTCGCTGCGGATGTGGCTTCACAGATAGTCGTCGGCGGGACGTGCAGGACTTGAGCTGAGAGGAACAGAGCGGGACTCATGGGCAAAAACGAAAAAGTTAATATCCTCATGGTCGACGATCAGCCGGCCAAGCTGCTGAGCTATGAAGTCATGCTTGGCGGACTTGGCGAGAATCTGATCAAAGCCCCCTCGGCTAAACAGGCTCTCGAAATTCTGCTTAACAATGACGTAGCCGTGGTGCTGATGGACGTAAGCATGCCGGAGCTCGACGGCTTTCAATTGGCTGCGATGATTCGCCAGCATCCGCGGTTTCAGAGAACCGCAATCATTTTTGTGTCAGCAGTGCACTTGACGGATCTGGATCAGCTCAAAGGTTATGAGCACGGCGCAGTCGATTACATCTCGGTTCCAGTGGTTCCGGAACTCCTGCGCGCCAAAGTAAGAGTGTTCGCGGACCTGCACCGGAAAACGCGACAACTGGAAACCCTGAATCGCGAACTCGAGCAGCGCGTGCTGGACCGAACGGAAGAGTTGGCCGGCAAAGCGGAATTGCTGCTGCAGCTCAACATGGAACTCGTGGGAAAGAATCAGGAACTCGACGCCATCATCCACACCGCCCCGGACATCATCTTCAGTCGTAACGCCGACGGCTCGAGGGATTACATCAGCGATCGATTTTATGAATTTACGGGCGCAGCCCCAGCCTCGGCGAAAGGTTTCGGGTGGTTGGACTATGTGCACTCCGACGATCGGAAAAAGGCTATGGCGGACTGGCTACTCTGCGTTGAATCGGGTGCGAACTACGAAGCGGAGTATCGCATACAGGCCAAGGACGGCAGCTATCGATGGTTTCGGGCGCGGGCGGTACCGATTCAAAGTGAGGGGACGATCGTCAAATGGTACGGAACCTGTTCTGACATTCACGACAGCAAACTGCTGGAGCAATCGATTCGCGACAACGCGGCCGAGCTGGAAAAAATGGTTGACCGGAGGACGAACGAATTGCGGCGGCTTTCCATTCGCCTCATGACCATGCAGGATCAGGAGCGGCGCAGAATCGCGCGCGATCTGCACGACGGATTAGGACAAGAACTTGCGGTGGCTAAGATGATCCTGGACAGGGTGCTGCTGCAAGAACCCGCGGAATTTCCCCGAGAGGCTTGGGTGCAGGCCAGCAACATTGTGGATAGCGCGATTCAGCAAGTCCGTACCATGTCCCACCTGTTGCATCCGCCTTTGCTCGACGAGGTGGGTTTGCTGTCGGCGCTGTCCTGGTATGTGGACGGGCTCACCAAGCGCAGCGGCATTGAAACCTCTCTCGACGTACAGCCTCGCGATTTTCCGAGGCTGCCCACCGAAGTCGAGACCGCCGTCTTCCGAATCGTGCAGGAGGCGCTGACCAACGTGTTTCGGCATGCAGAGGCACGCAAGGTTTGGATTACTCTGACACAACAGGAGGGCATGATCGTGGTTGCGGTGCGAGACGATGGCAAGGGAATCGGCCAGAGAATTGCCGAACTGCAACCGGATAGCGTGGGAGTGGGCATTGGAGGCATGAAGCAACGAGCCAGCGAATTTGGCGGCGAACTGCGGCTGACCAATACTTATCCTGGAACTCTGGTTGAACTGGTGATTCCCAGCGGTTCGGTGCTGCAACAGCGGAGTGCCGTTGCGGATGGAAGTCTCCAGAAGTTTGTGGATGCAGCGATACGGTAAGAAACCGCATGGAAAATACCTCATCAGCCCCCGAGCGAAAGTCCGCCGAAGAGATGCAGTCGAGGCTGGCCGCAATCGTGGAGAGTTCGGACGACGCGATTATCGCGAAAGACCTTGACGGGATTATCACCGCCTGGAATACCAGCGCAGAGCGTATTTTTGGCTACACCGAAGGTGAAGTTCTCGGAAAACCGATCACGATCATTATCCCGCCGGAACTACGTGCCCAGGAAACGGACATCCTGCACAGGCTCAGACTAGGAGAGCGCATCGAGCACTTTGAAACGGCACGGATCACAAAAACCGGGGAGCAAGTTCTGGTGTCCCTGACAGTTTCGCCGGTTAGAGATTCGACGGGCAAGATCGTAGGTGCGTCCAAAATCGCTCGCGATGTCACCCGAATCAGGCAGATCGAACAGGCGCTGCGAGAGAGCGAACAAAGAATGCGTTTCTGCCTGGAAGCCGCGAATATTGGCACCTGGGACTGGGACATCGAAAGCGGGAGTGTCCGGTGGTCCGAAAATATGGAAACAATCAACGGACTGCTACCGGGATCGTTCGGAGGCAACTTCGCGGCCTGTCTGGAAGGCATTCACGAAGAAGACCGCCAGGGGGTTAGCGAGGCCGTTCAGCGGGCACTCGAGGGCGACGGCGAGTGTCACGTGGAATATCGGCAACTGAGGGCAGATCGAACTCTCGGCTGGATGGAGGTGCACGGGAAGGTGCTTTACGATGCGTCCGGCCATCCCCAGAGAATGATCGGCGTGTGCCGCAACATCAGCGAACGCAAGTTTTCAGAACAGGCCTTGCGGGACGCCCATGAGCAATTGGAGGCGAGAGTGAAGGATCGCACCCGCGAACTCGACCAAGCCCAGGAAAGATTGCGCATGCTGTCTGCTCGGCTGCTGCAGATGCAGGATGACGAACGGCGCCGGATCGCTCGAGAACTGCACGACACCGCCGGGCAGATATTGGTCGCCCTGAACCTGAACCTGGTTCCGGTCGAGGAGGAACTTCGGAAGACCAACTCCGCGGTCCTCAGGCCGCTTACCGAAAGCTTGCGTCTGGTCGAAGAGTTATCGAGAGATTTGCGGACCATGTCTCATCTACTACACCCACCACTGCTCGACGAGGCCGGACTGAAGTCGGCTGTGCGCTGGTATGTCGAAGGGTTTGCCGAGCGAAGCAAGATCGAGGTGGATCTTCATTTGGACGCCGGCCTCGGGCGACTCCCGGCTGAGCTTGAAACCGCTATGTTCCGCATCGTGCAGGAATGCCTTACGAACATCCACCGGCACTCCGGCAGCAACGCCGCCAGCATCGTCATCACCCGCGAGGCCCATAGTGTAACGATTGAGATCCGTGATCGGGGTAAGGGGATGTCGATGCCAGTACGTGCAGGCGTGGGCATCCAGGGTATGGGGGAGAGAGTGCGACAGTTGGGAGGACATCTGGAGATTGACTCCGGAAGCGGGGGCACGCGAGTGACTGCGATTTTTTCAATCGACCTTGCTTCGTCGGAAGTCTCAGAACTGGTGAAAGTTGCTTCATGACGAGCAGCTTGGACGATTTCCGTATTGAGGTTCGATTCCACCTGTACCAGCGCCGACCACTAAGACAACTTCCTGCCAGTAGTTCAGTTCGTTCTAAGGAGCTTCTCCGATTGGCGTGGCTGAATATGTATATAAGCCTGTGGAACAGCGCCTTCCGAAGTGAACGTTTCTAAGCGTGCTAAATTCCATTCCGTTTCTATGTAGCCATACTGTCGACACTGTAGTTGGCCGACACCCTCGGGTTTCCCAGCCCTGTAGACCTCTCTAAGGATTCCCCTACAACCCTCGCGTGCATTGGGATCAGGTTACAGCGTGAACCGGATGGAACAGCAACCACGGAAAAGCTAGGGTTGACCCTGCAAGACAATTCAAACCGTTGCTCACTTCGAGCACAGAAGAGGTTCCTCATGACAAGAATTAGCTCTGCATTGCCAAGATGTCTCCTGGTGCTCGGTGCTGGTGTTCTGATCCTCACGAGCATGGCATGGTCCGCGGACGACGATAAAGACCGATCGGACATCGACAAACGCCTGGATGCGTCGGCCAAAGTTCTAAACGAGATTATGGCCACTCCCGACAAAGCGATCCCCGACAAGGTGATGAGCGACGCGAGGTGCGTCGCAGTGATTCCTTCGATGCTGAAAATTGCCGTCGGTTTCGGAGGCAGTCATGGCAAGGGCGTTGCCACGTGCCGGACGGAAGACGGTAGATGGAGCGCTCCTGCGCCGATCACCATCGCGGGTGGAAGCTGGGGATTGCAGCTGGGCGGCCAGGCTGTCGACCTGGTGATGGTTGTGACGAATGAAGACGGAATGCAGCATCTGCTGTCGAGCAAGTTCAAACTGGGCGCGGACGCTTCGGCGGCTGCAGGACCTGTTGGACGTGACGCCGCAGCTGATACGGACGTGAAGATGAGGGCAGAAGTGCTGACCTATTCTCGGGCGCGCGGCATTTTTGCAGGAATTGATCTGAACGGTTCGGTCATCACGCAGGACAAAGATGAGACTCGAATTCTTTACGGAACTTTCGTACCGTTCAACGATATTTTGAGCGGGAAGGTTCCCGCGAGAGGAGCCAGTGAACCGTTCCTGGCTGCGATCCGGAGATATTCGGGCCAAGCCAGAGAACATGGCGAACTCAAGCCGTCGGCGGGGATCGTAAACACCGCGAGCCGGTAATGCGCAGGATATATCGAACAGGGCTCTGTGAGGCCCGGCTTGGTGGCACAGGCCGGGTCAACACTTCAACGAAGGAACCAACGACGATCGGAGGCCTTTCATGTCGCTGATTTTACTCATCGTGCTTGTGGTGCTGTTGTTTGGGGCTTTGCCGGCTTGGCCGTACAGCAGATCATGGGGCTACTACCCTAGCGGGGGACTCGGCCTAGTGGTCGTAGTCTTACTGGTACTGCTCGTGGCCGGACGGCTGTGAAGTTCCAGACTGCGAATCGTTACTTCGAAGCCGGTGTTTCTTGACGAATGGCAGGGCCATCCGGTCCTGCCATTCTTAATCCTGATCGACGATTGCGGTAGCGCCGGTTCGGGAAGTTGATCGTGAGGAGCGTCATGCCGAACCATGAGACTCTACGCCAGGCGTGTTACGCACCCTACCCGGTTCCTTCATCGGCAACGCTCGACACTCTTTACCGTGGCCGGCAGTTAACTGTGCGGGTGCCGAGGGGTGGTTCGCGGCCGCGAGAGAAAAGCGCACTCGCCCCGAAAGCCGTCCGGCGACGGGTCAACAACTATCGATTGATCCGTCTGATTGGATCCGTGGCGGCACACATCGTATTGCTGGGCTTGATCCTGAGCAGTGCCATATACGGTCATCAGGTGGCGCAGCAAGTGCGGCAGCGCGAAACTATAGTCCCGATCGCACTTTCGCCCGATACCTACACTCGCTGCTAGCAAAGAAAACCGTGTGTGGAAGCGGAGGCCGTGACGAATCGTGATCGGATACCTGCGACAAAAAGAAGTCTCGCCCTGCCTCACAAATAATCCATTGCATCAATATTTAACTCCGCAAGGTTGTACAGCAAGTCTACCGATCAATTACAGGAGCATCCTGATGGGCCGAGCGACGCCTTGTCGCTAGTCTCGGCTTTGGAAGTTGAATGCTCCCTGAATCATCGAGAGCACAAACGCACCCTAGTTTGAACGAAGGAGACTACCGTGGCGACTTGTGTGATTTCCGCGACAGCGGCCAACTTGATTCCTGCCAGCAACGAAGCTCACCGAAGCGAATCCGAACGCAGCCTGGTTCAACGCGCACGCAGTGGCGATGAGGCGGCTTTTGCCGCCCTCTTTCAAACTCACAAAAAGCGTGTGTATTCGGTTTGCCTGCTGATGACGAAAGATATCGCTGAAGCCGAAGATCTTACGCAGGAGGCGTTCCTGCAGGTGTTTCGAACCGTCGGATCGTTCCGCGGCGAGTCTGCGTTCTCCACCTGGCTGTACCGGGTTGCTGTGAACACGGTGCTGATGAAGCTGCGCCGGCGCAAATCTCCGCCGATAGTTTCTCTCGATGAACCGGTCTCGTCCGAGACGCCTTCTTTGCGGCGCGATGTGGGGACCGCGGACCTGAGCCTCAACGGAGCGGTCGACCGCATCACATTGCGCCGCGCCATGCGGGAACTCCCCGAGGGGTGCAGAAAGATTTTCACTCTGCACGAGGTTGAAGGATACCAGCACCATGAAATCGCCGAGATGCTCGACTGCTCGATCGGCAATTCAAAATCGCAATTGCACAAAGCGAAGATGAAAATGCGCGATTTGCTATTTCCTAAGCGGAGAATCTCGCGGCGGCCCTCGGTCAACCAAACGTCCAATACCTCGCCTTTAGTCAAGGCAAGTAAAAGTGCCCAACCTCAGCTTTCACTCGCGTACGGGGCGGTCAGCAAGTAGGACGTCTGACGAGCGAGGTTTGTCGTTCGCCTTTTCGACGTCGAGGCTCGGGAGTTTAGGGTATTGCGCTCGCGCGATTGGGAACCTATGTTGAAGAAGACGAAAAATATGTCTCGAAAGAGGAGCCGATGCCAAGGAATAAACATCTTCGAGGTGTAGCGCAAAAGAGCAGAGGGAATACGAACACATCAAGCAGAGTGCACTACGCTCCGGACAGTACGGTCACCGGGCGAAGGAAGTGACGGCGCGAACCGTACCGAAGCACAAAGCCGCAGGTCACAGCCAGGGACATTGAATACTTGCGGCGCCCTACGAGCAGAATGGCCATCTGACAATATCAAAAACCGAATCACCTTTTTCAACTCCGGACCGCAAGGAAGTGCTGATTGGTTCGAATTCTGGTAGTAGACGACAACCCCGCGGTTCGGCACTATCTTCGTGCTCTCCTCGAGCAGCAAACAAGTTGGCAGGTTTGCGCTGAGGCTCGAACCGGAAAAGAGGCAATTCAACGGGTGGAGAACAATCCGCCGGACATGATTGTGTTGGATTTCCAAATGCCGGATCTGAACGGGCTCGACGTTGCCCGGCAAATCTCGAGATTATTTCCCGAAATTCCGATCTTAATGGTCACGATTCATCTATCCAGGCAACTGGCCGAGGAGGCCCGCCGGGTGGGCATCCGCGGAGCCTGCGCGAAGTCGGATGTGGGGTCGATCGTCGAGGCAGTCGACGCACTCTTACATGAGAAAACCTATTTCCCAGCAATGAGTTCCGCCGACGGAGGATGAAGTTCCCATTGGGACCACCCAGTCCTGAAAAATACAGGATTCCCTGTATTCGGGGGGTAGTAGTATGGTGGTAGGTTTGGGGGCGATGTATTTAGGAGTTGCCTCTCTACCTAGCACGAGCGAATTCCTGCGCCAGGAACGGGGCAAGAATGAAACCAGAGCCAGCCGTGAAATCGTGAGCGTGGAGGGTTCCACGAGACTGCCTCAGAGAGCCAGAAACCTTATGGCAGTCCGCATACTGCTGGTGGACGATCATCCCGTCGTGAGGCAAGGGCTTCGCACTCTTTTGGAAGGACGTCCCGGGTGGGAAGTGGTCGGCGAAGCGTCGGATGGGATCGAGGCGTTGGATAAAGTGGAAAGTTTGCAGCCCGACGTCGTGGTGCTTGATATCACCATGCCTCGCATGAATGGCTTGGAAGCCTGTCGGCTGATCCAGCAAAAGCCGAAAGCCTCCGGCCTGGAAGTTCTGGTCGTTACCCAGCACGACTCTCCGCAAATGATGCGCGAGGCCCTGGATGCAGGAGCCAGGGGGTATGTGGTGAAATCGAATGCCGCGCGCGATCTGTTGGAGGCTGTGGAAGCGGTAAGCCAGCATCGCGTGTTTACAGCAATGGCGCGCGGTCCCCAGGCTTCGTGTTGAGTTTCCGAGCCAGTAGCAAAGTCCGAGCCTAACTTTACTTTCAACTCTCAGGCGGTAAGTGGAGCATGCCATGAAACTGCGTATTTTGTTGGCCGACGATCACGAAATCGTGCGTCGAGGTCTGTGTGCGCTTCTCCAGAAGCACGAGGGGTGGGAAGTATGCGGCGAGGCATCCGATGGCCGCGAGGCGGTCGAAATGGCCAAGCGATTGAAGCCCGACGTTGTGATCGTGGACATTGGCATGCCTCATCTGAACGGCCTCGACACGACGCGCCAACTGCTGCAGCACGACCCCAACTTTAAGGTCATTATTCTGACGATCAACGATTCCGATCAGATTATCCGTGAGGCCCTTGATGCCGGGGCGCGCGGCTTCGTGCTCAAGAACGATGCAGCCCGCGATCTGGTGTCGGCAGTTGAAGCCCTGCAGAGCAAACGGATGTTCTTCACGCCACGGGTGAACGATCTCGTATTGGCAGGTTTCCTGGAAAAGGGCCATTCCGCTTCCCGGAATGAGCCTCCGAATTTGCCGACATTGACCGCCAGGGAACGCGAAGTTACTCAACTCCTCGCCGAAGGAAAGAGTTCCAAAGAGGTGGCCACAGTGCTGAACTTGAGCACCAAGACGGTCGAAACCCATCGCAGCAACATCATGCGGAAACTGAGCCTGCACTCGATCCGCGATCTGGTGGTATATGCCATCAAGAACAACATTATCCAGATCCAGATGCCGCCGCAGATCCAACGCGCGACGGAAACTACGCTGGCTTAGGCATCTTCAACCCCCGTCTCACTTTAGAGGCGCGGTAGCACGACTACGTCCCTTAGCGGACGGTCTTGCCGCATCCTTCGACATGCTGCCCTCATCGGCGAAATATTTCAAACGTTAATATCGCTTTAATATCCCGTGTTGACATGCTTTGACATTCGATTTGCTGCGCGATCTGATGCTCTGAGGGAAAAACTTACATTAGATTCTGTATCCAGGGCGTCACTAAGGCATTGGAATTCAAAGAATTCCAGATTTGGCAACCCTCTTGCTTGTTGAATCACGTTCGCCTCAAAGAGAGCGCGTTCCGTCACGGGCGGGTTCGTCGATCTGCGCCTGGCGGGGCGCAATTGTCTGAGGCCGAAGTTGGGCTTCGATGGGAAAATCATGTCTTGCCCTGTCTGGGAGGTGAAACTTGAGCGATCTTCGAATCCTGATTGCGGATGACCACGAAGTGGCGAGGAAAGGAATTCGCTCCCTGCTCGAAACTCATCCGGGATGGCAGGTTTGCGGCGAGGCCCGGGACGGGCGTGAGGCTGTGGCGCTTGCTGGACAGTTGAAACCGGAAGTCCTGTTGCTGGACATCGGTATGCCGAACCTGAACGGGCTGGATGCGGCAAGACAGATCCTCACGATTCTGCCGGACGCTCGCATCATGATCCTGACCGTGCACGATTCGGACCAGGTGGTGCGGGAAGTACTGGCCGCCGGAGCACGTGGGTTTTTGCTTAAGTCCGATACGGGCCGTGACCTCTTGGCAGCTGTAGAAGCTCTGCAGCACCGTCGCACTTTCTTCACTTCGAAAGTAGCGCAGATGATGCTCGAGGGCTATCTGCGTCCGCATCATGAGAACGAAACCAGCAGCCCGTGTGTTCTGACGCCGCGGGAAAGAGAAGTGATCCAGCTCGTCGCCGAAGGAAAGAGCACCAAGGAGGTCGCCACAGCGCTAAGTCTGAGCGTGAAGACGGCCGAAACTCACCGCACCAACCTCATGCGCAAACTCGACCTGCATTCGATTGCGGATCTCACGCTCTATGCCGTGCGCAATGGAATTGTCCACGTGTATTGAGAAGTGAATCGCGTCTCTTGTCGAGAAGAATGCGCTCTCCTGTCGCCGAATCTGCCGCAAAGTAAAGCGAGATTGCACCTCGGCTAGGGCCTTTGCTGGATACCTGACGTAACTTCGCCTGCGTACACTTTCTGGAGTTGCTGGCTGCCAGCAACACAAGATGTCCACGAAAGGAGTACCGATGCTCTGGACTATAGCCGTTTTGCTGATGATCCTGTGGCTGTTGGGCATGGTCAGCTCGTACACATTGGGTGGATTCATTCATATTCTGCTGCTCCTGGCGGTGGTTGCGGTTTTGATCCGCCTGATTCAGGGGCGAAACCCAGTCGCCTGACTTTACTGCTTACTGCGTTTCAACGTCCGAAGAACATTCAGGAGGGAATCTAGTCATGAACAAGGACCAAGTCGAGGGGAAGGTCAAGGATGTGGCAGGTCGCATCGAGCGCCAGGCGGGCGAATGGACCGGGGACAAAGAGAAGCAGGTCCATGGAGCCCTGAAGCAAGTTGAGGGAAAAGTGCAGAATGCCTGGGGCGACGCGAAGGAGGCCGAGAAGAAATCGGTCGATAAGCAGAGGGACGCGAAAAGAGAGCGGGTCGATGATTCCAGTGAAGATGATTCGACTGAAACCGCAGAGATTGATGTTCGCTCCCGGCGCAAAGTCAGCTAGTCGTTTTTGGTGTACGCACTGTCAATCACCGGTGATCTCATGGTCACCGGTGATTTTTTGGCGAGATTCCCTCAGACCCTCCACTTCACTCATACCCTCCACAACAGGGCTAGAGCTCGGGCAGCGTCCTTCAGAGCGCGCTCTTCTGAATCCGATTGGGAAGTGCTGCGCCGCACGATGGGTGAACGATACCACGATCGCTTCTGGTCGGCGACATCATGAAGTTTGGACATGGCCGTCTCGAACACGCGTTTCAGATCATCCGGCGAGAGCGAACGGGTCGGTGCTACAAAGCGTGATGTGATCTTGAAGGTCATTGGAAGAACTCAACTTTCTTACACTCCCCGACTGTAGAATGACTTTCCCCGTCGGCGAATACAGTTGAGTCCTTGGTGAACGACGATTGTTTCCCTAAATGCAAACGCCACAGGGTGTAAGGGTTCTGTGAAGCGGACACTTCGAAGTTCGAACAGTTGGCACGATTCGTTAGGAGCTACGTGTAGCGGCAGGGCACGCAAAATAGCTACGCTGGCAGCAGCGAGATCACTTTTCGGCCACTTGGTTTAGAGTCAGAACTGGTCGCTGCTGAGGCTGTGCAGCGGTTTCCCTCCTCAGAGTGTCGAGCTCATCTTGCAGTTTTCTCCACGCCCTCGCGTTCTTCTTGGTGGCAATCGGCGCAGTCGGGTCGGAATAGAACTGGAGCAGATTGTCGCGCAGTGAGGAACTCAACGCGGGGTTCTTCTTAGTCAATTCATCCACCAGATCGGCATACGTCTTGTCGGCCAGGACATATTCTCCGGCGCGTGTTTCGCTGCCTGTATCGCAGTCGCGATTTGGCAGTTCGAGTTGTTTCTTGTCTTCCTCACGCAGCAGTCCGGCATAATTCTCCACTGTGGCATCGACGCTCTTGATATACATATCCTCGGCTTGTTTCGTAGGAATCTTAAAGTTGACCGCCTTGAATGGACCCACTTTCGGTATCAACTTCAGGAACACGGCAAGGATCCGGGTTCCAATCCCGGGCTTCCGATATATCGTGCCCCATTCGTGCTCATAGTTGCTGCGAGACAGGTAATAGAGAAACTTCTTCTTGTCGAAATTTGGAGTGTCCTGCACGATCGCATCGCGGCGTGAGACCAGAGCTACCCTGGTCATTTCAGGAATGAGCGTGCTCACGCTGCGCCGGTAGCTGCCGATCGCCAGATCCACGTTGCCGAATACATCTTCCAGTTTTAGGCCGTACGTCTCCTGAAAAGCCCGCTCCCAGAGCGGCTTGGCGACCTCGAAGCCAATCATGTCGTGATAACGGTCGGAGGTGTAGCGATTCTTGGCCACCTGGACCATGTCAAAACCAAATTCAGTACGAATATGTTCTTTAGGGTCGTCGGCATAGGTTACGGTATTCCCATATTTCTTTCGAAGCTTGGGAAATTCCAGAGCCACGACATGGTTGATGGTCGGGTGGCCGCTGTTATCGGCGGCGTAGTGCGACAGCGCGCCGAGGGCGAATGCGTACTCGTTCAAATCGGATGAATCCTGCAGCAGCGCTTTGACGAAATCACCGGAGCGCACGTAATGAACAAGATCGCTGAAGAACTTGCTGCCAAATGGATAGTAGCCCATATCCTGCAGCAGAGAACCTCCATAGGCATAGGCGTGCGCCTTGCGCAGATCGTCTTCACTAGCTCCGGGAAAGCGCTTCAGCAGGAGTGGCTGCAGTCGATCCTCCCACATCAGGTCTACAACCTGTTCGTGGGTCAATACTGAATAACCCGAACCTGGACTGGGGGTGGAAGCGACCAACAGTATTACGGCCAACCCGGCGATGAAGTAGCGAGGGAGAACCATTCCTGACACCACGGTTCGATGCATCGTTCTTCGATTCTACATTGCGGCCGTCGGCAAAAAACGAAGTCCCGGGCTGGCCGGGACTTCCGATTGATCATTCATCATTCGATCATTCAACATTCATCATCGCGTCGAAAAGAGAACCTAAGAAGCGCGACGTTGACGATCGCGATTCTGGTCTTCTTCATCGTTCTCGTTCTCAGGCCGTCCCTGACCCGGCTTTTTCGGCTGGTTCTGGTTCGTCTGCTCCGGTTGGCTCTGCCCATGCTGGCCGGACTGACCACCCTGCTGGCCCTTCTTCTCCATATCGTCTGCCATAAAAACGTTCCTCCTAAGAAAGGCGCGCGAGATTTTCCGGCACCTTTTGATTTGTCGCTAACAGAGCTTAGTTGCTGCAAGGGATTGCAAAGGTTGGGAAGGATTGTCGTGCGATTGAAGCACCGTCGATTCAAGGTTTGAGCGACTGGATTGCTCGGTCACTTCAAAACATTGCGGGCGTAACCTGTCCGCCGGCACTGAACAACGCTCGATCTGAACTTAGCGCCCCACGAATCCGCTTAAAGCTGTATTTCATGCCTCCAGGCTGTGTAAGCAATACATACATTGAGAGGGAGCAGATGCCGATTCTCCCAGTGAACCAGCATCTGCTCGTCGTGGCACTTGTCGAGTAGATCTCCAAAATAAGTTCAGGCGGAGAGCGATGTCCATACGGTAAACCTCGTATTTTTGCTGGGAGGAATCCTCGCGCGCAATCTTCCGTGAGTCGATAAACCATGCGTGTGAAAGGTGATGCGAGCTTCACTTACAGGAAAGGATGTATGGCCCCGCGAAGGCACTCTTGGTAGAAGAGACAAAAGCGGATGTGAAAGTTTTCACTCCCGATGGCAATCGCTGGGCAGCGCACGATCGGTGCCAGCGATGGAACGTGAATTGCTGTGTTATTGTTGGGCCCGCTTCGTCTTTCGGAGGTGTATTGTGAAACGAGAGACTAAGTCCTTAGCCACGGCCGTTTTCGTACTAGTGAGCCTGCGGTTGATGCTCGCGCAGGATACTCAGACCCAACCGAGCCCTGTGCTTCCGTCCAGCATTCTGGGGCCGCAACTCATCGCCTGGTCGCAACTTCAGAAACCGCAGCCAGCACCTCAGCCGCTGCCGCCCCCGGATCGACCCATACCACAACCGGACCAGCAACAGCCGAACCCGCCCGCTCAACAGCAGCCGCCAACAACACTGACTTTGATGGGCACGATCGTAAGGGACGGCACCACGTACGTGCTAAAGGTATCGAGTAATAACGCGTATCAGCTCGATGACCAGGACGGAGTGAAGCAGTATGAGGGGAAGCAGGTAAAAATCGGTGGCAGCCTGGGTGCTGATGGCAAGATTCTCCACGTCACCAGCATCGAACTGGTTTCCTAGCATGCACACAAAAGGGTCCGCGGGAGGATCGATGGAGGTTGCCCTTGCGCCTCGTTCACTCCAGTCGTCGAAAGCGCGCTTCTGGGTGGAGACCATTGCCTTAGCGAGCGTCATCGCTTGCGCGCTGGCATTGGCGATTGCAATTCTGGGATTTCTCGCGGGCGCGGCCGCCGCGGGGTCGGAATCGCTTCAATCCAGCGCAGGCCAGGCCAATCAGATCTCGTCAACCCAGATCTTGTCAACCCAAGCCCTTCATCAATCGCCCAGCCCCACGAGGGCATGATCGCAAAGACGATCAGCGAAACAAGCTTCGGTTCCCCGAGCATTCTGACCCCCGACCGAGCGCGACGCCTACCGAATGTGCGCCTAGTTTGCCTCGCGCGGTGAAAACCTGGCAGTGAGTGCTGGTGGACGGCGATGGAGGACGATTTTCGGTCAGCGGTGTCGTTTTTGGACCGAACGCTATCTTTAAAACATGGACGAAGGCGCGAAGCATGGCCATGGGGAGGCAAAAACGAAAAGCCCGCCGTGGGCAGTCACAGCGGGCTTTCGTCGAACCGGCAGAAATCGATTTACTCTTTGCGAAGGCGCTACCGGCTTTCCGACGGCGTGATATTCACGATGTGGAGAGTATTGGTGCTGGAATCCATCGTGGCAACCACCTTTACCTTCTGTCCTTCGTACTGCTTAGCCTTGTCCTGGTCGTCCAACTGATAAGCAGCCTGGGTGGAGGCATCCTGCAGCACCAACTTGTCGCCCGACTTCGCGATTTTGCCTTCGAAGTTTTGCGCCTGGCTCTGAGTGTCAACCTGCTGTTGCGGAGTGCCGGTCTGGTTTTGTGGTGACGATGTCTGCTGGGCCGAGAGATTCAATGCGAAGCTGGCCAATCCCAGCGTTGCAATAGCTGTGAGAATTCGTTTCACTGTTCCTACCTCCGAGTGTGAATTTATAGTTCAAGGTTTGTGCAACCAAACCGTGTCTGTGAACTTGCACACTCCATGCCAAACTCTTGCCGGCAACTAACCGCATGTCGTCTCAGTGAAATCATTTGCGTACGAGAATTTGCCGTGATGCAACTCGTGCAGAAACTTCCAGGTCACGGTGAAATTTGTGGTCAAGTGATTTTTTCTGAACACTACAGTGACTCCCCGAATGTTCGCCGACTCGTCTAGTCTCAGGCGCCCGCACCGCGCAGGGAATGTAGGGAAATCACCCTAAGAATGTGTCGATTCATCACCTGCGCTCCGGAATCGCGCGAATGGCAGCCAGGAAACATCATGGGGGCTGAATTGGTTGCCAGTGCTTTAACGATTTCCATCGGCATTGTCCGGCCATTCGCGCGCAAATTCGCTTTCGAATTGTGTCTACTCTGGAACCAAGAAGTACATCTAAACCAGGGAAGCATCGGCAATTCGGGTTGCGCGCCCTCGAAAATGTGCAATGGGAAGGAGACGGTTTGTGAAGAGACTATTAATTCGATTCCTCTCAGTCGTAGTGGCGTGCGGGTACACTGTGGCACTGGGCGCGGCGGCACAGCAGTCGAATCCGCCGCTTCAACCGAGCCACCAGACTCCTGCGGCCCCGCCTGATCAGACCCGGCCGGAGCAGACTCGGTCCGATGAATCGGACTCGGGGATGGCGACCGGGAAGCCCCGGATCGCGCCTGGCAGTCTGATCCCAGTACAGCTCACGAAAACTATTGACGCCAAGAAAGTAAAGACGGGTGACGAAATTGAAGCTAAGGTCACGCAAGATCTCAAGGCAGGAAATGGTGACGTAGTGTTGCCAAAGGATACGAAGGTGATGGGGCATGTCACAGAAGCCCAGATCCGCAACAAGGAGCAGAAGGAATCAGAAGTTGGCATCGCCTTCGATCACGCCATCATGAAGAATGGCGGGGACGTAGCGCTACCCATGTCGATCCAGGCGATCATTGCACCGCCCAGTTCCAATGCCGCCAACAGCGATGCCAGCGGAAGCGTGAGCCAAGCGCCTTCAGCGCAGGGTACGCCGGGAATGCCGTCACCCAACGGTGGCGGCCGGTCTACGGGAATGGGCGGCGGGATGCAGCCCCAGGCAACTGGCAGTCCTACAACCGCCGGGGGAATCACCCACCGATGGGCGAACCGAAGCCAAAACGAATCAGCCCATCACGGCAAAAACCCAAGGCGTAGTAGGAATTTCCAATCTACAGTTATCGGTCGCGGCGAACCCCAGGAACGCGTCGATTGTGAGCTCGGAGAAGGGCAATGTGAAGTTGGAGAGCGGCACTCTGATGTTGCTGCGGGTCAATCAGTAGATCCGGGGGCCTGTTCCGACGGAAAGAGACTCAGCGCAAGTTTTTCCGGAGAGAGGAAGCAAGTCGCGGTGTTCTGCGAAATGCTGGCCGGCATTACGCCAACAAAATAGTTCCACGTCTGATCCCCTCCGTATCTTCCGGGGGTAAAATGCCCCTTCTCTCGAGCCCAACGGCGCGCCCGATTTCACTCGTCCCGTCCCTTGACTATAATTTGCTTCCGATGCCTGCCCTAAGAGACGTCGAAAAAAAGATCGAGCCACTGCGCGAGAAGATTCGCCACCACGAGCACCTCTACTACGTCCTCGACCAACCCGAAATCAGTGACGCTGAATTCGACCGCCTGATGCAGCAACTCAAAGATCTGGAACGCGAGCATCCTTCGCTCGTCACTCCCGATTCGCCCTCGCAGCGTGTCGGCGGCAAGCCTCGCGAGGGATTCGTCAAGGTCGCGCATTCCTCGCCCATGCTGTCGCTCGACAACACCTACAGCGAGGAAGAACTCCGCGACTGGGAACGCCGCGTGCACGAACTCACCGGCCGCAGCGATGTCGCTTACGTTTGCGAGCTGAAGCTCGACGGCATGTCACTGGCCTTGATCTACGAAGACGGCAAACTGGCCCGGGGTGTCACCCGCGGCGACGGATCGGTCGGCGAAGATGTCACGCTCAACGTCCGCACCGTGCGCTCCATCCCGTTGTCGATTCCAAAGGAGCGGCTGAAGAAGGCCGGAATCCCAGTCGATTTCGAAGTGCGCGGTGAACTGCTTATGCCCACCGCGTCATTTAAGAAAATTAACGAAGAACGCGAGCGCGCAGGCCTGCCGACTTTTGCCAACCCTCGCAATTTCACCGCCGGGACCGTCCGCCAGCTCGACGCGAACATTACGGCCGAACGGCGCATGGACTTTTTTCCCTACATCTTGTTGGAAGGCGGTCGGACGTATTTCGACCGCCACTCGAAGACGCTCAGCGCGCTCGAAGTGGCTGGATTCAAAGTCAACCCTAACCACAAGCTGGTCCATTCCATGGACGACGTCTGGGCCTTCATTCAGGAGTGGGAAGCCAAGCGCGATTCGCTGCCCTACGAGATCGACGGAATCGTCGTCAAAGTCGACCGGATCGCCTTGCAAGACGAGCTCGGTTTCACCGGCAAAGCTCCGCGCTGGGCCATCGCCTACAAGTACGCCGCGCGCGGCGGGGTCACGAAACTGGAAAACGTTCGCTGGCAAACTGGCCGCACCGGCAAACTGACGCCCGTCGCGGAATTGGCGCCAATTGCAATCGGGGGAACGACCGTTCGCAATGCAACCCTGCATAACCTGGACGAAATCCGCCGTCTCGGCGTGAAGATCGGCGACTGGGTCCGCGTCGAGCGCGGCGGCGATGTGATTCCCAAGGTCGTCGAGGTCGACAAAGATCATCCCCGCGGAGACAAAGAAATCGAGGATCCCGTGAAGTGCGCGGTCTGCGGGAGCAAGGTCGTCCGCCCCGAGGGCGAGGTCGACTACCGCTGCGTCAACGCCGACTGCCCGGCGAAACTTCTCGGAACCATCCTGCACTTCGCCTCGCGCGGCGTGATGAACATTGACGGCATGGGCGACGCCCTAGTCACGCAACTCACCGAGCGCGGCCTAGTGAAAAACGTTGCCGACATCTACAAGCTGACCAAAGCCGACTTGCTGAGCCTGGAGCGCATGGGCGACAAGTCGGCCCAAAACATTCTCGACGAAATCGAAGCCTCGAAGAAGCTGCCGCTGGAGCGCGTAATCTACGGCCTCGGCATCCGCATGGTTGGCGAACGCACCGCGCAATTCCTGGCCGAGCATTTCGGATCGATGGACGCGCTCGAGCACGCGGGCGTCGAAGAATTGCAGAACGTCGACGAAGTCGGCCCCCGCATCGCCGAAAGCATCGTGGAGTTCTTCAGCATTCCCGCCAACCGCAAATTGATCGAGCGTCTCGGCCAAGCCGGACTCGCCTTCAAAGGCAAGAAAAGAGAGCGCGGCACCAAACTCGCCGGCAAAACCTTCGTCCTGACCGGCACGCTCACGAAATACACGCGGGACGAAGCTAAGAAGATGATCGAAGACGCAGGAGGAAAAGTCACCGGCTCAGTCAGCAAGAAAACAGATTACGTCGTGGCTGGCGCCGATGCAGGGTCGAAGCTGGACAAAGCGAAAGAACTGGGCGTGGCAGTGATCGACGAACAAGAAATGGAAAAACTCCTCCGCTAGATGCCAGTACAATGCATAGGCGGAGGCCGATCCCATGGAAGCTACGCGCAAATTCATCCAGATAGTTCGGTTCGTCCTTCTAAGCGCAATCGTGATTTATGGGCTGATCGTTTTCCGTCTGCCGTCGTCGGCAACTCCAAAGCCGGTCGTACTCCGGGCGATCACGGTGTTGACCGTCTCACTTGTTGTACTGCTCTTTGTGATGCGTAGGATTCAGGTTCATCCTGCAGCAGCGATATTGGAGAAACAGCCTCAAGACGCGAAGGCCCTGGCCCGCTGGCGACAGGGTCATCTCGTTACTTATACTCTCAGCCTGTCGATTGCCCTCTATGGCCTGGTACTGCATTTCCTCGGATTCTCCGCGTCCCGGGTCGCGCCGTTCTTCGTCGTGGGTATCGTTCTTATCCTCTTCCTTGGCCCGAGGGCGATTCCGAGCCGTTAGCGACATCTTTGATGGAGGCCATTTTTCCCATCGCCGCCCGCATCCTCGCCCAAGTCACGTCCAGCATCTCCGGCAGCACCCGCGTCTCCCCGATCACCGAAACAAAATTCGCGTCCGCCACCCACCGCGGCAGCACGTGCATATGAATGTGCCCCGCAATCCCCGCCCCGGCCGCCTTGCCAATATTCATT
>Ga0210390_10000187_pt1 | contig 66831 bp, 68 predicted proteins | sample IncBWH11OmetaG_FD_161050 | JGI IMG/M metagenome (GOLD analysis project Ga0210390, IMG submission 161050) | Forest soil microbial communities from Barre Woods Harvard Forest LTER site, Petersham, Massachusetts, United States - Inc-BW-H-11-O ...
GGCCAAGTCCCTTCATACGCTCATACCACAGTCGCTCCGCCGAGAGAATATGACTCAAAAGCTTCAGCGGACGCCCGGCGCAACCCGCAGTTCGAATGGCCCCCAAAACCTCCCGATTTGCCCAGTCGTCATAAACAAAAAGCCGCCGAATGTGATCGATCATAATCGTGTGATGTGATGGCGGGCGGCTTCGCCTCTATATTTATTGTCATTCCCAGGAGCATTCTATTGTCATTCCCATCTTTAAATCTTTGTCATTCCGAGGAGCGAAGCGACGAGGAATCCGCTTTCCGCCGGCCCAGGCCAAGAATCCCCACAGGGCAACTTCCCGCCAGCGTTCGGGTTCATACTCACATCTTGCAGGAGGATCGATGACCAGAATGCGCACTCGAGTCCCACTAGTCTTGCTGGCGATTCTGGCCGCCTTGCTGCTAGCGGCGTGCCCCCCACGCGAGAGCATAGCGAAGATTAACCAGGATCCAGGCCGTTTCGCCGGAAAAGAAATCTCCGTTGCTGGACGGGTAACCGATTCCTTCGGAGCCCTGGGAAGTGGAGTCTTTCAAATCGATGACGGTACCGGCGCTATGTGGGTCTTCAGCGAGAAATTCGGCGTCCCCAGTAGCGGCGCCAACTTAGCGGTCACCGGACGCATCCAGCAAAGCTTCGCTTTCGCAGGCCGCAACTTCGCCACCATCCTCCGCGAAACCCAGCGTCGCCACTAACTATTAAGGATTCACAATCTGGGAAGGGTCATTCCGGGCTGGGAGGGGTCATTCTGAGTTGGGAATTGTCATTCCGAAGCGTAGCGAGGAACTCTGCTGTTTGTTTCGAAAGCGCGAAACGCTGATTCACCGCCTCACCGCTTCCGAAACACCTCAAAAATCAAATTAAACAACTGCACCAGCGTAATTCCGATAGTGACGTAAACCGCAATCTCCAGCCGCCGCCCCGCCTCTTTCGTACCGGCCAGCATCTCAATCACTTCCTTGGTGCTCTCATGCAAAGTTTCCGCCAACTGCTCAAAATGCTGCGTCGACCCGCGCAATTTTTCCAAGACATGCGAAGTCGCCGTAAGCGCCGCCGCCATCTGCTCCCCGTTGCGAATGTCGAGTTCGGTCTTGCAGGCCACCCACCACGGACTCCCTGGAGGATTGTCGTACATCCGCTGCCGAATCTCCTCGTACGACCGGCTGCGCAGCAATTGCACCAGCGAGTGAACCTTATCCGCGCCCGCCGTAGCCGCTGTTTCCTCGATACTGACCGCCATAACTCGCGAGTGTAGCAGCCATCCCTCGACCCGCTGAGATACCAGAAGGTCAACTCCAACTGTGACCCAAAGCCCCATCCAAGCCAAGTTACCCCCAACAAAACGGGAATAATAGAGGACGGGCGTCCTCGTCCGTCGAACCCCAGCCAGAACCTGGAAGTCCTGAATCGTCTACAATCGCAACTCGGATGGACACAACCCGCATCGCCGAACTGCTGCAGCCCTTCCTAGCCGTTTCTGAGAATTGTCATTCCGAACAAAGCGAGGAATCAGCTTTCCTCACCCCGGCCCAGCTGCGAGATATATCGACGTACATCGATCTATTGCTCCGCTGGAACGCCCGCATCAACCTGACCGCGATCCGCCAACCCGAAGAAATCGTAACCCGCCACTTCGGCGAATCCCTTTTCGCCGCCCGCCACCTCTTCCCCCAATGCAGACCCGAGCATCCAGGCTCGTGCGGTGGCGCCGCGACTCTGATCGACATCGGCTCCGGAGCCGGCTTCCCTGGCGTCCCCATAAAAGTTTTGGCCACCCATATCAACCTGACCCTGATCGAGTCCAACCAAAAGAAATCGACGTTCCTGCGCGAACTTACCCGCGCTCTTACATTGACGGACGTCAATGTATTCCCGGGACGTGCCGAGGACTACCCCAACCCTCCCGCCGAAGTAGTGACGCTCCGTGCGGTCGAGCGCTTCGACACGGCCCTCCCCACGGCCTCCCGCCTAGTCATCCCCGGAGGCCGCCTCGCCCTCTTGATCGGCGAATCTCAACTACCACAAACCAAAATCCTAACTCCAGACTTCGAGTGGCCCCAACCGGTTAGCATCCCCCTCTCATCGCAACGTTGTCTCGCCATCGGCACCAGAAACCATTAAACGACAAGAGTCAATTGAGTTAACAGTCTATCGCCGAAAAGCAACAAGTGGGACGGCAGCAATACGCTCAGGCGCTTTCGGTCCGTGAGAAACTGCATAACCGGGCCAACTCCCACGTAAGTGGGAGACTTCGCATCTAGATCGCATCGCATAGGATAGTAACCAACGACTTGCGCGAAAACCAGACAGTGTTCCACGTGGAACACTTGGTAGGAATCTTCGCCAGAATGTTCCACGTGGAACATTCGCGTCGATCATCACAAACGCTCCAGGTGGAACACTCAGCCATATTTCCGACGTGTTCCACGTGGAACACGCCTGTGGGAAAGTTGGCTCGCGTCCATCTGTAACTCCCTAAGACTCAAACAGAATGTCCTTGCGAGTTACTTGCACTGAAATCAGTCATTGCAAATGCACAACGATTCGGCCTATTCTGCAAGCGTCTCTCCGATTCTTCAAAACTAAATGGGACGCGTCATCGCGGTTGCCAATCAGAAGGGCGGCGTAGGCAAGACTACGACTGCCATTAACTTGGCCTCGTCCATCGCCGCCGCAGAGGTGGACACGCTGCTGGTCGATTGCGATCCGCAATCGAACGCTACCAGCGGCCTCGGCCTAGCCAAAGACCCCGCGCGCATCAGCACCTACCATCTCCTCATGGGCGACGCCAGCGGAGAGCAAGCCCTGCAGAAAACTGAACTAGAACAGCTGTGGATCATCCCTGCGCATAAGAATCTGCTCGGCGCAAACCTTGAGTTGGTAGATGGAGAGCGCAGGGAGTTTCGGTTGCGGGATGCGCTTGCGCCTTTGCGGGAGCGATTCAAGTACATTGTTCTGGACTGCCCGCCAGCGCTCGACCTGCTTACGCTCAATGCACTCGTGGCCTCGGATTCGATTCTGATTCCGATGCAGGCGGAGTACTTTGCTCTTGAGGGCGTGTCTGAGCTGCTCGACACCATCGAACGCATCCGGGCGTCGTTGAACCCCGAACTCTCGATCGAGGGTGTGGTGCTCACCATGTTCGACGATCGCACCAACCTGGCTCAGCAGGTGACGGCGGAGCTAAGTCGCTACTTTGGGGATAAGCTTTGCAAGACGACGATTCCACGCAACGTGAAGCTGGCAGAGGCTCCCAGCCATGGCAAGCCTGTGCTGCTTTACGATGTGCGCTCACGCGGAGCAGAGAGTTATATTCAGCTCGCCAAGGAAATCATTGGGCATAGTACGCCGGTGCAGGAGATGCCCGCGCCCGCTGAGCCGGCCGTTGAGGAGAAGCAGGTGGTGAATGCTCCGCGTTGGAAGCGGTGGATCAAGGAGCGGAATAAATTGACAACCATCAATATATTAGATCGATGAACGCCGATGTGTTTTGCAGTTGGGGCGGAGGTGGGGACAGCAGATTCCTCGCTTTGCTCGGAATGACAACGCTTTATTTTAGAGAAATGGCAGGAGATCAATGACGACTGCGGCGACGGGTACTGACAAAGTTGCGGATAAAGCAGTTGAAAAGCGGCGGGCTTTGGGGCGGGGGTTGGATTCGTTGCTGCCTTCGGGACCGCGCATGGTGGAATATGGCAACACGGGCGGGGCGCCGGTGTCACCCGCACCGGGACTACAATCTGCGGTTTTGCCTCAGATTCAGGCGCAGGCGGCTCGCGGCGAGGCTGTCGTCGAGATCCCGCTGGATTTGATTGATGAGAATCCTTACCAGACGCGATATTTCGCCAAGGACGAGCCGGTGTCCGACGACTTCGTCGCGACCACGCTGCACGAGTTGGCGGACTCGATCCGGGTGAATGGGGTGATCCAGCCGATTTCGGTTCGCGCAGGGGCCGAGGGACATTACGTTCTGATTTTGGGTGAACGGCGCTGCCGGGCCTCGAAGATTGCGGGACGGACGACGATCCCGGCGATTGTGCGCAAGGTTTCCGACCAGCAGGCGGCCGAGATGACCGTGGTCGAAAACCTCCAGCGGCAGGATCTGAATTGCATGGAGCAGGCGACCGCGTTCTCGAAGTTGAGCCAGGATTTCAAGCTGACGCAGGAGCAGATCGGGCAACGCGTAGGGATTTCACGGGAGTCGGTTTCGAACTATATGCGGCTGCTGCGGCTGCCGAGTTCTGTGACGGAGTATTTGCAGCAGGGACAGCTGGGATTCAGCGAAGCGCGAGTGTTGCTAACATTGCTTGATCCGAACCTGATTCCAAAGATCGCCGATGAAGCAGTGCGCAAGCATTTATCCGTGGAGCAACTGGAAGACCTGGTATTCAACACCAATGTTCCTTTGCAAAAGGAAAAGCAGCCGGGGACAGCGCGCTGGGTGGATCCGAATGTGCGGCATGTGCAGACGGAACTGGAACGAACCTTGGGAGTGCGAGTGCGGATTCGCGATCGCAAGGGAAAAGGCAAGATCGAGATTGAGTATGCGACGCTGGAGGATTTTGATCGGGTGGTGGGGATGTTGAAGGGGAAGGGCTAGTCGTTGGTCGTTGGTCGTTGGCACGACGTGTTCTTGCCGCCTTGTTGAGGCGGTGCGGGACGGGAATTTAGACAGGTACGAATCTAAGTAGTGAACGTGGAACGACGGGTTCGATTGTAGCCTCGATGCGTCGTGTTCGACGCTATCCGTCGGGCAAAGTGGGAAATGCTTCCGTCGACTGCGCACAGAGCGTGCGATTGCGGAATCCGGATTGGAAAGAATCTGCGTTGTAAACTGTGGGACAGCGGCTGCGGATGTGCGCGTGAAAAAAGGCGGGCGAGGGCGCCCGCCCCACACTTTTTGGGGTGAAGTGGAATGTTCGTGACGGCCGAGCACATGGTGCTTCGATCGGTGGCCATGCAGCTCATGAATGGAGATGAAGTCGCGTTGGATGACCAGAAGCTGCGGGTGAAGCGGGTAGGGAGTGGGCGATTACGGATGGTCGAGTTTAAATTGAATGGACGGATGTTTGAGGCCATCGAGCAGAATCGGATGAAGCCGAGCCGGTGGGGACAGTTGGCGCGAGAGAAGCATCAGGTGGTGCAATTTCGGGATGCAGCGACGCATAAGTATGTGGCAGTGGATGGGGAGATTACGAAATACGGTCGATAAGGAGTGGCCGGGATCTTCAGGGCAATGGCTGAGGATGGGGGAAGACACGGCGCACACTTGCACTATGGCCTGTTTACAGAACTACTCTTTTCAAATGTCAGCGACCGCCCTTAACTTGCGTTGGGACCTGACCAATCTTCACTTTAAGCCGAAGGCATAGACGTTGTAGTCATCCGAGCCGAAATAAACCACCCCATTCACCACGGCGGGCGAGGAGTCCACATAGTTGCCTGTGGAATAGCTCCACAGCATGGCGCCGGTTTTGGCGTTTAGCGCATACACGTTGTGTCCTTCCGAGCCGACATAAACCACCCCATTTGCCACTGCGGGCGACGAAAACACGTAGCTGTCGGTGGTGTAGCTCCACAGCTTGGCCCCGGTTTTGGCGTTCAGCGCGAACACGTTGTAGTTATCCGAGCCGACACAAACCACCCCATTCGACACGGCGGGCGATGAATACACAAAGTTGCCGGTAAAGTAGCTCCACAGCTTGGCCCCGGTTTTGGCGTTTAGCGCGTAAACGTCCAACGAGCCGATATAAACCACCCCATTCGACACCGCGGGCGAAGAAACCACGACGCTGCCGGTAGTGTAGCTCCACAGCTTGGCCCCGGTTTTGCCGTTCAGCGCGTAGACGGTGCCGCCGTACGAGCCGACATAAACCACCCCATTTGCCACCGCGGGCGAGGAATACACAACGTTGCCGGTGGCGTAGCTCCACAGTTTGGCCCCGGTGCGAGCGTTTAGAGCGTACACATTGCCGTCCCACGAGCCGACATAAACCACCCCATTCGACACCGCGGGCGAGGAAAACACGTAGCTGTCAGTGGTGTAGCTCCACAGCTTGGCCCCGGTTTTGCCGTTCAGCGCGTACACGTTGTAGTCGTACGAACCGATATAAACCACCCCATTCGACACTGCGGGCGAGGAATTCACCCAGTTGCCGGTGGTGTAGCTCCACAGCTTGGCCCCGGTTTTGGCGTTTAGCGCGTAGACGCTGTGGTCTAACGAGCCGACGTAAACCACCCCATTCGACACCGTGGGCGAGGAAACCACGTTATCGCCGGTGGCGTAGCTCCACTTCAAACTGAGCTTCCCAACATTGCGGACGTTGAGCACCCTCTCACACGGATTCGAGCGGTGCATGTTCTTTGTGTGGAACTCGCTCCACGAGGTCGGGAGCTTGCAGGTTAGCGGCTGGCTCCATGCCGAGGGCAGCAAGCACACACATAAAAGCAAAGCCGCGATGCCGATTCGCTTCATGACAAAATCTCCAGAGCGGGCTGTCTTACTGGGGAGAGGGGAACGCGACGCACCCCATCTTGTTCGCCTTCTATTGCTTTGTCAATTGTGCAAAGGGTTGCCGTTCTGTGGAATCAGCGGAGCCCCGTCATTGCTGTTGTAACATCCCCATTACACTCACCCCCCTCGAATACTAATTTGTGTTCCGACACCTATCGTTAAGAATCCTGGACGATGGTTCCTTGGTGGAAGATGATTTTCCAGCCGGTTGGGGTGTTTTGCCAGATGGTGGCTCTGCGAGTTTTGCGTTTCTTGTTTTGCAGCAGAGTGTAGGTCAGCAAGTACACGTCTTCCGATAGTCTTCGGCAATGGAAACCGGAGGCTTCCCATACGTCTTCAAACTCTCCGGCGTAGCGTTTTTCCAGTTCGGACAGGACATACGCGCGGCTGTAGCGGCGGCCGGAGGCGCCGGTCTCCCAGAAGTCGGGTGCCGTCATGTTCTCGAAGTCAGCCCGGGTTCTGCCGAATTCCGCGCGATGGAAGATTGGTTCGCGGGCTTTCAGTTCTTCGAGAACATCCAGCAAGGCAGGATCGGTAACCAGAGTGGGGTCCGCGTTCGGGCTCATCGCGCAATTGTAAACTCTTGGGTTGCGCAGCCAACTAACGAGTTGACGCTCGCGACTCAATTCTATTTGCGGACCCGCGGGAGGCCAGCAGTGAGCCAGCCTCCGATTGCTTCTGATCAGTGGTCATGGCCTTGATCGTGGTGGTCCTGATCATGATCATGGTTATCCCCGTGACCGTTGCCGTGCTCTTCATGCTCCCAATGTCCTTCATGCAGTTGCCAGCCCTCCTGGTAGTGATCGTAGTGCGCGTGGCTCCAGGTGGCGCCTTCGTAGGGGGGACGGTCCCAGCGTCCCTGAACCCAGCGGTAGTGATGGCCGTTGGGAACCCAATATCCTTCGATCCAGGCATAGCCTGGGCCGGGGACTGGTCCGCGAACCTCAACGCGAAGCGGGGGGGGCGGGGTTCCGATGTACACCGAAACCTGAGCTGAGCTTGACGCAGCAATTGCAGTGGCTAGTAATGCGCTATATATCCAATTCATTTTCATTTGTCTCTCCTTCAGAGACCTCGGACCTATTTACTGAGAATGGATCGGGCATCCCAATAAAAAAGGCCGGACCGTGCGAGTCCGGCCATAAAGCGTTTCGTGTTGAATACCCGATGAAGCGGGCGGTCGCGAGAGCAACGCGTCGATCCTGTCAAATCGAACACGAACCCGCGACCGCCTTTGAGGGAGGACCGTCTTCGCCCTTTCTCTTGCAGTCCGGATAGTACGGTTTGGAGCCAGGGACAACTGTTCACAAGTGCTCAGTTTCGAAAATATACCGGCCGCAAAGTACCGTGTCGGGAAGGGCTCGGAGTATCGGGTCTCTGGTTGTCAAACTCAATCCGTTGATAACCCTAGGGTCTAATGTAGCTGCGTTAATACGAATCAGGATGGTAAATGGTGGGACTATCAGGGGCCTTTGAAGGCGCCGGATAGGCGCCACCATGGAGGAAACCCGCGGAGAGTGGGACAGCGGCTTGAGATTCGCTGGCTTTTTTTGCCTGGAAATGGGGCTAGGGAAGTAAGGCTCTATTGACAGAGGCGTCGGATCACATATAGTTTCGTACGCCGAAATTCCAAGGGGAGCCGTGACCATGAAAAATCTCAGATCGGTTTTGATAGTAGTTCTACTTTCTGTTTTTGCCGCTATCGCGGCGGCCGCACCAACGCTTACGTTTAAGTTCACGACGATCGAAGTCAAGGGAGCGCAGGACACGCGGGTTTTCGGGACGAACAACGCAGGCACGATGGTGGGAGCGCTGGTCGACAGTGCCGGCGTCGATCACGGCTTCATGCTCAAAGGCGGGAAGGTTACGATCATCGACGATGCCAAGGGCACTTTCACGCAATGCGCCGGGATCAACTCGGCGGGCGACATCGTGGGCTATTACGTAAACTCGAGCGGCGCGGAGCAGGCGTTCTTGCATCATGGTAAAACTTTCTCCGACATCAGTCCGGCCGGGGCTACGAGTTCAGAGGCGTTCGGCATCAACGACAAGGGAAGTGTAGCCGGCTACTTCGTGGATTCGACCGGGGCGCAGCACGGATTTGTTTGGAATGGAAAGAAGTACAAACAATTGGACGCGCCCGGAGCGAGGTCTAGCCTGGCGTGGGGAATCAACAACAACGGGTTGGTGTCTGTGCAATGGGTCGATTCCACCGGCAATACCAATGGCGCCATTTATAACGGCAAGAAGTACACCAAGATCAATGTGCCAGGGGCGGTGAGCAGCTTTCCGCACGGCATCGACACGGCGGGGGATGTAGTTTATTCCTGGACGGATTCTACCGGCGTTTATCACGGGGCTCTGCGGACCGGCGGAAAGTATTACAAGTTCGACGACCCGAAGGGAACGAACGGCACTTACGGAGACGGCATTAATGATCACAACCTCGTGGTAGGGGTTTACCACACCAGCGGCGGCTCGGTAGCTGAAGGTTTCAAGGCCAGCTATTAAGAAAATTCGAGTCTGAAATGAAGACGTAGCTCACAATCTTAAGGAGAGATCGATGAAAATTTACAGCTCCCGCATAGGCCTGATGATTTCGCTTTGCACACTCCTGTGCGGTATTGCCGGAGCGCAGACACCGGCCCTGAGTTTCAAGTTCAAGACCATAAACGTTGCCGGAGCGCAGAGCACAGCTCTTTACGGCATCAATAACGCGGGTGCGATGGTGGGAGCGTACGTCGACAGCGCCGGGGTGCAGCATGGTTTCAGCATGGCGGGCGGGAAGGTGAAGAATATCGACGATCCGAATGGCACGGACACTTACTGCTTCGGCATCAATAAGGCCGGCGCAATCGTTGGCTATTACGCAAGTTCAAGCCATACCGCACAGGCCTTCCTGTACGCGAAAGGGAAGTTCACCGACATTGGTCCCGCGGGCTCGACTGGTTCGCAGGCCATCGGGATCAACGACCACGGAGACATCAATGGGAATTTTGGGGACTCGAAGGGTGGGCATGGGTTTTTGCTGAAAGGCGGAAAATATACTAAGCAGGACGTGCCCGGCGCTCAGTTCACGCTCGGCGGGGGGATCAATAACGCAGGGCTCATGACCGAAGTGTGGATCGATTCGTCGAATAATTCCGAGTCCTCGCTGTACAACGGCAAGAAGTACACCAAGATCAATATCCCGCACGAGACTGATTCCTACGTCTCTGCCATCAGCAATCTGGGCGACATTGTTTATTCCTGGGAAAGCGCCGAAAACTATGGCGGGGCGCTGCAGCACGCGGGCAAGTATTACAAATTTAGCGTGCCTAAGGGCGATCGGACTTTTGGATACGGGATCAACGACCACAACACGATCGTCGGGGCATACACCGACGACAACGGTGTGCTCAACGGCTTTTTGGCAACTTATTGATTGAGTTTTTCGGATGCGGAGGACGATCTTCTTCAGAGGGGGAACCATGAGCAAGCGGAATCTGGGATGGCTGGTGGCGGTGCTGGCGGTCGCGTTCGCGACGGCGCAGGAGACATCAAAACTCACCTTCAAGTTTCAAACCTTAAACGTAAAGGGCTCGTCCGAGACCGACATTTATGGAATCAACAACTCGGGCGCGGTGGTGGGATCGTATGTCGACAGCAGCGGGGCTGTGCATGGCTTGATGCTGGCTGGAGGGAAAGCGAAAAACATTGACGATCCCAATACCACGACTGGGACCTTTTGCTACGGCATAAATTCCGGTGGCGCGATCGTGGGCTATTACTTGAACTCGAGCGGAGCACCCCAGGGATTTTTATATAAGGGCGGGAAGTTCACCGACGTCGGCCCGACGGGGAATGGGTCTTACGCGCTGGGCATCAATAAGAAGGGCAACATTACCGGCTTCTACCTTGACACCAGCGGCATCGAGCATGGGTTCGTGTGGAATGGAAAGAAGTACACGACACTCGATGTGCCGACGGCTACGGCATCGGGAGCATGGGGCGTCAATGACACTGGCTTGATCAGCATGTTCTGGATCAACTCCTCGGGCGCGTATGAGGGCGCGCTGTATAACGGCAAGAAGTACACTACGATCAATGTGCCGGGGGCGACGCAGACGATTCCGCACTCGCTTAACAACGCCGGCGATGTGACGTTTGAATGGGTGGATTCGGGTGGCAATTATCATGGGGCGCTCCGGACGGGCGGCAAGTATTACAAGTTTAACGATCCGAAAGGGCCGAATAACACCCGCCCTGGCGGCGTCAATGATAATCACGTGATCGCTGGACGTTTTGAGGCTACGGGGAAGACGACTTATCTGGGATTCAAAGCTACGTATTGAGGATGGGGCAGCGTGCGACATGGCTCTCGCTGGCGAGCGCTGGTAGTTTTTCTTGTCTGCGGGTTTGCTTCGGCCACGGGGAGCGCGCAATCCTCGACGGCGGCCTTTCCTGGCGTCGATTGGGAGAGGATCAAGCCGGAGTCGGAAGGATATTCGAGCGCTCGGCTGGAGGCGCTGCGCACTTGGCTCAAAACCCAGAGCACGACCGCGATGCTGGTCGCGGTGCATGGCAAAGTCGTGTTCGAGTATGGCGATCTGAAGCTGGTCAGTAAGGTCGCTTCCGTGCGCGCGAGCGTGCTGGCCATGCTTTACGGGAAGTACGTTTTCGATGGGACGATTGAGCTGGGCAAGACAGTCGAGGAGCTTGGCCTCGACGATGTGCAGAAATTCCTTCCCGGCGAGAAAGGCGCAACCCTGGAGCAGTTGCTGACGTGCCGCTCCGGGATTTTTCTTCCATCGGGCAATCCGCAGCTTGACGCCAATCCGCCGCGACGAGGATCGGAACTTCCGGGATCCTATTTTCGCTATAACAACTGGGACTTCGACGCGGCTGGCACGGCCTTCGAGAAACTGACGGGAAAGAATATTTACGATGCTTTGGAAGCGGACTTGGCCAAGCCGATCGGGATGCAGGACTTCGATCGTGCGCGGCAGAAGAAACTATCGGCGATGCCGGTTTCGGTGCATCCGGAATACGCCATGGATTTTTCCACGCGCGACATGGCCCGGCTCGGCCTGCTTATGATGCGCGATTGCAACTGGAATGGGAAAGCAGTGGAACCGAGAGACTGGTGTAAGTACATCACCCGACTCGTGACTCCGTTCCATGAGTTAAATCCGCCGGGCTTGCGGGCATTGGGACGCCCGGACCGCTGGGGTTACGGCGCATTTTGGTGGGTGTGGGATGCGCCAGTGTGGCCGGGAAACCAGTATGGCAATCCGTTCCAGGGTGCTTACAGCGCGATGGGGGCCGGGGGGCAATACATCACGGTGCTGCCCGGGCTTTACATGGTCATCGCGCACAAAGTTGACACCGATCAAAATCCGGAAGCGCAAGTCAACAACACGGAGTATGACGCGATTCTGCAAATGGTGATCGCGTCGGCGTGTTCAGGTGTTTGCAAATAGCGTTATCCAAACCTTTCACGAAAGGCTGGCCCACCCTTCGCCCGAGCGTTGAGTCGACAGCCCGGGTGTTTTCCGAATCACCTAAAACTTGTAACCCAGGCCGATCGAAATGATCGGATACACCTTGAAGAACCTCATGCTGTTGTTGAGCTTGGTCTGCTCCGACACGACCTGACCCAGCACCGCAGGATCGGAGGCGACACTGCGGCAATTGGCATTCGGTGAATCGCAGACGCTTCCGGCCAGATTCAAAGTTGCTTTCGGCGCCCCCTGGAACGCCGCACCGATCTCGAAGGGAACGCTGAAGTGTTTACTGTCGCGGGAAACCAGGTTTCCCCAACCCGCCGTAATCGTCGGGGCGACGCGATTAAAATCAATTTTCCCGTTGCCCGTAACCGGCGTCGTGCTGTCGCTGAAGAATTGCTGTCCTCCCAGGGAGAAACTTTGTCCGGCAGGGACCTTGAGGCTCGCGGTAATCGGGTCACCGATATACGCGAGGACGCCCGGACTGATGTGAAAGCGTCCGGCAAAGGGAAAAATGTCGTAGTGAGCTTCGACGGTCTTGAAGCCGAGTTCGCCCTGGTAAGCAATGCCGTCCTTGTTGAAAGTGCGGCTGTAGCTGATCATGTTGAAACCTGCACGCAGGTTGGAGTGATGGGTCACGCGAGCAGCTAATTCAATACCGCCTCCAAGCAAGGACATCTTGACACCCACACCGACCCTCCCAAGGTCGGGAGTCGCACTTGGTTTTGGCGCTGAAACAGCCACGGTTGGCGCCGCAGGCGATGGAGATGGATCGGTGAAACTGGCGGATTGACAGTGGCCGGGTTGCCGCATTCCCAAGAAGATACTGCACCCGAAAACAAGCATTCGAATTACTGGCTTCTGCATTTCGCCTCCCAAAAAGCGTGTTGCTGCGGATACAAGTTGGGAGATCGGCAGAATCGAAGAATCCCATTAGCGCCCCAAAGTGGTTCGGACAAACGAGTTGGGAAGGACGCAGAGGATTAACGGGCAGGTGGAATGCGGACGATCAGGCCTTTGGGGCCCACGGCTATGGCTTCGCCGGTTGGGCTGACGCCGACTGCGTTCAGATTCCAGTCCCAGGTTTTCTGTGACGCTGTTTTCGGTGCTGACGTTGTCGTGATGTCATCTTCGTGGGCAGATCGGAACGATCCCACCACCAGGATGGCATTGCTTCCCGAGTTCGGCCTGGCAAAGGCGACGGCAGAAAAATAGGCTTGCGGGGAGACGGTAGACAGGGTCCAGGTCAAGCCACCGTCGGCGGTGAAGGCGACGTGAGGGCCGTCCTGGTCGGGATGTTTGTAGTCTCCTCCGGCGATTACTCCATGGAGCGGATCGCGGAAGGCGATGGAGAAAATGCCGGCCGAGTCTGGCCCATGGCCAATCGGGGTGTCGGCGACGGTCCAGGTCTTGCCGGCGTTGGCCGAGCGGAATACGCGCGAGACCTTTCCGCCGGTGGCGAACCAGACGTTGCTGCTGCCTTGGACAGCGATACAGGTTCCGCTGGCTGCGAATGCGCCTTCGCCTTCAATGGCGGGCGGAAGCAAGTCGGATGGGATCGGATTCCAGTTTTTGCCGCCGTCTTCGGTTGAGATCAATTCAAATCTGAGCGTGCCGGAATTATCCGCGACAGGGTCGCCGACTGCAATGCCGTGATCGCGATCCCAGAATGCCATGCAATCGAAAAAGCCTCTCGGATTCTTGTTGGTGAATTGCAATGTCCACATCTTGCCGCCATCGATAGTTTTGTAGATGCGCGACTGCTCGCCGGGTCCAGCGCTCAAGAGGTAGGCAAAATCGGCGCTGAAGGCTTCTACGTCGCGGAAGTCGAGAGTTTCGGCGCCGGGAACTTGTGCGGCTTGCCAAGTGTTTCCGCCATCTGTTGTGCGGAGATAAGTTCCGTGAGTACCGCTCGCCCAAGCGACCTGGTTTGTGGGCGTGCTGACGCCGCGAAGGTTTTCGGTTGTGTTGGAGTTCTGGATGATGGGGCTCTGCCCGAGAAGGGAAGCGGCGAGAAACAGGAATGCGAGCAAATAAGAGCGCATGCGATGATTGTGCCAGAAGTTTTATGTTTCGTTCGTACTAATGAATTCAGAATCCGAAGAGATGGAGAACCCCATGGCGCATGTCCTGCTAGAGATTTGTTGCGGATCGATTGACGACGCTATCGAAGCAGAGAAAGGCGGAGCGGATCGAGTGGAGCTTTGCTCAGCGCTTTTTCTTGGCGGGTTGACGCCTTCGGTGGGGACGCTTCAGGAGGCGAAGCGGAGACTGAAGATTCCGATCATGGTGATGGTGCGTCCGCGCGGTGGAGGGTTCTGCTACACCGAGGCCGAGATGGCGACGATGGAACGTGACGCGGAAGCGGCAATCGAGAACGGAGCCGACGGCGTGGTGTTTGGCATTCTGAAATCTGACGGAAGAATTGATCTTGCAAGATGCGGGCGGATTCGGCAGTTGATCGGGAAATGCCAAGCCGTTTTTCATCGGGCATTCGATGTGACTCCTGATCCGTTCGAAGCTTTGGAGCAGCTGGTGGATCTGAATATGACGCGAATTCTCACCAGCGGACAGAAAGAAAGCGTGCCGGAGGGAGCGCAGTTGATCAAGAGATTGATCGAGCGCGCGGGTGATCGCATCGAGATTCTGCCGGGCGGCGGGATTCAGCTTTGGAATGCGAAAGAGGTGATCGAGCGGACGGGTTGCCGGCAGGTGCATCTGACGGCGGCGGGAACCGCGTTCGATCCGTCGACGCAGGCGCGGCCGGAGATCACGTTTGGGGGAGCATTGCATCCTCCGGAAAATCGCTATCTTATGACCGACGCGAAGGTGGTGCGGGCGCTATCGGCGATGCTGAAGAGTTGACGGGGCGGGAAAAGCAAATTGATCCTTCCGCGCCACATCAGTTACTTCTCGTTGAATTCCACGAATGCTCCGGTGGTCTCGTAATAGAGACGGATGCTGCACTGCTTGGGGGCGACGTGGGCAAACGAAAGATCCAGTTGTTTGGCCGGCGAGTTGACTCCGCCGAGTTCCATGGGAGCGCGCACCAGATCTTGTTTCTCGTCGTACGTCTTGGGGCTGGTGACGTTCTTGCTGACGATCAGCGTCCATTCCTTTTTGTTAGGGATGACATACACGCTGTACGCGCCGACCGGAAGCTCGACGTGGTTGAGAACTAGCGGAACCTGGGTGAAAAGAGTAATGGGAGAACCGCCCGGCAGCCATACTTTGCCGTTGTGCGGGAGGTCCTTTTCGCTCATGACGGCGCTGTAGTATTGCGCGGTGATTTCTTTGCCATCCTGGAAATCGCAGGTGGCCGTTGAAGTCGGGTCAGCCGGATCCGCCTGCGCGGCGGCTGCAACGGTGAGAAGCGACTGAGCGATCAGGATGATGCAGACGGCGAGCACGCGCATGACGTATTTCCCCCCGGCACTAGATTCATTGACGTCATACAGCCCAAGCGGCTTTATTGTACGTCGGCAGATGAAGAATTGCAGGTGGAATCCGTGCCGAAAACGGTCAAACGGAAAATTAGCTGCCGCTCATCGCAAATTCTCATAACACTACAGGGCACATCCGAGCAGTGCGTTTTCCTGTTCGGGCTTGGTCTTTTGTGACGTTCTCTTGCCTTCTGAGTATTGCTACCGTGGTAGGTCAGCAGCAAGAAAGGCTGGCTCTGATCAATCATGGCAAAAAGTGAGAAGTCGTCATTTCAGCTCAAGATTCTTTACGGTGAGGGCGATGCAGAGGTAGTCGCCTCACAAGCAGTTTCCATCCAGAAGGCGGGCCATCAGGTAGAGACGGCGGTGGGCCGCAAGGGTATTGACGAGGCGGTGCGCCGGGGGACGTTCGACCTGGTGATCCTCGGTCCCACATTGACCAAGAACGATCGTCATCATCTGCCTTACGTGATCAAGAAGGCTCAGGCAGCCATTCGGATTCTGGTGATGCACACCGATGGGGAACGGCATCCCGCGGTGGATGCGAATATCGATACCGGCAGGAGCATGGCGGATGTGGTCGCAAAAATCAGTGCGCTTCTGGGCAGCGAGACGGCCCCGAATGTGAAAGCCAGAAGTGCGGCGGCTGGCAAATAGTAACTACAATTCTCTGTTATCCGTTATCAGGTGAGGCGGCCTTTGGGTCGCCTTTCTTGTTGTAGCGGGAAACTCGTCGATCAAGACTCAAGATGGTAATAGTGGGACAGACGTGTTGATTTGTCCGCGCTGGACGGGTGAAGTCCACCATCCCCACACAATTAACCGTTGCCTCGGGGTAGAATATCGCCTGTTCGGTGGAGAGTGCGATGAGCGAGCAAACAGCCGGTAGTGGCGTCGGACAAAAGAAAATCTACGTGACCCGGACCGGGTTGCCACTTTCCTTTCATCTGGAGTGGCCTTTTCGCAAATCGACTTCCGGGGCGGATTTTTTCTTCCTGCATGGTGACATCCGGCTGGAGAGTTCAGCTGGATTGCACGCGCCGGTAGCGGTAAATCTGTCGGCGACAGTGCGGGAGGTGATGCCGTCGCTTGAACCGACGGACGCCGAGAACCCGGTGATCAATGCGTTGCGCAAGGAAGTGGACCACCGGCAGTTGGAGTTTGTGAAGTCGGGAAAGCTTGTACCCGTGCAGTTTTCCAGCCGCCACTATGACTTCAAGCGCAACAAATGGATGTTCGGGAGAGCCACCCATGAGGAGATGGCGCTGTTGCTATCGCGAAAAGTGTATTGGCAGACGCGACTGGCGGGCGGAACCGTTTGGATGGGAGATCCCGCCGAGGCGCTTTATGTGGAAACATCCCCCGAACATCTTCTGGAGGTCGCCAAGAAACTTGAATCCCAGGGGCTAATCAAGATCGAGGGAGAGTGGGCCACGGCGAATCCTTCGCTGATCGACCAAGCAACAACGTTTGAGGCCGATATGCGATCGGCGCTAGAGGAATTAGAGAAGAAGCACGCCTTTGAAAGAGGATGAGGAAAGATCTGCGCTAAGGCGCCATACCTTCTTCCATCCAACGTTTGAAAAGCGCAATCTGGTCCTTGGGCCAGGGCTCGTCGCAGGGCATGCTGCCATCGAGAACGCGGGCATAAATCTCTTCGGCTTGAGCTTTGACGTCGGCGAACGACGAGAGGTCGAGCCCGAAGCCTTTCATCGTGTCCACGTCCGGGGTGTCGCGGAACATGGGGCGAATGTCTTTCGCGAAGCTTAGAGGCATGGAATCCTCGCTTTCTCTTGCCCTCATCGAGTTGGCGTTTGAGGGCGGCCTACCTAACTATTCCGCCTTCATGGCATCGATCGACTTGAAGAGCTCGGCGCCTGGGTCTTTGACTTCGAGGAAGGGATGGTCCTTCGATTTGCTGCTGACCACATAGATGGTCGGCGTGTGTTCCAGGTGAAGGCCTTTTCCCAAGTCCTTTTCAGCATTCACCTCAGCTGCGAATTTGCCCTGGGGATCGATCACGAAGGGCAAATCCACTTTATGATCGGCCGCAAACTTCTCCGCGAATTGGCGCAGGTTGGTGGGGAAGATCTCGGGTTGGTGCTCAAAGATGTAGTCGCGGAAGTCCGCCCCAAGCTGCTTGGAGTGGCTGTCGAAATAGTGAGCCATCACCGCAGCTTCGTAAGACCAGTTGTGCATGGGCAGCGGGAAGTCATGGCGGACGACGGGAATCTTGTAGGTCTTGGCCGCCTGCTGCACGAGAGGAGCTTCATGGCGGCATTGCGGACACTGCAAGTCCTCGAAGACCACGATGGCTACCTGTGCGCCTTTGGGGGGACGCAGTGCCGGGTTGACGGACTCCTGCGCGAAAGTTGCGGAAACCAACAGAGCAGCGGAAAAAGCGAATCGAATCAGGTTTCTCTTCATGACGGGATCTGTGTTGACCTTCCTAATTTATCGCACCAGCATTTCTGAAGCGCGAAGTCACAATTGTCGCAAAGCTCAACAAGGTTAGCAAAGAAATCGCGGCCAGCGAGGCGACGCAGTATATGCACCACACTCCGAGGATGTGAGCTTCCACGTGCGCCAGGTAAAGCGAAAATGAGAGGCCTATCAGTGCCGCGGCCAGAAACAGGCGATAAGCGCGTCTAAGCGCAAGCGCCGCCAGAAACACGTATCCGGCCATTCCGATCACAGCCACCGGGATTCCGGCAAGAACCGCGAACGGGCTGTGATTGACAATTCCACAATCCCAGCGTTCGTTAATGCTGCAGGGAGACAGGTCCGTCCGGTAGTGTTCCCGAAGCGCAAGGCCGGATGCTATGAAGCCAAGAAGTGTCAGTAGAATCAGGACGAAACGCATTAAGCTGGGCTTTCCTCGCTTAGTTTGGAAACAAGCTACATTTTACTCCAACTTGGCTTCCGGGGCGGGTCTGAGGCATTGGCCCAAGATGGTTGGGAACTGCAAAACGATTTGATCTCATTTGTTTTGGGCTGACCTGAGTGGTAGGGTGTCGAGCAGGCCGAGGAGGTAAGAAATTTTGGGCCGGGGCGGCATCCTCGAAAATCTGGCGCTTGGCGCCGCAACCAGCGCACTTGGGGACTTTCTTTTCGCGAACACACCCAAAGCCAGCGGAGTGCTCCAGGTCATGTTTCTCTGGATTTTATTCTGTGCTCCGTTCGCCATTTTGATCTGGGTGATTTGGCTCTTATTTGAACACTCGACCGAGAAAAACTGGGCCAGCATCTTCAAAGGAGTCGGCCTTGGGATGGTTAGCGGGACATGCGTTGGACTCGGGGGCTTCTACCTCGCGAATACACCCACGACCCGCGGCATGGGCTCTGTTATGTTTTTGCTTGTGCCGTTGTGCGCCGGATTCGCCATTGCGATGGTGACCAGAGGGCGCAACGCCACGTGGGCGGCGACATTGCTGGCGGTACTGATTTCGCTTGCGTTTTTGGTCGCCGGCCAGATCGAAGGGGTGCTCTGTGCAATTCTAGCTTTTCCTCTACTGCTGTTCGCGCTCGGGGTTGGCGCGGTCATCGGGCACTTCTTTCGACGGCACGTTCTCGAACGTTTTCGTCACCAGATCACGGGCGCGACCATCGTTTTCGCGTTGACGCCCGCGATCATTCTTGCGGGGCATCGCGCGGAGTTGCCGTCCCTCGATACAGTGCGGCGGGAGACCGTATCCAACACCATATTTCTTCAGGCACCGCCAGAAGAGGTCTGGGCCAACATACAGTCGATCGACAGCATTAGCGGCACGAAGCCTTTGCTCATGCACTTTGGGCTTCCCGTTCCTCTGCGCTGCACTTTGGAAAGAAAAAGCGTGGGAGCGAAGCGGACCTGCTATTTCGAGAATGGATTCATTGAGGAAATCATCACCGAGTGGGCTCCGCCCTACTCGATGCAACTGACGATTGATCGCACCAACATGCCTGGCCGGCACTGGCTCGGATTCGAGAAGGCTGCGTACGAACTTCATGCGGAGGGAAGCGGGACGCAGCTGACGCGAACCACGACGATCACCTCACATCTTTATCCCGTCTGGTATTGGCGTTACTTCGAAAGGTTGGGGGTGTCCTCGGAGCATGACTACCTGCTTCAGGATTTGTCGAACCGCCTGAATCGGTAATCCGGAAGCAACGCCTTCACAGCAGCCGGAGTTGACGGCGCTCCAGAGCCAGCAGCTTTTCCTTGATTGGCAAGCCTCCACCGTAGCCCGTGAGTTTGCCATTGCTGCCGATCACACGGTGGCATGGAATCACGATGGGAATCGGGTTGGAGCCGTTGGCCAGACCAACGGCTCGGGAAGCCTTGGGATTTCCGATTCGGCCCGCGAGTTCGCCGTAAGAAATCGTTTCGCCGTAAGGGATCTCGCAAAGGGTGCGCCACACTCCCAGTTGAAACGGCGTGCCCTCGGGAGCGAGTTGGAGATCGAAGCTTTCGAGTTCCCCGGCGAAATAGGCCTGGAGTTGGCGGATAGTCTCGCTGTGCGGGGCGCGGTCTTCTTCCCATGAAGGTTCTGGCTGCGCCGGATGCCTTCCGTTTACGAAGAGGATTTGCCGCAAGCCGGCATCATCAGCGGCCAGCAGCAACGCGCCGACAGGGCTTTCGATTTGGGTGTATGTCGTAGCGCTCATTTCCCAGGCTCTAACAAGATAGACCTTCGCAGCAAAAATGACTGGCTGTTTTCGGACATGGTTGCGGCGTGCGCCCCTACGTGACTTTAGAGAACTGCTGCTTGTTGGCGGCGCTTGGCTTGAATCTCGATATAGACATGCACTAACGAAACTGCCGCGGGCGTCACACCGGGAATTCGCGAAGCGTGGGCCAGGGTGCGCGGCCTTATCTTTAGCAGGGTCTGCTGCACCTCGCGGGAGAGGCCGCTAACCGAGTTGTAATCGAACCAGTCGGGGATGGCGCGCTGCTCGGCTTTCTTCAGCCGGTCGATGGCGCGTTGTTGCTGGAGCAGGTAGCCTTCGTATTTGATTTCGGTTTCGACCGATTTGAGTTCGTTGCGCACCTTGGAAGAAAGAGCGGCCACGGATTCGCGCGGGTTGGCACGGATTTCTTCTCGATCGAAGAATGCTGGGTCTAATTCGCGAAGGACCGGTGCCAGGTTCTCGATAGCGATCTCGGGGCGCTTGAGGAGTTGGGCGCAGGTCTGGCCGAGGGTGGAAGAGAGACCAGTAGGCACCAGTCGTGGGTCGTTGGAACCGTTGCGGCTGCCGAGGACGGAAACAGCAGGTCCCTCGACTGCGTTCGGCTGCGCCTCACTCCGCTCGGGATGACAGATCAATAACATTTCTGCATGGGAAATTTTTTCCAGCATGGCGCTGGTGAGTTTGGTTTTTTCCAGCAACTGCCTCATTGCTTCCAGCCGCTGCTGCTTGGCCAAGTAGTCGGCCCACGCTGTGTCATTGATCAATCCGATTCTGCGGCCGTGCGGAGTCAGACGGCGGTCGGCGTTGTCGATGCGCAGATGGAGACGAAACTCGGCGCGCGACGTGAACATCCGGTAGGGCTCGTTGGTGCCCTTCGAGATCAGATCGTCGATGAGAATCGCGGTGTAGGCCTCGGTGCGATCGAGGATGAGCGGCGGTTCGTTCTTCACTTTGAGCGCGGCGTTGATCCCGGCCATCAGGCCCTGGCAGGCAGCTTCTTCGTATCCGCTGGTGCCGTTGATCTGGCCTGCGAGGAACAAGCCTGCGATCTGCTTGGTCTCGAGCGTGCGCTCGAGTTCGGTAGGATCGATCGAGTCGTATTCGATGGCGTAGCCGGGACGCAGCATGTCTGCAGTCTCAAGGCCAGGAATGGACTTGAGGATCGCTAATTGCACCTCGACCGGCAGCGAAGTACTCATGCCGTTGACGTAGATTTCGTGCGTGTTCAGTCCCTCAGGCTCGAGAAAGAGTTGGTGCGTGGTCTTGTCCGGGAACTTAACGATTTTGTCTTCGATTGACGGACAATATCGTGGACCAATGGATTGAATCTGCCCGCTGTACATGGGTGAACGATGAACGTTTTCGCGGATGATGCGTTGCGTTTCCGGCGTAGTCCAGGCAATGTAGCAAGGGACTTGCGAATCGTGGTGCGCGACCCGATTGGTGCGGAAGCTGAAAGGCGTCGGGTCAACGTCGCCCGGCTGCAATTGGAATTGCGACCAGTCAATGGTGCGTCCATCGAGACGGGGAGGCGTGCCGGTTTTCAGGCGGCAGCCGCGGAGCCCGAGTTGCTTTAATGATTCCCCAAGAAGAACAGCGGCAGGCTCGCCCGAGCGCCCCGCGGGATATTGTTGCTCTCCGCAGTGAATGAGGCCGTTGAGAAACGTGCCCGTCGTAATGATGATGGCGCCGGCTCCGACAGTGCGGCCGTCGCGAAGTTTGATTCCTCGGCAAACACGGTCGTTGGTCGTTGGTCGTTGGTCGCGGGCAAAACCGTCTTCTTCGATAGGGTTGGCCAACGGCGAACGACCGGCGGCCAACGACTCTTCAATTATCAAGTCCGCGACTTCCGCCTGCTTGATCTTCAAATTCGGCTGCGACTCCAGTAGTTCGCGCATTTTCAGACGATAAGCTTGCTTGTCGCACTGGGCGCGGGGAGACCAGACGGCCGGTCCTCTGGAGGTATTCAGCAAGCGGAACTGGATGCCGACCACGTCGGTGACTTCGCCCATGATGCCGCCGAGGGCATCGACTTCGCGAACCAGATGCCCCTTGGCAATTCCGCCTATGGCGGGATTGCATGACATCTGCGCGATCAAGTCCACGTTCAGCGTGTAGAGGGCGGTCTTCAGACCCATGCGGGCTGCGGCCATGGCGGCCTCGCATCCGGCATGGCCGGCCCCGACGACGACTACGTCGAAACATTCGGTGAACTGGGGCATTGATAAGTTCTATTTTAGCAACTGGCGGGACTTTGCGCCGACTGTGGAGAAAGCGTTAACCACCAAGGACAACCAAGGTTCACAAAGGAAATCGGGACACGATTGCGCTAGAATTGCGGCCCTCCGATGTCGGTGAAGACGGCTTCTTGCCATTGGTCGGAAGGGAAGTACCAGTTGCTGGCTCCGGCTTCGTGGTTGTTTCCTCCGGGGCCGTAGGCGACAGTCGGATTGCGCCAGTAGTCCATCCCCATCTGTAGCAGGGCTCCTTGGGAAATCTTCACCCGAGCTTTGACGGTGCAGCCTTCGAGGATTCCCGATGGCAGAGCGGCTCGCGGCGAGGCCGCCCAGAAATGCCAGATGCGGTCGGGGCGTTGGCCGACCGTGAGCACCACGGCATGGTTCGGTCGATCGTAGACAACGGGCATCGGTTCCGCCTGGTTGCCGCTGAACCAGGGTTCACGCTGGTAGAGACCGCCGCGGACATTTTCCTTGTCATCGTTGAGCACAACGTCTTTGCCATCGACCCGGCATGTGAGCTGCGTCGACTGGATTTCGGCTGCAGCGGATTCGTAGCCTGGGACGCGAGTGTCGGCGAGTGCGATTCCCCAAAGCATGGCGGATTTGAAGTCACGCGGTGGCGCAACCGGATTCACGTAGCCTGCTTTGTAACTGGTCTCGTCGGGAACGCGCGGATCGTTCGTAACCACGAAGGCAAACGGACTGGAGACGCGGCCTCGCGGCGTAAGTACAGTGATAGAAGCGGTAACGCTCTTATGCGGAACCAGCACGATAAGCTCGTCGGCGGAAACGACCTGGAAAACAGAACTGCTCGATCCCAACAAGACCGCCGAGGCCCCTGGCAGATTCATGCCGGTGATTTCCACGCGCGAACCCTCCGGCCCGCTGGTCGGAGAAATTCGGAGAATCTCGGGGCGGGTTGTTTGGGCGCATAAGCTTGAGAGCAATGCCGCATAGATAGTCGCCACAATCGTAATGCGCCTTCGTCCCTGCATGAAAAGAAGTTCCTGCCCGCGTCTACATTATCTGACGGGACCCGCCCTCTACTGGCTTGAAAATCGGATTGTTGATCTTCGCATTCCCGGATTGGGGCCGGTTGCATACGCCTTCTCAGCCCCGTATATTGGAATGTCCTGGAGGCGCAATCATGACTACCGAACAATTCTTCAAAGAGCTGGATACGCGGATCGCGAAATATGATCTGCTTTGCCATCCTTTTTATCAGGCATGGAGTGCGGGCGAGCTTACCCGCGAGGATCTGCGGGGGTACGCGCGCGATTACTACCATCATGTCGAGGCTTTCCCCAGCTATCTGGCGGAGTTGGGTATCCGCCTCAACGAAAGCGAACTCCGCCGGGCCGTGCTGGCGAATATGGCGGACGAAAAGGGGATGGCAGATGAGCGCGGCGAAGCGTCGACGCCACATTCCGAATTGTGGCTGGATTTCGCTGAAGGCATGGGCGCGGCACGCGATATGAACGGACATCGTCCGGTGCCCGAGATTAAAGAACTGACTGCTTTTTTCCATCGAGTGGCAAGTGAAAGCACGCCGGAAGAAGCGCTGGCCGCTTTCTACGCCTACGAATCGCAAGTGCCACGCGTCGCGAAAGAGAAGACCCGCGGTCTGCGCGAGATGTATGGCGCTGACGAGCGTGCCACTGCCTACTTCACCCTGCACACGACCGCTGACGTATTCCACTCGCAGGTCTGGCGCCAACAGTTAGGGAAACGGCTGGAGTCGAATCCGCAGATGGCGGAAAGCGCGTTGGCCGCGGGGGAGAATGCCGCGAAGGCGTTGTGGCATGCACTGGATGGAATCGAGACGCGGCGGATGCAGAACGTGGCGGCGTAGACGACGATTTTTGAACCACGAAATGAACGATGAAGGACGGGCATCTCGCCCGTCCAGCCGGGCCGGTGATTCGCCACAATCATTGGCTCTTTTTCTTTGGGGAATCCTATGGCGAAGGCGATGCCAATTGGCGCTCGCGCAACGGCGGAAGAAACGGTCGAATTCAAGCACACGTTGACGGCGCATCATCCCGAATTGCCGCCGGTGTATTCGACTCCTGACATGATCCGGCTGATGGAAACCGCGGCCTTCCTCGCGCTGCAGCCTTATTGCGAAGGCGACGAGATCACGGTGGGCACGGCCATTCATGTGGAGCATCGCGCGGCCAGTGGGCTCGGCGCTCGCGTACGGGCGGAGGCCGTGCTGGAGTCTTTCGATGGGAAGTTTTATGTGGTGCGCGTGACCGCGCGGGATGATGTCCAGGAAGTTGGCCGGGGGACGGTAGGTCGGGCCGTGGTGAGCGTGGGGAGGTTTCTGGAGAAGATGCAGGGGCGGAAATAGCTGAACCTGCCGCGGCCGTGAACGAAGCAAAATGAACCGTCATTTTGGCGAGTCATGCAAGTTGCACAGGTTCTTCGCTCCGCTCAGTGACATCCCTCTAATTCGGGGTCGGAGGGGCGGGTCTTCCATCTCCACACTCAACAAGGCGGGGATTCCATGATTGATATCGAAAAGCAAAAAGCGCAGGCGCTGGCGTTTCGCGCCATGCATCACGGGCCGAAAATTCTGCTTCTGCCCAACGTTTGGGATGTAGCCGGTGCCCGCATGGTCGAAGAAGCCGGGTTCGGAGCGCTGGCTACGACCAGTGCTGGGATCGCCTTCACCCTCGGCTATCCCGATGGACAGAAGATCTCGCGCGAGGAGATGCTCGAGCGGGTGGCGCGGATCGTCCGCGCGGTGAAGGTTCCGGTATCGGCGGATGTTGAGGCTGGCTACGGCAACCGTCCGGAAGACGCTGCCGAGACTGCACGCGAGGTCATCGAGGCAGGTGCGATCGGAATGAATCTGGAGGATGGGGCGGATCGGCCCGGGCAGCTTGCCGAGTTGCCGTTGCAGTTAGAGAAGATTCGGGCAGTCCGTGAGACTGCATTGAAGTCGGGCGTCTTGCTGTTGCTGAATGCCCGTACAGATGTGTATTTGGAGCAGGTCGGCGCACCGGAAACCCGATATGAGGAGACTGTCCGGCGGTTGCTCGCTTATCGCGATGCGGGAGCGGACTGTGTGTTTGCGCCCGGCCTGCGCGATCCCGAGACGATCTCGCGGCTGGTGCGGGATGTGCAGTGGCCGTTGAACATACTGGCCGGACCTGGGTCTCCTTCGGTGCCCGAGCTTGAAAAGCTTGGAGTCGCCCGCGTGAGCCTTGGTTCCGCTCCCATGCGCGCAACTCTGGGACTGCTGCAAAGAATGGCGGAGGAACTGAATAGCACCGGAACGTACGGAACTTTGGAGAGCGCGCCGGCGCACTCCGCTGTCAACCGGCTGTTGCAGCGAGCGCAAGACTGAGGCGCTTTCCGGGACGTTCGTAGACCCGTCCCACACGGCTCGTGGTTGTACTATGTTCCCGTGCAAAGACTGGCGCAGACAGTACTTGAATATATTCGGGAGCACGAGCTCCTGAAAGCGGGTGATCGCGTCGGGATCGCCGTTTCGGGCGGGGCGGACTCGGTCGCGTTGCTTCGTCTGCTGCTGGAATTGCGCAAGGAAATTGGCATCGTCCTTTCGGCAGTTCATTTCAATCACAAATTGCGCGGGGTCGAGTCAGAAGAAGATGAGCGGTTCGTCGCCGAATTGGCTCGGCAGCACAAGTTGGAACTGCTCCATGAAGGCGGTGACGTGGCCGCGCACGCTGCCGAAAAACATGTGAGTCTGGAAACCGCCGCGCGTGAAATGCGATATCGGTACTTTCGGCATTTACTGACGCAAGGGTGCCTGAGCCGGATTGCGACTGCGCACACACTGGATGATCAGGCAGAAACGGTTTTGCTGAAGATCGTTCGCGGAGCCGGGAGCCGCGGGCTGGCGGGAATCTATCCTCAGTTGCCGGTTCCCAGTTCTCAGTTCTCGGATGACGTCCAACCTTCGATCATTCGCCCGCTGCTTGGAATCAGGCGAAGAGAGATTGAGGCCTATTTGCATTCGCTGGGCCAGAGTTGGCGTGAGGACAAGAGTAATCGAGATTTGCGCCACATGCGCAATCGAGTGCGGCACGGGATCTTGCCCCGCCTGGAGCGCTATTTGAACCCGGCGGTGCGCGAGGCTCTGGCAGACACGGCGGAGATTGCACGCGCCGAAGAGGAATTTTGGGAAATGGAGGTTGCGCGCGTTTTGCCGTCAGTTTGGCAAGCGGCGGGCGCGCTCAATTTATCAGTTTTGTTGTCGTGGCCTCTGGCGCTGCAACGGAGGGTTGTTCGGGCGGCTACTGAATCCTTGGGGTTGCGATTGGATTTTCAGCACGTGGAAGAGATTCTCGCATTGAGCTCGAACCCTGCCGGATCCGCCGTGTTACCGGATGGATGGCTGGTTTCAAGGAGAACAGGCGAATTGTGCTTCGAGTCCAAAGGAGAGAGACCCGTGGTTTCGGACTACGAATATCGCCTTCCCCTGCCCGGATCCGTCGGGGTCCAGGAGACCCAATCGTGCTTTGAAGCGCTATTGGTTTCAGGAATCGCCGCCGAGGGTTATAATCCCGAGGATTTGCTGGACCGCGCGCTGTTAGCCAAAGAATTGAAAGTCAGAAACTGGCGCCCCGGAGATCGTTTCTGGCCGGCACATACAAAGGCCGCCAGAAAGATTAAGGAACTGCTGCAGGAGCGGCATGTGACTGGGCCGGAACGCAAACTGTGGCCCGTGGTGGTGAGCGGTGAGGATGTGGTCTGGGTTCGCGGTTTTCCAACGCCAAAGTACTTGCGGCCGCAAGAAGATGTTACGGCGGTCTTAATCCGGGAGCTGGAGCTGCACGCCCACAAGGCAAAACTATGAACGCAATGCCGAAACCTGAGCCTTTACGCACCGTGATTCCCACCGAGCAGATTCAGAAACGCGTGCGCGAGATGGCGCGGCAGATCTCCTCTGACTATCAAGGCAAAACCATTCATGCCCTGGCGCTCCTCGAAAATGGCTTCATCTTCATGGCTGATTTGGTTCGAGTCCTGGAAGTGCCGGTTATTTGTCAGTTCATCAAACCGAAATACCGCAGGGAGCAAGCGAACACCCCGGCGGCCTTTCTGGAAATCTTTTTCAGCCATGAACTCGCCATCGTTGGCCAGCACGTATTGCTGATCGAGGGATTGGTGCATTCCGGCGTGACCAGCGAGTTTCTGATGAATGATCTGCGCGGCCGGGGAGCCGCCTCGGTCAAGTTGGCCACCTTGCTGGACCGGCAGTCGGCTCGCAGAGTGCAATTACAGCCGGACTACTTCGGATTCCTGGTAGACGAAGCGTTCGTGGTGGGCTATGGGTTGGGATCGCCCGAACAGACCCATCGCAACCTTCCCTACGTGGCGGCTGCAAGCTGAAGTTTCTCTGTGACTTAAGTTACGGCAAGAACTCCATCCTTTTTTCCACAAGAAGCGTTAGAATGACAGGGTTGGCAATTTCCTCTATCCAATCCCTGCGGCTGGCATCTAATGATTTGAGCGGAGCCCCAGTTGCGTTTTTGGAAAAGGGCGCAACTTTCTCAGGAGTTTTAGGTGAATTCAACCGTTAAGACCGTGGTTTTCTGGCTGGTGATCGTGCTCTCGGCATTCCTGCTTTGGCAGGTGGTAAAGGCGGGCGGAGCAGGGCAAAAAGAGCAGGAGTTCAACTTCTCGAAATTCCTGTCGGAAGTGGATTCGGGGAACGTCAAAGAGGTCACCATCAACTTGCAGGAAGTGCATGGCAAGTTGCAAAACGACGGTTCGACCTTCCACACCACCGTTCCTGTAAATTATCCCGACATGATCAAGTTGCTGCGCGACAAGGGCGTGAATATGACGGTCCGTGACGCCAGCAGCGGGAGCTGGCCCAGTTGGCTGCTGAACCTGGCGCCGCTGATTCTGCTGGCCGCCCTGTGGTTTTTCATGATCCGGCAAATGCAAACCGGCGGGAACAAGGCGCTTTCGTTTGGAAAGAGCCGTGCGCGGCTGCTCTCGATGCAGCAGAAGAAAGTCACGTTCAAGGACGTGGCCGGGGTGGAAGAAGCCAAAGAAGAGTTGAAGGAAATCATCGAATTCCTGCGTGAAGCGCAGAAATTCCAGAAACTGGGTGGACGCATTCCCAAGGGCGTGTTGCTGGTTGGACCTCCCGGAACGGGCAAGACTTTGCTGGCGCGAGCAGTCGCAGGCGAAGCCAATGTTCCGTTCTTCTCGATTTCCGGTTCCGACTTCGTAGAAATGTTTGTCGGCGTCGGTGCAAGCCGGGTACGCGATCTGTTCGAGCAAGGCAAGAAGAATGCCCCATGCATCATCTTTATCGATGAAATCGATGCAGTTGGGCGTCACCGCGGCGCTGGCCTGGGCGGCGGACACGACGAACGCGAGCAGACTTTGAATCAGTTGCTGGTCGAGATGGATGGCTTCGAATCAAACGAAGGCGTCATTCTGATGGCCGCGACGAACCGTCCTGATGTGCTCGATCCCGCGCTGCTGCGCCCGGGCCGCTTCGACCGCCGGGTCGTAGTGCATCGCCCGGATGTGCGCGGACGCGAAGAGATCCTCCGGGTCCACACCCGCAAGATTCCTTTGGCCGACGATGTTGATCTTTCCGTACTGGCACGAGGCACACCGGGCTTCTCGGGCGCGGACCTCGCCAACATGGTGAACGAAGCCGCTTTGAGCGCGGCGCGGCAAAACCGCAAAGCCGTGCTCATGTACGACTTCGAACTGGCCAAGGACAAAGTCCTGATGGGCGTAGAGCGCAAGTCGCTCATCCTCACGGAAGAAGAGAAAAAGGTGACGGCGTACCACGAAGCTGGACATGCGCTGGTCGCATCCAAGCTGCCGAATTCAGATCCGCTGCACAAAGTCACGATCATTCCGCGCGGGATGGCTCTGGGCGTGACCATGCAGTTGCCGATCGACGACAAGCACAACTACACCAAGGAATATCTGGAGACGGAAATCGCCATCATGATGGGCGGCCGAATCGCCGAGGAGATGTTCCTCAATCAGATGAGCACGGGTGCCGGCAACGACATTGAGCGAGCCACCGAGCTGGCACGCAAAATGGTCTGCGAGTTCGGCATGAGCGATCTGGGCCCGCTAACCTTCGGCAAGAAGGAAGAACAGATTTTCCTGGGCCGCGAGATTGCCCAGCATCGCGACTACAGCGAAGCCACAGCGATCAAGATCGACGATGAAGTTCGCCGGATCGTGGGTCAAGGCTACAACACCGCGAAAGGCATTCTTGGGGCGGACAACGGCGCGCTGGTCAGAATCGCGCTCGCGCTCCTCGAGCGTGAAGTGCTCGACGCCAACGAGATCAAAATGATCATCGAAGGCAAGGAACTGCCCAAGATGACACCTCCGCCGAAGTCCGATGATGGCGTGCAGCAGGTGCTGAAGCCGGAACCGGGACGTCCGGGTATCGCCAAGAGTGGAGAAAGCCCAGCCAGGGCGTAATACCAGTCCGTTACGGATTGTCGTCGCGACCCGCGGATCGCCCGTCCACAGCGAGTATTGAGTTTGCGGCAGAGGATATACGAGCGCCACGTTCCGAGGTGGGAAATGCAGCCGAGCCGCCTCATTTTCCGCCTTGACGTAAACACTATCCTTCCAACCACTTAGTGCAAAATAAAGTTGTCGCAAAATAAGTCTGTTGGAAACCCGAGGCTGATTCATGCGCCGCTTGACGCTTGGCGACTTCGAACTTATTGCTGTCTCCGACGGCATTTATCGCCTCGATGGCGGAGCCTTCTTCGGCGTTATCCCCAAGGTCATGTGGGGAAAGAAAGTGCAGGCTGATGCCGAGAACTACGTTCCTGTGGGATTGAATTCCGTGGTGGTCCGAACCGGCCAGCAGACGATTCTGATAGAAACCGGTATCGGCAACAAACTTCCCGACAGGTTGGTCAAGATCTTCGGCCAGCCCGCGAAACTGCTCGACAATCTAGCCGCCGCAGGCGTTTCGCCGGAAGACATCGACATCGTTATTAACACTCACCTGCACTTCGATCATTGCGGTTGGAACACGATGCGCCAGGGCGACAAGGTCGTACCCACATTTCCGAAAGCCAAATACTACGCCCCCGAAGGCGAGTGGCAGCACGGACGCCTCCAACTCGAACGCGACGCGATCAGCTATATGTCCGACAACTACGACCCGCTGATCAACACCGGCCAGATGGAGTTGCTGCCAGGAGACCGCGAGATCGTCCCCGGAGTATCGGTAAAAGCTTTCCCGGGCCACACCGAACACATGCAGGCTGTGATCATCAAGAGCGGAGGCAAGGCGGCCTGCTACATTTCCGACTTGATCCCCACCAGTGCCCACATCGATTTGACCTGGGGTATGGCCTTCGATCTCTTCCCGCTGCAAACCATAGAAAGCCGCAAGCGCTACTACGCCCAGTCAATTCCGGAGAAATGGCTGACCATGTTCACCCACGACCCGAACACGCCATGGGCCTACGTGGAAAAAGATGAAAGAGGAAAAATGATAACGCGAGAGGTAGTTTAGATTGTGACCACCAGCGACACCGGCCGCAGTCTCTGCTCAAAAAATTCTTCCACGCGGGCCAGAATTTCCGGCGCACTTTTTGATTCGTAGATTGCTTTGCGCAGACCAGCGCCGCCCGGAACGCCGTGCGTGAACCACGAGGCAAACTGCTTCATCTTCCCGACTGCGTCCGGCAGCTCTTCCTCGATCAGCATCTGGAAGTAAGTGCGAATCATCTGGTAGCGATCGGCTTCCGCTGGTTCCTCATAACGGCCGCTCGCCGTGTATTGCTCGATCTGGCGGAAGATCCACGGATTCGCCGGCGCGGTCCGTCCAATCATCACCGCATCGCAGCCAGTCTGCGCCACAATCGCGCAAGCGTCCGCAGGGGTGCGAATGTCGCCATTCCCAATCACGGGAATCTTAACTGCCTGCTTGATTGCGGTAATCCACTCCCAGCGAGCCGCGCCGCTGTAGCCTTGCTCACGAGTGCGCGCATGCAGCGCGACAGCGCATAGGCCGCAATCTTCGGCCATCTTCGCCAGTTCCACGCAGACAATATTCTCGTCGTCCCAACCCGCGCGGAACTTTACCGTGAAGGGAATCTTTATGGCCGCGCGTACCGCCTCGAAGATCTTGCCGATTGCAGGCAAATCGCGCAGCAGACCCGATCCACCATCGCACTTGACCACCTTCTTCGCCGGACAGCCAAGATTGAGGTCAACCATGTCGAAGCCGAGGTCCTCGACCATGCGAGCGGCGTCCGCCATGACTCGAGGATCGCTGCCAAAAAGCTGGGCCGAGATCGGATGCTCGTCCTCGTAGAAATGCAGGTAGCGCTTGGCTTTCTGGTCTTTTGCACGAAGCACGCCATCGGCAGAGGTGAACTCGGTCATAATCAGGTCGCATCCACCAAGGTTGCGGATGAAGCGCCGGAAGACAGTATCGGTAACGCCCGCCATGGGAGCGAGAACAGTCGCGGGCGCGATCCGGATATTGCCGATCATGACATGGTCCGGCACGGAAACGCCTGCACCGACCACGATGCCCGCTACAAGGTTCCCCGGATTGTCCCAGTACTTGCGCACCTGGCTATTTTACCGCCTTCCGCAAATTATGCGGCTGTGTCACAATTTGCATCACACATCCTATGGATGAAATTCCGAGAACGTACTCGCCAGAACCGTCCGCTGCGGATGCTGGTAAATGGATCGGCGGCGTGGTGATTGCCGTGATCCTGGCGGAAGGGATCTGGGGATTTATTGCCTCGGTCACCAACAACCTGATCCTGCCATTGCTGGCTCGGATCATGGGCGCTGATGCCCAATCCCCGCTCTACCTTGGCAAGGGCGACTTTAACGTTCCGGCTCTGTTTACCTCGGTTCTGGAGCTTTGCTTTGCGGCGATCGCGGCTGTGATCCTGAATTCCTGGGTGCGACGAAAACCTCAGCCGATTCGCAGTAAGTCGGTCCGAGTAAGTCCAATTCCAGCCCAGCCAGCCGCTCCTGCGATCTCGCCTCTGTCGATTGCGCCGATTCAACCCGCAGTTCCCGTGCCGCCAGCGGCAAAGGCGGCGGTCCCGCCGCCAGCCACAGTGGCACCCGTAATAGCCTCGCCAGCTGCACCGGCATCGACTCCCGGCCAATTCTGGTCGCCTCCTGAAGCATCGCCGCAGCCGAAGGCAGCGGCACCTCCTCCCCCTCCGAAGGCGCCGGCAAAGCCAGCGAAACCGAAGCAGCCCAAGGAGGTCTACTACAACATCGTCGGAGAACCCATCAACCCTACGGAAGAGGAATAGACCGATTTCCTCGGGCCTGGACGGCGAGGACCCCCGTCCTCCATTTGATAGATTCACATGCAAATAAGAAGAGCCTCCTTGGCGGAGGCTCTCTAGACTTCTCAAATCCGCGAGGCCCGAACTTAGGACTTCGGTGCTTCTTTTTTGGCGTACTTGCGGCGGAAACGCTCGACACGACCGGCGGTGTCCATCAGCTTCTGCTTGCCGGTAAAGAAGGGATGGCAAGCGGAGCAAATTTCTACGTGGATGTCGCCCTTGTGGGTCGAGCGGGTGCTAAAGCTGTTGCCGCACGCGCACATAACGCGGATCTCGTTGTAAGCGGGATGAATGGCTGCCTTCATAGTCTCCTAACCTCTGTTCCGAACATCTTCGCGACCATTTTGATTCTAAAGGATGCCCGTAGGATTCAGCAAATGAAGCCCGCCGTGCAGTGTCATAAGTCTTAAATCCCAGAGGTCGCCGAGAACGCCCGCTGAGTGCGCCGAGAAATAGCTGGCAGAAGCAAATTTGTGGCCCTTGTCTATTCTCTTGACTCAGTTATTTCATTAGGACATAATTGACACTGTCATGAATGATCTAATAATTTTGGCTATGCTGGTCGATGGTCCGAAGCACGGTTACCAGTTAAAGCATGAAGCTGGGTTCATTCTTGGACAGGGCGCGATGCACAACAATCTGGTCTATCCGATGCTGCGTCGCTTTACCTCGGAGGGTTGGGTCAGCAAGAAGACGGCGCCAGGAGAGCGGGGCCAGACGCGGCTGCAATACGCAATCACCGCTCTGGGGCGGCGGGAGCTGGTCACACGGCTTAGCGAATTCGGCGAATCGGACGCGTCGTCGTGGCAGGGATTTGTTACACGAGTCGGAATGTTCGAGGTGCTCGAAGCGCCAGCTCGCGAACGCATCCTCGAACAGCGGGAAAGCTATTTGCAAGTCCGCCAAGAGAAGCTAGCCACGCTCCAGCAGAGCATGGATCTCGGAGTGTATGGCGGCGAGGTCGTCCGCTATTTGATAAATCAGATCAAGTCCGAGCTGGCCTGGATCCGGCGCCTGCGCCTGCTCATGGCAAAGGCAAGAAAGGGAGATTGTGAGACCGTGAGGCGGAACGTATGAGATTGACGTTGTGGCAGCCGGAGCTTGTGCCCTGGTATGTTTTCGTTCTTTACTGGGCGGTCAGTTTCTTGGGGGTGAAGCAGACCAAAATAGAGCAAGATCCCCTGGAACGCGCGGCTCATGTTGCCGCGATGGCTATTGCGTTCATACTTTTGTTCACACAGTCTTGGCGAATCGGCGCTTTAGGCTCGCGATTCGCGCCAGATAGCACGCGGTTACAAGAGTTGGGGATCGTCCTCACTTGGTTGGGAATCACGGTTGCGATCTGGGCGCGCCGCAGCCTCGGCCAATACTGGAGCGCGCGGGTTACCCTCAAGGTGGACCACCAACTCATACGGTCGGGGCCTTATGCGTATGTTCGCCATCCCATCTATACCGGACTGCTGCTGGCGACGGCTGGCACTGCTTTGGTGGTTGGAGAATGGCGCGGCGTGTTGGCGGTCGCGTTGACCCTGGTGGCTTTCTCACACAAGGCTCGGAAGGAAGAAGCGTTGCTGTCGGCCGAGTTCGGCGATCAGTACCAGGAGTACCGGAGGCACACTGGCTTTCTGACGCCGCGCTTCCGGTAGAGCGGTCGCGTACGTCAGATTTCGCGCGGCACGATCTCACCACAAAAAGAAAAACGGCAGGGCCGACCCCCTGCCGTATTCGATGTGAAACTTGGCCCCGTTACTTACTGCGGTTGACGGCTTTTTTGAGTTCGGCGCCGGCCGAAAATTTTGCCACCTTCCGGGCAGCGATCTTGATGGTTGCGCCGGTTTGCGGGTTGCGCCCGTTGCGAGCCTTTCTCTGCGATACGGAGAAAGTGCCAAAACCAATCAACGCCACGCGATCACCTTTTTTCAGCGCTGCGGTAATGCTGTCCACGGTTGTGTCGATTGCGGTAGCCGCCTGAGTCTTACTAATGCCGCTACCAGATGCGATTCGGTCAATGAGATCGGCTTTGTTCATCGTCTCTCCTGGCAGGTCTCTTTGTCCTCAAAGGGCGCGGGAAGGGAGCACTCCCTGAGTGAGAAACCCGGCGGCCCTTATTTAGCTCCTGCGCAGCATGAATGTCAACTGTGAAAATCGGCGCTGGATGCCTTGTCTGGTCCATTCAGAGGAAAAAGTGTCCAAGGATTGGAATCGGAACAAAACTTAAGCCACTCTCAGCGCTGGTTGGCGGCGTAGAAGAGTGGCTCTTTCGGCCCGAAAATGCGGTGATCTGCAACGCTAATCCCCTGAAGGCATCAGGCTTTCCTCGGGGCCAGGCTCTTGTACTTGGACCATCACTCCGACGGATGGGCAGTCCCCGAGTATCGGGTGGCAACCCGCGTCGAGGCCACTCTTTGGGCGCACCTGAGGCTTCAGTTCGGCGAACTGCTCGACTTCAGTTGAACCGGCCAGAGCCGTCACCGATGAAGCTCCCCCCGCAATCGCCTGCGTGACGGCGTCAAAGTAGCCGGTGCCGACAAAACGCTGGTGCTTCACCGCTTCGTAGCCATGATCGAGTTCGCTGCTGAATTCTTCCTCTTGCAGCCGGGAGTACGCGGTCATGCCGATCAGCTTGTATCCGCGAGCTAGTTCGAACATGCTCAGGTTCAGGGCATGGAAGCCGGCCAGGGTGATGAACTGGAATTTGTATCCCATGGCTGCAAGCTCGGTCTGGAAGCAGGCGATGGTGGCATCGTCCAGCTTCGACTTCCAGTTGAACGACGGTGAGCAGTTGTAAGCCAGCATCTTGCCGGGGAATTTCGCGTGGACGGCTTCCGCGAACTGGCGTGCTTCCTCGAGGTCGGGATGCGAAGTCTCACACCACAGAAGGTCAGCATAGGGCGCATAGGCAAGGGCGCGGGCGATGGCCGATTCAATGCCGGCGCGGATGCCGAAGAAGCCTTCAGGAGTTCTCTCTCCGGTCAGGAATTTGCGGTCACGCGGATCCACGTCGCTGGTCAGCAGGTAGGCGCTGTCGGCGTCGGTTCGCGCCATGATCAGCGTCGGCACGCCCAACACGTCGGCTGCAAGCCGGGCCGCGACCAGCTTCTGGATCGCCTCTACAGTCGGGACTAGAACCTTGCCGCCGAGATGTCCGCACTTTTTGGCGGAAGAGAGCTGATCCTCGAAATGGACGCAGGCGGCGCCGGCTTCGATCATGGCCTTCATCAACTCGAATGCGTTCAGGTTCCCACCGAAACCGGCTTCGGCATCGGCGATCAGTGGGGCAAACCAGTGCATTCCATTCTTGCCTTCGGCATGATGAATCTGGTCGGCTCGGGTCAGGGCCTGATTGATGCGGCGGCAAAGATGAGGAACGCTGTTCGCGGGATACAGGCTCTGGTCAGGGTACATCTGCCCGGCATCGTTGGCGTCGGCCGCAACCTGCCAGCCGCTTACGTAGATAGCCTTCAGTCCAGCTTTCACCTGCTGGACGGCCTGGTTCCCCGTCACCGCGCCGAGGGCTGGAACATAGGACTCGCTCTGGAGAAGGTCCCAAAGCCTTTCTGCGCCGTGACGAGCCAAAGTGTGCTCGATTTGAAAGGAGCCGCGCAAGCGCTCGACATCCTGTACCGTGTAAGGCCGCGTAATCCCAGTCCAGCGGGCGTTTGACTTCCAATCTATCCCCAAGTTTGAACTCTTTCCGTTTCCGTTGATTCCCATGTTTTGTTTTCCTTTTTGTAGTGGCGACGTCTGGCTGGTTCCTTCTATTGGCTGAATCCATTCAATTCCCGGGGGCGGTGCCGGCCATAAAGGCCCTGCATCTTTGGGGATTCTGGCGCATAGGCCGGGCCTGGTCAAACGGAACGTTTCTATCGTACTGATAAAGTATTGTTATCAGTGCGAGCGTCTGTGATAATAGGACGTTGTTAGATGCCGGATCTGCTGGCTGAGTTTAAGCATGGAACTCGATCAGGTTGAGACTTTTCTTGCGGTCGCCACGTTCGGCGGCTTTCATCGCGCCGCCGAAGCCTTGCGGATCAGCCAACCCGCCGTCAGCGCCCGCATCAAGGCGCTCGAGGAGTCGCTGGCGGTAAAGCTGTTTTCGCGCTCACGGGGCGGGCTGATCGTTTCTGACGCCGGGCGCACGTTTCGCCCCCACGCGGAACTGCTGCTGCGGACGGCCGCAGTCGCTCGCCAGGCCGTGCATGAGTCGCAACCGGCCAGCGGCACTCCCCTACAAATCGCCGCCGCGCTGTCGATCTCAGTGTATTTTTTGCCGGACGTTCTGAAGCGCTTTCAGCGGGCGCATCCCAACGTCATCATCAGCATTCGCACCGGTCATTCGAAAGAAGTATTGGATATGGTGCTGGAGGAGAAGGCAGAAATCGGATTGGCTCGCTCGCTGCAGCATCCCGAGGTCGAAACCATAAGTCTTCGCGATGATCCACTGCTGCTGGTTGCGCATCCGAAGCGAGGTCCGAAACATTCGCGGCGGGCCCGTCTGGAGCAGGTTGCGAGTTGGCCGCTGATCTTCTACGAACGGGGATCGAGCGACTGGACCCTCACCCAAAGTCTGTTTCGGACCGCCGGCCTCGTTCCGAACATCGCGCTAGAAGTCGACTCGATCGAAACGGCGAAGCGCATGGTCGAACGCGGACTGGGCCTTTCTTTTCTGCCCCAGATGGCCGTGAGCCGTGAGCTCCATACTCGGAAGCTCACCACTGTGAAACTGCTGGATGCGGAACCGCTACGGCGAAGCCTTGATGTGATCCATCCGCGCCATCGTCCGCTGAGAGCGGAAGTCCGGGCATTTCTTCAGATGGTGCGGGAGGCGGCGAATGAGGATTCGGCCGGGGACACTATTATCCGGAAAGCACATCGGCGTCTGAAATAAATAAACTCATGCACGGAGAGATGCCCTCGGCTTCCTGCGGAGCTAAGCTCGGCGAGATTTTCGCTCAGCCATCTTTTCCGCCCTCATCCACAACCTGGACCACATCTCCACAGCATGTGCACAGCCCAAGAGTTTTTTCCAGTTGCGTGCGCTTAGACTATCGGGCACCCTTCAGAACGCACCCTAAATCATGGCCTCGGTATCCGTTAGTTCTCGACGAAATCAACTCTTGGAGTGGTTTCCATTCTACGTCCACCGCTTGGTGGGAGACGTGCGATACAGGGCCTTGAAGGACTATCAGCAAGCTTGGTATCTGAATCTGCTGTTTGCATCGTGGGTTTCGGAGCGACCGGGATATTTGCCAGACGACGGGCAGTTGTGGCGCCTCGCGAATGCGCGCACTCGGCAATTCTTTGAAAAAGAATCTGAGCCGATCTTGTGCATGTTCGAGCGCGAGGGCTCGATGACTAACGGTGCTGTTTGGATTTATAACCGCGTGCTCCTGGAGATCTACGATGAACAGGTACTAAAATTCCACAAGAGGAAACGTAAATCCTCAAAATCCACAGATGACAACACCACCTCTTATCTAGATTTTGAAGGTACACTTAATAAGAAAGAAAATGGAAGAGAGGGATGTACGCGTCATCCGGAATCTGGCCTCACACAGTGGGGAACTTGTTGGGAATGTTATGCCCAAAAATGCAGTAGCCAAGCTAGCTGAAGAGCCGCGGGCTTGCCCGGTATGCGGGGGTACGGGATGGAAAGATGTTATTTCCACTACCGAAAGACGGGTAGCACGCTGTGGTTGTTTCTTGCAAACTCAGGCTAAACATATTCTGGCGGTGGCCGACATCCCCGCACGCTATGCGGACTGTGAGTTCTCGAATTACGAGACTGGTGGGAGCGATGGTTTAGCCAGTGCGAAGATCAAGATTGAAGCGTGGACTAGCCAATACCCGTTGGATCGAAGCGGCGTTCTGCTTGTCGGGCCCAGCGGAGTAGGAAAAACTCATTTATCCGTCGCCGCGCTCAGGCGCCTTGCCCAAAAAGGTGTGCACTGCTTATTTTGTGACTATCGGGAGCTTCTAAAGAAGATTCAAAACTCCTACAATCCATCGGTTCAAACCACAGAGTTGGAACTGCTGCGGCCAATCTTCGAGACCGAAGTAGTATTGCTCGACGACTTAGGTGCAGTAAAGCCTTCAGAGTGGGTATGGGATACCGTGAGTCTAGTCTTGAATGCTCGCTACAATGAAAAGCTCACGACCATCATTACAAGCAACTTTCTGGATGGTGCCAGCGCAGCCGCAGAGCGGGTAGAAAGCCTGCGTCGCGCGGTGCGCGAAGAGACTCTTGGCGATCGTATCGGCGAGCGCATGCGATCACGGCTGTTCGAGATGTGTCGGCTTGTCCAAGTGAACGGGAAGGATTATCGGCAGAGGTTCCGCAACGCAAGCTTCAAGTAGGCAATAAGGTATGGCAAGGATCAGCCCGAGTAAGCTAGAAACTAATCCCCACCTTCTGCGGCACGGCAAATTCAAACTAGAATGGCGTAGTGCTGATCCACCGCATCGAATTTCTGCCAGCCCACGATTCTGAGCTCTGGACAACTGTTCCGGCCGCGCCTGCCGTGTTTCTCCTCCGCGGCGGCGATCCTCAGGCCGAGCCGTACGTCAGCAAAACTGCCAATCTGCGTCGACGTCTTCAGCGATTGCTCGGTGCGCCTACGGAGCACAGCAAGAAACTCAACCTACGTGATCGCGTCCGTTGGATCGAATACACGTCTACAGGTTCGGACTTTGAATCGAGCTTCTTGCTTTACCGGCTCCTGCGTTCTACGTTTCCAAAAACTTACGCCAATCGCCTGCGGCTCCGCTTCGCGCCCCTCGTGAAGTTGCACCTGGAAAACGAATTTCCGCGCGCTTCCGTCACCACCCGGCTCGGCCGCCTCAACGGTCACAATGTCTATTACGGGCCATTTCCTTCGCGCACTGCGGCAGAAAAGTTTGCCAGCGATTCGCTCGATTTTTTCAAGATGCGCCGCTGCGTCGACGATCTGCATCCCGATCCAAAGTTCCCGGGCTGTATCTACTCGGAGATGAAGATGTGTCTCGCGCCTTGTTTCAAGGGCTGCAGCGACGAGGAGTACCGTGCCGAGGTGTCTCGCGTACAAGCGTATTTCGATACGAGCGGCGAATCCCTGGTGCGGGAAATCTCCGTGCAGCGCGACACTGCCTCGGCCAATCTGGACTTTGAAAATGCCGCCGCCCTCCATGCGCGCATCGACAAGCTCAAACCCATGCTGAGCCAGCTTCCGGAAATCGTTCACCGCATCGACCGTCTTGCAGGCGTAATCGTGCAGCGAGGCGCTGCTCAGGAATCGGTCAACTTCTTCCGAATCGATGCTGGACGCATTTCCGGCCCAGTAACTTTCCCCATTCAGGCCGCGGAACATACCAAGTCGCAGTCGATGGAATCGCGGATACAAGAAGCTCTGGGCGGATTTCCGCCGGTTACTCCAGGCGCCGCGCTTGAAACCATGGAACACCTCGCGCTGTTGAAGCGCTGGTACTACCGCGGCAGCCGCGTAGGCGAAATCTTTTTCGCGGACGAGAAGGGCATCCTCCCGATGCGTCGAATCGTGCGCGGCATTGCACGCGTTTATCACGGAGAAAAATCAGAAACCGGAATAATCGATCCTTCATCTGTGTCACAAGGACAATTTAGCCGTAACAAGGAATCGTGAAATATGAAGGAAGACCGCAAGGACAAAGACAAAGCGCTGCGCGAGCATGTTCTTTACCTGCTCGATGGAGGCGGCGCCCACGCCAAGTTCGACGAAGCCGTCGCTGACATTCCTGCGAAACTGCGTGGAAAAAAGCCCGCTGGCCTGACCCATTCACTCTGGATGCTGCTGGAACACCTGCGCCTTGCGCAATGGGATATCCTCGAATTCAGCCGCAATCCCAAACATGCGTCCCCCAAATGGCCTGAAGGATATTGGCCGAAAACAGAAGCTCCACCCACCGCCGCTGCCTGGAATGCAAGCATCAAGAAGTTTCGCAAAGGCTTGAAGGCGATGCAGGACTTGGTGAAAAACCCCAAGACCGATCTGTTCGCCCGAATCCCCTGGGGCGACGGCCAGACCATCCTGCGCGAAGCTCTGCTGCTAGCTGATCACAACGCGTATCACCTGGGACAAATGTTGGATGTACGCCGCGTGCTGGGAGCTTGGCCGGAGAAGTAAACCTAAAAATCGCCACGGATAAACGCCGATCCATGAACCTTTGTGTGCTAGCCCGCAATCAGCCTGCTTTGATCATGTGCATATTTCGCAACAGGCCGCTTGCGGAACACAACCCGCACTCCCTCCCGCCATCTTTCGTCGATGCCCAGCAACACCCAATCAACGGCCGGCGAGATGTAATGCAGCAACGTGTCCGTTGCCGGATGCACATGCAGGGCCGGGGCGACGAGAAACAGCAACGGCTTATCCGCGCAGAGCTCGCGTCCAGGAAAGTACCCAAAGCGCTGAAACTCGCCGCGGGCGTGGTGCCACGCTACTCGTGACCAGTAATCCAGACCCTGCAATGGCAAATGAATGTCCTCATCGGCTTTGAGTTCGACCACGGCCAGTCGTCCGTCCCTGGTGACGGTGAGCACGTCGATCATGGCGCGGTCGGACGCGGAGAATGCCGGCACCTGCGAATACGAACATGCGGGATCCAGGCGCTCGTCCACCGCTGTGACGTCGCGCACAACCAGCGATTCCAGCCAGCGTTCCGGATGCAGCCGCCACGGCGGATGATCACGTGGGCCCTCGGGATGGCGCACTTCACCGATGCTGCGCACCATCTGCACGAAGGCTGCGAAGTTGTTGTCGCTGAGAATTCTTTCTTGCGCACCAACTCCGAAGACGATCTCAGATGTGCTGCGGAACGACCCGGGCTCATGAGCCAGTCGGGCTCGCGCGAACTCCAGCCCTTTGCAACGGAAAGCAATCTCCGCAGGGGACAAAGTTGCGACCTCCGCTTCGGACATGAGCTCGCGCACCCTCGTGACCGCCGCCGCGAATCTCGTTCGCGTTGACGACTCGTCGGTCGAGTGCACCAGACGCGTCGCAACATTGCCGCAGTCCATGACGTCCAACTCTTTCAAGTTATCGTCGCGCTCTTCCAGTTCGTACAACTGCCACTTGGCGGCTTCCGGATTCAAGTGTGCCATCCGTTCCCGAGTCAGAGCGGACGCTCCCACGGGCAGAAACAGCTTTAGCCCTTCGACCGTGAACTTTCCGGCTTTTGCAACCCGGCAGGCATCGAGCCACAGAATGCCGAAAGTCAGCGCGGCATCGATCGAACCTTGCGTCTCCAGTCCGTTCACACCCAGCACTGCAAAAGCGGATTGCCCGCGATGCAGTAATCCTCTCGCATAAACAGGTCCAAAGGATCGCTCCAGGTCCATGGAGCTACTGAGTCGGTCCACGATGAAGCCAGGAAAGCGGCGCAGGATCACGCGTTGCAACACGCGCTGGTACGCCACTCGCGCGGCCCGTTTCGCAGTGGGCGTGCGCCAGTCGCGTTCCCGGCAGATTTCGAGCTTGGTTGGCTTCGCCTGCCCCATACGCTGCACGGCCAGCCGAAGGATTTCATCCTTAACCTCGGCTTCCAACACCCGCCGGACGAAGTTCCGTTCCGCCGACCACAGGTGCAGCAGACACTTATTACGTTCGCCGGAAATTGAGTACTTGGATTGGGCCAGATCGAAGACAACTGCGCCGTCTTCAACAATCACAGCATCGCGGGCGCACACCAGAAAGTCTTCGACCGTGCGAACCAGGAATTCGGGAGTCACGGAGGAATTGTTTCAGGCGGCCCCCGATTCCGTCTGTGACGAGTGAACACGACCTTAATCTGACCGAGTGCGCGATCTGGCGAACGCAGGCGAGGGAGTCCGCGCCGCACCGGCCCGTGTGGGATAATGAATACGTCCCCTCAGAGTCTTTCGATGTCAGAGGGCATCTAATTAACGTGGATAAAAACAGATTCTTTTTCCAGCACTACGGCCTGACTGAACACGATCTCGAACATTATCTGGCGGCAGCTCTTTCTGCCGGCGGAGATTATTGCGACCTTTATTTTGAGTATCTTTCTTCGACGTCGTTGATGGTCGACGAGTCCATGGTAAAGTCCGCTTCGCAGGGCATTTCCGCGGGATGCGGAGTTCGTGTTATTGCTGGCGAGCGCACGGGGTATGCGTATACCGACGATCTTTCCTCTGAGCGTATTCTGCACGCGGCCCGCACTGCCGCCTTGATTGCTAGCGGACCAGCCAAGACTCCGGTGGTCGGCTTTCAGGAGAAAGCGGCCCGCAGCCTATATCCGATAACGCTCCCTTCGGTGGATGCGGAAATTTCCGCCAAGGTCGAACTGGTGATGCGCGCCGATCAGGCGGCCCGTGCCTACGATCCGCGTATTAAAGAAGTCCGGGCCAGTTACGCTGACGAACTCCGCAACATTTTAGTAGTCGGGTCGGACGGCACCTTCGCCGAGGACTCGCAGCCGCTGGCGCGGGTGAACGTTTCTTGCATCGCAAAAACCGATGGCAATTCCGCTCGCGGCAGCTCCGGCGGTGGCGGACGTGTCGCGCTGGATTTTTTCTTCGGAGAAAAGACTCCGGAGTTTTTCGCCAAGGAGGCCTCGCGTCAGGCGATTCTGCAGCTCGACGCTCGCGAGGCTCCTGCGGGTGAGATGGAAGTTGTGCTCGGTCCCGGCTGGCCCGGCGTGCTTCTGCACGAAGCCGTGGGCCATGGCCTGGAGGCCGATTTCAATCGCAAGCAGACTTCCGCATTCGCTGGTTTGATTGGAAAGCGTGTAGCCAGCGAGAAGTGCACGGTGGTTGATAACGGCACCATGCCGTGGCGCCGTGGCTCGGTCAACGTGGACGATGAGGGCGAGCCCACGCAGGAAACCGTGCTCATCGAAAAGGGAATCTTGAAGGGATACCTGAGCGACAAGCTTTCTGCGCGGCTGATGGGAGTCGCGGATACGGGCAACGGACGTCGCGAAAGCTATGAGCACATTCCTATGCCGCGCATGACCAACACTTATATGCTCGCCGGCGAAGATGATCCACAAGACATCATTCGTTCCGTCCGACGTGGCCTCTATGCGGTGAACTTCGGCGGCGGCCAGGTGGACATTACAAACGGAAAGTTTGTTTTTTCGGCGTCAGAAGCATATTTGATCGAAGACGGCCGGATCACAGCTCCAATCAAAGGCGCGACCTTGATCGGAAACGGGCCGGACGTGCTCACCCGGGTTTCGATGGTGGGCAATGATCTGAAGCTCGACGAAGGTGTTGGCACTTGCGGCAAGGACGGCCAGGCGGTTCCCGTAGGCGTCGGAATTCCGACAATTAAAGTCGATCGTTTGACCGTAGGCGGCACGGCCAAGAAAGATGTCGGCGGCTTCATGCAGTAGAATTCCTTTCTTTTTTGAAGCGGATGTTTCGGTGCGGATCTGCTTTTCCTTTATGTACCTTCGTGTCCTTTGTGGTTAAGGCATTCTGAAGGCATCTACCACAAAGGACACGAAGGTACACAAAGGAATGCTGGTCCTATAAGCGAATAATATGTCGCAAACTCAACTTGAAACTCGAAACCAAACATTGGAAACAGACCTGCGCGAGTTGGCGCAGGACATCGTGCGCCGCGCTGTGTCCGGCGGAGCCAGCGCCGCTGAATGTGTGATCCGGGAAGGTGATGAGTTTTCTACAGTTGTCCGCTTAGGGCAAGTCGAGACTCTGAAAGAATCCGGCTCGAAAGCAATCGGCATGCGTGTGTTCTACGGCAAACGCGCGGCCAGCACCTATTCCAGCGACTTCTCCTGCGTTGGTCTTGACCGCATGGTGAAATCCGCGCTGGAGCTTGCCAAAATCACTTCTGAAGATCCATTCGGAGGAATTCCAGACGCCTCGCAATTGGGCTCAATCGCAGGCGACCTCGATCTCTATTCCGCCGATGTTTATTCGCTTCCTGGAGAAGAGCGCATCAGCTATGCGCGCCGCGCGGAAAAGGCTGCGCTCGACTACGACCCACGCATCAAGAATTCAGAAGGCGGTTCGTTCGAAGCCGCGACCGGACACAAGATTCTGGCCAACTCGCATGGGTTCGTCGGCGAATACCAGCGCTCTTATTGTTCTCTCGCTGCCGTACCCATCGCGCAGTCGGAGGACGGCGCCAAGCAACGCGATTACTGGTTCTCAGTCGCCCGCAGCCTGAGCCGGCTTGAATCACCCGAGCATGTGGGAAAGACAGCCGCACAGCGCACGTTGCGTCGCCTAGGCGCCCGGAAATCAAAGACTGCGCAAGTCCCGGTAATTCTTGATCCGATGGTGTCAAGCTCGATCCTCGAACATATTTTCGAGGGAGTGAATGGAGACTCCATCTATCGCGGGGCATCGTTTCTCGCGGGCAAGCTGGGACAGAAAATCGCGGGCGACGGCGTCAACGTGATCGACGACGGAACCATTCCCGGCGGTTTCGGCACCAGCCCGTTTGACGGTGAAGGCGTTCCGTCGAGGCGCACAATCGTGATTGAGAACGGTGTGCTGAAGTCTTACCTGCTGAACACATACACCGCGAAAAAGCTGAGCCTCCAAACTACAGGCAATGCTTCTCGTGGTTTGGCGGGGACGCCCGGCATCGGTCCGGGAAATTACTTTCTGCAGCCGGGAGCGAAGACGCCGCGGCAGATCATCTCGGAGATTAAGGACGGACTTTATGTCACTGAGTTTCTCGGACACGGAGCGAATCTGGTGACCGGCGATTATTCCCGCGGGGCTTCCGGGCTTTGGATTTCCGGCGGAGAACTTGCTTATCCTGTGGAGGAAATCACCGTCGCCGGAAATTTGAAGGAGATGTTCTTTAATATCTCTGAAATTGCAAACGACCTTGAGTTCCGTGGCGCAGTGGCTTGCCCAACCATACGAATCGATGGGTTGACCGTGGGCGGAGAGTAGGCGATTCCGATAGTACAATCGGGGCATGGGCGGTCTCATCGAGCCATCTCCACTGACTGAAAAAGAACCCGATTCCAACTTGCGCCCAATTCTGATGGGGGTGGCGTTAGTCGTGGTGGTGGTTGGCGTGATTGCGATTCTGACCCGCGGCAGTCCTAAGAGCGCGACTACTTTACATCCCTACGCTGCCAACCTAAAACTTTCTGATCTGAAAATGAGCGCAGCGGAGAATTTTGTGGGGGCCAGCGTAACCTACATCGACGGAACCGTGACCAACACTGGCGATAAAATTGTTACGCACGCAGCCGTCCACGTCGCGTTCAGAAATTCTCTCGGAGAAGTCGCGCAAGCCGAAGATGTGCCGCTGCACGTCCTGCAGACCAGTGGGCCGTATCCAGATGCCGTCGATCTTAGCCAGTCGCCTCTGGTACCCGCCCAGGGCAAACCATTCCGTCTTACTTTCGAGCACATCAGCAGCGACTGGAACCAAGCCTATCCCGAGCTGCAAGTGACCGATGTTTCGCTGAAGTAGAAAGAGCGCCACAGATCCCCACCGATTCTCACGGATTACTTTTGGCTTGTTTCGATCCGCGTAATGGTTGAAAATCCGTGGCGAGTTAGAATCCCTTTATGGCTGATGCAACGCCAATTCGTTTGACGGAGTCGGTGAAAGCTGCGGGTTGAGCTTCCAAGCTGAGTCCGGCGGCGCTGGACGCGGTGCTTGGGAAATTAGCCCGGCAGCATGACCCGAATGTTCTGGTCGGCTTCGACCATGCCGACGACGCCGGAGTGTATCTAATCGGTAAGGGCACGGCGTTGGTTCAAACCGTGGACTTTTTCACGCCGATGGTGGACGATCCTTTCACTTTTGGCCAGATTGCCGCAACTAACTCGCTCAGCGATGTCTATGCCATGGGGGGCCAACCGCGCACTTCGCTGGCGCTCGTTTGCTTTCCGGAGAAAGCTGATTTGGCAATTCTAGAGCGCATTCTCGCTGGCGGACTTTCCAAGATGATCGAAGCCGGCTGCTCCGTGATTGGCGGGCACAGCGTGCGCGACGAAGAGATGAAGTTTGGATACTCCGTAACCGGCCTGATCGATCCCAGCCGAGTCTTAACCAATGGCGGAGCAAAACCGGGTGATTGTCTTCTATTCACCAAGGCGCTGGGGACGGGCGTAATCTCCACGGCGATCAAGAAAAAAGCCGCGAAGCAGTCCTGGATCGACGCCGCCATCGCTTCGATGACAACGCTGAACAAGAAAGCTGCTGAGGTCATCGTAAGTCGTGGGCAACCGGATCTGGAGACGGGCGACTCGCCCGTCCGAGAAGAGCGAAGCTCAGCGGCAAACGACCAACGACCAAGGACCAACGACGGTTTCGCCGTCCATGCCATGACTGATGTGACCGGATTCGGCTTGATCGGACACGCGCGCGAAATCGCACTCGCTTCCGGCGTTTCGCTTCAATTCCAGGCCAATCGGATTCCGTTGCTCGAAGGAGCGCTCGAATGCGTTCGCGCCGGCCATATTCCCGGAGGCCTGAAAGCCAATCGGGAGTTTGCCGAGTGCGTCGTTCGCTACGAAGATGGAATCAGCGAGGAAATGAAGATGATTCTGTCCGATCCGCAGACCGCTGGAGGACTGCTGATTTCGGTCGCTTCGGAGGATGCAACTGAACTCACGGAAGCTCTGGTTGCGGCCGGAGTTCCTGCCGTAGAAATCGGGCAGGTGCTGCCCTCGGTTAAACCCCTAATCACGATTGCATTGTGAGCATCACCACCGAGCTCTAGTGAAACGACTCGCCTCTCACTAGCATCGCAAGAATCATTTCCATGCGGCGCTGCCTGGTTTCCGGCTTCTTTGCGGTTTGCAACCGGTAGGCGATGGCGTAGCGGTTGGTCTTGCTGAGCGACTCGAAGAACGCGTGCGCCTTCTTGTTCTTGCGGACTGCCGCAAGAAAATCTTCAGGGAAGGTTGCGCGGCTTGAGGAATCGTAGGCGGCCGCCCAACGGCCGTCTTTCTTCGCTGCGTCGATTTGAGCCCGGCCGGCGGCTTTCATCCGGCCCGCCTTAATCAGCCTTTCCGCGTGCCCGGTGTTGATCTTGGACCAGCCACTCTTCGTCCGTCGTGGGGTGAATCTCTGACGCCACGAAACCTCGTCATGGCTCTGCTTCAGGCCGTCGATCCATCCGAAGCAGAGCGCCTCATCCAGCGCTTCTGCATAGGTGACGGTGGGTTCTCCAGAGTCTTTCTTGAAGATGCGCAACCAGATTCCATCGGATTTGCGATGGTTCGCGGCCAGCCACTTGCGAAACTCCGACGATGATCGAAAGCTAAGAATTTTCATCCATACGACAGTGGGGTGAACCGAGAACAGCTAAGCATGCGGGATAAGGAAACGCCAGTTGCCGGTTGGCAGTTCTCGGTTCTCAGTTTGTTCCTGCCAGATATCCGGGATTGTGAGCAGCGCCCAAATCCGGGCCAGGTGGTGATCGTCGTGTTCGGCGACGAAGTACAAATGGTCGACCAGGCGCATGGGTTGTTTGAGTCGCGGATGCGGGATTGATCGGACAAACAGCGCAGCCTCCAGTCCTCCCACTCGATCTACGAGGCGCGATCGTGCCTGCCGGAACTCGGCGAGAATGTCCTCGATGCGGCGCGAGTTGTGGTCGGCTTCGTGTGTTTTCCGGTTGCTCAAGTCCGCGGTTGTGAGTGCGGCGGCGCCAGCGAAGTAATCCTCAACTCGCGCCATCCACAAAGGCTCGAGATCAAGCAAATGTCCGGCATGCTCCTGGGCTGACCACTTCTCCTCCGGTCTGTGCACTAAACTCTCGGCGGGACCAGTGCGGACAATCTCCTCTAGCCTTGCAGGTGTGCCTCGCAAGCGAGCGCAGAGATTGGGCAATAACTCCACAGGAAATGAAAATTCGAACTTCCGTTCAAACCAGCTGGGGACTTGACTCATCGATTCACCGCAATCGAGCAAAATAAGACCATAGAACTACGAAGAACTGCACATTATTGTGACACCGATTCAGTCCTCGCCACCATCGTTTTCGAGGGTGCTTCCACGGTTCCTCGCGGGACTCTCGCGATTCCAAGCAAAAAGTCGATTTTCTCGCTACGCTCCGAATGACAACCGAGTTTTGATGCCCACCCACACGCACGCGGATCTAGGGACTCATAAAGCAGATCCAGATTGTCCTCTCTCAGGTTCTAATTTTCTTGCGACGAGGCATCATGAAAATCTGCCGGCTTGGACCCACCGGAACTTACTGTTTCCACAATGCTCTTCACTACTGCTTGAGTTCACGGTTAAAGTGGTCCTCGATCTGATGGAAAAGGTGAGCGCGGTCTTCGGGGCCACGGATGCTGTGGGTTTTGGTGGGATAGACCATGAACCGGAATTGTTTGCCTGCCTTGATCAGGGCTTCGACCATCTGGATGCTGTTTTGGAGATGCACGTTGTCGTCGCCGGTTCCGTGGGCCAGGAGGAGCGAGCCTTGCAGCTTATCGGCTACTTTGAGCGGGTCAAAATCGACGTAGCTTGTCGTGTTCTTGTCGGTTGGCTTGCCGTTATAGCGTTCGGTGTAGACGGAATCGTAGTTGCGCCAGTCGGTGACTGGGGCGACCGCGGCTCCGGCTTTGAACATTTTGGAATGGGCCATCGCGTAGAGGGTCAAGGAGGCACCGTTGCTCCATCCCCAGATGCCCACGCGGGTGCGATCCAGTTGAGGATATTGGGCGAAGAGCTGATTAAGTGCGGTGAGCTGGTCTTTCAATTCGAATCCACCAAACTCACGGAGGACCGCAGTCATGAATTTGCGATCGCGCCCCGGTGTGCCGCGGTTGTCGACGGTAAAGATGGCGAATCCTTCTTGGGCCATAATTTGATGGAAAAGTCCCGAGGAACCAATCCAATCCTGGATCCAGCTGTTGGTCACGGTTTGAGCGGCTGGGCCACCGTAGATATTTACGATTACCGGGATTTTGCCTGGCGTGTTCTCTGGGGGCAGCAGGAGTTCGCCGTAGAGAACGGTACCGTCGTCCGCTTGGAATTCAAGGAATTTCGGCGCGATTAAGCCGTAGTCGTCTACGCTGTGCGAATCCCAGATCTTTCGGCAGCTTCCGCTGGCTGCGCAAATTGACGTACGAGGGGGGATCATGAGGGCGGAGAATTCGTCGACGTAGTGTTTGCCGTTGTCGGCGAAGGTTACGTGGTGGGCTCCGTCTTCGCGCGAAATGCGCTGGAAGCCGGAACCATCCAACTTGACGCCGTAGAGCTGGCGTTGGCGAGGGTCGTCTTTGTTGCAGTTGAAGTAGACGACGCCGGCAGCGTCATCGACTGCTTCGACGCCAAGCGTTTCGAAGTCGCCTTTGGTGAGCTGGCGTTCGAGCTTGGCGTTGGAGGCGAGCGGATTCGCTTTGTCGAAGCTGTAGAGATAGAGCTGGGTGGTTCCATCGCGCCAACTGGACCAAAGGAAACGGTCTCCTGAGCCCAGGATTCGCATGTCGTCGTTCACGTTGACCCAGGCGTCGGCGGGGGCCTCGGTCAGGACTTTGCGGGAGCGTCCGGAGCGGGCGTCGATGAAGTAGAGGTCCATCACGTCTTGCTCGCGATTTAAAACTTCTGCCCAGAGCAGGCCATCGCGGATCCACCCGAAACGCGGAATGTAGATGTCGTGATCCTCGGTGAGCGAAATCCATTTAGTGTCGCCGCCGGACGCGCTCACAACTCCAAGTCGCACGACCGGATTGGGATCGCCCGCTTTGGGGTACTTTTCCAGATCGACGGGGGGATGCGTCGGCAGCCAATTTGTGATCGGATAGGTGGGCACGCGGGTTTCGTCCATGTGGAGGAATGCGATGCTCTTGCTGTCGGGCGACCAGAAGTAGTTGCTGCGGACGCTCAACTCTTCGGCGTAGACCCAATCGACTTCGCCGTTAAGCAGATTATCGTCTTTGGTTTTTTCGTCTTTATCCTTGTCTTTCTTTTCTTTGTCCTTGTTTCGGGTGAGCTGTTTCTCAGTGTTGTCAGGCCCGGCGAGTACGTACAGGTTGTGCTTGCGAAGGTAGGCAAGGCGGCTGCCGTCGGGGGAGAACTTGGGATCGTAAATGGGATCAGGGGACGAGCTAAGTTGGAGCGCGGTGCCATTGTCGAGCGAGTAGAGCCAGAGCTGATCATGGGGAACAAAGAGCAAGTGTTGGGAATCAGGCGCCCAGTGATAGGGGTCGACGTGATAGCGAGTGATGCGTTCGATTTCGCGCTCGTCCCGGATCTTCTCAACAGGTGGAGCGAGCGTGGATAGCTTGGATTCGCTGACCAGCAGCTTTTTCTGGCCGGTGGCCGCGTCTACCGACCACAACTCGCCATGTTCGCCGGAGTCGTCGCGCTGGATGAAAGAGATTTTCGTGTAGTCGGGCGTCCACTGGAGGGTTTCCGGGGGGCGTCCTGTGATGCCGCCGGGGGCGAAGATGGCTTCGATGGTGAGAGGTTTCCTGGCCGTGTTATTTGGAGCGCCGGACTGGGCGGCGGCGAAGGAGATGAACCAGCAGGCGGTTATCAGGCGTATGAGTCGATTCACGCGGTATCTCCGGGCATAAATTCGGCTGCTATGAGGCGAGGTGGAGAAGTGTACACCGGCAGGGCGGGTTCTTGCAGGTGGGTACAAATTATCCATTTTCATTCCGAGGAGCGTGGCGACGAGGAATCTGGGTTCTGTCGGCGGAAGCGAAGAACCTATATCCCTCACGTTGTTCGGGATGACAACAAGAAGGGGATGGCAACTAGAAGGAGGGTAGCGGTAGTAGAGACGTTGCCAGCAACGTCTCTACAGATGCACATGCTAAAATCAGAACAGCGCTACTCTTAAAAGATGCTTCCTGACGTCCAAAACCTGATCGCACTGCAACAGGCTGATCGAGAAATCCTGCGTTTGAGGGAAGAAATCGCCGCCCTGCCCAAGCGAGTGGCCGCGATTGAAGAGAGGCTGGCCGGAACTAGAGTGATTTTGGACAAAGCCAAGACCGCTGTCAAGGCAGACGAAGCGGCCCGCCGGAAATACGAGAGCGCGATTTCGGACCAGCAACAGAAAATCTCCAAGTACCGTGACCAATCCCTCGCCGTTAAAACCAACGAACAATACAAAGCGTTGCTGCACGAGATCCAGTTCGCGGAGCAGGACATTCGCGCCAACGAAGACAAGATTCTGGAGTTGATGGTCAATGCCGAGATCCGGGAGAAGGACGTAAAGGCGGCCGAGGCCGAGTTGAAAGCGGAGATGGCGGAGATCGAAAAGGAAAAGGTTGAGGCGCGGGAGCGGACCGCGGAAGACGAAAAGCAATTGGCCGAGTGGAACGCCAAACGCGATCAGGCGCGATCCGGCGTCAATCCCGATCTGTTGCCCCAATATGACCGGGTCGCGAAGCATCGCGGGACGGGGCTTTCCGAGGCTCGCGATCAAAAGTGCATGGCCTGCCAGGTCATGTTGCGTCCCCAGACTTACAATGAAGTGCGCGCGGCAACGCACGTAGTGGTGTGTGAATCCTGCCAACGCATTCTTTACCACGATCCGGCGCATGACGAGGCGCCAGACCCGGTTGTGGTTGCGCGGAGGCGCAGGGCTCACCCCAAGTTTGAATCCAGCCAAGCCTGGTATTTCAGGTCCAGCTTTGAGGACCACGGGGAAGTGTTTCTGGTTTATCTCAATCGCAAAGGGGAATCGAGCCGGCACATATACGACGGATCGTCGGGGCGCGGAGTTGGCGATGTGCTGGTACGCGAAGGCGAATACCGATTGGCGTTTCCCGAAGATTTTGGCGACGATGTCATCCGCCTGAACGGAAATTGGTCAGAGTCCGAACTGGAGGCATGGGGAAACGAACTCCCCACGGCAACTCTTGATGCTCTGCATCGGGATCTAGATTTGGCGCGTGTGGAATCGCGTAAACACAGTCACGCCAAGAGCGGGGCTATGGCTTCGGAGCATCCCGCCGCGAGTTGAACGTCCGAGGGGAGCCAGGTCGCAACGCTTACGACTCGCAAGATGATCGGAAAGGTAACCCACTATGTCGCCCGTCATCCGTCCAACCACGAAGTAAGGTATTCTCTCTAACTCGGACCACGAACAAGGCTTCAGCTGACTTTGGAACCTGTTACCCATTTTCTCACCGGCGCCTGCATCGGACGAGCCGGGCTGAATCGCAAGACGGCGCTAGCCACGGCCACGGTAACGCTGGCTGCCGAAGCGCCTGATCTCGATGTCCTTGCCGGGTTCAAGGGGCGGATTTTTGGCTTCGCTCATCATCGTGGTTTTACGCATTCCTTCCTGGGAATCGCGCTGGTATCGGCGGCGGTAGTCGGGTTCATGTATGTGATTTGGCGGCTGCGGGGACGAAAGCTGGAGGATCCAAACTTGCCGCCGCGCTGGGGATTGCTTTTTGGCTTCGCATATCTCGCCGGACTAAGCCACATTCTGCTCGATTACACGAATAATTATGGCGTGCGGCCATTCTGGCCGTTGTCCGAGAAATGGTATTCGTGGGACATCGTCTTCATCGTCGAGCCAATCATTCTGATTTTGCTGATCTCGGGACTGGTGATTCCCGTTTTCTTCTCTTTCATCGATCGCGAGATTGGCGTGCGCCGCAAACAGCCGGCAGGCCGCTCGGGTGCGATCCTGGCGTTGCTCGGCGTGGTTGTTCTTTGGGGAGTACGCGACTACGAGCACCGGCGCGCGGTGAATGCGCTCGAAGCCCGCACCTACGAGAGCGCCGATCCGATTCGTGCCTCGGCCTTTCCTCTGTGGTGGAGTCCCTTTCGATGGGTCGGCGTGGTCGAGACCCGGAATTTCTTCGCCACCATGATGATCGATTCAGGAGCTCCCGAGGTCGATCCCGATGGCGAGATGCAGATTGTCTACAAGCCCGAGGAAACGCCGGTGACACTTGCAGCCAAGCGATCGTACCTCGGACGCGTTTACCTCGACTGGGCGCAGTATCCCATCACCGAGACCGAGCCAATAGGTCCGGGAGATTCGGGATCGGCAGAGCAGGGCTACCTCGTGCGCTTCAAAGACCTGCGATTTCAGCAGCCAGGACGGCCGGGCCGCAGCGTTCTCTCGGCAACCGTCGAACTGGATCGTAACCTGAAGGTGGTCGGAGAGAGCTTCAGTTCGCCCGGCGGATCAGCCTCGTCTGGAGGCACTGGCAAAGCTACAGCGCCCGCAGATTAGGCGTTCTTCGCTACCTCCGCCGATCTTCTCAGCGGTCTTCGTGGTTTGCGGCTTGCGAATTAGAATTTTGAGGCTGGGCTCTGGACTTCGTGACAATTCTTTGACTTGACGCCGTCGCCTGCACAGGCCACAATCTTATTGAGTTTTGATTACCGAGGTGATCCATCATGCTGGCCTACTTGTTTGTCGTGCTCGCCGTCGCGGTCCGGTTCATGCCCCATCCCTGGATGTTTACCCCAGTGACGGGGTCGCTGCTGTTCTTCGGAGCGCGCGGACCCCGCCGCCAGCTTTGGATCCCGTTCGCGCTGCTGGCCGCTTCGGACGTCGTGCTCACCAAGCTAGTCTATTCGTATCCATTCTCGTGGGACCACTACGTGACCTTTGCGTGGTATGCCGCAGTCCTTTGGTTGGGCACGCGGTTGGGTGCCAAGACCAAGTGGGTTCCGGTAGTGGGCGCGGCGCTTGCCAGTTCCGTTTCGTTTTTCCTCGTGACTAATCTGGTCGCGTGGGCCTGGTTGGATATGTATCCGAAGAACCTGAGCGGCGTAATGATGTCGTATGTGGCTGCCCTGCCATTTTTCCGGCACGCGCTCGCGGGCGATCTGATCTTTACGGTTGCGATGTTCGCTACGCCGATGGCACTGCACGCGCTGAGCCACGCGTTTGGCAGGCAGAGCGATTCTGCAGCGGCGGCTTAAACCTTAAATCGCAAAGAGCGCTGAGAACATCCGCAGAGCACGCGGAGAGAATCTCTGCTTAAGGCGAGGTCTGCGAATCGGCAGCATCCTCCGCGATTGTCTTTTTCATCTTTCTTCGCATCATCAACCAGACCACCAATCCCGCCGCGATCGCGCCCACGAGCCAGTAGTAATGCTGCCGGAGCACTGTCCCAAACAAGTGAACGACGTCTGGACCGAACTCGATGGTCAGCAGGCCCAGTGCGAGGAAACGCACCATGCGTCCGGAAAAGATGGCCAGCAGGAAGCGGCCGAATCCCATCTCCGAAACCGCTGCGGCCAGCACGAACAACTTGAACGGCGTCGGCGGCGGAAGCATCGCGGGGAACATCAAGCTCCAGAATGGATGCTTGTCGAACGCCGCATGAATCTTTTCGAAGCGCGCGGGTGGAATGCGTTTGCGGAGGAGTTCCTCGCCGCCTTTGTAGCCGATCACGTAAATTACGATGCTGCCCAGCGCCGACCCGGCGGATGCCATGAGAGCGTACAGCACGAATCGCGAGCGGTCCTGGTAGACGTAGCCGGCGACGACGGCATCCACGGGAAGGCCGAAAAAAGCGCCGTCGAGCGCCGCGATCACCAGCACACCCCACGCGCCCAGAGGCTTCAGCAGCGCCCACAGGAATGCGGTGTAGCGGGAAAGGATGTGCTTGATCGTTTTCAAGATGCGCGATTAGAAGTGTACGCGAAAGCGCAGGCAGGAGAGAGAACTGGGCAGAGACTGAAAGTTCTTCATCTCCGCCCTGGAGAACCTGTAGAGAAGTAGCCAGCTACGTCTCTACTGCTTGGGAAAGTTCGGGTCGGCTTTCACTTCAAGGATTTGTTTGGTATGGCGTGCGCTGTGCGCCCCGATAAAGAGGATCCACTCATAGGCATCGAGTTTCTTTCCCAGCGGACTGTCGATGGCGTGGGCGCGGAGGTCATCATGCGTACGTAGGAAGTCTTCGGTCTCGCCGCGGCTCTCGATGAATTGCTTCAGTGATCCCTGTGGAGAGCCGTAATGGTTCGCGGGCTTGAGCGGTTCAGGAGCTTGACGATGTTGAGTGCGGTCGGGAACCGCGGTGAGGACCAATTCATCAATGGCCTTGACGTCTTCCCCGTCAGGACGCGGCGGAGCTACCATTACCTTCTCGATAATCATGGCGCGGAGAAAACCTTCCGCAGTGGCGATGTGCTCTGTGACTTCGGCCACCGACCAGCGGTCGGGACCCGCTTTGAAATTCCACTGCGCTTCGGACATGCCAGCGGTGGCGTCCAGCACGCCCTGTTTCGTGCTCTCCAGATACTGCATGGCGCGGTCGCGGTCAGCTTGGGTTAACGATTGCGAGTATGCTGAAATCGAGACGTATAGCACGATCGCGATCACGGCGAAGAGTCGCTTCATAGTGTTTAGTCCTCTCGTTTAGTGGGACGCGGCGTGCGTCCAAAGTTTTCTTCGACCTTAGATTCAGACCAGAGTGCGATGGTCGCAGAAGTAGCGGTGTCTGAGGATAGTCAGGGCGTAGGCCCCAGACGAGGCGTCCCGGGCTACTGTGCGTCGTCACCGAGTTTACTCGTGCTTTGTATTTCCGCTTAACAATTGGAGCGCGTGGGGAAGCAGATCAATCACAGCTTCGAGCGAGTCAACGGCGCCCACAGGACTGCCTGGCAGATTCAGGATCACTGATTTTCCCCGCACTCCGCAGATCCCGCGGCTTAGTGCGGCGAGCGGAGTCTTCTTGGCGCCTTCCGCGCGCATGCGTTCGGCCACGCCCTCGAGCAGGCGTTCGCAGATGGTGCGAGTGGCTTCGGGAGTGACATCGCGCTCGGCAATTCCGGTTCCACCGGTGGTCACTACGAGTCGCGCTTCTTGTGCCCAATAAGCGATTGCATGCTGGATCGCGGATTGCTCATCGGGAACCACTTCCGTCCCAATGACCGCAAAATCTTTTTTTCTGAGGAGTTCTCCGACCGCAGGGCCAGAGAGATCGGTGCGATCGCCACTCGCGCAAGAATCGCTGACCGTAATGACGGCCGCGGTCATTGCCTCGGGAGTCAGGCCTTCAGTTGTCGAGGAGGACATCTTCTTCCTCCTCTTCGGCTTTTCCGCCGCCGCCGTCCCGCTGCGCCTCGTCGAGCTGGCGCAGGCCTTCCATCAGCAAGCCCTGGGTGTTCAGGTTCGTAGTCTGCTGAGTGCTCTTGCCTTCGAAATTGACTTCGAAGTTTCCGTCCGTCCAGCGCAAAACCTTGAAGACCGCCGGATCTCCGATCAGCGAGCCATAAGTGGCGTGAGCTACTTGGCCCTCGGTGAAGAACAGTTCGCATTTGTCGTCTTTGTTGGTAAGGGTAAGAGAGCAACTTTTTCGGCCCATCTCCAGAGATTGCACAAGGTCGATCACATTCATCTGCAACAGGCTGCCGCGCAGCACGCCGTCGGAAGGAACGGTCTTGGCCATTTTCTCCAGCGCGATCTTGTCGATCACTCGCTTGATACGCTGCGTGGCTTCCCGCAGGAAGAACGGCTTCTCGACGAAATCGTCGACGGGAAGATCGGGCGTGCTCAGCTTTTCGCTGATGTCGGTCTTGGTCGCGACCAGAATGACGGCGGCTTCGGCGGTGCGAGGGCGGCTTCTCAGCTTTTCGACGAGCTGGCGGCCGTCCATACCAGGCATGCGATAGTCGCAGATGAGTAAATCGGGAGGATCGTCGACAGCTTTCAGAAGCGCATCGGCCGCGTCGCTTGCGGTCGTGACCTTGGCGAGCGGAGTCAGGGCTCCACGCAACAACCCCAGTACCATTGGGTTGTCGTCGACCAGCAGGACTCTTACGTTGTTCGCCATGGAACGCTTATGTCTTCTTGCGGACGCGCAGATACTCTCCGCTTTTGCCGCCGGACTTCCGCTCGAGCACGATTTCGCGAATCTCGATGCCCTTGTCGAGCGCCTTACACATATCGTATACCGTCAGCGCGGCAACGCTGGCGGCCACGAGGGCTTCCATCTCGACGCCGGTCACCGCCGTGGTTGAAACTTTCGAGGCAATCGCGACGCCATTCTCGCACAGCCGCATACGCACATCAACGTGCGCGAGCGGCAAAGGGTGGCACATGGGAATCAGATCGGCAGTTCGCTTCGCCGCCATGATTCCGGCGAGGCGTGCAACCTCCAGCGGATCGCCCTTGGGATTCTTGGGCAAGGCTTTGAGGACCTTGGGCTTCAAGACTACGAAGGCGCTGGCCTCAGCCTCGCGCTCGGTAGAAGCTTTTGCGGATACGTCGACCATTCGGGCTCGTCCAGAATGATCGTAGTGGGAGAGCTTCTTGGGCATCGCGAAGAACTATCTTACTAGAAAGCTATCTGGCTCTCATGGATCGCTCGCTGGGCCGAGGAATAGGCAGGTAACGTTGCAGAATAAAACTCGCAATGAGTCGACCGTTCCCTCGATCAATGAAAGGGACACCAGTTTTATCTGGCCTCAGTAGGATAGATTGTTGTGCAGCGGTGGATTCTTGAGCCCCTTTAGGGAGAGCGCATGCGCCAGAGGTCCGCTAAACTCAAGTTGTTGGTCGTTTTCGCGGTTTTGATACTCAGTATTGCAGCCATATCGCAGAAGGCGTCTGAACCGAGTATCCCAAAGTTGCCGGAGCCTTCGGGTCCCTTCGGTGTGGGACGGGTCCCATTCGACTGGATCGATCCGAGTCGTGCAGCGGACATGGCCGAAAATCCATCTGCCCGGGCCGAACTCATGGTTTACGTCTGGTACCCAGCGGAAGCTGCTGGCAAGGAAGTTAAAGGTATTTTGTTTCCTGGAGCAGCGAAGATCGACTCCGCTCCCGGCGTTCCGGAAGGCATTAAAGACCAGGTTTTTGGCGGCAATTGGCCTCGGGTCATCTCTGGCGCAATCACATCCCACGTGCAGGAGGACGCACCAATCGCAAAGAGTCCGAAAGCGTTCCCCGTGGTTATTTTTTCGCCAGGTGCGAATATGACCTCTTTCCAGTACTCCAGTGCTATTGAAGACCTTGCGAGTCACGGATACATTGTTGCAGCGATTGAGCACACATCTGAGGTGTTTGCGGTGGTGTTCCCGAGCGGAGAAGTTCGTACTTACTCTGCAAAGAGGATACCGCACAGTTACATACCTGCTCCGGGCGCGACGAAGGAAGAGTACCAAGACAAACTTCAGACGTGGTATCGCCATTGCGTCGACGTCAGAGCAGCAGACACGTCGTTCGTTTTGGATAAGTTGACCCAACTCAACGGGACATCGGAAAAGGCTTCACAGTTTTCGGGGCGGTTAGACCTCGTTCATGTGGCCGCCGTGGGACACTCGAGGGGAGGTTGGGCCGCTATTCTTGCTTGCCGAAGGGATGGTCGCATAAGAGCCTGCGTGAACGAAGACGGAACGTCTAACGGTGAGGGGCTGCAATACCCCGGCGCGCCCACACCGAAGCAACCCATACTCTATGTTGAGGTACCGCCCACCCTGCCCGCAGACTGGGTGGTTCTCAAGGAACTTCATCTAACCGCCGATGAATGGGTGCAGCAGTGGCATGAGAAAGCGTACAAGGAGTTCAACGCCTTTCCTGCTGGCGGTTATTTCGTGGAACTCAAGCTTCCCGGAATGGTGCACTATAGCTTCACGGATGAGGTCTTCCTACAAGCGGCAAAAGAGGGTGCAAAAGATAAAGAGGAAATGGCTCTGCGTAGCTTGCGTCTCACGGAAGACGTAACACGGGCTTTCCTGGACAAGCACCTCAAGGGGGAAAAACAAACATGACTGCACGATACTTCCGAAATGACTGTCAAACACTTTGGGCCGGAAAACTGAGCAGTGCGAGGTCGTTGGAGAACTGGGCCGCGATTTTGCAAGCGACATGATCTATCGGGTTAGTACCGGTACCCACTCACCTGCTGTGATCCGCTCCCGGTCCGGCGGAATCACTACGTAACAGTTCGCGGCCGCGGTTGCGGCGATGTCTCCTGAGCCTTGCCAGCGGACCAATTCCACCTCGGCTTGTTCAAACTCTCCGGAGAGGATTGCGGGTAGGAAGCGCTTCAGGCCTAGCTTGGTTTTGATCTCGGATTTCAGCCTGGCGTGCAGGAAAATTAGCTTTCGCGGGGTCATGCCGGCCAGGGCTTCCAGGATCGGGCGGGCGAAGAGTTCGAAAGTCACCATCGTTGAAACGGGGTTGCCGGGTAGGCCGAAGAAATATGTGTGGGCCTCGGGAGCTAAAGCCCCGTTTTCTTTTTCGCTCTTATCGGCACGGCTGAAGCCGTGCCCTTTCAAAACGTCTCTCCCCAACGTCGCGCTTTTCAAAGGCGCGGCCTCTTTGAAACCTATTGAGGCTGGCGGCTCCCCTTCGCGGGCGGGGGCGCCCGCGCCACACGGGATTCGTCCAAATACGACTGGCCTTCCCGGTTGAATCTGGGCTCCGGTGAAGAAGAATTCGGCGTCGAACTCTGCCAGCGCTTGTTCCACCAGATCATATTTGCCCATGGAGACTCCACCGGTTAGCAGGAGCAGGTCGGCTTCAAGGCCATCTGCGATTAACTCTCGTAGGCGTTCTGGCTCGTCGGGGGCGATGGGCAGCAGTACCGGTTCGCCGCCGGCGGCTTGGATTTGCGCCGCCAATGAATAAGTATTCGAATTGCGAATCTGGTTGGGCGCGAGCGGGACGTCGATATCGACGAGTTCATCGCCAGTGGCGAGTACCGCGACGCGAGGCTTTGAATAGACCAGCAGGCGCGACCTTCCGGTCGAGGCGGCGACGGCAATCGCCGCGTGATCGAAGCGCGTGCCCGGAGCCAATAGCCGGTCGCCTCGTTTTGCTTCGGACGCGACGGGAACGATGTTATCCCCTGAAGCAATTCCTTTTGTGATCGTGACTTGATCGTGATCTCGCGAAGTGTACTCGACCATGACAACGGCATCGGAGCCAAGAGGCGCAGGCCCGCCAGTCATGATCGACACTGCCTGGCCGGACTCAACCTTGAGAGTCGCATCTGCCGCGGCGCCAGCTTTGATTTCGCCTACTACTTTCAACCTTGCGGGTAGGTTGGCTATATCATTGGCGCGCACCGCGTAGCCATCGCGCGTGGCTCGGGGGAAGGGAGGGAAGTTGCGATCGGCGAGCACTGGCTCTGCGAGGATCTGACCCTGGCTATCGAGCAGTTCAACCAATTCCTTTCCACGAGGACGCATGGTCGCGGCGTGCTCCTCAACCACAAGCCGGGCTTGTTCGAAGCTCAAGATGACGCCGGGGGGCATGCAGGAGATAATACGACAAGCGGGATGCTTTCGATTTTCGACTTGTGAGTGCAAGCACGAGCGCCTACATTATCGGCCTAGCGTCTGACGCAGTTCGTGCGGATCCGTCGCATGCATTATCGCGGTATCGAGATCCACGACTCCGGCGCGGACAAGTTTCTCAAGCTCTCCATCAAAGTGCTGCATGCCCTCGGAAGCGCCGTCTCTCATGGCCTGAAGCAGGTTCTGGCCGGAATAATCATTGATCTCGATGCACGACTGAATGCGGGGATGAGCCTTGACCATCTCCACAATTGCGATGCGACCGGTACCGTCCTTCCGCGGGATCAGCCGTTGCGAAATGATGTAGCGGAAGGTCCGGGCGAGCCGGCTGCGAATCGATGCCTGTTCCGGCCCGGTAAATGCATTTACCATGCGTTCCACGGTTTTAGCTACATCTACAGTGTTCAGGGTTGTGAGAACCAGGTGTCCGGTTTCGGCGGCCTGCAAAACCATTTCCATGGTTTCGCGGTCCCGCATTTCACCCACCAGGATCACGTTGGGCACCTGCCGCAAGGCTGCGCGCAGAGCCAGGGCAACGCTCGGAGTGTCGCTGTGCAACTCGCGCTGGTGAACCGTGGCTCGCTTGTGATTGTGCAGAAACTCAATGGGATCTTCGATGGTGAGGATATGGCAGACCTGTTGCTGGTTGATGCTGTCGAGAAGTGCAGCCAGGGTCGACGACTTTCCGGAGCCGCGCTGGCCGGTAACCAGCACAATGCCATCGCGGAGGCTGGCGACTGCTACGAGTTGCGATGGAAGGCCAAGAGTAGCCAGGGCGGGAATTGCGGTGGCGATGACCCTCATCACCACGGCGCAACTGCCGCGCTGGATGAACACATTCACGCGGAAACGGGCCACTCCCGGAAGTCCGTAGGAGATGTCGCAAAAGCCCTGCTCGCGCAAGATGGCGATCGCCTGCTTGTTCTCGCCGATCAGATCGGAGGCGATACGGCGGGTGTCATCGGCGGTGAAAGGGCGAAGTCCCACGCCTTGCACGCCGATGAGTTGGCCATTGACTTCCACCTGAGGCAGTCGTCCGGGCGAAAAAATGAGATCGCTTACTTGATTGTTCGCGCGCAGTATGGATGCTAACAGCGCGTCCGTAACCATTGCGCCGGAGCTGGCCGACGGTTCGAGGACAACGGAGATGGGAGCAGTACCCGGTGCCGCCATAACTTCTCTTCTGGAGGAGAAACGGCGCGAGCGGGACCTTTGATCCCAGATGAATCGTGCCTGAACTTTACTCTAGCGAAATGGTTGGCGGGGTTCTAGGAAGAATGGCGATGGTAGGCACCTTTGGTAACGAACAGGACGGGTTGCCAGGAATGCATGCGTAGCTTTGTCTAGGGCGGACAGACTCTCCGCTTCTTGACCCCAGATCTCAAAACGGATTAGGCGGAAAGCAAAATCGACGGGGGCGGACAACCGAGTCCCGCACTACCCGATGCCCGCCGCCCAAGAACCAATAATCGCTACGGCTTCTTAGTGGCTGGCTTCTTCTTTTGGGTACCGTAACTGGTTTCGACCGGAGCTCCGAGTCCCTGCAGCATGGCCTTGGCCTCTTCCGCGTGCGGACCTGTAGGCTGCAACTCAAGATATTTCTGGAATGCTTCGGCTGTGCCGTCCGGAGCAACCATTTTGTCTCCTTGCAGAGTGGCGGCCCCGATGAGATTCGTGCCCTTCCAGTAATAGGCGTCCGCCTTCGTGGGATCGGCAGTGATTGCCTTCTCAAAGGCTTGCACGGCGGCTTTTCGCATCTCGGAATCGTTCTTGACGTTGGCGTTGGTCAAGATCGCGCCCAGGTTGAAGTAGTACATGCCAGCCCCGGCAGGGTCCAACTGCGCTGCCTGGTTGTAAGCCTTTACCGCGTCGTCGGTTTTACCTAGTTGGGCGTACCCTTTGCCCAGGTTGTTGTAGAACGAGGCAAGAACTTTGTTCGAATCCGGGTTCTTCTTGGGATCCGCCTCCACGGCCTTCTGTTTGAGATCGAGCGCTTTCTGATAATCGGTGATCGAAGCTTCGTAGCGCTTTGTTTTCTCGGCGCTGTCAGTTTGCTTGCCGGCCGAGGTGAGGTTATAGTCTCCTAGCTTCGCCCACAGAAGATCGCGGGTCGGGTCCACCTGGGTAGCTTCCGTAACCTGGGCGATGGCGGTGTCGAAGTCACCGGCATCGGCAGCCGTCTTGGCCGCCGCCAGCTTCTCGTTCAAGTTCTTGACGGTTGCGTTTTCCTTGAGAGCCTTGGCTTGCTGCTCCTGCGCCTGCTTCAACTGCTCGGGGGTCAGCCCCGCTCCTTGAGCCTGGGCGGCCTGCTCCTTTTGCATGTCAAAATCCAGGACGTTCTCGGTCAGGGCGACATTGAAATTGTTGTAGTGAAAAACTTCCTTGCCATCCTTGGTGAGCGTGACCGTGTACTTGCCCGGCGTCATCCCCAAAGAGAAGTATTCGCCCTTGTTGTTGGTTTTGATGTCGAACTTCCTGCCGGTATTGGTATTCAGCCATTCCACATTCGCGCCGGCAATGGGCTTTCCCTCAAGGTCCTTGCAAACCCCTTTAACGGTTCCTGTTTCCTGTGCGAATGCCGGACTCGCGCACAGCCAGCCAGCAGGATTAATAGCGCAACGGAATATAGCTTCATTGTCCTTGCCTCCCCATCGAACTTGAATTTCCGATTTACGATTTCAATTTACGATTCCTTCCCTACGACCTCAAGGTAAGGAACCGGGTCCGCGGCGCCAGCTTCCTGAAAGGCCCGGAGCCTAAGCACACAACTATCGCAAACTCCGCAGGCGCGATCTTCCCGGCTGTAGCAAGACCACGTTAAATCGAAGGGAGCGCCCAGTTCAAGGCCCAAGGTCACAATTTCAGACTTTCGCAGCCCGATGAGTGGAGTCACGATTTCGATCCGGCCATCCCTCGTTCCTGTTTTTACAACCTCGTTAAAGGCGCGATAGTAGGCGGGACGGCAATCAGGGTACCCCGAACTGTCCTGTTCCACGGCGCCGATAAACACCTTTTCCGCGCCCAGAACCTCGGCCCAGCTTACCGCAACGGACAAAAAATGCGCATTGCGGAAGGGCACATAGGTCACTGGAATCCCGTGCCCGATTCTCGGGGACTCGGGAACCGCGATCGCGGGATCAGTCAGCGCGGATCCGCCAATCGCGCGCAAAGCGTCGTTTCGGACCACTAGCTTGTCATGAATTCCCAGGCGACCGCAAATCCCCAGGAACGCCCGCCGCTCCCGCTCTTCGGTACGCTGACCGTAGCTGATGTGCACGGCAGCCGAGTTAAATTCTCTCGCTGCCAACGCCGCGCAGACGCAGGAGTCCATGCCGCCACTGAGCAGAACCACCGAGCGAGATGTATTGAGAGGCATGTAGATTCAATTCTTGTTCGGCGGACGCTAATCTCTCTTGCAGAATTCCTTTGTGTACCTTCGTGTCCTTTGTGGTTAAACGCATTTAAAGGCATTAACCACAAAGGACACAAAGTTACACAAAGGAAGCAAGTCAAGTCCAGACTTAATCGGCAACAGGCAAATTTTCACACGCTCTTCATCGCCGGGTCCCAGATGAATTTATGGAGCTGCAATCCCAGGCGAGCGGGAACGTTATCTGCCAGCATCCACTCCGCGAGCTCACGCGGGTCCAGCAAACAGTGCGAGCTGTCTCGCGGACCACCCGCGTCCTTGCTGAACGCCGGTGAGAACAATACCGCAGTGACTCGTCCAGACAAGTTATGACCCACCACAAAATCGCGAGCGAACTCATAGTCCGTCCGGCTGCTCAGCACGAACTTGACCTCGTCCACCGAATCGAGGGTCTCCAGGTTGTGTATATGGAAGCTATCGGGCTCGCCCGAATTCGGACATTTCACGTCCACAATTTTGACTACGCCCTTCGGCACCCGTTCCAGCGGGCGCTCGCCGCTGGTCTCAAGCAACACGGTATATCCATCGTCCAACAAGCGCTGCATCAGCGGCACCACTTCCCGCTCCTGCAGCATAGGCTCGCCACCCGTGATTTCCACCAGTCCGCCGGGGCTCAGATGCTCGACTTCTCCGACGACTTCCTCGACCGTCATGCGACGGCCCCCGGTGAAAGTGTACTCGCTGTCGCACCAGGAGCAACGCAGATTGCATCCAGTCAAACGCACAAATACACAGGGAAGCCCCGCGTGCGTGGACTCGCCCTGGATCGATTTGTAAATCTCAGTGATCTGCATGATGAGCGCTGGCGCAGCGCCGGCTCAGCCGCGGGATAAAGGCGCTACGGCTCCGAATACGATGCCGTGGTGGTGTCTGTTTCAAACACGGTGACATTCTTCACTCGCACCCGCCCAGCAGTCACGCTATCGAGCTTGGCGGTAGCTTGGTCGTAAAAATACTTGGCCAGGTTTTCTGCCGATGGATTCAGCACCGTGAATGGCTCCAGATCGTTGATCATCTGGTGATCAAGCCGCTCGATGGCGTGCTTCATCACCTCGCGCAAGTCTTTGAAATCCAGGAGCAGCCCGGCTTTGTCCAATTCCTTGCCAGCCAGAGTAACCCGCACCTTGTAATTGTGCCCGTGCGGATTCTCGCACTTCCCCTTGTAATTGCGCAGGTAATGTCCTGCGGCGAAAGAGTCGTCAACGGTAACTTCGAACATGAACCCTCGTGGCGGCCTGCCAGCATGACGAAGCGCGAGGCACCGCCCAACTGATTATTGTACCGCGATGGAGCGAACTTAGAGGGAGACCGGGCGTCGTCGCCCGGCTGGGTGTCCTTTCTCCATCAAAACAGGCGGATGGCCTTGGCCTGTTCGATCGCCGGCACCTTTCTCAGTTCCGCCAGCACCGTCTCAGGCACGACTACGTCCACGTGCACCACCGCGATGGCATCGCGCGGCGCGCCCGGTTTCACATTGCCCACCCGCCGTCCGAGAGAGAAATCGGCGATGTTGATTTTGTGATTGCCCAAGATCGTTCCGACTTTCCCGATCACGCCGGGGACGTCGCGATTGCGGAGGTAAATCAAGTTGCGCTCGAGCGGAGCTTCCACTTCAATTCCATCCACGTGTAGCAAGCGTGGGGCATTCTTATGCAAAACCGCGCCCTTGACGACGTGCTCTTCCGCTTGAGCTTTGATCATAATGGAGAGCACGCTTCCGGCTCCTCCGGTCGACCCTTTGGGCTTGCGTTCTTCGTGAATGCGCAACCCGCGCGAGGAAGCAATCGCCGCAGCGTTCACCAGATTTGCCTTTTCTTCCAACGCCTCGTTCAGAATGCCTTTGATTGCGCCGTTGCGGATCAGTTCCGTCTTCCATTCTGCGATGTGGCCGCTGTAGCTGAGCGCGATTTCCTCCAGCGCGCCTTCCGTGACCTGCGCCAGGAAGGAACCCAATCTCTCGGCCAGCACAATATAGGGTTGCAGTTCGACATACTCATCGTGCGAAACTGAGGGCACATTCACTGCATTCTGAATCACCCCGTGCTTCAGGTACTCCTTCACCTGTAAGGCAATCTGATAGCCCACAGCCTCTTGTGCCTCGTGGGTTGAGCCGCCAATGTGAGGCGTGAGAATCACATTGTCCATGGCGGTGAACGGGGAGTTCTTCAGCGGCTCTGCGGCAAAAACATCCAATGCAGCTCCAGCCACGTGGCCCTGTTTCAAGGCGTGTGCCAGTGCTGCTTCATCGACCAGTTCACCGCGCGCACAGTTCACCAAACGCATTCCGCGCTTCAGCTTTTTCAACGACTGGGCATTGATCATGCCAGTGGTTTGTGGAGTCAGGCCGACGTGCAGAGTCAGATAATCCGAAGCCGCGTAGACCTCGTCCAGCTTGGCGATTACTATTCCCTGCTCCTTTGCCACTGCCATCGAAACGAACGGATCATGGGCGACGAGTTCCATTCCAAATGCTCGCGCGCGCTGTGCAACCTCCATCCCGACGCGCCCCAGGCCGACGATGCCCAGTGT
>Ga0210390_10000188_pt1 | contig 66641 bp, 58 predicted proteins | sample IncBWH11OmetaG_FD_161050 | JGI IMG/M metagenome (GOLD analysis project Ga0210390, IMG submission 161050) | Forest soil microbial communities from Barre Woods Harvard Forest LTER site, Petersham, Massachusetts, United States - Inc-BW-H-11-O ...
TCGGAAATGTCCGCCTCCGCCGGCGCGACGAATTGCCCCTCCCACCCGCGCTCGGCCGTCACGCGAGTCAAGTATTCCTTCTTAATTTTCGACGCTTCTTCAATCTGCTTCTGCTGTTCAGGATCAGGCTCGGTAAACTTGCCCTCAACGCTCAGCTTGCCCGGAATCTTCGGATAGTTCCCGTCGGCGACCGCGAACTTGCGAGTCAAGGTCAGGCGAGACGGAGTCTCGCCCGCAGCCGGCACAGCGCTCAGTTCGAGCGGATACTCTCCCGGAGTCGTGTCCAGGTTAATGCCAGCCAAAGCAAACCAGCTTTTGGTCGACGCGTCGTAACTGAATGTGAACTGGTGCCCGAGCCACGATCCAGTGAGGGAATCGATTTTACCGGGCGGCTTCACCTGAAACAGAACCGGCCCGCCGTTGACCAGTTGCGTGGGCTGCGCCTCAACCGTCCAGTCGGAATCGGAGACGGCGAGTGCGTTGGTCGAAAGGATGATAAAGATCAATGTGCAGGTTGCGAGGAGCCGGAGATAGCATGGCAAGAGCCGCCGTGCTTCGCCCGACCGGACAGCCAATGCCGGCTTTCTCCAAATTGGTTGAGGCGGCTTTGCAGGAGTCACCCCACCAGCGTAGCACTTCGCGTAATTCGCGCCGTCTATAATCGCGGGCATGCGCACCCGAGTTCTCACTGCCGTGATGGTTGGCTTGCTAAGTGGGCTGGCCACTTCGCAGACGGCGCGACCGCCGCTGCATGCGGACCGGGTAGTGGTCCTCAAGAAAGAGCGCACGCTGGAACTGTTAAATCATGGGAAGGTAATCAAGACGTACAAAGTCGCCCTGGGTGGGCCGAAGACGCAGCAGGGCGATCACAAGACTCCCGAAGGCGCCTACGTTCTCGATTCTCGCAATCCTCACAGCCAGTTCTACAAGTCGATCCATGTCTCGTATCCGAACGCGAGCGACCGGGGGGCGGCCCGGCAGAAGGGCGTCTCGCCCGGCGGAGATGTGTTCGTGCACGGCCTGCCGAACGGGTACCGCTATGTGGGCGCCGCCCACCGCCTGAAAGATTGGACCGATGGATGCATCGCCGTCACCGACGAAGAGATGGACGAAATCTGGCTGGCAGTATCAGATGGAACGCCGATCGAGATCCGCCCTTGACCACGACAGTCGCCTGTTTAAGTTGTTGGGAGATTTGGTGGACCTGGTCGGGATCGAACCGACGACCTCTTCCATGCCATGGAACGCTAAAAACCGTAACTTGCTGACGGCGCAGGCTTTAATAGTCGGATGAGTCGGCAAAAACTGCTAAAACCGGCGCGTTTTGCTACCAAAATGCTACCAAGACGCGTGCTACCAAATTGCTACCAAACTCATTTGGGCCAAGGGCTGGACCGCGGGGGGTCAGCCCTTTTCAATTCAATCGCTGTCTCTCGGTCATCAATCGAGACTCGTCCGATACGCCGCAGGAGACATCGGACGGAACTTTCGGAAAAAGCGTGAGCAATGTCGCTGAGATTGCATTTGCGCAGAGCCGGTTGCGGACACTCTTAGAAATTCACAGCGCGAGGCAATCCGGGAGAGCAAATAGGCCGCAACTCTTTCTCGTCATACTCCACGGGTTGGCTGCTTGGGCAAAATGGGCTGACTGATCTATAGGTTCAAGGCGATGTTCCCGCTTCCTGCAAGAAAGCGCTGCTTGGGTGGATCGAGTTTTCCCTCGACGAACGTCTCATAGATGACGACCTTTGCTGTCACCTCTGTCAGTTCACTTCGCTGCCAGGCTTCCACTGGCTTTCGCATCAGCTCGAGTTTCGCTGCATCCGGTCGACGCCGACCGAGATGCAGTCGATGAAAAATGTGACAAAGTCGACTGGGGAAGTCAGCGAGTAGAAGGTCCCTGGGACGGGACACCCGAGAAGGTGTCACTCTTCTTTTCGCCGAATTGTCGGCAAAAGTAAGCTTTCGGCCCTAGAATGTCAACACCTTAGTCGATAAGTCGGTTACGAGTTCTCCTCGAATTTGACCGGTTATAGGTCCAGCTTATAGGTTCTTGACATTTGAGCAGTGAAAGCATAGCCTCGATCTGATTTCGGCAAGCGGAAGTGTGGATCTAACTAGGTCCATGCCTGAGGGGGCTTCCACACGCCGACTTCCCCTACAACCCAACAGTGGCTTCCCAGGCCGCGTAAGTAAGCAAGGTACATTTGTGTTTCCCTGGGACGGGGCTAAGTGTGGGTATGGTGAGGAGGTCTCGCTGTGGCTGTCAACAAGAAGTGTCCGAACACCCTTTCCCCGTTTCTCTGCCCACTTACTCACCTCGGGCCCCGATACGCAGCCTCTGTGTGGCCTGTCGACCCTTTTTGAACAAAACCACAACCTGCTCTCTAAGCGAAGGCGACTATCTGTGCAAGGAGTATGGGTGAGGCACAAAAACGAACGGTTCCCGAGCACTTTTGGAGACCGGGTTGACGTTAAGGGAGGCGAGCGATATGAAAACAAGTTTCGTACCAGCGTCCTCCTTTCGAACTTGTATTGATGCAGTTCACGCGAACACTAAAGGAGCAGATTACCGATGCCGAGCAATAAAGCAGTAGTCGACATAGTCGAACAGTGGAGCGGGCAGCGACCGGAGAAGATGTTGCAAAGCCTGGAAGATTGGTGGAATCAGACAGCTCCAGGGTCCTCGCATTCGGCCCTGTCCTTTGACCCAGATGGAATCGAAGATCTGATAAAGAGACTCCAAGACGCATTTCCGTCATCGCCCGTTCTTGAGGCCGGAGATTTTCGGGCTTCCGGAAATGTCAAGACTGTGCAGGATCTTGTCGATGCTCTGCAACCGGCGATGGTCGGCGCAGCCATGGATGCTCCGGTCGCAGGTGATGTTGGCGCGGGTCGTAAGATCATGATCCCAAAGAGAGCGGTTAAGAAACGAGCCGCCTTTCGAGGGAAGACTACCAGCGGAACGAAGGGTCGCGCAGGAAAGAAGTCACCTCGAAAGCAGGGTGCTCGGAAGGCAACGGAGGAGAATCCCAAGGCTGCAGCCAAACGCCGCCCCAGCGTGGCGCACAATGCGACCTCAAAGAAGAAGAAAAGGAAGAGGGCAAAGTGAGATCGACACTTGCGCTAGCGATGCTGCTATTTGGCCGCGCAATGTGCGCCCAGAATGCACCGGTATCTTTGCCCTGCGATGCCAAGGAGCTCGCTAAGGGCGTCGATGCCTACCGGGTCGTCACTCCTCAAGTCCTCTACGTGAATTGCGGGAGAACGAATTTGCTTCAATTCGAGACGAGAGCGACATTGTATGCTGGCATCGGTGGCGACCGGAGGCTGGTGGATGGAGTGATCGCGTCGGTCCATCTTTTCCAGCCCCAAGATCCTTGGCTTCTGATTGCTTTTGTGCGCAGCGGGGGCATCCAAGCCTTGGAAAAAGGCAAAGAGTATGAATTGGATCTTGCGCCCGATCAACAGGGCACAATCGTCGCTCAAGTCAATGGACGCTCTGCGTCGATGGTTGGTCCTTTCGAAAAACTCACGATCAGTTTCTCCACCAAGGCCGGAGCTACCATCAAGCCCAGTGGTGTCTCGAGTCTTGGTGCGACATTCGAGATCTACTCCAGCATCGCACTGGGGCCCTTCGACGCAAACGGACCCCAGTTTGCCGAGATCAGTGCTCTCAAGACCAGGATCAATCACAAAACGAAGACGATTCCCATAGGCGCAACCGTCCCGCCGTGTGCTCCGGCGGCGCCTTGCCCCGCGCCGTCGCCGTCCGAAGACAATCCTGAGACCTTCGGCCGCGCACGGTTGTTTCTGACCAGCGACCACCTACACCAGCCGAAGGCAACTTTGGAGGTTCAGGGGCTCCAAGATTGCTTTGCGGACCCGCTGAAAATTCAAAACGATGTCGCTCTCGGAGCTGTCCCAAAAACAAAAGACGAATCGATGTGGTACTTGAAGGTGGACCATCAGGCTGGGCCGGGATCCAAGCCAGGCTATGCCATTGAAGCAAAGCTGGCACCAGAGCTAGGCCGTCCCACGGTCGGCGGGTTCACTTGGCGGCCTGCGCTGAATATGGATATCGGCGCTGGAACCGTCAGCAACGTTAAGGTGAATGACACCATCATCCCATCCCTCGCTTTGACCCAACTTTTTCGCAAGGAGAGCCGAGGGTTGGAAGCGGTCCGCATAACGCCCGGCTTGTCGTTTGAAACTAATAAGGAGTTCAATAAGGAGAACCTCCTCTATGACCAGGATTTTCAATTCTTTGTAGGCCCGTTGACCTCGTCTCGATTGGTACGTGCTTGGCAGAAATTCACGGAGCTGAAGCAAAAGAATCCAGACCTCAAGTTCTCAAACGAACTCGCGAATTGGGGAGCGGGTATTCAGTTATTTGCGGGAACAGAACTCGGAGGGGCACTCGCGGCCCAGACCGTCAAGGCTTCGAACAGCAGCAGCACGGTCAGTGTTCCCACCTATCCCGTGGCACGCATTCGTCCAAAGGTTTCTGCTTTTGCGGAATACAAACGGATCAATCTGACGCTCAGCGTACCGCTGCGGTATCTTTTCACGACCGAGTATGCGACACGTCAGTCAAGTGACGGCAAGACGATTTGGATCGTACCTGTATCCGGCTTTCACCCATACGGAGAAGCGAGCATAAACATAGGGTTAGACGAGTCTGGTCACGTCGCGTTCAGTACTACGTACAAGCTTGGCGCGCAACCGCCGACTTTCCAACGCACCAATACCGTGCAGACAGGTCTCCTGCTGAAGTACTGACGAATCTGTAACTGAAATGGTATGAGGATTCACTTGCGCACCGCAGTTTGTCGAGCCCCTCTCGTATACGTTGTCATGCTTGCAAAATCTGAGCACCTGCGCGTAGTTTTCGATGAACTTGGGATTTCGCGGCGCAGCAACTTCTTGTGGGCTTCCGATTCGAGCATCAAAATGCTATTGCGGAAACCGCGGAGAGGGGCTTAGGAATGGATAATCAAGAACAGTGGTGTTTCGCTTGGTTTGCACAAGCCCAAGCATCAGCGGGCCAGGACAGGGCCGCTTTGGTGACAGCTGCGAAGTGGCAATCGAACGACAAGATAACGGTCAGTTTTCTGGATGGCGATCCGCAGGTATGCGAAAAGGTCAAGGCCGTGGCCCAGACCTGGACCGGGCAGGAGATGGCGAATGTGCGATTGGTATTTCAAAAGAATACGGACTCGATGATCCGAATTTCGTTCCGCCAACCAGGGTCCTGGTCCATGATAGGAACGACTTGTTTGAGAAACAAGGACCTCAAGCGTCCGACAATGAATTTTGGATGGCTCAAACCAGACTCGACGCAAGGGGTCCTGGAGCGAGTCGTATTGCACGAGTTCGGGCATGCGCTCGGGATGATTCACGAGCATCAAAACCCGGAGAATAACATTGACTGGAATCGGGATGCGGTGATCAAGGACCTTTCGGGCGGTGAGAATAAGTGGTCGTTGGAACAGATCGACCAGAATATGTTCAAGGCTTATAGCAAGACCGAAACCAACTCTAGCGGGTTCGACAAAGATTCCATTATGTTATACCCAATTCCAAAGAGCTGGACACGCAATGGATTCTCGGTAGGGCTGAATTCACAATTGTCGCCGGATGATCGTGCCTTCATCCGGAAACAATATCCTTAGGAGATCCATGAACGAAGTCGATTGGGCCCTAGCCGTTGGAGTGCGAGTCTATCCGGACCCGGGCTTGGGAGACTTGAGCGGGCCGGAACTGGACGCGACCGGATTCCACGAATGGGTGGTGTCACCCCGCGGCGGGGGCATCACCGATCCGCACAGGGTTAAGCTCATCCTCTCCTCAAACTACACGCCGCCATTCTCTTCCGCGACGAGCGCTCGGCCTACCGTCGAAGCGGTCAACGAATTCTTCACCGAGTTAGACGACCTCGCCACGGGGAATGAGAAGAAGGGCGATGGCCTGAGGGTGGGTCGGCGGCTCTATCTCTATTTCTCCGGGCATGGTTTCATGCCAGCGGCCACGGAGGACGAGATAGCCCTGCTGATGGCAAATGCCACGCCGAACCGACTGGGGAACCACGTGTTAGGGAGAGCGTGGGCCAACTTGTTCTACCGATCCGGCTATTTCCGGGAAATTTTGCTTTTCATGGATTGTTGCCGCAACGAGTTCTCGAACGCGCCGTTGAATGTCCCGTTCCTCAATCCGTCAAACGACCCGCAAGCGGGGCAAAAGGGGAGGCGGCTCTATGCGTATGCCACTAAATGGGGAAGGAAGGCGCGGGAACGTAAGATGGCGGACGGGCAGACGCGCGGAGTGTTCACGGCGGCGCTACTTGCGGGGTTGTGGGGCGGAGCAGCAGATACAGCCACGCACGAGATAAGAGCGAGTGACTTGAGGAGCTTCCTTTACCAAAACATGAAGGAGTTTCTGGCACCGGAAGACTTTAACAATGACGAGATCCCGAAAGAGCCTGACTTCTATCCCTCGGCGAACGACGCGGACAATTTTCTCATTGCCAACGCGGAACCGACCAAGTATCCAGTGCGCGTCAGCTTTCCGGGCAGCATAGCTGGATCGAAAATCAACATCCGAAGCGGGGTCATCCGGGACGGAATCGAATTCAAGATCCTTGAAACCGCAACCGCAGCAGGGACGGAATGGGATATCCCATTGCCGCGGGGACTCTACTTGGCCGAGATTGTGGGCGGACCTGAGGCCAAACCGTTCGAGGTAAAACACCCTCGCGTCAGCGAAGGAGACGGAGTGAAGCATGTCGAGTTCTGATATGACAAACACCGCCGCGTCGAAGCTTCGCGTGGATGTCTGGATGATCCAGGATCCGGGAGCCGAGGTGTTCCTCCTCGATGGCCGGCTGGAAGTAGCTGCGCGAGGAGTAGGTGGGCTGCACGTGGAGCAACCGCCCGGTGTTTATAAGCTTAAGATCAAAACGGGAGAGACGATCAAAGAAGAGCTGGTCGTGTTGCAAGACAAGCCTTACTCGAAGTCGTTTGAGTCGCTGTCCTTCCCCTCAGCGGCCCCGCTAGCTGAGACCAGCCGTACCCACGAGTATCACATGCAGGGCGCCTACGACGAGAGCGCCAAAACGCACGTTTTCGTCGGCCAAGGCAGCAAGTTGTTCATGTTCGCGCGAGACTGGACGCCCAAAGAAATCCCGTCCGACAGCCAACACAATCCGGCCGAGGGTCTGGTTTTGCGCGGAACGGACGGAGCAACCCTGGTTGATTTCGAGACGCAATCGGTGAGGCGCTTCGACGAAGATCCGTACGCTGCGTGCAGTGTTGCACTGAATCCCGGCGCCTATCGTCTGGGAGTGACGCTGGCTTCGGGGGAAACTTTTGAACAGACCGTAGCTTTGGCTCCCGGCTGGCGAACGGATGTATTCCTGTTGCAGCGTGAAGGGTTTGGTGAGCGCAGCGGCAAGCGCCCAGATCTCGCTGGCGCCGCTATTTCTATGTCGAAGGCGGAGCACTTCAACGCCAGCGATTCGGAAGGTCGCTTGACAGAAGTCGCGCGGATGGCGGTGGTAAACCGGCGACCCATTCTTTCGGGCGACCTCGGGGTACTCCTTCACGGAAAATACGAGAACCCCATGCTCGGCATTTTTGGCGGCCACCTGATTCTGATGACGATCAACCCTGATCTAGAACTGTTAAACGAGGTGATTCGCAATTTGCGCGGACTGCTCCGGGAGCCGCACCCGGACGTAGAGTCTTTGGCGCTCGCCGCGGGGCTCGATCCCACGTGCGACTTTGGCGTGCCGCCTATGTTGCGTCGAAGCTGGCAACTCGTCGTGGAGGGTTCTGGGAAAAGAGCGGGACTGACACCCAGTGGTACGCTCGCAAGCCGTATCGCCACGAGGATTACGAACCAGGATCCGTGGCTCATCTGGCAGAAGCCGTCACAGGATGTGGAAGATGAAGAGCTTGATTTCTCGGAAGCGATTGTAAAGTTGCTCAAACCGGGAGCGATTGGGCCTGGGGAGACTCGTCCTGTACTGCAGACGCTGAGCCAGGTTTATGTCAAAGCGATGGCCCTTGCTGAGAGGTATGTCCCATCTTTCCGCAGCCGTGCGCAAGCCAAGATCGACGTTGCCTTCCGCACGTTGATGTCTGAGACAACGATGCTGCAGCTGGTGCAGACGTTGGGAGTGCCCCGCGCAAACGTCGAAGAGATGCTAATCACCGTCCACAAGAGGCTCAGCAAAGGTTGACAGTCGATTCTCCCCAAGGAAAGATCGCGATCGGCAACGTCCGCATTTCGTTTCAACGGATTGCACTGGGAGAGTCGAATGGACACTCACTTGGTTTCTTGCCGTTCAACCTTGTTCGGGAATACCGGGACAGGGTCCCGCGAGGTTGGAAACGAGGTTCATTGTTCCTTCCCATTCCGTTGGGTGAGGCGTTGTGGCTGGGTTTTGCCGAGAGCGGTCCGCCTACGGTGCGTGTGCAGGTGGGATTCGGAGAGGTCAACGCCGTAAATGGAGAGCCATGGGAGTGCGCGCCGGACGACGCTTCACGGAACTACTTCCTATGTCCGGGGCGGCTCTGTCTGGATGGTGTATACGACCCGGAGGGGCGTCCCCTTCGGCAATTTGCGCTTGAGTCGCAGATCTACAAGCCCTTGCACATCGTCGTACATCAGATTGAAAGAGCGACGGTGTACTGCGTCTCGCCGCAGCTGTTCCGGAGCATCACGGGACGAGAGCCGCCTCGTCCGCCAGAAACGGGAGACGTCTACGACGGTTCGCCGTTACCTTGAAGACTAGACCGCATCGGCCGGCTTCTGACGCGTGATGGCTTGGGCCGCCTTATCGAGGCCGAGCGACGCAATGTCGACGACAAACTTGGAGCCTAAGCCCCAAAGAAACAAGGTGGCGTAATCGGCGAAAGAGCCGAACGGTTTTCCAAAGTAGTAAGTGGTAAGTCCCGTGAGCACACCTGCGACGACGGCGATCCAGAACGCCAACCAATCACCTAGCTGAACCGAGAATTCGAGTTTTTGCCTTTTCTGCTCGTCTCCTGCGCCGCCCGGTTTAACCTCGAGCAGCATCGCAGGGGCTTGCGCAGCCGGCTGGATTGTAGGCCGCTGGTAGGTCGTTCGCAATGCCTCGAGCGTCGCCTCGGTCCTGTCCAGCATGGATGCCACGCGTGCGACCGCACCGGCGTCGGTTGCAGCCCACAACAGCGCGAAGGCGTGTACTGGATCCGCAGTCAGAAGGAGCGTGTGATCGGCGGAATTGGCGGGAACCACGGAGGACAAGTCCCGATAAAGGTCTCCGGAACTTTCCACCCTCTGGAGAAGCGAAAGCCACTCGGCGGCAATACTCGCAGCCGACTGGATCGTGGAGCGGGTGCTGGAGTACAAAGCCAGAGTCATAGCTGTGCCGTTCAGCAGGGCGCGGTTAGCGAGGACTGCGGGCTGGAAGGTGGGATCGCCGGTGGGCGGCTCCGAGTGGTGAGAATCGATGGTGTCGAGGATCTGTTCGAGCGCTCTCAACTCGGAGGCGAACGCCAGCCAACTGTCGGCAACCGTCTGCAGTGTCTGCAGGTCGGCGAGTGCCTTTTGATAGTCTGTATTCGTCTTGTCAAGAGGCTTAAGAGAAAGACGAAGGGGACCGATGGCACGCGAGAGGTTGTTCCGTTGCTTGTTGAAGTCGGCAGCGATGTCGTAGGTCTGATATGGCTTGCCAGCCGTGGTTTGCCGGAATTCGTCAGCCGTTCCGCTGAAAGTGAGACCGAGAACGGCAATGTCGTGCTGGAACATCCGCAGGGCCCGGCCTACATTCATCCATTTCTTGACGAGCCCGCCAATGACAATGCCCAAGAGGAGAACAAGCGTCGGATAAACAATGTGATCGGTGGCGAGAACCGAGATTGTGGTGGTCTTGCCGTTCGGAAAACTGAGCACGCCTTTGTATAGGCCCGCGTGCTGGATACCGGAGACAGTCAGGGACAAGGACGCAGCGGATTGGTTCGTTGTGGGGGTTTTCCAGGACACGACGGCATAGCCGACGCCCGAATCCCGCTTCAGCAAGCCGAGCGTCATCCCGCTTTTCAACCCGGCCTGATCCGACTGGATGGCGGCAGCCAGAGGGAGACTGAAGTCCACGTTCCATTTGCTCGTGAACGGACACGACCGAGTTGCGGACTCCTCCACATCGGTTGCAATTGGTTGAATCCCGGGGACGGTAATGGCGATTCTCCAGGTCGTGAGTGTCTTGGTGTCCGCTCTTACCGCAACCAGCGCGGTGTATGTGCCCGGCCAGATGACGGCCGGCTTCACAGACTTTAAGCGGTACCTTTTGACCCGGCCTGGCGCAAGCGCAACCTCTTTTTCGTCAATCTTCGGTAATCCGGCGTCTTCGTTGGACAGTTCCTCGCCCTTGCCGCTCAGGAAGCCAAACTCAGAGAGTGAAATATCGAGTTTGTGGTCCTTTGCGGTTGTGTTTTCGATCTCGACCGATGCGGAGCCGTCGAGAATCTCTTGCCAGGTAAAGCTTCTCGACGGCGAGGGCGTGGGGGCACGGTCGGCCGCCGTTGACTGGGTAGGCGGTGTTGGTTTCGCCGGATCAGCAGCGGCCGCGCTGAGCAGAAGCGCAGCACAAACCACTGGCATCCACAGCGGGTTACGCAGCTTGGTCATCTGGCGTTTCAAAGTTGGGCCCCACCTGAAAACCTATAACTTCGTCGAAGACAAACAAGCAACACGGGCAGTGCCCTTCTCGGCACCGAAGAAATTCCGATTCGTCATTCTCGACGTCCGTGTAAAGAACTCACGCCTCCCCTAACTGCCGGATACTATCGCAAGCCCCCTTTCGGAGTCGCCCTCTGTTCCATTGCTTCCTGACCCAGTCGCAAGGCTGGTTAAGAAACTGGTCGCGGTCCGGGTCAGAGTTTCTTACGCGTCCCTAAAAAAGACCCGGGCGAACGTACAAGTTCTACCACGTCAATATGGCCGCGATCCACAATTGTGTTTCGATGTCGGGGCAAAGCGGAAGCTAAGTGGGATCGCTAGGGCGCCGGATCGTATTGTCAACTCTTCTATTGCGCTTAGTTCTTGGCTTAGATAACGCCGTCGCCGCAACGAGCCCCTAGAACGACTGTGAAAACCGAGCTTCGATGAACTCGCCGAGCTTTGCTGTGGCCTTGAACTTTTGAATGGGCTCCAGGTTGTTTGAGAGAAGACCTAAACGTATTAGACAGACTCCAGATGGTTCGCGGACGGAATTCCTCGTAATTCGGCTCGAAGTAGAGGTCATGCACGGTGCGGGCAAGGTGCTTCGGGGTTTCAAGGTTACCCTCAATAAACGCCTCGTAGATGACCACTTTGTTCGACTACGCATTGAGCGACTAATCGCCAAACACACGCGCGTGAAATCTCGCTTTAATTGGCCTTGCAGCCAGCAGGTTTGCGTTTCTGCAATCAGCCAGACGGAACCTTCGACAGCCGGCTGCATTGACGGTGGGTGCATGTGGACCGGTCGTGCGGGGACTTGACAGGAAGGAGTTACTAGCGTACGGTTCGGCGTCAGCGAGTTGGCCGGCCTGAAAGGTGGGAATCTTTCAGGATGAGGGGGTCCCTTCTCGCTGCTTCCCTTGGAAATCTAAACTAGCAATGCCGTGTTCGTTTCACGACGAGCGGGAGGGCCACTGTGTTCTCGCGCGACCGTGTCGAGCGGACTTTGGATTGTGTCTGAAGTGTTCTAAGAACAAGTCACGTCGTATTGGTGAGTGCTTTTGTGCGGGCCTACAAAATTCCTGGAGAGCATTGAATGCCAGACAAGTCAGAATACGTCAAGGATGGAAGCGTCGACTTACTTCGTTCACAACCGAGTGCCAGCTCAGCCAGAATACAAATCCCAGACTCCATTGCCCACCCGATCATTTACGTCCGCGGCTACGCAATGACCGAGCGCGAACAGGACGAGGCGGCCGTCGACCCATTTTGCGGTTTTAATGTTGGCTCCACTATCTATCGTGCTTCGCCAAATAAGAAAGATCCCGCGAAGAAATTTATTTTCGAATCACCGATTATTAGACTTGCGGTTGACTACGGCTATTCTGACGTTTACGAAGAAGGCCTCGATATTCTGGATGCAGATTGGCAAGGCACGATTCCACGAAGGTCGATCGTCATTCACCGATACTACGACCAGGCGTCAGGACTGTTGGGCAGCGGAACCACTCCTCCGATCACGGAGTTCGCGAAAGGACTGAACCAATTGATTCTTCGCGTGCGTGACCTCGTCTGCGCGCACCGAGACAGTAATATCAGCCCACAAGAGTTCCGTTGTTATCTTGTCGCCCACTCGATGGGGGGGTTGATCTGTCGCGCATTCTTACAAAACCCTATATTGGGCGATAAAGAGGCTCGACAGTGCGTCGACAAAGTGTTCACGTACGCCACACCACACAACGGTATTGATATGGCCGGCCTCAACGTCCCAAGGTGGCTGGGGGTCGCTGAGATGAACACTTTCAACCTCAAGAACATGGCCAAATATCTCAATCTCGCTACTTTTTACAAAAAGAGCAAGCGCGTCGACGGGCTGCCGGAACGGTCTTTTCCTTCCAGCCGATTCTTTTGCATGATTGGCACAAATCGAGCCGACTATGAGGCCGCTATGGGTCTATCCAGAGCTTTCTCCGGACACGGCAGCGATGGACTTGTAAAGATAGACAATGCTTCGGTGTCTGGGGTGGACGCCAAAGGAAACACCACAGCCCCATGTGCAACTGCCTACGCCTACCGCTCCCATTCCGGCTTTTTCGGCATTGTCAACAGCGAAGAGGGTTATCAAAACCTGACGCGCTTCCTTTTCGGAGACGTACGGATCGATATCTGGGTAGACGTTGAGACTGTCCGTTTACCACCGGAGATCAAAGACAAACCGGTCAACGCACTTTACCTGTTTGAATTGCTAACTTCGCCTAGAGGAAAGCGATGGTACCTCTCTCGCCGAATTGCCGAGGAGGATTCCGTTGCCTGCCGTAGCCACCAACGGCTGGTGGATGTTCCCGACAAGAATGCCCGCACGATTTACCTGTCCTCAGTGTTCCTGGCGAAATTTGCTCGAGTTAAGAGCACGCGTCCATCACTGGCCTACGATTTGACTCTGGGAGTTCGCGTGCCGGACTACGAAATAGAACGCAAGTTTTGGCCCGAGGGGCATTTTGAGGGTGCCTACCTCTTTAGAAACACGATGATAGTTGAACTCACGCCCCCTCAGCAGAAAGGGGAGGAATGGAGGGCCTCTTTCGATTGGCAGAGCGAAAACCCGGGCCGCGCGAGCAAGCCGCTTTCGACGCGTAAGCTGACACGCGGCCATATCGAGATGACCGTCCCCTTCAACAGCAATGGTTCTCCTGGCATTGAAGGCCAATTGCGATTTGCGGTTTCGGCTTGGAATAGCTGAGCGGCTGGACTTACTCGTTTGATGGCCATCGACGATTTGCTACTGAGGAGGAAGCCATATGGGCTCGGCGAATAACGAAGAACCCTTTGACCGAGAAACACTCCGACGTGTTGTTCTGACTTGTGTAGTCATTGGAATCACGATCTACGCGGGGTACAGGGCTGGTGTTAAGATTGCGACTCTCACAAATGACGAGGGCGTGATAAACGTTCTGGGCAAGAGTATCAAGTGGGATCTCGGCGCTCTTGGGTTGGTTTATGTTCTCAGTGTGATCGAGAAACTCTTCAAGCTGTTTAAGGCGCTCGCAGATTATGTTTCCACGTCTGGGATAAAGATCATAGCGCTTTTGCCGGATTGTGGCGCTCTACTCGCCGTCGCCGCCTATGCCACGGCCGCGGGGAGTTTGGTGGTCACGTCCCAACGAAGCGAACCGATTCCTTCATTGGCAAAGGTCGTGTATCTCTCGAAGGTATCCGGCGAACCAGTCGCGGCATTTTCGTTTCTGTTCAGCAAGGTAGGTTCGGCAACACTTCGGCACGACGATCCACAAATTGACAGACTGACGAAGCTCGTCGCAAGCCTAAACTCGTGCGTCGGCAAGGGTCTAAATCAAGATGTGGTTATCCAAATACAAGGGTTTGCCGATGCCAATGAATTTTCCCCACCCAGCGAAGACCGCAATCGCGATCTGGCCAATCAACGAGCGAAGAGTTTGAACGAGCTCGTGAAGGATAAGATAGGCTCTCAGCCTGGGTTTTCAAAGCTTACGTTGGAACCCAACTATCTATGGAATTCGTTCACTGAGATGAAGACCAGTCCCCGGTGGTTAGAGGTTGAGGTTCTCGACAAAACCAGGCCGAGTAGGGATCAAGGGTTGTTTGATCGTCGCGCGGATATCTTGTTATGGCGTGCAGGTGTTTGCCAACCGTTGTTAGAATCAAATGAAGCGAACCAGGGCAAGAAGTAACGCTGCCGCGTTGCTCTGCTAGGTGTCCCTTCGGGAACCGTCGCAGGGGAAAGTGGCAGAATTCACCTTAGGAACATTGACGCCCCAGCGGGGCCGGCCCCACCTTGCGCGATGCGAGAACAGCCGATTCGTAATTTGCAAATCCTCCTACATTATCAACAGCTTACACTCGTGGAGGTGCGTCAAATGCGTGTTTCAATCCCAGTATTCGTGCGGGGCGCCGTTGAGTCGTGAGCTAACACGAGAGAAACACGAGAGACTTTCGTAGCTCTGGACGGCGCATCTCGAACTGGTCTGGATGTCGGGGAACCGGAAGTTATGCTGGGCGAAAAGTCTGTGATCGAAAAAAATGAAATCTCTCCTTGCATTTAATTCACCGCATGGATAGTTCTAACATAGAACTATTCTTAAATGCAACAATAGGATGATGAAATTGGAAAAGGGTGATAAAAACGACAGTTGCTCGAAGCCGAAGGTGCGGTCCGGAGCGGCGTTCTTGCTGGCGCAGGTGGGGGCCCATGCGGCCTGGAAGTTTGCCGAGCGTCTGGCGGAATTGAAGCTCATTCCCGCTCATGCCGGCATCCTGAGAATTCTGGGGGCCACTCCGGCAATGACCCAGCAAGCACTAGCTACAGCTCTGGGAATGCTTCCGAGCCGATTGGTTGCGCTCATGGATGAACTCGAATCCAAAGAGCTGCTGGAACGAAGGCCGCATGAGAGCGACCGGCGCAGCTATGCTCTATACCTGACGGAGGCGGGCAAATCTACTTTGCAAGCCATCGGTCGTATTGCGCGTGAGCACCAGCAAGCACTGCTGGCGGAGCTTTCGGAAGGGGAGCAGCGGCAACTCGCCGCTCTCTTGCAGCGGATTGCGGACCAGCAGGGATTGATTCACCGCGTTCACCCAGGCTACGGTAAATTGCCGCGTGTCGACCCGTGAGATGGGCGTGATTGAACGCCCGGTGTTTCAGCGCGAAATGCATTGAATCCTCATATTCCCGCCTTTTCCCCCTTTTTCCAGCCCAAGACTCGGGCGGACGGCGACAATTTCACCTGCTTTGGTGGCAGTCGCTGCGGCGCATATTTGCGGAGGAACACTCGAACGTATTCGTTTACGAGCCGAGAGTCATTATCGGCCCTCATGATCACGCATGTTTCGAAGCGCAACGATGTATCGGAGAGCGGCTTTACGACCACACCGTCAGCATGAACGCCTCGGGCCGTAGGTTGCGTAAGGATAGCGACTCCCAAGTGGTCCGATACTAGGTCCACTGCCTCCTGTGGCGCAATGACATTGTGAGCGTGCTTGGGGGCGATGGACTCACGTCGTGCTGTGTCCGTAACCGCCTCATACAGAAGTGGATGAACCCGTTTCGGAAACAGAATCCACTTGTCCTTTGCCAGATCCTGCAGAACCAGGCGTTCCTTGTGAGCAGCCGGGTGGGTCTCTGGAAGTGCAGCGTAGAGTTGAGCCGGAGCAAATGGCACAGCCGTGATCCGGGAATCTTGCTGTGGCGCCGTCACCAGGGCGAGGTGCACTTCGCCTACCAGGACACTATGGACCGACTCCATTGCAAACTGAGTCATTAGCCGAATTCCGAGCCTGGGATATAAAGGAAGCCGGATCGCAAGCATCGCGGAAATCCACTCGTGATTGGCAAAGGGTGAGTGCCCAATTGTCAAAACGCTATTGGACCCGTCGTGTGCAGCATGAGCGAGATGCACAGCCCGCTCCGTATGGAAGAGCGCAGAGCGAGCCTCTTCGACGAAAGCACGTCCGGCATCTGTGAGTTCCACAACTCGTCGTGTGTCGCGAGTGAACAGGTGAAATCGATGCTCTGCTTCGAGGTCGGTAATCTGTTTGCTGAGCGCAGGCTGGGTGATGTGCAATCTGTCCGCGGCCCGCGTGAAGTTCAGTTCTTCGGCCAGGACAATGACTGCGTGCAAGTGACGGACTTCGACGGTCGGAAACACTGCTCAACCCCCAGCGCAAGAGCTGGTGACACCAGGATTTGTGTCTAAAGCGACGAGTGGTTATGAGCTTAGAACTCAGCCAGTTCTGAAGAGTTTCCCGAAGAGCCGACAAAACAGGGCTGCACAACGACGCTGTATCTGAAAATGTGCTGAGCTTCAGCACAGGCTGCTCTCAAGCTTAGTACAAGGAAGCACTTATACAGTTCGTCACATCGCGTGGCGCTGACTCGAAAACCGAACCAGCCGGCTGACTGTCGGGGAAGGTAGGCGTCAAGGAGGTTACTACTTTCCAGGCAAGTGTAATTTAAACGCGACCTGCATCTCTGGAGTGATGTCCTGTCGCTGGTGAGAGTCGCCAGAGTTCCCTACACCGCAAGCTATGGTTAGCCCACAATGCAGGGCGCTGACGCCCAGTCGACTTTGTTTACAGGTTGTATTCAGTAATTTGCTTCACGGGACGTACTTGAGATGCCGGGGGGGCATCACTCCATCAGAATGTAAACTGCATTTCCAGAGCGATAATCCTGTTTCCAGTGGAGGAGCCGTTGAGACTTGTAGACCTCCCAAAAAGCGGCGACCCCAAAATGCCCACAGGTGAGCCCAAATTGACTTTATTTATGACGTTCTGTGCGGATACGTGGAAAGTCAAGCTGTAGCGTTCAGTCGAAGTCTTTGGGCCACCGTCCCGCGCCAAGATTTGTCGCTCGTGGTTACGGCCAAATCCGACCGTCTTTCCTAGCGTCATGTTTGCTGTAAATTGGCCCGACCCAGTGCCGTAGTTGACGGGAATAACATGTTGGCCAGCTATTGGTTCTGTATCAAACACTCCCCATGGCGTACTGACGACACTGGGGCGAGTTAAGTCAGAAGCAAAAGTGGGACGATCGTTGAATACACTGTCGCCATTGAGATCCTGGCCCACGACAATGTTGAATGGTGCGCCGGATGCAATAGCAATGAAGGGGGTCACGCGAAAACCATAGGGTAACGAGAAAGACCCGCCCAACGAGGCCCGGTGGCGCACGTCATAAAGAGTCCGACCGTAGTCAACGTTAATGTCGTACTCGTTCGATGGAAAACTGCCGGCACCGCTTGTATTCCCATTTGCGTAGTTCAAGATGTAGGAGCCGAACAAACTGAGTCGTGACCCGCTGCGCAGACTTACGTTCGCAACGAACTGATTCTGTTTGAAGATGCCCTCGGACTCGTATTCATAAATGTTCTGGTTGGTGCCGAGAGGCCGCAGGCCACTGGCCGGATCGGCGGGGTTATAAGTACCTGGCAAAGGCGTGTTAATATTCTGGCTGAATAGCTGATGCAATCCCCGTGAGTTGACGTAGGCCAGAGAGAGTGTGGTCGATTTCGCAATCTGGCGGTCAATACTGACACTGGTTTGCATGACGTATGGGGCGCGTGTGGCGGAATTGGTCCGATAGACTGTGGGCGCACTCTGTTCTGCGAGAGTACTCAAGGGCGGGATATTTGGAAAGAAATCCGGGGAAGCAACTATAAACTCTGTCTGATTTACGCCGTCTTGCCGTTCTGCCTGAAGAACATAGTTCGCGGCGAACCGCGTGTAAAACCATCCGTATCCTGCGCGGAAGACCGTTTTGGACCATCCCTTCCCACCATTCCCAATACCCCACGCAACGCTGAATCTCGGGGCAAAGTTTAAGTGGTTGCTGATGCCGGTTTGGGTCTCGAAACGAAGGCCGCAACCGAGAGTTAGGTTAGGTCGCAGATTCCAGTTGTCTTCCGCGTAAATGCCCGCGTCGGCCTCAGCGACTGATATCTCCGGGACTCCGGAATTGGTACTAAACTGGCTAGCCCCGCCACCTTGCGCTTGAATCTGCGCAAGGGTCAGACCCTGCCGAATTCCCTCTTCGGTGATCTGGTAGGCGTCCAGGGAGGAGAACACGAAGTTTCCATTGAAGTTGGCGGTTGAGAAGTTGCGGTCTCGGACAACGCGCAATCTACCGCCAAACCCTGCAAGATGCTTCCCGAGACCGACTGATACGTTATCTTGAAGTTCGTAATGATCCTGATCATCGCGCATGCTTCCTGCATTGCTACCGCCCCCTGTAAATGCACCCTGTACCGTGATCGCCGGCGTAGAACTCTGAGGCTCCTGGGCGTTCTGGTTGAGCGAGTACTGGAAGCGGAACTGGTTGACGCTCTTCTTCCCATAGGTCCGTGTGTCGCTGATCTGGATGCTCTGCCACAGATCGTTGGTGTCGTATCCCTGCGAGGGTAGCGCAAACTGGCCCACGCCGCCATCCGTAGTTGTCCCGTGTCCAAACTGGTACCGAAGCATTAGAGTGTTGGCCGGTCCAAGCTGCACATCGAAGCGTGGACTAAAACCAACGCTGGCAGTAGGGTTAGACAGTGCTTGACTCAGATGAATCTGGTTGAGGCTCGGATCGAGTGTTTCTGCGTCTACAATCGCATTCGTCTGCGTCTTTGTCCAATCTGCGTTCAGAAAGAAGGATGCCTTTTTGGTAATCGGGCCGCTCAGGTTCCAGTCGAGCTGTACCGAGTGATATGGTGGCTGCTGCTGAGCAAATGGATTTCGGGAATTGAGAGTTGAGTCATTGCCACCGGACCAAAGACCGCCGTGAAATGCATCTGCACCGGGCTTGGTAATTACCTCGATTCTTCCCCGTCCTGGCCTGTCGAATTGCGCCGAGTAGGGATTCTGATTGATGCGAAGCTCGCGGATCGCAGATTTCGGTGGCAGTTTTTGGGCGTCGAACCCATCAACGTAAAGCTGGGACTCATCCGATCCCGACACTGGCCCAGCCATCGCTTGCAGCTGTGCTTGGAGTTGCGCTGGGTCGTCCGGAAGCGCATTTAGATCGTTACCTCGAAATATGAGTGCGTCGGCATTGTTGTCCGGGCTTGTCCCGAGGTCCGTACCACCATCAGAGACATTTATCTCCTCTTGGAGCACTTCAATGCCGAGCGAAATATCGAGCCTTCTGATTCTTCCGGCATGGAGACGAATGTCACTTTGCTGGAACACCGCAAAACCGTTGGCCACACATTTGATCGTATACAAGCCGGGAGTCAGCCCGCTGGCCGTATAGACACCGCGTTCGTCTGTAACAGTTTTGTGAGCGTCTCCATCGCCGGCGACGACCGAAACGCTAACCTGAGCCACAAGCGCTCCCGAAGGATCAGTGATAATACCAGTGACTCCAGCTGTTTGAGCTGCAGATTCTGCCGCCAACACAACGATTGACACTAGGATCAACCGGATCCGAGTTGAAATGTGAAGCCAGGACATCGAACCACCGAGCATTTCATCGGACTAAGTCAACTCAAGAGTACGAGGACGCCTGCATCCGAAAGAGCGTCGCATACTCGCCTCCCTCGCGAAGAAGCTCTTGATGAGAGCCTTGCTCCGTGAGCATGCCGTTTTCCAGTACCAGAATCCTGTCAGCCATTCGTACTGTCGCCAATCTATGAGAGATCAGCACGGCCGTCTTACCCGCGGTCAGATCCGCGAACTGGCGAAATACGGCGTGTTCTGCACGCGCATCGAGTGCGGCTGTTGGCTCGTCGAGAATAAGCACCTGTGCATCACGGATCGAAGCGCGCGCCAACGCGATCTTCTGCCACTCACCGCCTGAAAGATCCACGCCCTCTTCAAATCGCCGGCCCAGCATCTGCTCATAGCCCTTCGGCATCCGGTCAACTACTGAGTTTGCGCCTGCCTTCCAGGTGGCGAACTCAACGTTCTGAGGGTTGGTCGCTGCATTCACGTCGCCCATGCCGATGTTGTCGCGTAGGCTCATGTCGTAACGAACAAAATCCTGAAACACGATGCTGAATAGTCTCCGCAAGTCCGCCGGGTCGTACTCCCGGATATCGACCCCATCTAGCAGGACTGCTCCTTCCGTGGGTTCATAGAGACCCATCAGCAGCTTGATCACGGTGGATTTTCCTGCGCCATTCTCACCGACGAGTGCGATTTTCTCTTCGGGGTGAATTCGGAAAGACACGTTCCGAAGCGAAGGCGATGCAGCACCCGCATACGCAAACGTTACATTCTTGAGTTCAAATCCTCGATTGAGGGCGGCAGGCAAGGGGCGCACATGAAGTCGACCTTGGGGCGGGACATCAAAGAACTCCGCAATGTCTGACATGTAAGTCATTTGATCCACCGTGCGGGTCAGCATGGAAAAGAGCGACTGGATGGCTGCGCGTGCGCGCTGGAAGTTTCCTGCGAGAAAGAGAAGGCTGCCAATTGAAATAGCGCCCTGAAACGCCCGGAATATCAACCACCCGTAACACCCGTAATACGTTACTGAGCCGAGCATGTCAGTAACCGCCCCTATGCGATTTCTACGCCAAGACAGGCCGGTGTCTTCCCTCAAGAATTTCTCAGCCAGCTTTCGATACATATCGATCAAGTATTTTCCAAAGTCGAACACTTTCACTTCTTTGACGCTAACGTTACTTGTACTGAGCACGAGCAGATAATCCATCAACCGCCGAGTGGACGTCCTTCCTCGGTACATCTGATACACCACCCTCGCAAAGTGCATTTCAATGAGCACAACCGGCACAATGACCAGAGCTTGAATCGCGACAAACCAGGGCATGATGAAGAATACGGCGATTAGGGACACGAATAGACCAGCAATCGTTTCCGCGGCCTGTAACACATTGAAAATGACCCCCAGTTGCACATTCGCCTGTCCGCGCACTCGTTCCAAGCGGTCCTGGAAGACAGGGTTTTCAAAGTTGGTCAGCGACAGTTTGTCCGCATGTTCAAGAATGCGGATGTTGAGACTATTCGTGAAGCGATTTGACAGTAGAGTATCTAGGTGGGAACCACAACGTTGGAGAGTGCCCGTCAGCGCCACGAGGACGAATTCTGCGCACACCAAGAGAATCAGGTGCTTTAAATCCCGTCTGCTTCCTGAAATATCATCCACGATCTCCTTGGAGATCCAGAGCGTGCCTATTGGGATGATCGCACCAACCAATCGCAGAATGCATGAGCCTAGAAGTAGGTGAGGCGCGAGACTCCATGCACTTGAGACCATGTGCGGCATACGCCGAAGAACTGATAACTGATCGGCAACTGCTTTTCGACGCCCTCGAACTTGATTCCACATGACGCTCTTCCTCAACGAGAGATATGCAGCTTATCTCTGGATGATTCTCACAGCGAAGACAATTATCGAGACAGGGCTCTACGGAGCCTTTGGACTTGTAAGTGGGGGCTGGTCAACGCGTTTTGGTGCCGGTGTACCGACTTTTTACCAACCCTGACCTGACGTGTTGTGTGCCATGTTCACGGAAGCGTAACGTGGCACTCTGCGTTCGCGTTGGACGATGTTTCCCAACTCGGCGAGATATGCGATATGCGGGCACTCCTGATAGATCGGCTACCCAATCTAGTGACCGCCACCAAAGCGGACCCACCGCGAGCGCTCAACGGCGTGATGGTGAATGACTCACGTTTTGTCCAGGCACTGCTTAAGTACGGAACGTACGACACTTACTACTACATTCGCGAGTCGGCTGAAAACCACAAAATCTCGCAGTATGCACATCCTGAGCGCCTCAAGGCTTTGGATTTGAGAACCCTAGAGCTGCTGAGCGTCAAGGCACCCGATTCGCTCGTGCTCTTCACTAGTAGTCACCACATCGCTAAGTTTGTGCCATTTCGGCAATTCTGCGGGCGCCCGCAATGGCCCATTTGCGGGCTCACGCATGGATTGAGCTCGAACACGCTAATCCCTAGCTATACGTGGAACTATTTCGCCGCGCTGCAGCACAACGATGCCATCATTTGCACCACCACTTCCGGGCAAACAGCCCTGCGCAGCGTCTTTGAGAATCTGGGCAGCAACGAAGCCATAACGGGTGTTCGGGGCAGTCCGTTCCCGGTTCAGACACCGATCATTCCTCTCGGAATCGATATCGAGGACGAGGCGACGACGTCACGAGCCGAGTCTGCAGGAGGGAGCAGCGGGTTTGTAGTTCTTTCCATTGGCCGACTGTCGGCAAGCTACAAAGCTGACCTACGGCCCGCCATTGCCGCCTTTCTGCGTGCAGAAAACCTGCCAGATGGAAGCACACTGATCCTTGCCGGGGATGACACACAAAGCCATTGCGCTCAGAGTCTCCAGGAGTTTGCGGACGGATTCGCGAGCGCGCGGAAAGTCGTCGTGATGCCGGACATTTCAGCATCCATGAAGTCCTCCCTTTTCAAGATGGCAGACGTAGCACTTTGCTTGACGGACACATATGAGGAGACCTTCGGTCTCAGTGTCCTAGAGGCGATGGCCGCTGGTCTTCCCGTCGTGGCCCCGTCTTGGGACGGTTACCGTGACTTGGTTCTGCACGAAAGCACGGGCTTCCTGGTCTCGACTCATGTGTGGACAGATACGAGCTACCTCAACGCCGTTTCTATGCTGATCGATCCAGCATTTGCGCTTTCTCAAAGGGTCGTGGTGGACGCCGAAGAAATTATTCGCTGTTTGTCATTGTTGGGCAAAGACAAGGCAAGCCGCCGAGAAATGGGCGTGCGGGCAAAACAACGAGCCCGCGCGCTTTTCTCTTGGCAGACGGTGATCCAGCAGTATGAGTGTTTGTGGGACAAGCTCGTTGCTGAAGGTCAGAACGTGCCTGCGCGGGATTTCTCAGGCCGCCTCGGCTACATGGACTATGCACGGGTTTTCCACTCCTATCCCCACAGTCATATGGACGTGGAATCGAAAATCGCAATACCGGAACGCTGGAGGGACCAGTCCGCGGCAGGCAGGGGACTAGTTCAGTTCTCTCCTCCACCGATTGCAGGTTTTTCCGAGGAACTGGACCGCCGCATTCTTGAAGTCTGCCGTGGCTGCGAACAACTCGCCGTGCGCGATCTGCTCGACCGCATCCCGCGCACGCTCGCCGGGCCATCAATGGCAATCACTCAAGTCGGCAGATTACTGAAGTATGGGTTGCTGACTGTAGTCGCCCCCCATGGAGATATTAAGGAGGAAAGCAATGAGGTCAGTCACGTTTCCACCTTCTGTCCGGTCGGTGTTTAGCCAGGACGGAGCCGTCGTCATGGATATCAAGGGAGGAATGATGTACACGTCCAACCCCGTTGGAGGCCGCATCTTGCAACTGCTGAGGGAAGGAATGGCCGACGAGAATGTCGTCGAACTCGTCAGTCGTGAGTGTGACGTGGAACCAGAACGTGTTCGTCGCGACCTAGGCCGGTTTCTCGAACAACTGCACTCCTACGGACTGATTGAACAGAAGAATCTCTCGGCGTAGATGCTGAGGATACACAAAATGAGTCGCACTTTTCTAGAAAACGTGCAAGCGGCCCAGCCGATTAGGGACTTGGCTCTAACTCTGAGCGAGTCCTGTCAGTCGAGAGAACCGGGCGGGCACACCCTGTGTTTGTCCACACTTCAAGGCAACCTGATTGTGCTCCTTGTGCTGGGAGTCGACTGCAGTAGTTGTAGGCATGTGGCTGGTGTTCTGTCCGGGCTCCGGAAAGAGTACTCATCATTAGAAGTGGTGGGTACTTGCGTACAAACCGGGTGCCAGGAAAAACTGCCAGACTTCGCGAAGAGCACCGACGTTCAATTTCCATTGGGGTATTGTCCAACACGAGAGCTCTGCGCGGCCATCGGGATTCCCGCATCCATGTGGTTGTTCTATCCGACCCTCATATTTGTTGATCAACGGCAGCGTTTGCGAGCCGTTTTTGTCGGAAAGCACGACTTTTTTCATGATCCCGCAACCAACATCCGGGCTGTGCTTGACCAGTTGATCAGAGAGACATCGCAACAGGTACGGCAAACTGAGGTGACGGCATGAGCAGCGCGATGTTAGTCAATCGGGAGCGCGCGAATGCTGCATCAGCGCGGTTGAGTACAGGTATGACTGAAGCATCCAATGGGGTACCCGACTCGTCGCAGCTGAGTTACTACGCTCGCTATTTTGGAGATCCTGTCTCCCGCCTATTCTGGCAAGGACCGGAACTCTGGATGGGGATTTTGCCCCCGTACGGTTCTCGCTTTACCGATCTGATGAAGTCATGCGTCTTGGATGCTGTATTTGCAGAGCACCTAATCTTCGGGCTGGAGCCCGTGGATGAGCCCATTCAAGGTTTCGACGCAGTATACCGATTGGACCATACGCCGCGGATCACCTACTGGCATGAGTGGTCGCCTAAGATGTTGCGCGCTGCTACACTTCGCCTTTTCGAACTGCTAATAGAGCTGGCCGAACGCGCACTTACTCTTCGCAATCCACATGCGTGGAACCTGCTCTTCGATGGGAGCCGGTTCTCCTACGCAAATCCGGGGTCAGTCGTTCCTCTCGAAGCCGAAACGTTCGCGCACAGCTACGAAAAGATCGCGCGGTTCTTCGTGCGCCCACTGCTATTGCTGGAAAACGGATATGAGCACATGGCGCACAGATTAACCGCGGATGTTCGGGAGGGTGTGCTTGCCACAGATGTACGTCATCTGGGATGCCCGTGGGCACATTGGAGCGACCAGTCCGGTGAACACTCCATCTTGTCTTTTCTCAAAGAGGTATTCGCAAAGATCGAATCGCTACTCTGCAACTCGACCGGATATCGTTGGGGCAATTATTTCGTCACGGACTGCGATTTCAGTCCTGGAAGCTCTTGGAGCAGAAAAGAGGAAACACTCGAAGCCTTGCTGAGAGATGCGAGGATTCATAGCGTGCTCGACCTGGGCGCCAATACTGGTCATTATGCGCGTCTGGCTGCTCAGAACGGACACGAGGTCATTGCCACCGATTTTGACCCCGCGCTTGTGGACGGTATTTTCGAAAGCGTTCAGCAGGCGGGTCCGTCGCTTTATCCGGCTGTACTTGACTTCACGCATCCCACACCAGGACAGGGTGTCGATTCCAGTTGGTTCCCGCCAGCGGCGGAGCGGCTCAAATCGGACCTCGTACTCTGCTTCGCCCTGGTCCATCACATGACCGTGGGGAAATATCGTCTTGATTTCGAGCAGGTCGCTCGTGGGGTTCGCAGTTTCTCACGGGGCAGAGTGCTCTTCGAATATGTTGGCACCGAACGGTTGCGGCTCAACGCCAATCGGCCAGAGGCTGAGACCTGGTACACCCTAGAGAACATGGCAGAGACGCTTCGGCGTCATTTTCCCACGGTGCAGATTTTGCCGCCAGCCAAGGACGGACGCTGCCTACTGATCTGTGGACCCAATGGGGGTGCCGCGTGACGACCACATCCAAAGCTTCCCTCCTCATCGTCAATGAAGATGGGTTGGTAGCCGGCCGGGGAAACTCCACAAGAGCATTGCTGCCTGAGGTAGAGGTTGCTCCTGGCCGTGTCGGGATATCACTCTCGCGGGCGGTACGCGAGCAGCTCCAACTTGAGGTGTTCTGTCTCGTTCTCCCGTACACGTCGGACCTGCCATTCCATGTCCTTCGCTTGCAATCCGCAGACGGAGTTCTGCCCCCCGGATTCCTCTGGATGCAACTCGGGAGCTTCCCAGAATGTGACGTGATAGGGAAAGCTCTAGAGCACTTTTCTTCTTCCGACAGCAACTTCGCCCGATTTGCCTGGTATCAGGAAATCGTCGAGTGGCTTAACCATCACGTCGGAAGGTTGGGATACGAGATTCGCCGTCTAGAGCAATGGAATGGACGGGTAGGTGGTGTGCTCATTCGGGTAGTGAGCAGCGGTCCTGACTTCTGGTTCAAGGCAGTCAGTGACTTCAACGCTCGGGAGTTCTGGATTGCGCAACTGCTGGCCGAGCGTCATCCCGGCCGCTTCCCAAAGGTATTGGCATCGGGGCCACGCTGGAACGCCTTTCTGCTGGAGCACATATTTGGCGAAGAATTGCACGGTTGTAACGACCTAAGTGTTTGGAAACAAGTTGCGGAATTGCTGGCCGACACTCAAGTACGGTGGATCGGCGAGTCCAAGAAATTGCTGGTCGCGGGCGCAGCGGATCTTCGCCCTTTGGCTCTGATCGGTAAAATCCCAGAGTTCTTACAGTACGTCGCTTCAGCGATGGCACGGCAAGAAAAGATGCCGCCATCAATCCTTGGCAGACCCGAATTGGCAAAGCTTGGCGACGAACTACGGGCGCTATGCTCCGAGGTTGCTGCTTTTCCTTTTGCCGAAGCGTTGGCGAATTCCGATTTCAGTCCGCACAACACGCTCCTCACTGGCACTGGACCAATGTTCATCGACTGGGCGGAAGCCTGTGTGAGCTTCCCACTCATTGTCGGCGAATACATGTGGAACCGCATGGCGATAGAAGCGCCTACGCGCGTCGGATGGCAGAAAATCCTGCGTGAGACTTACCTCCACCGCTGGGCTTCCTACTACAGTAGCGAAGTCGTTCAGAACGCTGCCCGGCTCTTGCCTTCGTTTGCCGTCTTCGCGTTGCTAGTATTTCTGCACGAGCGGGAAGGCAATGGCCCAAGTGAATACGATTTATACCTTCGTTCTCTAGCGAGACGCTTGAAGCGAGAGGTTGATCAACTAGAACTGGGTGCATTGACATCTGCGAGTTAGAACGGAGAGGCGTGAACTATGTCGAATGATTCAGGGTCGCTGACAAAACTTGTTGTGCTTGATGCTGAACGCCGAGTGCTGGTTGACTCCACCAAGGATTCTTTGCTTGAGGTCGAGGTGCCACCATTTACGCGCATCGCGTACTCGGCGGCTGAAGCCGCGCGAGAGAAATACGGTTTGGATCTTTTCGTAATTCTCGGCAAGGAAGACCTTGGGGCCGAAGATTCTGGTAGCCCGCGCACCGAAGAGGCCTGTTTCACGCTCGTTTGCCGTCTGCAGGATGCTAGCTGGAAACCCACGGTTTCCATGGCGTGGTACGAGGTAAAGAACGCGTTGGCCCAGCTTCAGGCTGCGGACCAGTTTGCGCTTCGCGCTGCGCTTGATGAATTTGAAGGCTACGACTCCGGGGCGAAGAGCAGCAGCTTTGGACGTTACCGGTCCCTTGACGATTTGCGCGAATGGTATGGACCCTACCTCTCCGCTCTCGGCGTCCGGGAAACTGGGGTCCAGCAATGGAACGGTGATCCTTGGTTCGCTCTATTCCGCATAGCGGTGGAGCCAATCTCTGAATCCAAGCCGGAGATCCCCAAAGCCCTTTGGTTTAAGGCTGTGGGAGAGCCGAATACACGTGAGTTTGCTGTCACCAAAGCCCTCGTGGAAGAGTGTCCTTACTGGTTTCCGAAATTGGTCGCCATCAAAAAGGAATGGAACGGCTGGCTCATGGAGGAAGTCGACGGACATGAGCTTGATGCTGAGCTCGACGGACGACCTTGGGCGTTAACTGCGCGAATCTTGGCCAAGGTCCAGAAACGATTTGTTGGCCAAGAAGACAAGCTTCTCAGTCTTGGCTGCAAGGACTGGCGCATGCCCCACGTGCTCGAAAGCCTCGATCCCTTTTTCGAGGACATGGAGGATGCGATGAAACGCCAACCGAGCGCGCCGCCGCACATTTTGAGCCGTGATGAACTAAGGGTGCTGAAGGTTCAGTGCCGGGATCTCTGCCGTCGCGTCGAGGATGTGGATATCCCATACACAATAACTCATGGCGATTTCAGTCCCCACAACGTCATAGTTCTGAACGGTTGGCCCGTGTTACTGGATTGGGCAGAGGCGTATGTGAGTTTCCCCTTCATCTCTTGGGAATACTTCTGGAACCGAACGGCTAAAGATCACCCTGAATACGCTGCGTGGCACGAACGCATGCATCGCAATTACGCCTACCGGATTTGGGAGTCAATGCTGGGCCAAAACCGGGTTGATGAGGGACTTCGCCTTTCGCCGGCGATGGCCGTGCTGATTCTCGCTCTCTACGGTATTGATGATCCCGAGGAGCGTCGGAACCGGCGTGCTGACAAGGTCAAACGCAGCCTGGTGCGCAGACTGCAACGCGAAGTCAACGTTCTCGAACCGGTGGGTGTTGCATGAAATCCGCAATTCTAACTTCGGAGCCGACCACCAGCGACGTTGTCGTTGACACTTATCACGGTGTCGAAGTGGCTGACCCTTTTCGCTGGCTCGAAGGTCACCAATCACCGCGCACCCGTGCCTGGATTGACGATCATGCGGAGAAAAGCCGCTCCTACCTCGACTCTTTGCCTGCCCGAGATGTCTTGCGGAAACGCATAACAGAATTGCAGGATCGCGAGGCCATCCTTGAAATTCACCCCTGCGGCCAGAAGATCTATTACACAAAAAGAAAACCGGGCGAGCAACAGGCGAAACTCTATTGTCGCGCCGGAATTCACGGCGAGGAAACTCTGGTAATCGATCCGCAATCGCTTGGCGAAGGCGACGCGCTTTCACTCACCATCATTGATGTTTCTCCCGACGGCAAGCTCCTCGCCTACGGCCTGAGGACCGGAGGCCAGGGTGCTCGGCGTGTTCGAATCTTCAACTTGGCGAGCGGCGAGACCTTGCCCGATGAATTGCCCAAGAGCGCAATTCGCGGCTTTGGCTTCTTGCCGGACAGCAACGGATTTATATACGCAATCCAGCAGGTGGGAAAACTCTCCGATCCACAGGCGGCGAAGATCCATTTCCTCGGGCAACCTTCCGATCGCGACAAAATAGTCTTTTACGCTGGACGCTCCCAGAACATGCGCCTCGTCGCAGGATTCGATCCGAAATCCTGCGCGGCCGTTCACACCGTGATTCGCGCGGTCGGTGGGCGGAATCTGGAAAGCGTCCACCTGCAGATGCTCGGCATGTGCGGCAACCCCCTGATGACGCTCGTCGATGACAGCCCCGTCTCCTGGGATGTGCGAGTTTCAGGCGACCAACTCTACGTCTTTTTCTCAGAGCAGGAAGGTGCCGGCCGCAAGTTGGTACGCGTTCCCCTTGATTCACCTGACTTGAGCCAGGGCGAAGTTGTGCTCGCGGACGGTGCCGAGCGCATCCTGAGCTGGCAACTCCTGGGCGAGAAAATCTTGACTACTACCGTCGAGAAATTGTCGTCCGTGCTTCGCATCTATGGTGTCAGTGGCAAAATGCAAGGTACGATCCCACTTCCTGGGCCAGGAACTGCCGCGATCCTCGGGGGCGACGCGGCGGGCTGCTTCTACAGCTTCGAATCCTATACGCAACCGTGCGAGGTCTACTACTATGACTTCGCGAAAGGGACCAGCATCCTTTTTGGTAGCCGCGCACTTCGATTGAATCAAATCGTACTTCGCCGTGTGCAATATTCTTCGACGGACGGCACACGGATCCCAATCAGTTTACTCGGTAAAGCGGAAACGTTCGAGCGTGGACGAGCTCCCGTGCTTCTTACCGCCTATGGTGCGGCCGGCATTAGCTTGACGCCGCAATATTCCCCACTTGCTGCGTGCTTCGTGGATCTCGGCGGCCTATTCGCGATTGCTCACGTCCGCGGAGGTGGAGAATTTGGGCAGCCATGGGAAGAGGCCGGCAAGCGTCGCAACCGCCCTACGGTCCACAAGGATTTCATAGCGGCTGCGGAATTTCTGATCAACACCAGCATGGCCGCCCCGAACCGCATTGCCGTTGCCGGCGGATCAAACTCTGGCCTGCTCGTGGGCACGGCGATGACGCAGCGTCCCAACCTCTTCCGCGCCGTACTCTGCATTGCGCCAATCCTGGACATGCTCCGCTACGACCGTTTCGACAACACACAGTTCTACGTGCCACAGTTCGGCACGGCAAGTGACCCGGAAGATTTCCCGGTTCTCCTGAGCTATTCGCCGTATCACAACGTTCGCGATGGAGAACGTTACCCCGCGCTACTGATGGTCTCAGGGGATGCCGATACGCGCTGCGATCCCATGCACGCACGCAAGTTTGTCGCCCGTATTCAGGCGGCGATGAAATCGATGCCTATGCAGGAACGCGAATCGCGGCCCGTGCTGCTCGATTGGAACCGGTTGCGTGGGCACTTCGCCACCTTGCCTCTTTCGGTGCGTGCCGAGGCCATTGTGGATCGTCTCGCATTCCTTTGCCACCACCTCGAAATGGAGGTCGCATGAGAACTGCTATGCGCTTCGTGTTGCTGCGAGCATTTGTTGCACTGGTTCAGCATGACGTGTTCCTGTTTCGCCAGGACTTCGCTGCTCTGCACACGACAACTCATCTCCTTCCGGTTGCAGCACGCCCGGCCGCGGCCGGAGACGTCGAAACCATCTGCCAGGCTGTGGCTTATGCCTGCATTTGGTATCCCAAGCAGGTTTTGTGCCTGCAGCGTTCATCGGTCGCCGTCAGATTGCTCCGTCGTTACGGAATTCACGCAGAAATGGTTATCGGAGCACAGCGTCTGCCGCTGAAGGCGCATGCCTGGGTGGAGGTCGATGGCCGTGTCGTCAACGATAAGGCCGAAGTGCAGACGAACTATCTGGTGATGGAGCGTTGTTGAGAAAGAAGTCTTCTTATGAGCATGCAAGCTGGGGTTTGGCATTACGATCAGCGGCCCATTGGGCCACAAATGCTTGCTGCTTTTGAGGAGCGCCTTAGGCTCCAAGGACCCGATGCACGCGGCCAGTTCGAGACTCTGGGCTTCGCCATGCTGCATCGTGCTTTCTACATCACGGAGGAAGATGCCCTCGAAACCCAACCGGTACGCAGTACGTCAGGCTCAGTCCTCACCTGGGATGGACGGCTTGACAATCGCAACGAACTTCGAGCTGCGCTTGGGCGTTCGGTCGTTGAGCTGCCTACAGACGCCGAAATCGTTAGCGTCGCGCTCGACGCCTGGGGAGCAAAGGCATTGCCTAAGCTGATCGGAGACTGGGCGATCGCTTACTGGAAACCCGAGCAGCGCCGCCTTCTGCTCGCGCGCGATTACATCGGCGTTCGCAAGCTCTATTATCTGGCGACTAATGACTCCCTCTTCTGGTCCACCGACTTAGCCGCGCTCGTGCTCCATAGCCGCGAACGCTTCAGCCTGTGCGATCCGTACTTCGCGGGGTATTTCAGCTCTTACCCAGAACCCCACCTCACACCTTACAAGGAAATCCAACTCGTCCCTCCGGGTGGCTACCTCGAAGTAACTCCTCACCGCATTCGCGTTCGCCGCTACTGGAGCTTCAATTCCCTTCCGGACCTCCGCTACCGCTGCGACGCCGAATACGAGGAGCACTTCCGCCAGGTTTTCCGCGAGTCCGTGCGCCGACGTCTGCGCTCGACGTATCCCATTCTCGCCGACCTCAGCGGCGGGCTCGACTCCAGCTCCATCGTGTGCATGGCGCACGACATAATCCGGAAGGGAGAGGCCAGCGCTAATATCAACACGCTCTCCTACTACTCGCTGGAGGAGCCCGGAGGCGATGAACGTCCTTACTTTGATGCGGTCGAACAACACATCGGCAAGCGGGGTACTCACATCGAGAGTCGGTCCGACGGCAACAATACGCTCGGCCAGTTGCGCGAACCCTACTTCTCGCCGCTGCCCGGATATTTCGACCGCCTCGTCGAGGGTGAGCGCCGTCTAATGCAGGAGACGGCGACCCAGGGCAACCGCGTCCATTTCAGCGGATTGGGAGGCGACGAGCTTCTCGGCGGTGTACAAAATCCCGTCCCTGATTTGGCGTGGTTGCTTTGGCATCTTCGGCTGCCTGATTTCTTGCGTCAGCTTATTGCCTGGAGTCTGCAGCGCAAAACTACCGTTTGGTCGCTTCTGAGCCAGTCTATCGTTTCTCTTACTCCCGTTTGGGTTCGCGAGCATCTCACTTCGCAAAAAGATGCTGCTCCCTGGATCTGGCCCGACTTCGAACAGCGACACCATGTGTCCCGTCGAAGAACGTGCAGTGTCGCCGATTGGCGGGGGTTCCTTGTCGGCCCGCCGTCTCCGGACTCGGGGTATTTATCTTTAGCAGCCAACATCGCAGGGTACTTACCGCCCTTCAGCTTCGCCATGGGAGAGGCGCTGTGCTATTACGATCGCGATCTGGTGCAGTTCCTCCTCGCCATTCCCGGCGAGCAGCTTCTTCGGGCCTACCAGAGGCGGTCACTGATGCGACGCGGGCTGAAGGGTATAGTGCCGGACGTTGTCTTAACCCGAAAAACAAAGTCGATTGGCCGCAGGGTCTATGCACTCGAACTGCTAGACAACGCAAGCGCTCTAGCCGGCCTGCTAGCGGGAACTGCCATCGCCGAGCGATACGTGGATCCCAGGAAGGTACAAGAGGACTTTGAGAGGTTGCGCCATGGGAAAGAGGCACAGCTGTTGCTGTTGGAACGTGTCCTGGGGACATGTGTGCTCTATCACGATCTGCTAGAACGCCAACTTTGGCAGCAGTCAGTCACATCATCGGAAATTAGTACCATTGGCCCCGTTCACTGCCGGCGCAGGCAGCACTGTAACCGTTTGTGAAGCCTGTGTCAGCGGCGAAGAATTGTACGACGATTTTCCGGCTGACGAGCGCTCGTCAGCCAGCATTTCACGACGAAAGGAGGTGATATCCATGCGATACGAAGCTCCCGAACTTAACGTTCAGGCATCTGCGAAGCTGCTGATTCTTGGCGTCCAGTCCGGTTCACACAAACCTGGCAGCAGTTGCTTTGACGGCACCGTTGGTAACAAACACAAAAGCAGCGCAGGCGCGTACGAACTGGATGAGTAACACACCCTGGCACAAAGAATCTCTCACGAAAGGAGGTGAACACCTATGCGTTACGAGAAACCGACTATACACTCAACGCACGACGCAACCACAGTTATCGCCAATCAAGGTCCGCGCTTCAAGGCTGCCAGTTCTTGCAGGGACGCCAGCGGAGCTTCAACTGCTGGCGCTTACGAGGTAGATGAATAAGCAAATGTCTGTGCCCCGGCTTTTCGAAGCCGGGGCGCAGACACTTCACAAAGATCAGAACTGCAGCTTCAATGCCAATTGGAGTGATCGCGGGCCACCATTACTGAAAACCGCATTCAGGGCCGGGTACGCGTTGCCTGTCCCCCCAAAGGCTCCAGCGTATGTGCTTGACGCCTCTCCGAAATTCGAAGACCCAATGATGCCATTAAACCCTGCGAAATTCGGATGGTTGAGGATGTTAAACGCATCCACTCGGAAAGCCAGATTTGCACGTTCCCCGAACTTCCAAAGACGACTTCCTGAGAGATCCCACTGTACAAGCCCGAAGAGGCGATAACCATTTCGGGCGCTGGTGCCTTCGCGATCAGGCACGCCAGCGGGACTAACAGGAACGTTCATGAACGCGCTCGGGTTCAGCCTCTTTCCACCGGGCGCCGACGCGTCGGATATGACGGTCGGCATTCCGGGCACAACATCTGCGAGCCCCTGGAACTGATTAATCGTGGCGTAGGAATAGCTTGTGCTGAAAACTGACAACGGGGCCGCGCTTTGAAGTTGCGTGATACTTGACAATGTCCAGCCCCCAGTAAGGGCGTTGATGAGACCTGTTTCCCGAAATCCGACCGGCCGGTAGGAGAACACGGACGATAAAATCTGACGGATGTCGTTGGCTGAATTTGCCTTGTGGTCTGTCTGCAGGGCCCCGATCTGGTCAAAGTCATTAGAGTCCGTATCTAAGGCATGGGCGAATGTATACGAACTCACAGTTTCGAATCTCTCGCCAACTCTTGCCTTCATCTGCAACTGTAGTGCATCGTAACTCGACCTCCCGCTGTTCGTAACCACGACCAGGCTTCCACCGGGACTTATAATTGCCGGGGGTATGTTAACCGTCACGCCGTCGTTGCTGAAATAATCGCTCTTGATCAATTGGTCACCCCGGTTTCCAACATAACTGGCGGCTAAGCTTGAGTTTGCGCCAAGTCCCTGCTCCACGGTAAGACTCCACTGGTAGGTGCGAGGCGAAAGGAGGTTTGGTGCCACCAAATACAACTGATTCTGCGGCAATGTGCCCGGTTGTCCCGCGATCGACTGAAAGTTGAGACTCTGGTACGGAATATTGTAAATTAACGGGCCGAAATAGTAATATGGGTAAAATTGCGTCACTTGACTCACGGTCGCCGCAGTACCAGTGTCAAAGAAAATGCCCGCACCACCCCTTAGAACCATTTTGTATCTCTGAGAGCTATTTACCGTGGCTGCGAAACCGAGCCGTGGAGCAATGTTGCCATATCTCGTTTTGTAGATGCCGCCTTTTGTCAGGTTGACTGATATATTTTGAATATCGCTTGGGCTGCCAATTAGCTCGGGCACTCCAGGATCCGAATCCACAGCTGGAGGAGGGTTAAAGTCCCACCGCACGCCATAGTCGAGAGTCAGCCAGGGTCGCGTGCGCCATGTATCGGTAGCATAAAGCGAAACATTCGTCAAATGGATGTTTGGCTGATGTATGAGTGTTGAAGTCCCAGCCTCGTCGACGATCCCCGCTTGAAGATTGGAGGGCGTGAAACCGCCAGCATCAAAGTAACCATTGCTCGGGTTAAGATAACTCGGTCTCTTGCGCAACAAATCCACGCCGAACTTCATCGCGTGGCTTCTTGCTGTTATCGAGAACGTGTCGAGGATGTTTAGTTGGCTCAGACCACCAGCATTGCCAGGACCAAGCGTAAAATATGGCCAAGCCAAGGATCCTTGAAAAATGAGATTGGCGCTGTGCAGGTCGATCAGAGCTCCAGCGGCCTGCATTATATCGTGGGCGTTGTTACCTCCAAATGAACCTATGAGATTCGATGAAGAGTTCTGATCTCGCCCGTAGGCAGTGGTGAATTCGTTCGAGGCACGGGAAGACAAGCGACTGGTGACTCCTCCAGTAAGTGTGAAGATGTTGGTGTTGACGGTTAGCGGATTCATCGTTGGGAGCTGGGAGGTGTGGGAAGGAGCGTCGTTAATGCGAACAAAGGCACGACTCTGCTTGGGAAGTTCGGCGTCCACGCGGGCGGATGTCGTATGATCAACGATGACATTGGAAACGCCTTGACTAAACAGGTCGGAAAATCCATCTCCGGCGGGCTGGTTATCATCTCCGATCGGATACGCGGCGACATATGGTTGAAATTCGGCCGCTGTGCTGGCACGAATCGCGCCGTTAGGCACTTCGTACGATAGGGACTGCGGCTGATGCATCAAGAGCGTCTCATGCGCCACAAAGACGAACAGTTTGTTTTTGATTATCGGACCGCCGAACGTTCCTCCAAAATCGTTCATACGCAGAGGTGGCTGCTTTAATTGGTAATAATTATTAAACCAGTCCTGGGCATCCATGACCTGGTTGCGGAAGTTTTCAAACAGTGTTCCGTGGAATTGATTCGTCCCGCTTCGTGTTTTTACTTCTATTTGACCTCCTGGAGTACGTCCGTAGGAGGCGTCATAGGTTGAGGTTTGCATCCGGAACTCTTCGACGGCGTCGATGGGCAACAGGCCGTTCGTTCCGCCCGAAGCCGACGTGGCGATGCCGGCGCCAGTCATATTGAAGCCTCCAGTCGCTGGTGCGTAAATGTTACCGCTGGCGCCGTCGATCATAAGATAGTTCGCGGTCGGTCGTTGACCGTTAACAGAGAACCCTCCGCCATTGGTTGGGTTTCCCCCCGCGTTCAATACAACGCCCGGAGTCAACTCGAACAGGGTTTCCAAGCTTCTCCCGTTAAGTGGTGCGTCCTGGATCAGTTGGCGATCCATGACCGTACTGACAGCTGCTGTGGTCTCGGTGAGTTCTGTCGGAGCGGAGGTAACCATCACAGTCTCCGAACCGGTCTTTACTTTCAGGACGATGTCTTGTGAAACATAAGCAGCCACTTCAATCCTGATGTCTCTAATCACGGTCTTATCGAACCCAGCGGCTTCTCCCGAGAGCGAGTATCGACCCGCACCAATAGAGGAGAATACATAAAGCCCAGCCGTCCCACTCTTTGCCTTGAGTGTGACGCCCGTCTCCATGCTAGAGAGAGTCACTGTAGCTGAAGGTACTACCGCGTCGGTCTTGTCTTTCACTAAGCCCGATAGTTGTGCACTTTGCCCCAAGGCAATCGAGCCCAAGAAGGCTAAAGTCACAAGCACTGGAATGCACCTCATATCTCCTCCGTTAGTTGGCTCGCCCACACTCGGCCCGGTGGAGACGGTTCCTGGGCCGTTTACTAAACAGCTACGCTACGAAACAACTCGCATGAAATACTGAAAGTGGGGTATTGTTAAGCTACAGCCCTAAGTTCCGCGCACCGCCCTCTTGACCTCAGGGATGAGCCAGCGCTGCTCCCGTCTTGACAGCTTGCGCCTTCTGCGCCCCGGCAAATAGTTTGGTGCTGATTCCCAAGATGTCATCCGTACCGCGCGGGGCATCTTCGTCAATCAGATAGTGGAACTTCAACGAAAAGGGTCTGCTGGTGGCGCCGGGAGCAAGCACACCGCTCGGGATGCTGGAGTCGAGGTCCCAAACGGTCCCTGCCCCGGTCGCTCTGTTGTTTGCGTTGGCGATCTTCATGTAGCCGTAGTCTTTGTACAGACTCGTCACAGCCAAGCGAAAGGGCCCGTGAAGCGGCTCGGCGCCATTGTTCCGGACGACGACATCAAGGGTAAGGAATCCAGTGCTAGCGTCGTAGTGCTGGTCGCCTCCGTAGAGAATGGAGACTTTATTGGTGACTTCTTCAAGCCCTCCGGTGGCAGCCATGATCAAAGCATCGGCCGGCGTAACCCGCACAGCAGCGGTACGAATTTCCCCCTCGCCGCGCCCCGCTGTGATCCATACTGGGTGGAATGAACCGTCTGAGGTGACTGCGATCCCGTGTCCTTGAGGTCCTCCACTGTTCCTCGTGTTCCGCAGATTAATCCGTATCTCACTCGCCTTGTCGGCGGGATCGGTCTCGAAGATCGATGTCCAAAGGTAGGCATTTGTAAGGGCGCTCGGCTTGGCCTCTGTGCCAGAGCACGTCCCGAGTTGCTTGGCCCGGGAGAGCGATTTGCCTCCATCCACCGAGGCGGCAAACATCCAGCAGCCGGAGCGATATCTCTCCTCCCACAACACGCCGAGCGTACCGTCCTTGTTGACCGCGATTGACGGGGAGCCATAAACACGCTCGGCGGTAGCGTCGGGAGAATAGACGGCATCGGCTTTCGACCAAGTCTTTCCGCCGTCTGCGGAAGTGGCTATCAATAAGCGGCACTTCTTGTCCTGGACGCTTGGGTATGCGAAGTACAGCTTGTCGCGCTCAGAGTCGTATGCCGCAGCAGCGTCGAGATAAACACCGTCGCAGTCCACCTTAGGATCCTGCTTCGGCGCCTGCAACTCGCTGGCGACTTTTGCCGGAGCTTCCAGGCGATCGCGATTAGGATTCACGCGCACGGTGTAAGCCAGAAACTCGCGGATGTTGTTCTCGTTCCGGCGCTTGGTGGTGTAAAACGTGAGCAGCGAGCCATCTTTGAGGCGAAGCGCCGGCGCGGGATATGAGCCATGATATTTCGCCTGCGCCATCTCGGCGCTGGTGAACGGGCCGCTGATCTGCGTGTCTCCGTCTTTGTAGCTGACCACCCCAACGCGGGTGCCGTTGGTGTTGTTGCTTTCGGCCTCGACGGCGTCTTTGTTTCCCAGCGAACTATAGAAAGTGTCGAGACCATTGAAGAAGATGTAGAGGCGGTTTTGGTTTGGCCCGGGCGCAGTGTCGACCACGGAGGCTGAGTAGTCCGTCCAGCCCGTGGCAATACCCAGCTTCCAAGTCTTGCCGGAATCTTGGGAAACGTAAATACGGGTTGTGCCGAGATCGTGATGCAACTCGCCGTCAATCACCTTCGAGGCATCCGCCACGAAGTAGGCGACGCCATGGGTGCCGTAAGCGCAGGACTGCTCGGACACCCACGCGCTACTCTTGTCCTCCAGCGCCTGACGCCAAGTCTTGCCGCCATCTGATGACGAGTAGACGAATCCGTAGGAGGCGTTATCCTTGAAATTCCACTTCGATCCGCAAATGATGAGGTTGCTGCCGTTTTCAGGATCGGCGTGAACGTCGTACAAAGGGTGCCAGCCGCCGGACGATGGGTTCGCAGCTACATTCCATTCGACGCTAACTTCCTGCGCGAAAACAACCTCGTGGACGAGGCTGCAACTGAGAATCAACAGACATACGAAAATACGCAACCGCACAGAGGTTGTGATGCGCGGTGGGCTCATAAGAGAGAGAGTGTTGCCCCTTTCAGACTTTTGTTGCTTCCTTCGATACGCATCATCCTCGTCCCAACAACTCTGATTTGCCGCGGAAGACTACATCTACAGTTGTTTGAGCAGAGGGTTCGCGTTTCGTTCACCTGATGCTAGAGCTATAGCCAAGACGAGGCGCGACAAGCCTCTAATGTCTAGTCGCAGTCTTGGCGCAGGTTTTGTGTTAATTTTTGATTAAATCTGAAGTCGAGATGAACCGGGAAGAGACAAAACTGATGACGCCTTTGGACTACAAGAGGCGCCGAACGATCTCGATGTTTTCCTGGTAAGAGAGTGCATTCTTGGAAGAAGAGGCCACCAAGAGGTGGGCGAGAGCCATGTCCAAATACTGGGCATCCACATAGCTCATGGATCCCGACGAAAGTCGTTTTGGGGACGGAGATCGCAGTAGTGCTCCGGCCGCCAAGCCAAGGTTTGTCATTGCGACGTCGAGTAACTCCGTCTCGCGCCGAATCAGTCTCGATAGCTCTGGCAAGCATGAGCAATGCTGCATGTTCCGTCGTCGCCCTTCCATCTCTTTCAAGATGAACGCTCGTCCTAGGACAACCTTCGAGAGAGCGAGAGTGGAGTTTGCGAAGCGGTTCCTCGATTCAGAATCAGGGAACTGTTCGCGCAACCAGTCCTGTGCCTGCGGCGCCGAGTCGCCATCCATATCTCGGTTAGCCAGAAAAGTGGTTTGGCCAAGCCGAGTTCGATGGTCTGCGAAATCTAGCGTGACCTCGGGGTAAGCATCGAATGCATTGACTATTTCTCTCTTGCGTGCCTCATTTTCAACATCTACTTTGACGACAACGTTTCCTCCATCACGAACAACACTCGCCTCCCATCCAGAGTCGGCGTTCAGCTTTTGCAGGAGTTCCCACGAATAGACCTCCAGAACATCTGCAGGATTGCCAATATCCCTGCTCGGACTGGTGTCTTTGATATCCGCACTCTTTGCCAAAAAGAAGGAGTGCATGTCCTCCGAAATCGTGATTTCCTGCTGGTTATCAAATTTCAATTGGAGTGACAAAGGATGGTAGTCGGTCAACCCCAGGGCCAAGCTGGCTTCACGGACAATGCCCATGGGCGTCACGGTGTCGATGATCCATGAAGTCGCTTGCCGGGTAACCCGGTCGTGTCGCTCGGACAAGGAATCACGCCAATCGTGAAATGTTCGCGCAGATAACGCACGCCTTCGCCAAGGTGTCCTCTCAATGAGGGTTGTTGCCTGTGTACACAGCGTCGAGCTTCGCACGACGACGAGTTTATCGTCGGCCCGTCCCACGCTACAAGCGGTCCCTTGGACGCTGATCTCAAAAGGCCTGAGGGTGTCGAGGTTGCCTTCGCTTTGCATCGCGTGGCTGAGAAGCTCGCTGGCCTTGGCCTCCGGCACTACTTTTGGGAGAGAAACAAAAAGGATTATGACCAGGGAGCATGTTACGATGGCTGAAACTGGAACCCAGGGGAAACGAATTCCAGTTTTGGCTGTCTTGATTCGTCGTCGCGACTGCGCGCTGAGTACGTTCGCGAGTCCATACTCGGCTACAGTAACCCATGCTGCGTGCACATCGTGTGTCTCTTTATACCGACGCTGGCAAGCCTTGCATTGTTGCAGATGATCGGTTGCAGCCTGCCTCGACGAATCGGCGAGTTGGCTGCCAACCAACAGTATCAGTGTGTCGTCTGTCAGATGTCGTTCGAACATTTGAGTTGACGCTGCTGATTCACCCTGCGTCGAGTCTTCAAGAGCGCCTTCTTAGTCGTTCTAATTGCGACGTCGTACGGTATGTTGAGCACGCTAGCGATATGTACAAAAGTGCATCCGCGAGCGTACATCATTATGCATTCCCTGTCACGTTCAGGCAGCTCAGAGAGAATACGGAGCGACTCTCGCAATACGCTGTCGGCAGCTAACTGGTCCTCAGTTGAAATTGTGAGGTCGGGAATGTCAGCCAGAGACACCCTGTGGTTGCCGCCGGTGTAATCTCCGTCGTCGAGTGCCACGTGCAAGTCGGGGCGAGTCTTCCGGAAATGATCGACCGCAACTCTTCTGACGACAGCCTTCATCCATCCCGTAAGAGAGTCAATTTTATGTCCGCTGTCGAGAGCTCTATGCAACCGTAGAAAGGTTTCCTGAGCGATGTCCTCTGCATCAGCTGAATTGCTCGCAACCGTTCGTGCATGGAGATACGTTCGCTTCCAGTTGGCGAGGGAGAATATGCTGTCGGAGGACTCTAACTCTGAGGTTGCTCTACTGCCGTCGGCCGGGAGGATCCAGCCTTTGCTGTTTGGTACAGTGGACACCGTCAATTGCTCCCCCTCGCTAGCGATACTGGCCGCGACCGGAGACACAACAACGCCTCGTTCGTGATGACGAGCGTCCGGCCTGTCAGCCAATGAGGATCAGGCTTTAGATACGCAAGACGTACCCAAGCAGACCTCACTCAATCCACAAGAACTCTTTGTGAGCTCCTTGTACGGCTAGCCGACCCAGCAATCCCGCACAGACTGCCAAGACGAGACAAGGATCGGAACAAATACACTCTGCACCTGTCGACTGCCGTCCAAAGTAATCCACCAGGAAGCAGCACGACCATTCATTGGGGAGTCATTGTCAATGCGACTAGGAGAGAAGTCAATCTTCCATTTTTCCACAGGTCGGAGCGATATTCCGTTTTGGAAATGTGAAAGCAATATTACAGGTCTGTAAATATTCGTAAATCGTTGTACGAATCCGTCGGCAAGTGTGATCGGCGAGCGCTTAGAAGAGGTGGTCTGACGATTCGCGCGGGTTCTGATGACTTACCCGCCATTTGCCGTAACCTATTGCTTTTCAAGAAGATGCTGGCTATGCGTAGGCCTGTGTCTGTTCGGGTTGGCGTCTGCTTTCTTGACGCAAAAGAGAACTACAAAATTTGTCGGTCAGAGTGCTGATCCTGAGTTTAGTGTATCCGAACGACCATCTCGTCGTGGGGACGAGAACCAGCAGAATTCAACCGGAGCCTCTTCCATGCGCACCTTTGGCGAGGAGATGCGAACCCGTCTCCAACAACTGCACATCGGCATCCGCCGGGTCGATGATTTCTCTCGCCATGACGCGAACACGCAACACAACTCGGCTCTGCACATCTCCAAATATCGGCTTCATCAACTCCAACAAAATGCCGACGATATTACCGTTGCCGAGATTGCAGAACTGGCGCGACTCTGCCAGACGCCTTTCAAAGTCATGCTGAGTCGTTACTTGAGTTGCTACGCGCACCTAGTCGACGCCACCGACCTCCCCGCCTCGACGCAGTTGCTTCCGGAACAAGGGTGCGAGTGGCTAGACTCGTTGACTCTAGCGAGTGACGAAACAGAACTGCTCGCGAAGAGCCATGGCCACTTGAGTTTCGGCCCCTCGCGCCCGATGTGGCCCACAGGTTCGCACTACATCTATGGAAGGATTGGTCAAGGTGACCGGACCATGTGGCCATTGCTTCTACCGGGGTCTATCGTTCGAGTCAATACCCGGCAAAAGGTAATTGCACGACACGGTTCATGGCGCAACGACTATGACCGGCCAATCTACTTCCTCGAAGTTCGAGGCGGATTCGCTTGCGGATGGTGCGATTTCTACGACCGTCAACTGTAAGCGTCTGACCAACACACCTGTTCGACAGGCGGGGTTTGTGTTCAAGTGTCCGGATGACCGCAAAATCAGAGTTGTTAGCGCCGAAGCGACGTACGCGATCGGAAGTTCAGCAGTTGGTGGCCGAGTTTGTGAGCGGCGGTATGCGGCGGAGTGAGTTTTGCCAGAATCGAGGTTTGAGCTTCAGCACTTTGGATCGCCATCTGAAAAAGCGGCGTTGGAAGAGACGGGGGAAGCCAATTTCCTCGGCCGGTCGTTTGGTGCCGGTCGAGTTGACGACCAGGAAAGCGCGGACCCAGCACGAATCGAGTTGTGGGCTGGCAGTAGTGCTGTCGGCCGGGCGCCGGATCGAGGTGCATCCTGATTTTGATACGAGTACGTTTGAGCGCCTGGTGAGCTTGCTGGAGCGGGCGTAAGCCGTGTTTGGACTGGGCCCAGCTACACGAATCTATCTGGCCGCCGGAGTCACCGACATGCGCAAGGGGTTCGAGGGGCTGCACGGTCTCGTCCGCGATCGTTTGTCGTGTGAGCCTCTGAGCGGGCACCTGTTCTTGTTCTGCAACGGCCAGCGCAATCGGCTGAAGGTCCTCGTCTGGGATGGTAGCGGACTCTGGGTCTGTGCCAAGAGGTTAGAGAAAGGGCGATTCACGTGGCCGCAATCCGGTGATGCGCAGGGCAAGGTCATCCTTAGTCACGAAGAGCTTTCTCTGTTGTTGGGTGGGATCGATCTGACGAAAACCAAGCACAAGCGGTGGTACAGGAAGGCTTCCCCCGAAGGACACGCCGCCGCATAAGTTGCGTGGTTGTTTGAACGTTTCGACCGACTCTGGTAAATCATTAACCCATTGTGAGTGTAGCTCCCATTCCTTCCGCACCAGCCGATCTGGAACTCATTGCACAACTGAAGAGCAAGCTACAGTATGCGGAGCTACGAATCCGGGTACTGGAAGAGCGACTGCGATTGCTGCGGATCGAGAAGTATGGAGCAGGCGGAGAAAAACTTTCGCAGGCGCAACTGCAGTTATTCGAGCATGAGCCTGTCGTCAGTGAAATGATCGAGCAGGCGGAGATCGAGCACGCGCCAGTGCATCGCTCGACCAAGAAATCCGTCAAGCATCCGGGTCGCCAAGAGTTGCCGGCGAATCTTCCTCGCGTGGAGCGGATTCTGGCCTGCGCATTAGATCAGCGCGTATGCAAACGCTGCGGAAAAGAAACAGTGGTGATCGGCTACGAGGAGAGTTCCCAACTGGATGTGGAACCGGCGAAGTACTTCGTACTGGTCACGAAACGAGAGAAGCGGGCTTGCCGGTCGTGTGAGGATCTCGGCGTCGTCTCAGCGCCCCTGCCGCCACGGATCATCGAGAAGTGCTTGGCGAGTGACCGGATCGTGATCGACACGGTCGTCAGCAAGTATTGCAATCACACACCCCTGCATCGGCAGAGCATGATTCTGCAAAGAGACATCGGCTTGGAAATCAGCCGAGCGACGCTGGACGGCTGGGTCCTCAAAGTCGGCGAGTTGCTGATCCCGATGGTCGCTGCGATGAGGCGAGAGTTGATCACCGGAACCTACATTCAGGCGGATGAAACCCCAGTCGATGTGCAGACACGCGAGCGGCGAGGTCGGAACCACCAAGCGTACCTCTGGCAATTCAGTCGCCCCGGAGGAACTGTAGTGTTCGACTTCCGTCTAGGCCGTGGACGCGATGGGCCGAAGCGGTTCCTGGGACAGTTCGAAGGCATTCTCCAAACGGACGGCTATGCGGCGTACGATCAGATCGGTGGGCCGAGAATGGTACATGCCGGTTGTTGGTCTCATGCCAGAAGACAGTTTTTTGAAGCAGTGCAACTAAATCCCCGAGATCCGGTTGCAACTCCGATTGTGGCACGGATGGACGAACTGTTTGCCGTCGATGCAGGAGCTCGCCGCAAGACGCTGACTACTGCGGCGCGCCATATCCGGCGTCAGGAAATAGCGAGACCTCTTCTCGACGATATTCGCAGCAAAATCGAGGCAGCGCAGTCCGCTGCATTACCCTCCAGCGCCTTAAGCAGAGCCTGCCAATACGCTCTTTCACTTTGGAGGAAACTCACCCAATTTCTTGAATACCCTGAACTTGAGTTGAGCAATAATCTTGCGGAGAATTCCATGCGTCCGGTAGCTCTTGGTCGAAAGAATTGGTTGCACATTGGCAGCCCGCGAGCGGGACCGAAGGTAGCGGCCATTCTCTCGGTCGTGGAAAGCTGCCGACGATTGAGAATCTCCGTCCGAGACTATCTGGCAGCGATCCTTCCCGGACTTGCCGATGTCGCAATCCGACGGCTCCCATCGCTCACTCCTTCTGCGTGGGCCGCGCATATCTAAGCAGGCGACGGAAAAGATGGTTTTCGTAACCCCACAAGAACTGGGCGCAACCATGACAGGCTATCCGACATTCCTTTATCGCCGAAGTGGGTGGCGAGGATGCGCCGAGATAGCGCTGTCGCACATCACGTTTTCATGAAGGGTCTTACCAGAATCGCGGTAGTGTTTTAACACCCTTAAAGCGCCTGCCCTACCCGTCGTGATTCCGGATGTTAGCGGTCACAGTCATGTGTGACCACGCTCACGTGCCCAAAGTTTTAACTTGACCTTCTACATGTGTAACGGATAAGAATGTGAACACTTCACCGCCGAAGCGCCGTTCGGAAGGACGCCTGGATAGTTCAAGATCGTCCGGTGAAGACTTCCCTCAAATGTAAGAGTGAGCCTTGTGCGCATCGTTAAAAGCGCGCGTGGAGAGGTCTGTTCATCGGCTGCTTGGAATCCATTATCGGGCCGTGCAGTCGAGTTCTTAACGCTGAGCGGCGGTGCCGGTTTCCATAGCAATCCGGAAGCAGAGTATCTGCAATAGTTACTGTGCGACGGCTCACTAGCAATGCTGCTGAAGAGCGCGCTACAGGTTAGCAGGAGATGTGCGTCTTACCGCCGATGATTGACCTTAGTCCGGGCACACAAGAGCAACAACGGCAAGAAACCTGGGAAGTGAAGGGCGAGAACGATGATCAAAGATGGTGTCAGCCAGCGTCGGAGAGCTTTACGACATATAGTCGTAGGCGGTTGGTTGCAGTGGTGCTTGTTGCGCGCGAGTAAGAGTTCACGACGGGCAACCTTTAGACGATCTTGCTTATTTGCGGGCTTACTGTGCTGCTTTGCAGCGGTCGCGGGAAGTGCATACGCTGTTGTTGTGCCCGCGCCAACCTTCTCTCCGGCCGCCGGTACTTACACAAGCACGCAGACCGTCACCATCAGCGACTCATACTCTGGAGCGACGCCGGTCATCTACTACACGCTGAATGGCACAACGCCAACCACCTCATCCGCCCAATATACCGGTCCGATCACGGTGAGTGCGACGGAGACCGTCGAAGCCATCGCGGTAGTCGATGGGGATTTCAAAAGTCCAGTGGCGACTGCAGCCTATACCATCACCAACAGCGTCGTGGCCACGCCCACGTTTTCCCCCGCAGCCGGCACCTATACGGGTAGTGTGAGCGTCGCCATCAGCGACACAACCACCGGCGCGGCTATCTACTACACCACCAACGGAACGACTCCAACCACTTCATCAACCGTATACGCCGGCCCAATCTTCGTGAGTACGACGGAGACCATAGAAGCCTTCGCGGCAGTGGGAACAGCCACCAGTGCCGTCGGGACTGCAACGTATACCATCTTCTCCGCCCCGAGCTTCTCGCCAGGCGCTGGAACCTATGCAGGCAGCCAGAGCGTCGCCATCAGCGACACAACCACCGGGGCGACTATCTACTACACCACAAATGGGGTTACTCCAACTACTTCATCCACAAAATACACCGGTCCGATCACAGTGAGTGCGACGGAGACCGTTGAAGCTATCGCGATAAATGGAACCGCCAGCAGCGCCGTTGGCACTGCAATCTATATTCTCGGGCCTATTCCAACCCTCTCACCAGGCATCATCAATACGGTAGCCGGAAACGGCACAGCGGGTTACTCGGGCGACGGTGGACCAGCGACCAGCGCCGGACTAGATGGCGGACTTGCGGCAGTGGATGGCGCCGGCAACATCTACATCAGTGCCTTTCAACGCATCCGCAGGGTGACTGCGCCCAGCAACATCATCTTCACGGTGATGGGAAACGGCACCGGGGGCTGTTCGCTCGACGGTGTCGCGGCTATTAGTGCGTATTTAGATAATCCTGGGGCGTTGGCTGTGGACAGCAACGGAAACCTATACATTTCAGATCTATATTGTTTGCGCATCCAAAAGGTGACAGCGTCCACCGGCATCGTTACCACCGTGGCCGGAAATGGCGAAGAGGCGGGCTACTCGGGCGACGGTGGGCCGGCGAACAGCGCTGAGCTGAATTTCCCCTTGGGCTTGGCCTTGGATAGTGCTGGCAACATCTACATCGCGGACACGTATAACAATCGCATCCGCGTGGTGAATACGGGCAGCAGTTCGATTACGATCGCTGGGGTTTCGATTGCACCGGGAGATATTGCTACTGTGGCCGGCAATGGCACAGCGGGATATTCGGGTGACGGGGGAGCGGCGACCAGCGCTGAGCTGAATTTCCCCTACAGCGTGGCCTTGGATCGTGCTGGCAACGCCTATATCACAGATTGCCACAATCAGCGCATCCGCGTGGTGAATACGGGCAGTAGTTCGATTACGATCGCTGGGGTTACGATTGCACCGGGAAATATTGCTACCGTGGCTGGCAATGGCACAGCCGCATACAACGGCGACAATATTGCGGCAACCAATGCGGAGTTAAATGGTCCGGTCGGCGTCGCGGTAGACAGCGCTAACAACATCTACGTCTCGGATCAGGAAAACAATCGCATCCGTCTGATAACGGCATCCACAGGCATCATCTCCACGGTGGCCGGGAACGGCACAGAGGGCTACTCGGGCGACGGTGGAGCAGCTACAAGCGCTGAACTAGATCTACCCGTCTTTGTGGAACTGGATAGCAGCAACAACATCTACGTCGGGGATACGAATCGAGTCCGGGTGGTCGGCCCTCTGAGCATTGCGTATGTGTCACCCTCGGTGGGAGCGGTGGGTAGTTCGGTGGCCGTCATAGGAATGGGCTTTGGCTCCACGCAAGGCACGAGCACACTGACATTCAATGGTACGAAGGCAACATCGATTGCGAGTTGGAACGCGAACTCGATTGTGGCAACGGTTCCCGCAGGGGCGACTACGGGCAATGTGGTAGTGACCGTGGGGGGAATTCTGAGCAATGGTTCCCCGTTCACTGTGGTTGTGGCCCCAAGCATTATTGGGCTGTCTTCAACATCTGGTGTGCCGGGCAATCCCATTACGATAACCGGGAACAACTTCGGGGCAACGCAGGGGACGAGTGCAGTCTTGTTCAACGGAGTGGTGGCTGCGCCGACCAGTTGGGGCAATGCTAGTATCGCTGTTCCAGTTCCCGCTAACGCCAGCACAGGGCCTGTCACAGTCGTGGTCGACGGCCTGACGAGCAACGGAATCACTTTCACCGATACGACCGCGCCCGTTATCACAATTTCGCCAACGTCCGGGACAGGCGGAACATCGGTCACCATTACTGGAAGCCTTTTCGGTTCTCCTCAAGGCACAAGCACGGTCACATTCAACGGACAGACAGCAACCCCAAGCACTTGGGCAACAGGCAAGATCGTAGTGCCAGCACCTACGGGTGTCACGACCGGAAACGTTGTAGTTACGGTGAACGGAATCGCCAGCAACGGAGTTCAGTTTACGGCTAATCCCATCATTAGCAGCCTTTCCCCCACATCGGGCGGGATTGGAACGGCGGTGACGATTGCAGGCGCGAACTTCGGCTCGACCACGAGCACAGTAACGTTCAATGGCACAGCCGCTACGCCGTCGGGCTGGAGTGTGACCAGCATCGTCGTTCCTGTTCCGTCCGGGGCAACAACCGGAAGCGTTGTGGTGAAAACGTCGGGGGGAATCGCGAGCAATGGCACAACGTTCACCCTCAATTCTGCGCCCGGCATCAGTAGCATATCCCCACCCACGGCCGCCGTCGGAACGCCGGTGACGATCTACGGGAGCGGGTTCGGTTCTAGCAAGGGCACCAGCACACTAACGTTTAATGGGGTGGCACCAACGACGATTGGCAGTTGGGGTCCGACGGCAATACAAGCAACGGTGCCGGCGGGAGGGGTACCGGGGCCGGTGGTTGTAAACGTGAACGGGCAAGCTAGCAACCCTTTACAGCTTGTAATTCCTCCCTCGCCACCTCAGATAGCGGGATTGTCGTTCTCCTTCGGACCGCCGCAGATGGGATTCGTGATTAATGGGGCGAATTTCGGACCCCAAGTGGTGGGATTGGTTTCGGTGGGCGGAGTTACGGTTACGCCAGTGACGTGGAGTAGTACCGCGATAACGGTGCAAGTCCCTGTTGGGGCGCCTATCGGCAATGCTGATGTTGTCGTCACGAGCGGAGCCCTGAGTAGCCAACCCGCTTATTTTCTTGTCACTCAAACGTTCGGTTGCACTCTACCCTTAGACTGACGTGAGCGTAAACTTTTTGTAGGACGAGGAATAGCTTTATGAGACGTGAAATGATGCGTAGGTGTCGTAGGCCGCTATTCTTTAGCATCCGGGTCAACAGATTTCGATCGGTTCTGGCCGTGGCCACCGTACTGATTGGGGCGCTTAGCGCATTTTCGCAACAGAAGCCAGCGACTGCTGCCCCAGACAATGCGCAATCCTCCAACTCATCGGTGCCGGCGTCAAAGAGTACGCCGACCATACGCGGACTCGAAACACGAAACGGCCAAGGCCGGCTCTCGACACTCAATCAGAGTTCGACGGACCCAAGGCCATCTTCGGCATGCTTAGGAGACGAACAGTCCGACGGCGAGATTGGCTCTGTCCCAGATTACGTGACCTACCGCTTTTACTTTCAGCAAGTTGTGTCGCTGGAAGACTTGGCTAGTTCCCTCAACAAGCGTGGAAAAGACGGAAGTGGATGGCATCGTTACCTGCAAGTTGCATTAGATTTCAGCGACGAGGAAGCAGGCATAGTGCGAGACGAGGCCCTTCAATGCACCCAGGCACTTAAAGAACATGATGCAAAACTGTCGCCCATTAGCGCTAAGATCGCAAGCGAGCGTTTCCTGGGACAACACCCCGATCTCTCACAGATGTCTGAGTGGCAGGAAGAGACGATTGCCATTATCAATTCGCACATCGGAGCGCTTAGACAATCGCTGGGCGAACCAGCTTTTCAGAGACTCGATGCTTATGTGCTGAGGTGCTACAAACCTCGAAGCATCGTTCCTGCTGCTGCGCATCCAGCGAGCATTAGAAGCCCTGAGCCTATCGGGGGTGCCCAATGAGAGGGCCAGTGCCGTTGCTGTTTGTCTTTCTGGCAGCCATAATTGCGACTTTCGGCTCCGATCTCCATGCGCAGGTATACGCTCAAGCGAGCGTGCACATTCAGTCTGGACAGGTGCAGTTTAGCTGCGAAACGCAGGGTGAAGGGTCCTATGTTCAGAGTAATAATCTCGGTGTTGATTTGTTTTGCTCCGCTACTGTGGATGTGAATTGGACGTGTACGGGGGGTGTCTCAACAACAAGTCCATGGGACAAAACTTGTAGTGGGCCCGGGTCTCAGAGTGTCGTCCCGGGACAAAGGTACACGTTGACTGGACAGCACTACATCGACTTCGAGTATGCCCCGCCCTCCTTGTGTACTACCACTTATTACGATAACGACGGATTTCTTCAGCTGGCTACGCAGGATTGCAACGGCAGCTGCGACGTGCCAGGGCCCGGCCTTCAAGATACGTGCACAAACTTGCCCGACTATGAGGTGATTCAGACAACGGCTTGGGACACGGCCATACTCGTATCGCCTCAGCAGGTCACCCTGGGGCAATCGCAGACGGAAACTTTCTCAACCAATTGGTCTCCTGCAGACCAAGTTGTTTGGAGTATCGCTTCCGGTCCGGGCACCATCAGTGCCACCGGTCTATACACCGCTCCTTCCAATATAGCTAACGCACAAACAGCGGTGGTTAAAGCTTGTGTATCAACCGAGTCTCTTAATTGTAATACAGCCACGGTGAATCTTAAACCGCCAGCCCCGACCATTACCGGTATTGCAGTGAACGGTGTTGCCAACGCTCCTTTACTGGCTAATACGACACAGACCGTAACGCTGACGGGGACAAATTTTGGTAGTACCGCGCCTACCATTACTGTCGAAACTTCCGATGGCGGGTATGTAACTGTCGGTGCGGTCACCTCTTACACAGCGCAGACGGCGGTGTCGTTTTCGGTTACCACCGCTCTGCTTGCTCCGAACGGCACGGCCAGCTTTGAGCTGACGGCGCCTGGCGGAAATGTTACATCTCCGAGCATCGCGGTCCATCAGATTGTGCTGCCGGCGCCGCAGATTATGATGGTCACAAGCGCCGCTAATCTGCAAAGCTGCACCGGCGGAACTGAGATCGACGGACAGACGACTCCTGTTTATGCTGGGCAGTTAATTTTGCTTTGCTCCCCGGCGCCGACCTTGCCTACGGGCGTTACGGTTACCAGTTCAACGTGGACTCCGGGGAATATCGCCGATCTCAGCGGTGGTTTCTGCGCACCTCTCGGCGTGCCACCGGCCGCAGTCTTGCCCTGCCCTGGTAATCCGGCAACTGGAGGAGAACTTCGCAATCCGGTCATGAGCGGTGCGGGCGTGACCACCCTGGCTTTCTTCTGGGTCGTGCCCGACAACCTTGAAACCATGACCTACACCTATTGCGTCAATAACAGCACAACTGTATGTGCCACTTCGCTGGTGGCCACGTTCGATGCCAGTGGCCCCACCGGAAATCTCGTACCGAACGCTTTTGTCGGTACAGGGAATGTGTCAGTTGTTATCGACACTACGACGTATGCGCCAAACATAGCAATGCGCATGGGCAACGCGCAAGGGATCTCGGCGAATGGAGTTTATATCAACGACCTTGCCACGTTGCCACGAGGGAGCTTCACCTTTGCTCAGATTATCAGCTCCGTCACCTACTCCCAGCTTTATACCCCAACTCAGGGATATACTCCGCCATCCAATGTGGGTCTCGGACTGGACGGAGGCTATCCATATCCACCGTATTCAAGAAATACATTCTCCGTTACGGATGCTCCCGCCAGGCTGGACCTCTATAGCTACGTTGGTGAGGTCGGCAAAGCGTTTGACGCCACCATGTATGTCATGTGGGATCCAGCGATACCGCCCGTGGGGCAGAATACGTGCACTCCAGCCAGCGTGAACACGAACACTGGCCTGGGGCAGCCATACATCTATATACCGAGCACTTGCGCTTCAATTCCGGTGCCGCTAGGCTCGGTAGAATGGGAATGGGCTGGCTGTGCGATTGACACGCTTGCTCCGACGGGCAATGGAACGTCATGGTCCATACAATGCGGCAACGCTGTTGCTTACATCTCGGATGAGGCCGTCTACCCAAACTGGACCACTTGTGATTCTTCTCTCTATGGCACATGTCAGGATTGAGCAGGTTTCCAATTAAGGAGAGATATTATGACCAAACTTCGGAGTTTCGCCGTTACTGTGGCAACTCTCATCGTAGCCGCCGCCATGAGTACTGCCGTTGGCGCTCAGACAGGGGCCAAGCCAACCTTGACGAGCCAATCCGCGACGATAAGCTTGAGCATAGCTGTTCCAATCAAGCACATTCCCATGGGCCAGAAACCATGGGTTTCCTTGAGCGTAGGGAATCTCGGCAACGAGGAGATCAGATTTCCGTGGAGTCGAGTTTATGTCGAAGGACCCAAGGGTGAACCGCCAACCACGCTACGCCAGCGTCAGCTTACGGATCGCCTGAGACCTGGAGAGTCACCACTTCGAATGGATGATTATGGTGCTGAACCGGTTATTGCGCCTGGAGACTCCTTGACTAGGAAATGCGATCTCTCAGTGTTTTATGACTTTAAAGAGCCAGGTAAGTACACCGTGTACATAGAGGTAGTAGATAGCTTGGCAGCCAAGGCCAAGACCAGGACCGACAATAACTACAGGGTGCGCTCTCCGGTAGCAACGTTCGAGGTTGAGCCATCAACTCGATAACTCTCTAGCTGATGTTCAGCCGGGATGTGGCTCGACATCAACGATATGACCAAGCTTATTTCCGTTGCTTCCGATCCAGACTGCGTAACTGTTGGTTCGGTGTATACCCACGGTCTACTTCCTCAAATTAAGCTGCTGATTCCGTCCGGCACAGACAGTTGGATTCCCTTTAAGAACCAATGAATTCGGGCCCCAAACATCTACGACGCCCCCGGCCTCGGGCCTTATTATCGCCCAACCAACGGCGGCGGCGCGGCGGCGAGCCTTTTGGCTGTGCGTTTGGTCCCGGACACTTAACACAAGCCGTGGCCCGCGAACAGGTGCGTTGCTCAAACGCTTACCGTCAACTCATCGTTACGCCACACTCTCTCTCACCAGCTTCTCCCAGGTCGTTCATCGTTGGCCGCGAAGTGGAAATCCGAGGCAGAGTCGTAGGCTATGCAGTTGATTGGGAATCCACAAGCGAAATCCGAACAAATGGGGGACATGTTGCCACGGCACCAAGACCAGACACGGAACACACATCGTCACCTACAGCGCGTCAGGCGAGAGAAATTCGCGATGCGACGAAGGACAGTGCTGAGGAGAAGTCCGGCACTGGCGGCACATCACCGGGCGTCACTTGGCTTCCCGAAACCGCTTGAATCGTAACCGAAGTCTTGTGCGCTAGGACAACGGATCTGCCCCCTTTCTACCTGGCAGGCTTCAACACGCGCCCGCAGTCGCCAGCACTCGCTTTACTTTGGCAATCAACTCAAAAGACAAGAATGGTTTGTGGAGCAACTCTGCACCGTCTGGTGTGAGGGTGCCGGCGGAGTCTGCCAGTTCCCCGTAATCGGCCATGTAGACTACTTTCATCCCCGGGTAAGCTGACATCAAGTCGCTAGCCAGATCTTCCCCCGACCTACCCAGCGTAACCAGGTCCGTCAGCAAGAGATGGATGGCCCCCCTCCAACTCTCCGCCGCTTTCAACGCATCACACCCGCTTTTGGCAGGCAAAACATCGTATCCCTGAAATCTGAGAAACTCTGCAGTGAGTTTGAGAAGAACATCGTCGCCGGTGACGATGAGAACTGTTTCATTCTGAGCTTCTGAGGTCGCTTTGACATCGTGGCCTGATGTTGTTGCCTCACTGGCTACGCAGGGGAGATGAATTGTGAACACGGAGCCTCGACCTGGCTGACTCGAAACCTGAATCTTGCCGCCACTCTGTTTTTCGACGATGAGCTGTGCATATGACAGTCCGAGTCCGGCCCCTTTGCCCTCTGCCTTAGTCGTAAAAAATGGATCGAAGATGCGTGTTTGAGTAGCTTGGTCCATGCCATGACCACTGTCGGTGACGGATATCAACGCGTAGCGTCCAGGTTGAATGTGTGCGTGGTGCGGATCGTAACCGAGATCGAGCGCGCTGGCCTTGATGCTTAACTTTCCTCCGTGGGGCATCGCATCTCGGGCATTTGCGGTCAGATCGATGATGACTTGAGCGAGCTTCTGTGGATCGCCGCGGACCAGACCCGGATCTCCGTCGATTTCTACAGACAGTTGAATTTCCGGCCCCACCAACATCCGCAGGAAGTGTTGCAAGTCTTGGACAAGCTCATCCACGCGTATGGGCTCCGCACGGAGCTGGTTCTTGCTTGTCATGCCCAACAAATAGCGTGTTACAGATCGCGCTTGCATCCCAGCTTCGATCATCTGCTCCACGTAGCGTCGAGGCATCCCTTTGAGATCGGACGAGTGCAGCAAGAGATCGGCATAGCCTAGGATTCGCCCGAGGTGGGTGCAATAATCGTGAGCCAGCCCGGAAGCTATTTCGGCAACTCCCTCCATTACTTGCGCGCGTCGCACCTTTGCTTCTAACGTGTGACGCTCGGTAACGTCCTGCACCATAAAGTCCACGTAAGACGGTGTATCGGTTTCGTTTGCGAGAATTGTTCCACTCGCCTCCACACATATGTGCGTGCCATCCCTGCGTTTCCAACGGAGGCCGACGTTTGCAAATCGCTTGGTGTTCTCGTGCTGTGAGATCAGCTTGGTGTACTCTGCCGGATCACCGAATACATCGTTGGCCAGACTTACCTTGAGTAGGTCCGCATCGGACGCGTAGCCCAGGATTCGCATGAGCGCCGGATTCGCATTCAGCACATGGCCGGAGACTGTCGCCCGCAAAATGCCACAGGGAGCACCCTCGAACAAAGATCGATACTCTGCTTCCGAGCGCCGCAACGCTTCCTCAGCTTCTTTGCGTGCTGTGATGTCCTCGGACACTGTTAACACACATCGATTTCCGGCTAGCTCGATTACCTCTGACGAATAAAGTCCAGTCCGAACCTTTCCCAACCTCGTCCGAACCCGGATCTCCCGGCTTCCAAGTCTTCCCGTTTGCGATACTTCTGCGATGAGACCAGAAACCTCACGCGGATCAGATAACATTCCGAGATCTATCACATTGCGGCCAATCACTTCGTGCCTGGCGAGTCCCATCTGTCGCAGGAATCTATCGTTGATATCAATAAACTGTCCGTCTGGAAGAGCGGTAATGGTCATCGAACACGGACTCGATCGAAATACGGTAGCGAATATCGCTTCGGAAGAGCGTAACGCTTGCTCGACGTGTTTGCGCGTGGTTATATCCTGAACGACTCCAGCGAGGCGGTAGATGTTCCCTCTGGCGTCGCGGATCGGAAAACCCTGGTTCGCCACCCAGCGAATTTCGTCATCCGGACGTACGATGCGGAATTCCTCATCGAATTCGCCACCTTGAACAAGTTGCCCAAGGCGCGCTAATACCCGCTCCCGGTCCTGGGGATGTATGACGTCAACGTACGACCGCGGCGCGCCATAGAGGCTTTCACACGTTCGACCACAGATCCGTTCATAGGCTGGGCTCACATAGATAACCTGTTGCGTGGATGCATCCAGCACCCAGAAAATCTCCTGAATGCTTTCCGCCATCTGACGGAAATACTCCTGAAAGTCGTGCGGTTCAGGAAGGGTTTGAAGATGAGGTTTGGATTGAGCTGACATCTGCTCCTCCTAATTGCGATCCACTCCAGGAATCTCAGTTCCACCCGCTCGGCCCGTGGTCGATTTCCGCAGAAAACTATTCCCCGGCCCCTATTCCGGAAAGAGGCGACCAGACATGCGTGACGCGGCCGATAATAGTCGCTTGACCCGGCATCGTCAGCTGCATTGCGGAACGATGCGATGCTGGGTGGGGCAAAAGGATTAACTTGTTTTCCTTCTGGTCGCACCAGCAACAGGTATATCCGTCTTCGTGCCACACGAAATAGATTGGGCGCTCGATTAGGTCCCGCCATACCGCCTTCTCTACGATCTTGTGCCGGGTGTCGATCTTCACGGCAGAGCCAGCAGGAACGTAAGGCCCCATGCTGTCATCCTTCCCTCCGATCAAACCGATTCGGGTGTATTCCTCGTCGAATTCCAGTCCAAGAACCGTCCGCAGGACCTCCGTACTCTCGCCGGGGTCGGTCAGCAAACGTGTCTCTTTGGAACTGACTTGCCGCAGAGAAGGGACGCCAACATGGCGCGGTTCTACAATCCCAAGTCGATGACCAGCGGCCAACCCAGCGAAGGACGCTCCCAGCAACTGGCGGCTCGCTGGTATGTCTATGCCGAACCCTTGGAGCACTCGTTCATAGGTGACTTGGTAGATCTCGGCGAAGCTCTGGACCGTGTAAATATCGGGCACCGCTTCACCTCGTTCGATATGAGCGAGGCGGCCGTGTCGGATCCAGTTGTGTTCTTCCCCGGTTTTTTGCGCGAACTCGTGCGTGAGTTCTTCAACCTGCTCGCGGGTGAACCCTCGTTGTTCCCGCAGTTGGCGAATCCAGTCCCCCAGGGTCCCCATTGACCACACTCCCAGTTAGCCTTCAACTGTAGAGCGAAGCACGGTGTTTCCGAATGAGCGTTCCGACTGGGCACAGAATTAGCGCCAACTCGAGCCCCCTCAACAGCGCTGCATTTCGAGCACACCACACCACGCGCTTTGTCGGAGACAGGCAACAAGAGGCATCAAGGTTTCTGGGGGAAGGTCAATGATGCGACCCCAACTTGCCAGCGGCGACTCTATGCCTGCAGGATAGTGCAACCGACGAGGTTTTCGTTGCGAGTGCCAGATTTGTTACGAAAGTCGAAACAGGACCGGGGAACAGGCCGTCGCCATGGCAGAAGGTCCTATCGTATGACTGTGTCCAAGTGTATTGTTTGCAATGGGTTCTCGCCGTCGATGAACTTGTAACCGACGCCGCGCACAGTCAGGATGAACCGGGGCTTTCTAGGCTCGGGTTCAAGCTTTTTGCGCAGCCTGGCGATGTGCGTATCTAAGGTGCGCATGTCGGAAGAATGGACGTAGCCCCAAACTTCTTTGAGGAGTCGGTCCCTTGTCAGCGTTTCGTCTCGGTGACGCAGGAGATATCTGAGCAGTTCGACCTCCTTGCAGGAAAGCTTGATAGGCTGCTCTCTGCGCAATATTTCGTGGGCGCCAACGTTGAGCACGACATCACCGAATGACAGAAGGTCTCCATCTTCAGAACAATCCTTCATTAGGCATTGAGGCTCCTGGCCTTCATCGGTTGTTGCGGCTCGTTCTTCGATTGCACTTGAGTGGAATTCTTGGTCGCCTCCTATAGGTTTGGGTTTTGATCGCTGGGATTTTAGTTTCCAAGGACCGACACCCGCCACTCTCCGCCTGGTTTTTTCTAGAGCCCTTCTTGTCGTTGCGATTGCCGCTTCATAAGGGATTCCGAGAGCGCTCGCAATCTGCACGAACTTGTATCCACGGGCGTACATGAGAACGCATTCCCGGTCGCGATCTGGAAGACCGGCAAGGACGCGGAGCGATTCTTGGAGAAGGCTCTTCTGGACTAGCTGCTCTTCCGTCGATATCGAATCGTCTGCCAGACGGTCCACAATGTTCTGCCGGCCATCTTCGAACTCATCAAAGATGCTGTCCACTGAAGTGTGCAGATCCGGCCGTGTCTTCCGGAATTGATCGACGACCAGCTTGGAGATAACGCCCTTTAGCCACGCGACGGAGGACTCGATCCTGCGTCCGGCAATGAACGATTCAAACAACCTGACGTAGCTCTCCTGGGCGATGTCCTCGGCATCGGCGGGATTTCGAGCTAGTGAGCGCGCGTGTGTATAGGCCCGCTTCCAATGCCGACTAGAGAAATATCGAATTGGGCTGTCCAACCCTGGATTCTCTGCAATCGTGCGAGCCTTCTTGGACGTACCCTCAGTCACTAGGCTCTCCTGCCAACTGCCGGAGTAACACTAGTGACTCGGGATGCCGAGACGACAGTCGACCCCGTCGCTGTTGGAAACCCGTGCGCCGGGATCGGCCGTTTGCGTTGGGGGACAGGACCAAGCCAAGGTATAAGGAACTCACCGCATGCTCTCCGGTAGGGGTCAATATCAGGTGATTTTCAATATAGCATTATACTGCCATATACGATCAATCAAATTCGCCTTCAATTGGGCGATGCCTCGTCCAATTGGAATACCGCGTCACCGCGAAGTTACGAACATCTGGGAAGCTCTCGGGGCCGTGGTGAGAGACCTGCGGGTGAAGAAGGGTTTCTCGCAAGCCACGCTGGCAGACAACCTTGGCTGCGGTGTCTCATACATCAGCAAGCTGGAGAGAGGCAAAATGAACCCATCACAAACCAGACTCTTCGACATTGCCGATGCGCTCGGGGTTGAGGTGGGGTACCTATCGAACAAAGCGAAACGGACATTTGAGAAATCCCGCGTATCGGCGCAAGGGACGAAGCCGAAAACCAAAGGCCGTCGGCGCAGCGAATAGTTCTTACCGTGGACTGAAGGCTCAACGGTCACTCCAATCGCGATAACGCATCGCTGTAGCTAACGGCGGCAACACACCTAGAATGGAATCGTACAGATTTGATTCCGCCATTCCCTAGCGTCAGAGCCAAGCCACACCAAAAGGACTCCTTCAATAACGGAGAGCAAATCTGTCCTTTGGGAAACGACGAGAAGACCTGGACTCGAGTTCTCCTGGATAAAGTCCGCGAAAGCCCGCGGCATTGTCTTGCGATCATGCGTGACCAAGACCCGATTCTCACGGGCAGCCAGCGTGAGGACTTCGAGGTCGGAAAGGCTGCGAAAACCACCGGCAGTTGCGGTTCGGAAATCGACTTCTGGTTCTCGACGAAGCACTCCCTTAACGATGTCTTCGTTTAGATCAGCGTCCGCTTGGAATCGGACCTTCAGGCGCGGGGTGTGTGTAGCTGCTGCTTCGCTTCGTCGAGCTTCTTATAGAGAAGGGGGTTCGCAGCTCGCGCCTCCGCCCGCAAGGCCTCGAATCCGCGATCGTTTTGCCGGAGGTAGGAATCCATCTCGTCCTGGTGCGCCAAATAATAGGCGATCGCGCCGTAGATCTCTTCCAGGTTTAGTACCGGGTACGATTGGGCGATGCTTTCGGGAGACGCACCACGGAGAAACGCATAGACAATGGAGTCCAAGGAGACACGACTGCCAGCTATCCAATATCCCCCGTCGCGATGCTCGATGTATTCCCTCGCCATTGTCTCTTCCTCACAGAATTCTAGCAAAGCTATGCCCGTGGGCCAAAGGAACTCGCGACTGCCAGATGTGGGTCCGAAATTTGGAACAGTTCATGGGCGAAGCACGAAATTTATAAAACGGTGCACTTGCGACAATTGTTCAACCGTACAGCTCTCTAGCGCCAAGGTCACTCTCCTTCGAAGTGCCTTAGCATCTTTCTCCTCAGGCTCGGAGATGAAGAAGTCCAACGCCGGTACGCCCAGCACCTGAGCAAGATCAAAGATCAGTTCAAAAGAAGGACGCCGAGTGCCTCTCTCGATCTGCGACAAATGGTTCAGGTGGATATGTGCCTTCTCAGCAGCTTTTTCCTGCGTCAATTTCGCTGCCTTCCTCGCTGCTCGTACTCGCTTGCCAAAGAGTTCCGCGGCCGTCGCCGTCATCCGTGCCCCCTGGCACTGACACTACCTAGCAGGCAACATAGATGACAGACACACAGAGGGATGAAATATGTTTACTTTTAACCCTATATGTAATAGTTTGCTTTTGAATCGGAACGTGGTTAAACAGTCCGGGCTGACCAAAAGCTCTGGGCATGATTCGCATGCTGCAGCGAGAAAAGCATGATCCACTGTTGCCCGCAATGCACACGGTTCTATGAATGCCTGGCAGAAATGCGCGGGTACGTCTGCGGGACGCCCTGGGTGTGGCGTTGCCCTGCCTGTGCATCCGCTCACGCCAAGGCGCAAGGCGCCCGCAATTACCCTGAAATCCTGATCGTCTACGTGTCGAAGGACGATGCACAAATGGCGTGGATAGACCCGAGGCACTTTGAGTCACCCCACCACTCCGCTGAGTAAAGCCACCGGAGGGACTGTATCGGGGAGCCGTACTGTTTCGGGAAGCCGTACACTCTCAGGGAGTGAAATGGCATGAATAGGCCATGTACTTGAAATAAGATATTGGGATAATCTCCAGATGCTGTTTCAGGGATCTGATTTTACCGAGGCAACGATGATTGAAACCGCTATTTCTGTGAACGGACAGGACTGCACCAAGGGAGCGGGCAACACTCCGGAGGAATACGAGGCGATGGCAGCCACGTTGCTTCGAGTCGCACAAGCAGTTCGAGAGCATGACAATGGCAAAATCCGATGCTTGACTCCTGATGGCCGAGTGTTGCTTTCCGTGATCGTTCTCAACCGGGATCTCGTCTGCAACGGGAGTGAACGGGAATTCCCTCCCATAGAGGAACTACACTGCGTTCAAGAATCCACTGATCGCGCCGTTGCGTTCCGTAATATGTCACGCTCGATGATCGATCATTTCCGTCAGCTTAACGTTGACAGGCAATGATTTGTTGTTCGCATCGGTCTAGGAACCAGAAATTAATAGCCTTAAAGGTTATGCCGAGAAACACGCTTCGCAGAGGAATCTAAGCTCAACTTGCATTCCTGCTAAGGCTTTGGCATTCTACTGCGACACTGGAATGGTTCTCGCTGGGAAGGATGAAAGCGCCTTCCAGACCGAAGATGTAATTTCTTCCAGTGCGCGTCCCGGGAACAAAATGTCTAAGCGAGTAGCGGCGATTTGCTGTGGCGTAGTTCTTTTTCTGGGAAGCTTCGTCGTACTTTTCGCCGCTGCCCGAGCGAGATCCCAGGAACCTGAAGGTGTCCATCCGATAATACCTCCAGCCACACCCTTGCCTCCCGAGTCGAAGTCCAAGGGTATCACGCGGTTTTCATTCATCGCCTATGGCGACACTAGAGGCCGCCGCGACGGAGTTGCTGTGCAGTATGAGCACTCGCTCATCGTGGATTCGATGCTGGCACAAATCAAACGCCTCCAAAGTAGCGAGTTTCCTGTGCGGTTCATCATCCAGTCCGGGGATGCCGTCGTGCATGGACAGAATGCCAAAGAGTGGAACCTGAGTTTCATTCCCCTGATTGATCGACTCACAACGGAGGGCGGCGTACCGTATTTTCTGGCTCCCGGAAACCACGATGTTTCTTCGGCTACAACGGTGGACGCACCCGAACGGCAACCTGGATTGCACAACTATTTTGATGCAGTTTCGCGACTGATTCCTCCGGATGGATCACTGCGGCGTCTTTCTGGCTACCCGACCTATTCGTTCGGATATGGCAACACTTTTGTCATCGGCTTCGACGCCAATATCGCAGGAGACGAGAAACAGTTCCAATGGGTGAAGGCGCAGCTTGAAGGACTCGATCGCAAACGCTATGTCAATGTGACCGCATTCTGTCACCAGGCTCCATTTTCGTCGGGCCCGCATGGAGGATCGACGGTGGAACCGCAAACCACAGATCTGCGGACGAAATACATGCCGCTATTCCACGCCAATCACGTCGGCGTGCTATTTTCCGGCCATGAGCATCTGTTCGAGCACTGGGTTGAGCGGTACAGCGACGCGAGTGGAACACATCGCATGGATTTGATCGTTTCCGGTGGTGGGGGAGCGCCTCTATACCCATATACGGGAGAACCTGACACTGCCGGCTATCTGAAAGCTAATGAAGCCATCAATGTCAAGCTCGAACATCTTGTGAAGCCCGGCGCGGAAGGCGCTCTCAGCCCGTATCATTTCTTGATCGTTCGCGTGGATGGAGATCGTTTGGACATTCAAGTGGTCGGTGTAGATTGGGGCAGAAATTTTGCGCCCTACCGAAACAACAAGGTCGAACTGCGGGATTCTCCGTAATTGGCAAAGGCTTCCGAAACCTCCTTTTGATGGACACGCTAATCTGCTCGAAACTACTCCATGGTCGGAGCTAATGTCAGGACACAATTGATCACCTTGCCAAGAACGAGAACGTCTTCCGGGTAGCGACACCGTGTCGGTAACCCGCGATGAGGCAACAGCGTGAGCGCCCCATTTTCGAGCGCGCACCATGAGCAGGAGTGCTGATCACCGATCTTGAGGAAGTAAATCGGCCTGCCGCAGTCTGATTTCCATCCGGACTGCTGAATCTCGATCTCATTGCTATCGATTTCCACCAACGAGCCGGGAGAGAGGAACGGAAACATGGAGTCGTCCTCGGTCCCAATCTGTCCATACAGACGATAGGGACGTGTTTGCAACTCGCCGCACTCAGGGACATCTTCCGGGCTGAGAAGCTGCGTATCGACTTTTCCCCGCTGTATCTCTAGGTCGTGGCCCAACTTCAGAAGACTCATTTCTCTTGCGAGACCTGGCGTGTCGGCAGTCACGAGTCGGAGTGTATTTGGAATGTGCTGGATCTTCTCGCAGGGAGGACGGCGCGAAGCTGCCAGGAGCGGTGCTGTTCTGAAGAGCAAGGCCGAGACCGTTGCCGTAGACTTTCGCCAGAAGCAACTCCTGAGATTTGCGAAATACTTCATGACCTCGGTCGACCCACATCCCCGACAAATATATTGCGAAACCGGCCTGCCGGCAACCGATCCGCCTGTGAACAAGATGAAACAAGCGGTGACATATTCCATATGCAACAGGTTTAGAAAAACGTGGATTTCAAGCGTTTCATGAGCTACCCTGACTTAACTGCGCTGCGTCTCTGTAAGCGCTGGGCCTTCTTCGCTTTTTCTGAGTCCAAGCAGTAACGCTGTCGGTTGCATACAAAGTCTTGCCGTTCTCCACGGAAGCGAGGTTAAGAGACGTATGCCTTTATCGGACACCGAACTGGAAAGCTTGCTCTGTTCCCCCTCTCGGCTTCGGACGCTCGATGAGAAGGATCTGGTAACGGCGCTGCGTTCGGGCTGTAACGACGCTCTGGCGGTCCTGTTTGAGAGACACGGCACGGCGGTTCTGCAGCGCATTCGCGCGATTTTGCAGAATGATACCGCAGCCGACGATATCGTCCACGAAGCTTTCGTGGATTTCTGTCGAACCGTGAACCGGTTCACGCTCTATGCCGGGGGCGTCCAAGTCAGGTTGCTGCAGTGCGCGTATCCGAGAATCATGAGACAGGGGAAGGATCTGCAAGAAACTGAAGTGAAGGAACTCGAACTACTGGAAAACGAAATCATTACCATGCCGTTTTGCCATATGTTGAAAGATGCTCGCATTCAAGAGGGACTTACTATTGATGAAGCGGTCGAGCGCGCCAATGCTGCCGATATTGATCCCGCAAAGCGGTTGCGAGCTGTGGGTCTGGCCATTAAACAGATTCGTGAGGAGCGCCACATATCTCGCGACGAGCTTAGCCGGAAAACCGGCCTTGCTCTGGGCAAGATGATCAGCCTAGAGCGAGGCTTGGGGGACCCCCCGCTGATTACCGAGTTTATCCGCATCAGCTGTGCCTTAGGAGTGAATCCGGAAGCGCTCGATGATCGAGTCAACCAATTGCATCGGAATATCGGCGGGGTGCGAAAAAAGACGCTGCGGTGCCGTGGCGATTCAGCACAGAATTGACACTAATCTCCCTGAGGGATTCCAACCCTCATCACCAGCTTCGGCAGAGTAGGCTCTATGCGTTTGAGCTACACGCCTACCACCAAACTTAGGAAGTCAGAAAATTATGGAACCGTGCGTGACGCTAAGAGACAGACTCGGGAGATTCCTCTTGGCGTCAGGAACTTAACATTCCCGTCACATTCGCTTGCTACACTATGGTGCGCTGCGTCTGACGTCCTGCTGCTGATCTGGGAAGGTCAACCGCGCCATGCGTGCCAAGCTCACTGGGGCATGGACTCAACGCAGCAACCGTTTCGGAATTCCTGCCAATTGATTATTCGCAAGCTGCTCTTGCATTCCCTCTGACTAAGGCCGAATCATTAACGATCGCCCGCGTCTTGGTACAATCTCTGGCGAGGGGATTTCATGGTTAACTTCGCTGGTGTTGTCCAGCAGCTAATAAGAGAGCGGGATCAGGCGGCAACGGTAGTCGAGCAGCTTGACGCAGCACTCGCGGCACTCAACGGCGGTTCAAACGGCAAGAGAACACGAACTCGGAAAAGGATGTCAGCGGCAGCACGGGCGAGGATCGCGGCTGCCCAAAGAGCACGGTGGGCAAAAGTGCGTGGGAATGGTGCGCAGAAAGCAAATAGTGCGAGCATGCCAAAAAAGAAGACGATGTCCCCGGCCGCTCGAAAGAAAATTGCCGCAGCCCAAAAGTTGAGATGGGCGAAGGTGAAGGCTGCTCAAAAGAAGCCGGCCTGATAGATTCAAGAACCTCGGGGAGTACCGTTGTTGGGAAAAATGAATCCCCAATCGGAGATGCTCTGCGAGCGAGAAAACTGCCGGTAAAACTGCCAGAAAGTTTTGTTTGCCTTGTGTGACTCTGGCGGGCAGTCCGCATACGCAGTGCTGATCGTGATCCGCCCCATGGCTACCGCCGTGAAAGGGCCGCAGCTTACGGTAAGTTACTGAAACTACGCGACACGGATGGCTTCCGAAAGCAGTTTCAGTAAGGCATAGAAACGTTTCGTGGATCATGAATGGATCAAGATTGTTTACAGAGTCTGAGCTGTTTCTCTGGCGCGAACCAAGAGGGTATGCGACAGCGCTTTTTTCCTAACCGTATCAGACCCAGACTGGCCGATCCGGAATACAACGTTAAAAGTCGTACGATTAAGATCTTCGTGCGGAAATCAGCCTCTCGCTCCGACGCGCCCTTCGATCATTTCGGGGCGAGGTCACCGAACCGATAGGCCGCCGTTACACCGCAACTGCTTAGGATCATAGGGACGGCGAGCGTCACTTTCCAAGGCAACTGCTCGGCCACAAGACGCTTAAGATGACGAAGCGGTACGCTCACCTCTCCCCTGAATACATGCAGAACGTGGCCGGGAAGCTGGACACGTGGCCTTCAAAGGTGTCTTGCCAGAATCGGCGGGAGGAGATTAGTTACCCCGATGCTGCGGCGCTGCTTTCAGGAGGTTGGGTTCCGCAAAAGTTCGTAATGTCATCCAGCTTAGTAGGAGAGATCAGAAACTCTTTTGCGAACACCCTGTACTTCCGGCGAGCAACCTCCATGTCACGCGATTCGAGCTTGTCTGTTCCACGATCAAAGCGGCGGATGCTCCCGAATAAACACACCTGCCAGCACACGGGGAAATAAAGCAGAGTGTCCGGGTGCCTAAGCGCCTCATCATCCGACACACCTTTCGGTATCTCATCAGCTACAAACGGAGCTTCGCTCGTAACGAAGGGCTCAGCGACAGATTCGGTATATCGGAGAGCCCAATTGAAGTCCCGCAACCAAGCACCGTTTTTCTGAATTTCTTCACGCATCTGGGAGATCGTCCGATTCTTGATGAAGTTATCAGGCGGAGGACTCCCTTCCATTGACTTGAGTGTGATCTTGTTTCCATCCACCTTGTCAATGATCCAGGTTGGAGTTGCCTTCCATGCGGCTTCCCGATGGGCAAAATAGATGGGCGAGCGAGCGCGGATCATGTCCATGTATCGCAACAAGAAGTCCAGATGCTTCGTCCAATTGCGAAAACCCTTCTTTCTCAAGGAGAGGAGCTTTTCCCGAACAGCGGGGAACTCGTTTTCGAGTTCCGAGAAGGTGCCATCTGCCGAAGGCAAGGAGTCGATCTCTGGCCCTGATCCCGCGTAGTCATAGAAGCCGTGGACGAAGCCGAGGGCTTTGGTGCTCTTTTCAGCCCACTGTTTGGAGGGGATGTTAAGTTTCCAGAGAAGTTTTTCTTCGTTCTCACGAGCAGGATCAATGAATCCCCGGAGGTATCCTTGGGGAAGGTAGTGATCGCGTCTGCCCTTCTGCGTACTCACGACTTAAGTTTACGCCAGAGACATTCGTCCCCCCATCGTCCCCCACGGACTTGAGAGGTTTTCTGCGAATCTTCCAAGTGTTTTATTTTCTTGGCGTCCCAGGCGGGAACGACTTTGAACATTGGGCCCGAGTTGCTGGACCGGGCAGAGCGTTTGTTTACTGTATGTTCGGCGATCCTGGGGGCCGGGCCATAGGCTGTTCTCTTCCCTCCCCGCCGTCTTCAACGTGCTCCGCCGGGCGTGAGAAACTGATCCCATGTGTGGCCGCTACCGACTCTCGCGTCGCAAGCAGATTATCGAGGAGCACTTCGACAGCGTCTCCGGCGAGGAAGACTGGAGTCCGCGCTACAACGTCGCTCCCACCCAGCCTGTCCCCATCATTCGTCAGCATCCAAAAGAGCCGCGTCGTGAGCTGTCGCTCGTCCGGTGGGGACTCATTCCATGGTGGGCTAAGGATGCGTCGGGCGCTGCCAGAATGATTAACGCGCGTTCGGAAACTGCGGCCACACTCCCAGCATTCCGCGACGCGTTCAAAGCTCGCCGCTGCATCGTTCCCGCTGACGGATTTTACGAGTGGCAGAAAATCGGCAAGACCAAACAGCCGTTCTGCTTCGAAGTCAATGACGGCGAGCTGTTCGCGTTTGCAGGACTATGGGAGCGCTGGAAGGACGCGGATGGCAAGGCGCTGGAGACATGCTCGATCCTAACCACTACGCCTAACGTAGTGACCTCAGCGGTCCACGACCGAATGCCCGTCATCCTCGATCCAAGCAACTACGACGTGTGGCTCGATCCGGGATTCTCGGATACTGCTGCGGTGTCTGAATTGCTGAGACCATACGACGCGCGGCTGATGAGAAGCTATCCGGTCAGTGCGCGGGTTAACCACGTGGCGAACGATGACGCAGGATGCTCGGCGCGCGTCGATACTGCCGAACCTCATCAGGCCCAATTATTCTAAAGTTGCTGCTCGCAGCTCCGCGCCCCCACGCCGGTGTTCAGAACCTGCTTGTTCCCGTGCAACTCGACGAAGATGCCCATCAACTTATTAGTGTGATCGAACGTCTCTGCGATAAAAGGGGAAACTACCCAGACGGT